>Ga0123353_10001434_pt1 | contig 29163 bp, 24 predicted proteins | sample TergutLab28metaG_3_FD_92763 | JGI IMG/M metagenome (GOLD analysis project Ga0123353, IMG submission 92763) | Labiotermes labralis P3 segment gut microbial communities from Petit-Saut dam, French Guiana - Lab288 P3 | ecosystem: Host-associated > Arthropoda: Insects > Digestive system > Gut ...
AAATCCACAATGCGCGGGTGAATGCCGATGCAGCACCACTGGTGATTGGTAATCTTGTCGCCGTTGATGTCGGTCGCGTAGAACCACTCGCCGGTAAATTGCGGGTTTTCGTTAGTGCCCACGTTCAGGAAGACCTTTATGTAAGAGCCTGTTTCGCCCGTCTCGAATTCACCGAGCAGCAGGTCAAGACGACCGTCACCGTTCCAGTCGAACAGCGCGGGATGCACCAGCCCGTGTTTCTCGGTGCGTATTTCGAACAACGAGCCGTCGATGCGCTGCGGCTGCGAGAGAACAGGCGCACCAGGAATCGGGGTCATCACCAACGGTTTGAGCACGGGAAAATTCGTCGTGCGGGCAGTAGGATCATCCTTCACAACCTCTTCGGGTTCTGGCCTTTGCGCGAAAACCTGAATCCCACAGAGGAGGATAAAAAACAAGATAATTCGTATTTTCATGACTGGTTAAAGGTTAATTGCAATATTTTTATTATGTTTTCTGGGTTTGTCTGCGAAAGACTTTGCCCGGGCGGCCGGTCTTTTAAGCCCGGGCTAAAATTAGGCTTGGCTATGGTTTTATAAGAATAGTGTAGAAATGCATTGGACCTGAAAAATCCGGACTAAGAAAAACTGCCAACTCTAATGTCTCACCCGTGAATTGTCCAACGTAGGAGCTCCATTCAAACAATAGACCGGTACTATACAACATATACGCTTCCAACCCTACAAAGAAAGAAATCGAGCCGGTGTAACCATTTTTGCCCATAATCTCTACGTAAACTTCACCGTTTTCATCTGCGAAAACAGTAAGAATAAATTCATCACAATCTTGAGTGAAAATTACGGTGAAAGCGGTTCCCTTCGCACTAAAATTCATTATTTCATTCATTGTGGCATTTGATACAGCCGTGGAAGAAATTTTAGGTGCTGCAATAATCGTTATCGCAATCACCAAAAGAAAAAATCTTTTCATGGTTTTTGATTTTTGTTTGTTATTTGTGATTAGACCGGTTTCTCCCGATTTCTCGTCCTCAGACAGTTTTATTGCGACTGAGATCTAATCGGGAGTAGCCGCCAGAAAATCCGATATACTCTCCCGGGCTGCTTTGCCATATTCGGATTGCTTCGCATCTTCCGACAAACCATCGAGAAAACCTTGCAGTTGGTCGGGGGTCATACTACCGGTAAACATCGAGCCAAATTTCCACATTACGATTGCCGAAGCCAGGTCGCCACGCTCCGCAATCTCCACCAATTTGGCATGAAGTTCGGGGTCATTCAGCGGATTGAGTCGGCTTTGGTCTACGACCATGTCTACGACCTCTCTGACCGCACTGTTTGTCGGGTTACCCGTGACGGCGGCCCTTATGAATGTAAAGCCGGAAACCTTATAGGTTTCGTCGGTCAGCGTCACGTGCGTGTCGTAGTTGTCGAGGTAGATAAGCAGCGCCTCGCGCCCTCCGTCAGGGCCGGTACGCACTATAAGATATTCGCCCGGCTTTGCGCCTTCGAGCGGGAATACGAACTTCCCGTTTTTCACCTCAACCGAATCGGCATATTCGCTGCCGGAGGAGATGTAGATCATTTTCCCGTCGGGCGCCGAAGGATATTCGCCGCGCAACGTCATTTCAGGACTGCCCGGCACCGAAGGATATTCGCCGCGCCGCGTTATTTTTGTACTGCTCGCGCAAGCCATAACAAAAGCGAACATGGTCAGTACCAATAGTTTTTTCATCATTTGCGAGTTTTTATTTAGTTCGGTTGCAACCTGCCGAGAATGAGGTCGTAAGTATCGCCCTCTTTTTTCAGCACGTTTTTAGAATAGTCGTTCAGAAAATCGACCAATTTTTCGATTTCAGGTCGCATCTGCCCATAATCCATAGATCTGGCCATGCGGTTCAGGGCCATCCCGAGGTTGAGCTTGTTAATACGTTCTTCGAGCCTGCCCGCCTCGACCGCCGCTTTGGCCGCCTCTATAGACCCGAGCAAATCCTTATTAGCAATGATCGATACGTTTTCTTCGACAAAATCAGCCAGTTCATTCGCAGGCATAACATACCTGCTTTTGTAGCGGGAATATTCATAGACTGCAGCCTTGATCTTATCAGAGTCCATCTGCGACAGGGCCGACAAGACGGGCTTGGAATGCAGGTCACCGATAAATCTGTCGTATTGCTCGCGGCCTGTCACCGCGATCACAGCATCGCGGTGGTCGAGCATATATTGTGCGACGATATGGTAAAGACTGTTTACCGTAAAGGGATATCTCGACATAAGATACTCCGAGAAGTTCTCCTCTTCCGTGCGCATCCCGAAAGTTTTGAGATGTACGTCCATCGCCTGACTATTCCGGAGCGCCTTGAACAGCGCCGTCAGGTAATTCAGAGCATACTTTCGCGGGTCTGCCTCATATCCTTCCGCAAGGAGTTTAATCGGATTTTCAAGACCGTCCCGCGTTTTTTCGAGAAACTCCTGCGGATCATAATACGCTCCCACCAAACGAGTGAATTCTTCTCCATTCGGATCGAGGATAAGGAAAGTCGGATAGATATTGATCGCAAATCTCTCGTTTATGTCGTTCGGATCGTTTACGTCCAGATCGTATTTCATACATATGAACCGCCGGTTGAAAAACTCGCCGACATCGGGTAGCGTGTAAATCTCAGCGTCCATCCTTTTGCATGGGCCGCACCATGTAGTGGAGCAAACGATCCATACTTTTTTGTTCTCTGCTCCGGCCTTTTCGAGCGCTTCGTCGAGCGTACCATCCCAAAACCTGATCTGTCCCATAGCCGTCGTAAGCGACATGAGCAGAAGACCTAATATGATAATTACTTTTTTCATTTTAGACGAGTTCTATTTGGACCCGTACATCACGAAAACATAGCCGCGGTGGCGCAGGGTAAGATACTTATAATCGTCGAGTGTTCCTAAGGCGTACCTTTTGAAGGTCGGTTCTCTTTCCGCTCTTTCTTTTACCTTTTCGAGGCCGCCTTCCCACTCGGTGATCCTTCCGGGATCTTTGCCGGGCATTTGAAGGCCAAGGCTGCTGGTCCACTCCCATGCCACTTCGGGAATCGCCTCATAGCCGTTGATCGTGGGGATCGAAATTCCGAAAACGATGTCCGGCACACCGTCGCCGTTGATATCTAAGATAGTTATCATCGGCTGACAACCCGGCAGCGCCTTGCTGCCGTCTTCGGCCGTGAATAACGGGACGGGCCGTTCGAAACGCAGTCCGTCGGACGTCTGTACGCCTTTATAAAATTCGATCGGGTGGTGACCCGGAGCCGAATATTCATAGGTTATCAAAAGGTCCAGCACACCGTCGCCGTCCCAATCCACCGGATGCAGGTAAGTTTTCCACGCTCTTCTCTCCTCGCCGACGGTCAGTACCGTACCGTCGGTAAAATGGAGAGGTTGGCGCAGGCCGAACTTAGGACTCTCTTTCGTGCCGATATTAAGCGCCACGCGCGGGCCGCCAATGCCCCCTACCCACATGTCAAGAAGACCGTTGCTGTTGAAGTCGGCGAAATCGACGGTCGTGTAATACCATTCACTCGATGTGTGCGGTCTATCGACGGGCGACGAATTGTCCTCCTGCTCGATAAAGACGCGTGGCAGAAATCCCTCTGCCGATCCGCGCCACCATGACACATGGCCGGGATGATATTGTCCTGACACAATATCGAGATAGCCGTTGCCGTCCAGGTCCACCAAGCGCGGATGTATCCCTATGCAGCACCATTGATAGTTGGTTATCGTATCGCCGTTGATGTCGGTAGCGTAGAAATATTTGCCCGAGAATCGGGGTTCTTCATTCGTTCCCTCATTCAGGTAAACTTTGATGTTAGAACCTGTTTGACCCGTCTCGAATTCGCCGAGCAGCAGGTCTTTGCGGCCGTCGCCGTTCCAGTCGAAGAATGCCGGATATATCAGCCCGTGTTTCTCGGTGCGGATATCCTGTAAATAACCATCGATACGCTGCGGCTGCGAGAGTATCGGCGCACCGGGAATCGGGGTCATCACCAACGGTTTGAGTACAGGAAAGTTGGTCGTGCGAATCCTGTCTTCCTCGGGGTTTTGCGCGAAAACCTGAATCCCACAGAGGAAGGTGAAAAACAAGATAATTCGTATTTTCATATACCGGTTACAGATTAATTAAGTTTGTTATTTTTGAGTTTCCGGATTAAACAAGTATAAATCTCGGTTTCCATAATCGTGGCTGTATTTCCTGTCAGAAATCTGCACCCGAAAATAATTACTTGTTACCCATTGAGGTAAAAATAGTTGAATAACTTTATTCGCTAATCAACTATTCTTGTACATTCTTACTGCAAGCGGATTATTTGTCGGGTCTCGAACCGTACATCACGAAAACGTAGCCGCGATGGCGCATTGTGAGGTATTTGTAATCTTCCAGGTTTCCTATCAAAAATCTTGTGCTGGTCTGTCCCGATTCGATCCGCTCAATCGTACCCTCGATACCGCCGCTCCATTTGAGTTGTCGTCCGGGGTCTTTGCCTGGCGTCTGTATTCTGAGATCGTTATGCCACTCCCAAGCCACTTCGGGAACTGCTTCATAGCCGTTGATAGTGGGGATCGAGAGACCGAAAACTATATCAGGTATACCATCGCCGTTGAAATCCGTGATGGTGATCATCGGCTGACAGCCGGGCAGCGCCTTGCTGCCGTCGGCAGTGGTGAACAACGGCACACCCTTTTCGAAGCGTAATCCATCGGGAGTCTGCACGCCTTTGAAGAATTCTATCGCATAATGTCCCGGACTCGTATATTCATAGGTTATCAGGAGGTCTAATACACCGTCGCCATCCCAGTCCACAGGATGAATGTAGCTTTTCCACGCTTCTCTCTCCCCGCCGACGGTCAGTGCCGTACCGTCGACATGTAAGAGAGGCTGGCGCAGGCCGAACTTCGGGTTTTCTTTGGTGCCGATATTAAGCGCGACGCGCAGGCCGCCGCTGCCGCCCACGAAAAGGTCGAGCAAGCCGTTGCCGTTAAAATCGGCAAATTCGGCAGTGGTATAGTTCCAATAAGAATTGGATTCGGGAGAATCTTTCCCGGGAGGCGGAAGTCGCTCCCCATCTTCCCCTATCCTCATCGGCTGCATCCCGCCTACTCCTTCCCTGTAACCTTCCTGATCCACGAACACGCGCGGCAGGAAACCTTCCGCTGAGCCGCGCCACAACGAGATCAACCCCGGATTGTACTGTCCCGAAAGAATATCGAGATAGCCGTTGCCGTCGAAATCGACAAAACGCGGATGGATGCCGATGCAGCACCACTGATAGTTGGTTATTATGTCGCCGTTGATATCGGTCGCATAGAACCACTCGCCTGTAAACTGCGGATTCTCGTTAGTGCCCACATTCAGGAAAACCCTGATGTTAGAGCCCGTTTGGCCGGTCTCAAATTCGCCGAGCAACAGGTCAAGACGGCCGTCGCCGTTCCAGTCGAAAAATGCGGGATAGACCAGCCCGTGCTTTTCGGTGCGTATTTCGAACAGCGAGCCGTCGATGCGTTGTGGCTGCGAGAGTATCGGCGCACCGGGAATCGGGGTCATCACCAACGGTTTGAGTACGGGAAAGTTCGTCGTACGGGCATTCGGATCGTCCTTGACCACCTCTTCGGGTTCGTCTCTTTCGGGCCTTTCTTCACTGGCCGATCCGAGAGATATGGACACAGGTGCACCCGCAGGTGCAATCGCAATCGCAGATCCAGATGCAAGTGTAGGCGTAGGTGTGGGTTCAGGTCTGAGCGCAGGCGCAGGCTCACGCACGGGTCTGGACTCGGTGAGGCGGCGGCCGACGGGCGAACGTTTCACATGCTCGGGCAGCGCGTCGATGTATGGTTGCAAAACGTTGGGATTCGTGCCATCCGGGTCTAACAGCAACCCGCTCAGTTGGTTATATTTCCACAGCGTATAGGCCGAAGCCATATCGTTGCGTGCCAAATTCTCCTTGATTTTAGCCGTCAATTTCGGGTCTCGCCTACCGACATTGTCACGTATCAGCATATCGTTCAGCTCCTTCATGGCTACATCGGTCGGATTGCCTCTCACGGTGCGCTCGCGGAACGTGTAGCCGAAACCGCTGAGATAGGTCTCGGCTTCGATCGTCATCTCAGTATCGCAATAGTCCAGATAGAAGAGGATAGGCGTACGTTGGCCGTTCTCATCGACGTATATCAGGAGAGATTCGTCCGGCTCGATGTTTCGCAGATCGAAGCGAAAATTCCCTCTTTGAACGACGGTCGAGTCGATAGAGTTATCGCTATGTTGCAAATAGAGTTTCGCTCCGTTCGGGGCTGAGGGGAATGTGCCGCGCAGGGTCGGCTGTTGCACTCTTTGGGATGCAGCGTCCCAAGCAGTCAGACAAAAAATCGCCGCTGCCAATAACAGTATTTTCTTCATTTTCAATATGTTTTAACGTAACAAAAGCAGAACAGAATTCATATAGTCAGGGTTCCGGGCCCAAAGGCCCGGAACCCGTCCGGCAAAAACAGGCGTTCTTACCTGCCTATCTGGTTTTGAGGTCAGCGTCGTAAATACGTCCGAAACCGCCCCAGCTTTTATACGAAATAGCATTCCCGTTACCCTGACTGAGTCTGATCGCGTAGAGCGTTCCCTCGCCGTTCTCGTAAGTACCAACAAGCAGTACCTCACCGTATAAATGGTAGTAGGTGGCGGCTGTCATGGAGCTCAGGCTGGGCCTGAATACTTTCATCATGGTGATCTCGCCTGAGAAGGGGAAGTCCACAGGGCTGTCAATTCCATACAACAGTTTCCTGCCGACGGTTGTTCCCGTTGCTCCCGCTAATCCGAACTGGTAAACGGCGTTGTCGGTCGCATAATAACACAAGTTATTGGTGATGCCGAACCCATAGAATTTCGCGTCGGCGAAATTTGGAAGCAAGTCTACGGAATACTTGAATTGAGCCCACGTATTATTCACTGCGTCCGCTCCGGTCACTCTAAACTCGCCGAGGAATAATTCGTCGGTATCGTCCTTGAATACACCTACAAAATTATCCTGGTTACTGATCATTCCGCCCCAACTGAGGTGAAGCAAATCGGCCTGCATATTGTTGAGATTAAACGGGCCATTGTTCGAGTCAAAAAGCCATAGGACATTGCTGGAACCGCCGGTGCTTAACGTGCCGAATCTTATGATCCTTCTTTGGAGCTCGTCAAAAGCGACCAGATTTGTTATGCCCCTGCCATTGGCGAAAATAGCGTGTTTCGACACTTTATATTCGGGCAGATAGTTAACACCGGACCAGATGAATTCCGTCCTCAGACCGAACTGACTCCCAGCGAACTGATAGAATATATCCCCGCTGTCTATAACCGCCCTGGGGGACCAGCAAAATATTGCTTCCGGCTTACCCTGATAGTATTTACGTCCTGAAACAGAAAAGAACAGATCGTCATAATCACCGAGTTTCTGAAAGTTGACAGGCTCGAAGAAAACCATTCCCAGATCGGTCAATACAAAGCACCAAGCGTTGGCGACGTTAGTATTATCCTGTTGGATCACAGTGATCCCTTCACCCGGTATTCTCGATCCGTTGACCGAGGAGTAAGAATTGTATACGACTTTCTCCGTGGTTGAAGAGGCGGCAAGGACCAGGAACATGTTGTCAATGACCATACCTACATCGAGCCCGGTATTGTCCCCGTGCAATACCATAAGCCCGGGGTCTCCGCTGAGGACTATACTGATCAGCGGAGAGAATGCCTCGAAAGTAAAGCCGTTTTCCACCCACGTGGCCCTGAGCCTCGTGATGAATGTCCCATAAGTATTGAAATAACCGTCAGGACCGAGATCACGGTCGAAATTCTTGCCGGTATGGCCTTCTAAATCGCGGAAGACCGCGGAGTTCTTGAAATCCCATTGATATGTAAGGTCGGATTCGGAGATGCCTCCCCTGACAGTGACCGTCATGGGGATTGTCAGGTGGTCGCCGAGTTTCTGGTTGAATGTATAAATCCCACTCGTGGTCTCTATTGTAACTTCCGCCAACGAGATGTAGTCGTAGTTCCCTTTATCCTTGTAGCAACCGCTGAACACAAACGTCAGCAATGCCACTGCTGTAATATAGAATGATCTTTTCATGTCATGTCAGTGGTTATATGTTTATGAATCGTTCGCCGACGAATCTCACGAGCTCATCCGTCCCCGGATATTTGATATTATTCTCCTCGCAATAATCGTTAAGAGCTCTTAGATTTACCGGCTGTTGGTTGGAAGGGGTAAGCGGATTGTTTGTCGAACCGAGAACTATGAGCATTATCTCCATCTTTATTTCATGGAATCGACCCATAGTATTGTCGATAACCGAATCGGTCCACCATTCAGGTCTGTCGAACCCTCCGTAGATAGTAAAGCAATGCGTCATAAAGCCTGCTTTAATTGCAGTAAGGTCTTTGGTGCCTACCAGCCGTAGGGTTATGACATCCCTCTGACTCATCAGGTTACTTGTCTTCCAGACCCGGATTTCTGCCACTGCACTGGTTGCGCCGGCTTTCAGCACCGAAGGTTGGATGATCTCGTATCTGGTTCCGGGATTAGTCGGTTCCTTATATATTTCGATGCGGAATTCGCGGTCATGGTCGGCAATGGTGCCCATTAGGCTTACCGGAATCGTGAAGATGTGCGATTCCACATTCGGATTCGGCAAGGCGCCGAAGGCGAAACGTGAAGTGTCATTATTTATAACGACGATGGGGCTGGCTGCATTAGTAGTCCCAAAATAGACGCCGTCGATCGCCGAGTCGTAAAGTGGGACTTTCTCATTTTCGCATCCGAAGATGAGTGCCAGGACAGAAAGGACAATTATGAATCCTTTGATATTTGTTTTCATACCCTGTTGATTTTTAGTTGTGGTTTCCTCTATATAGATCTTCGTTTTCGGGGCGCGGGAATACATACAGGTGTACACCCCGCCATCCGAAGTCTCCCACTGCCATATTGATCGGCGGCGACTGTTGATGGCGCTTGTAGTAGTGCCACAACTGACCTTCGGCTATGAACTCCTTGCGGTACTCGTCGCGGATCGCTGTTTGCAGTGTAGCGTCGCTGTTCACGGTTATCGCAGTATTGCCGATATTGCGGTTCGTGCGTACTCTTTGAAGGTACGTCAGTCCATCCACCCAGTTGGGGGAACACTCTGCGGCAATGTAATACATTTCCGAGATGCGGATTATCGGCATACGTCCTCGGAAAGCGGCAATAACCCGTTCATTCTGCCAATATTTTGTCGGAAATCTGCCCTGTGTGACCACATTAGCGGTCAGGTGCAGGTACCTCGGATCGAGACCGAGGTCAGAACTTGGGAATTGACCTAAATTTAAGTACAGATGGTTACCAGTGGACATAGCCATGTTATTCTGGTATCCCGCGATCAACTCGTCCAGATTGCTTATGTTCAGTGCGAAGATGTGTTCCGTAGCGAACGTGCGGTCTTGGAGGGTACTTGTTTCATTCGCTATGGCGTTGACGTTGGCGGTGAGCGCCCACTGGAACCGGGTTGCCTGAGCGTCGATTACCTCCAAAGCTGTCGCCAGGGCATTGGGCTTGTCACCTTTCCAGAGATATGCACGTGCGAGCGTAGCCTTTGCCGCATAATAATTGAAACGGAAACGGCGGTTGTGCCAACTATGAATATTATTTCCCGCAGAAACGACTGCCGAAGATGCAAGAATTCTGTCAGGAGTCGTCCCATGCAGCATTGGGTCTTCTTCGAGCAGTTCGATGGCGGCTTTAAGCTCTGCTATTATCTCGCCTATCACCACTTCTCCCGTGAGTTCCGGAGCGACTAAAGATGTGAGCCGGTTCGCATAAGGCATTATGGTATCCGACTTGGACCTTTCGTAAATGTCGCTGTAAAGCCGGAGTATCTCGAAATGCAGGAAAGCACGCAGACCGATCGCTTCGCCTTTGAGCACGGTGTAGTTATCTCCGGAAAAGATATCCTTTTGCTCGTCTATCTTGTCCAGGATCGAGTTTACACCTGCGATACAATTGTAGAGTTTGCTCCAGAAGTTTTCGACTATATTGGCCAATGTGGGATCTCGCCACGAGCCGTCTCTCATGTAGGCATATTGCCTCGCGGCATTAAAGGGAGCGCCGAAGTTTGTCGGGTAATGTCCCGCCAGTACGTCCAGCATGCCCCAGGTCAGCCACCTGCCATATAGATCGGGAGTTGACATCTGGGTGTAGACACCTTTTATGGCTTCGCTGAATCCCTCTTCGGTAGTGAAGAGTTTTTCCCTGTTTGTCTGCGTGGAAGGCTGCACGTCTAGCCAGTCGTTACACGAGGCCAGGGTCAGCATTGCGACGCAACAGATCGTCAGTGATTTTATATATTTCATCGTACTTAAGTTTTTTGTTGATTAAAATGTAGCCTGCACCTGAATCGAGAAGTTGTTCGCAAACGGATAGCTCGTACCCCTTTCGACCTTGATTGCCGAGAAACGGGCGAGTTCATTCATGACGAAAGATAGCCGCAGACGTTCGATCCCTATGTTTGAAAGGCCTTGAAAGTTCTGGAAATCATAGCCCACGTTCAGCGAGGATATGAACAACTCGTTATCTCTCATAACGAAACGGGAAGTTGGCCTCGTGATATTAGTCGATCCGCTGGACGAATGAGGATCGAGTCTCTTGTATGGCGCCACCTGGCCTGCCTGGGTCCATGCCTGAGTTATTCTGCGGTCAAGGTTGATAAAGCCATTTCCATATTCGAGTTTCTCGACGAGCGAGTTGTTGTAGAGTTTGCCTCCGAACCTGTATCTGCATGATATCGCTAAGGTAAACCCTTTCCAACCTGAGCTAAGATTGATATTGCCGCGGAGTTTCGGAGCTGTTTCGTATATGAACAACTGGTCAAGCGCTGACCACCATGATGTGATGTTGCCATTGCGGTCCCAGAAGATTTCCCTGCCCGTCATCGGGTTGATGCCGGCTGATCTCACAACCCGTCGCGAGGTCAACGAATACCCTTCGTAGTAGAGTGTCGAAGGCCTCGAATACCGTGCATTGAAAGTCTGCCAAGTCGCAAGAGCGGTAGAATTCATCGTTGGGCGTGATTCCATTTCCTCGTTGGCCTTGTTGTTGCGGTGTTCGAAATTATTGGAGATCTTTTTGATCGTATTTTTGTTGTTCATTGCGGAAACCGACACTGTGACCCAACCGCGCTGTTTGGCATTCCTCCAAGGAGTATATGACAGCATTACGTCGAAAGTCTTGTTCTCGATTTGCCCCAGGTTTTCCCTGAATCCACTAAAACCTACCGAAGGAGGAAGATCGACGTCCATCAGCGCATCATCGGTAATCTCTATAGTATAGTCAAATTTGACCGATAAATTTCTCCAGAGCGTAATGTCGGTACCGACGTTGTAGGCCAGCATACGCTGCCAGCTAAGGTTCATATTCGGTAAGCCCATAAGAATGGCGCCGTATCCGCCGTCATAGACATGTTCGGCATATGTATAGATCGCTTTCGCCTGATAGGGGTCGAAGTCCTGCGAGCCGGTATATCCGACCGATCCGCGGATCTTGAAACGGTCGAGCCATTCGATATTGCGTCCGAACTCCTCGTTGTGGATATTCCACCCGAGTCCGAGTGACCAGAATAAACCCCATTTACTGTCGGCTCCGAATCTGGACGATCCGGTGGTGCGGCCCGTTACATCGAACAGATAGCGGTCGTCATACGAGTAGTTCACAGCTCCAACGATGCCGATCTCTCTGGCATTGCCACTCGAACCGCTGGGACTGCTGCCGGTGAGGTATCGCGTTCCGAAAGATATATCGTCCGCCATGTCGTTCCCGAACCCCTCCGCAATGTAAGTATGGGACCGGGTTGCCACGTCGGACATGTTCCACATCGCATTGGAGAAGATCATGTGGCGACCCATTATCTTGCTGTAGCTCAGCCCGATATCTGCCTGATAGGTAGTGGATCTGTTGTAGCCTTTCGTGTAGCGTCCTCTTCGGCTTATATCAGTCATATTTATGAACGAGGTATGGTTCGCCGGAAGGAACACGTCCGATTCTCCGGTTCTATGCAGGAAACTGAAGCGGCCTGTGGCTCTCAGGTTCGAGAGAATGTTCCATTCCGCCACGAAGTTGTTGCGCACCGTATTATATCCCGAAGTGCTTTTCGTATTTAACGTAGCGTTGTAGAGCGGATTGCGGAATATGTTGGCTTGAGTTCTAACCGAAAAAGCGGGTATCAGGTCGCCTTCGTCATCATGACTTCTCCAATAGGGATTAAGCTGTGCATAATCACTGAAACTGCCGTAAGGGCTATTGGAGGCATTATTGATAGTCATTTCGAGCATATTGCGGAATAGCAGATTTTTATGCCGGTATGTGAGACTCAAATTGCTGTTGAAGGTATTCCGGTCGGAGCCCTTCATCACGCCTGCTATATGATTGTAGCTCGCCCCAACGCCATAGAGAAAGGTGTTGTCACCGCCCTGTATATTTATTGAATGATTTTGACTGAAACCGGTCCGCAACGGCTTGCTGAGCCAGTAGGTGTCTACTCCGCGGGCCACTTCGCGCATAATCTGCTCCCGAAACCCGTCCATCATGTGCTGTCCGCCGTTCATCTCTACTTGTCCGCTACCCCTGTATGCGCCCGTTAATACTTCGAATTCGAACTTTTCCCGTGCATTCATCAGGTTATAGCCGGTCAGGTCGGGAGCCTCTATGCCGAACGTACTCGAATGAGAAACCCTCAGACTTCCGGGCGTTGGGCGGATCGTTTCGATAACCACGACCCCGTTACCGGCTTTCGATCCATAGATCGCCTTTGCTGCGGCGTCTTTAAGGATAGTGATGCTCTCCACGCGGTTCATATCCAGGTCGAAGATCATTTCCAGCCCGACCTCGAAACCGTCGAGGATGAATAGCGGCTGGTTGGGATTGCCGGCATAGTCGCCTTCCAGACTCGGGAAAGAGCTTGGGCCGCGAAATAAAATATCAGGCAGCCTGTTGGGGTCTGAACCGAATTCGAGGCTTTCCATGATCATAAACGAAGGGTCAAGGTTGGAAAGGCTGCGCAGCACATTCTGGTTACCGACCTCGCGCAGTTGTTGGCCGCTGAACTGCACGGAAGAACCTGTCTCGCTTTCGAGGCGGCGGTTGAACATACCCGTGATAACCACCTGATCTATTGTCGTTACTTCCGGTTCGAGCCTGATATTCACCTCTGTCCTGCCGCCGATCTGTATCTCGGTCTTCTTATATCCTACAAAGGATAGTTCGAGCGTGGGGTGCTGCGGGTCGTACCGGAGAGAATAGCGCCCGTTGGCATCGGTAATCGTCCCGCGACCGGTATTTTTAACAACCACCGTAACGCCAGCCAGCGGCCTGCCGTTTTCATCGCTGACAGTTCCGGTCACGTTCAATGGCATCGCTGTCTGCGGTTGTTGCGGCTGCTGGACGGCACCCGATCTTGCCTGACTGATCGTAATCACCTCTCCTCTGATGTTGTATTCGAGTCCGTTCTTTATCAACGCCTCATTCAGAACCTCTTCGAGCGTGACATTTTGCTTGCTCAGGGTAACCGTGGCCCCGGCCGGAATGACCTCTCCATGATAGAGTATATTAAATCCGGTCCTGGCTTTAAGGTCATTTAAAACCGTTGTAATTGTGGCTCTGTCGTAGGACACGTCAAGTCGCTTCTCCTGGGAGGAAGAAGGCGACGCCGTCAATGCACCCACCGAACAAAGCAATGCAAGAATCTGTAACCTCATAAGAAACAGCGGTTTTTTCCATTTCCCAGACGGGAAATGGTGGTAGTAGTCATTTCTTTTCATATATTTGTGTTTGGTAAGTTGTCCTGCGGCACTATTGCCACAGGACTGTTGCTTGGCATGGGAGATGGGCTAGATCTTCCATGCCGTTTTTATTTGGCCAGTTTAACGGTGATTTTGTTTCCTTTCGTAATGATTTTAGCTTTCCCGAGAGATTCGATTAACTCCAACACGGACGAAATGTCATCGTAGATCGGGATGCTTCCCCAAGTCGTCAATTCAGCGGCTTGCGGATCTTCGAAGGAGTATTCGAAGTCGTACCAACGCGATAATTTCGTGAAAACATGGTCGAGGGTAGCGCCGCCGAACACGAACTCCATATTGCGCCAAGCCATTATCTCATGTGTGTCGACTGCGGTGATCGAATAGTCGCCGGAATCGGAATGGAGCGTAGCCTTCTGGCCGGGTTCAAGAATTATCTGTGCTTGGTTCGCTTTGGATATGAGTGAAACGCTGCCGGTGATCAATGCGGTGTGGATGGAGTTTTCCTGCGGGTAGGCGTACACATTGAACTCTGTGCCCAAAACTTTCAATTCCTGGTCAGCAGTTTCGACGATAAAAGGTTTTTCGATGCTCTTTTTTACGTCAAAGAATGCTTCTCCTTCGAGAAAAACACGACGCTCATTTCCATCGAAAGGTATCGGGAAACGCAGCCGTGATCCGGCATTCAGCCAAACATTAGAACCGTCCTGCAAGGTGAGCTCTAATTGACTCCCACGCGGCACATCGACGGTCCCCCACATTATTTTATCGGACATTTCCGCCACCTTGTTCTCATAGACAAGTTTCCCGTCTTCTCTGGCGAAAACGATTCCATCCCTTTCGGCGATCCGGCTGTTTTCGGTCGCTTTATCCAGAATGATCACCGATCCGTCGGGCAATGTCAGCGTAGCATCGGTCATTATGCGGGAAATCGGTTTGCCGTCCGAACCGAAAATATTACGGTCCAGAGCAAACCATACGCTAATCCCGATAAACAGAGGAATTAATACGGCGGCAGTCCATCTTACGATACGCAGAGGCTTATTCTTTACTCTGGCATGATTTTTGAGGGGGGGGGGTATATCCGAAATTTTGTCCAAAGATTTACTGAACGCAGTTTCTACATTCAGACCTTCGATAATATCCTGATGAGAATTCCACCTATTCTCGATCATGGTTTTTATGGCATTCTCTCCCTTTTCGGAAGAGATCCAATCCGATAATTTCTTATTAAGTTCCCGAGTCGGCTCGATGAGCGGAGAGCGCTTGCCTTTGTTATTATTATGCATCGTGTTTTGGAAGTCGTTGTTTATATATATTCGGACAACCTTCAAAAAACACTCACCCGGAAAGCGAAAAAATCAAAAAATATCTAGAAAGAATAAAGAAAATACGAGCGTAGCTTTCGGCCCCATGATTGTACGAATAGTTGCCAAAGCCCGGCTATAATGGTTTTCTATGGTACGTATCGAAAGCCCTAAACGTTCGGCGATTTCAGGGTTGCTGAAACCTTGCGCCCGCAACAGGAGTATCTCCCGTTGCCTGTCGGGAAGTTGTTCCATCGAGGAAAACATCAGATTGACCAGATCGTTCCAAAGAAGCCTGTCTTCTTCGGATAATTGTTCTTGCATGGATTCGGATATCCTGTTTCTATGCCTGTCCAAAACGAACTTTTGTCTGATAAGATCATATATCTTATTTTTGGCAATAGATAGCAGGTATGCGTTGAAGTTTTTGGAAAGATCTATCTTCCCCCGATTTTCCCAAGCTGCGGCAAAAGTCTCTTGAACAACGTCCTCCGCATCGATCGGATTATAAAGATTTCTCAGGCAAAAACCATACAACTTGGGATATTGGGCATAAAAAACAGACCGGAAGTTTTCCAATTGTCGCTCCTCGGAATTTGTTGAAATTTGTCCCCGGTCGTTTTGCATGATACACGGTTGTGATGCAAATGTACATAAAAATAGAAGAACAATACCATCGACTGCCCGATGAATCGAACCGGAACGATTAAGAACTTGTTTATTTTTTGCCGATTCGATGCCGACACCTTGTCCGTTCAAGGCCGTATAGAAAGCCCTCTGACGTCGTGTTGTTTCGGAGTTTGGAATAGGCGATTTGTTGGAGTCCTTATTTCGCTACGGGTACAAAATTAAACGTTTAATCGGCTGTTTGACAGCGATTAAGCATTTTTGTTTTCGCACGTATTTATTCTAAAAGCTATCTCATAAACTCGAAATATGCGACTCCGGCAGCCGAGCAATCGGCTTCCAGAACGAGCGGGCCGCGCAGGGTGCGTCCGTCGGGCGTGCGCCAGCGGCCGCGCGGCAGGCGCACCATACGCTTCGGCGCACCGTCGAGGCTCGGGGCTATCAGGTAGCGTGAGCCGAGCATAAACTGGTCGTCGCAGTCCGAGAATCCCTGTTTTGGAAACCGATATTCCATGTGCTGTATAATAGGTTCGCCCGTTTTCGCCAGTTCGCGCACTGTGCTTTCCATGTATTCCGCCATCGATGCGCGCAGTTGCAATGCCGCATGTATCTTATTCCGCAAATCCTGCCGCTCGAAGTTCCAGGGTGCATAATCCACAGCCGCGACGGGAAAAAACAACGATAGGATCGTCCATATCGCCCTGTCCTGCTCATTGAAATCCGAATCGTCGAACGGATTCGAACCTCTCGCTGCATCGCCCAATATCTTATATATATCGCCGCTGAGCGATGATGCCAGCAGGGATTCGGTTGTTAAGTCAGGAGAGAGGGCAGGGCGGACATCCGACGCGTAGGACGTGAAAGCTCGCTTGTACGTGCCTGTCACAATGCACATCTCCACGCCTTCGGCCAGCTTTTCCCAGTTGAGCAGGAATGGATGATCGTCGTTTCCTACCGGAGAACCGCCGCCGTTCGCGAACGCATAGCCGTCAAAACCGTATTCCGATATTAATTGCGCCACGCGTGTACGGAACGTTGCAAAAACCACGTCGTTGCCTATGTCGAGTATTTCACGGTCGTGAGCAAGATGACCGTTACGATATGCTTCGGTGAAGACGCGTCCGTTAAGAGGTGTATTCGGCGTTATGGTGAGCATCGTTTTGAATCCCAGCTCGCGCAGTTCTCCAAGCATCGCGGGCACATTCGGGAACAACTCGCGATCGAATCCAAGCAGTATGTGCGGCGATGCCCACCCTTCGGGGACGACTATTATGCCCGTCGGCAATCCTTCGGCCACGATGCGCCGCGCGAAGGCGACGATCTCGTCCTGCCCCCACGTGGTATCGGGGCGGCGTTCGAGGCGGTATACGGGTCGAGAGAATAATTCGACAGCGGGCATCCTGCGTTCACCCCCGAGATGGCGATGCACGCACATCAGGTATGCCTCGCGCAGCGTCGAGCCGCTTTTGCGCACCTCCATTTGCTCGTGGTACGATTCTATCGTCATCTTCCCGTTTTCGCCGCGGCCGACGGTGAACGGTTCGGCGCTGAAAACATAGCGTCCCGTGTTGGAAATCAGCATGTTGGAGACAAATGGCATTGCGGGGTTCTCTTCCCGCTGGTAAACGCTCCATGCCGCGCCCATGCGGTCGATTCCCCACCACCGCTCGCTTGTTTCAGGGGTTATTTCGAGCCGGTATGTCTGCTGCGGTTCGGTGGCGAACGCGCTGCCCGTGAGCAGCAATATAAAGGTCAGGAAAAATTTCTTCATCGGAAGTTCAGTTTTCGTACCGTAAAAGTAGTGATTATTTTTGTTGTTTAGAAAAATATGCGTACATTTGCACTCCGAATTATGGGCGTACCCGGCACACGCGAGGGCGCACGAAAAAGAAAAAAATGTACGTAATTGTAGAAATTGCAGGTCAGCAATTTAAGGCTGAGAAGGGACGTAAGCTCTATGTTCACCGTCTGGCGGGAGAAGAAGGTTCTTCCGTGAGCTTCGACCGGGTACTGCTAACGGATAACGACGGTCAGGTAAAAGTGGGCACACCTGTGGTAGAAGGGTCCAAAGTGAATGCGAAGATCCTCAAACACTTGAAAGACGACAAGGTGATCGTCTTCAAGAAGAAGAGGCGCAAAGGTTATCAGGTTCAGAACGGCCACCGCCAGTGTCTGACCCAGATCCTTGTGGAGGAAATTCTTGCATAGTAACCCCGAAAAACGTAGAAGGAAATGGCACACAAAAAAGGAGTGGGTAGCTCGAAGAACGGACGCGAGTCCGAGAGCAAACGCCTCGGTGTAAAGCTTTTCGGCGGACAGTTTGCAAAAGCAGGCAACATCATAGTACGTCAGAGAGGCACGACGCACAATCCGGGCGAGAATGTCGGTATGGGCAAAGACCACACGCTGTTCGCGTTAGTGGACGGCACGGTGACTTTCGCGAAAAAAGCATCGGGCAAGTCGTATGTCAGCGTAGCTCCGCTTGCGGAGTAGATTGGCTCGAAACGCATTAGTGTCGGCATTGGCACGTTGCGCTTAATTTAGTAAAAGCGGAGGAGGAGGCGGGAAAAACGGCCTCCTTTTCTGCGTTTCGGACGTTCGTTATCATTTTTTAATTTATTATCATGAGAAAACTATTTTTTTTGATGCCGGTCATTATCGGCGGCGTGTTGCTCTTATCCACAGCGTGTGGCGACAAGGACAAGAAAACCAAGTGCAATAATCCGATACCGGAAGCGGTCTCGGGTGTCTATTCCGTGCGATACTCTCTCGACGAGGGCGAGTGGATCGAGACGACGGCAACGGTCGATAATATGGGTTCATGTATGAGCGCGATCCTCACTATGCCGCAAAGCACAACGAATGCGAGCCATCTGATTTATATCGGATTGCCTTTGGAAACCTTGAATTTCAGTGCTTCGTTCAATAATGCTACTGTGCACATCGGCTCTGAGGTGCTCGAAGGTGCGACTATCAATATTTCAGGTGCATTCGATTATGTCGGCGGGGGCGCGATGCCTTACCATTTACATTTCAGCGGCAAGATAATTCCCGCGCCTTATGAGGATGAAGAAGGAGAGATCGTGCAGCCCGATCCGATCGATATAGTAGCGCGCGACATCCGGATGCCGGAAGTCGATTAACCATCGTGGAATCAGTTGACAGGCAGGCGTTTGCGGATGCTGTGCGGGACGTGGTGCGCCTCGTTCCGGCGGGGCGTGCGACGAGCTACGGGGCTGTGGCGTGTTCCGTAGGGCGACCTACGTGGTCTCGCATGGTGGGGCGCGTGATAGCGCAGACTTCATCGGATGAGGCGTTGCCGTTCCACCGTGTCGTGAGCAGCGCCGGCGTACTTTCGGGGCGTTGTGCTTTTGGCGCGTGCGGCCGGATGCAGGCGTTGTTGGAGGCCGAAGGCGTCGAAGTGCACAATAACAGGATCAAGAACTGGCGGCAAGTGTTCTGGAATCCGCTGACAGAGATATAACACGCGCTGGTGCGGTACTACACCGTCGGCGGCGGGATGCGACACTCTCGCATTAGCGAAAGTGTTCCATTTGGATAAATCCCATAATCCAATAAAAATCATAACGATGCAACGCGATCGGCTTTACGCTATACTCAGGAAATATTGGGGGTATGAGAGCTTCCGGCCATTGCAGTTAGAGGTTATCGAGGCGGTGTGTGCAGGACGCGACACACTGGCGCTGATGCCGACGGGCGCGGGAAAATCGCTGCTCTATCAGCTACCCGGTGCGGCAATGACGGGTGTGTGCATCGTAGTTACGCCGCTTATAGCGTTGATGAAAGATCAGGTCGATCGGCTGCGCGCGCGGGGCATCAATGCTGCGGCGTTGCATTCGGGTCTTACGATGCGGCAGGCCGATATTGTGCTCGATAATGCGTCGTGGGGCGACCTGAAATTCCTGTATGTCGCGCCGGAGAGGGTGGCAAATGCGACGTTCCGCTCGCGCCTGCGGACGATGAATGTCAGCCTGCTGGCGGTAGATGAGGCGCATTGCATATCGCAGTGGGGTTATGATTTCCGTCCTGCGTATCTGCGTATCGCCGAGTTGCGCGAACTGCTGCCCGAAGTGCCGGTGTTGGCGCTCACGGCTACGGCTACACCGGCGGTTGCAGAGGATGTAATGCGCCATTTGAAGATGACCGACGGGTGCGTTCTGCGCAGCACTTTCGCACGCCCGAATCTGTCGTTCGCCGTACGCCGGACGGAGGACAAGTATGGGCAGTTGCTGCGGGTGCTGAACAATGTTGCGGGCGCGGGCGTGATTTATGTGCGCACGCGCGAGACGGCGGAAAAACTGGCACAATGGATCGGCGAGCAGACGGGCGACAGTCAGTTGGCGGAGTTCTACCATGGCGGCTTGGGCCATGCCGAGCGCACGATTCGTCAGGAACGATGGACGAGCGGCGCGCGGCGGTTGATGGTGGCGACGAACGCCTTCGGGATGGGGATTGATAAGGCCGACGTGCGTTTCGTGGTGCATTATGATATACCCGATTCGCTGGAAGCATACTATCAGGAGGCGGGCCGGGCGGGGCGAGACGGGCGGCGGTCGTATGCCGTACTGCTTACGGCGAGCGATGACCGCAGCCGTGCCGTGAGGCGTTTCGAGAATGAGTTTCCGCCGATAGAGAAGATTAAAGAGTGCTACGAAGCGTTGTTCAATTATTTCGGTATCGGTATCGGCGACGGGAAGTTCGCCTCGTTCGACTTCAACATTCACGACTTCGCCAAACGCGCGCGGATGTACACCGGCACAGCCTATAACGCCATCAGGATTCTGCAGCAGAACGGCTACATGACGCTCGGCGGCGAGACCGATAATCCACCGCGCATAATGTTCGCCGTCGGACGCGACGAACTCTACAAAATCCGCATCGAACGCGAGGAACTCGACCACATAATCCGCACGCTGTTAAGGCTTTACGCCGGAGTTTTCCACGACCGTCTCGTGCCCGTCGACGTGCGCGAAATCGCCTCGATGTCGGGCTACACGGCGGAGCGCGTCCGCGAATTTCTCAAACAGCTGTGGCAAATGCGTATCATACGTTACATACCCGGCAGCCGTTCGCCGGTGCTGTTTATCGACGAGGAACGACTGCCGTCGGACGACGTTTTCATCTCGCCCGAAAGTTATCGCATCCGCAAACAGATGGACGCCGAGCGGCTCGAAGGGATATTCGTCTATGCCGAGGGCACGGGATGTCGCAGCGTGGTGATACAGAGATACTTCGGCGAAGAGGACGCGGCGGATTGCGGGACGTGCGATGTATGTCTGGAACGGCGGCGAATGTCCGGCCTGGCGGCCTCGTCGGAGGCTTCTCAGATGCGCGACGACGTTGAGCATCAGATCGTTGCGATGCTGTGCGAAGGGCCGATGACTGTTAAGCAGATCGTCGGCAAATTCCTGTGTCCGCCCGAATTGGTAACCGCCGCCCTCGACCGCCTCACCGCCGCCGGCAAAATCTCGGCCGGCGGAGACGGAAAACTGAAATACATGCGTGTATCTTCCGGTCTGCCGGATGACAGTTAATCGCTTTTTCAAATGTCTTTTTCACAAATGCTTCCCGTCGCGTGAGAGCGGCGGGAAGCTCTTCTTTGTTCCCCAAATAATGATGTTAGGTGGTTGCCCGTCTTTATATAAAAAACCCCCGACCGGGGAAGGTCGGGGGCTGTGAAAAAACCGAAATGCGTGTTACAACGTTCCTGCTTCGGCCTGACGGACCATGTGCGCGTTTGCAGTGAGGAAAATCTCCACACGGCGGTTCTTCGCGCGACCGGCCTCAGTATCGTTCGACGCTATCGGATTGTCGAACGCAAGTCCCTGGACCGCAATGATGCGAGCGGAAGGAACGCCGCGACCGAGCAAAAAGTTTTGCACCGATTGCGCCCTTTCGAGCGAAATACGTTGATTGACAGCGTGAGTACCAATGTTGTCCGTATTGCCGAGGATCGTGATGTCGAGACCCTGCTCGTTCGAGATCTGGCCTGCAAACTGAGCGAGTGCTGTCTGTGCCGCAGTGCTCAAAGCCGTCGAGTTGAAACCGAATAGGATGCCGTCGGCGAACGTGACCTTGATGGCCTGCAAGCCGTTCTCATCTATAACCTGCTCTACTTCGGCATCTCTGATCGCCTGCGCGATCTCCTCCTGTTTCTTGTCCATGCGATGACCGATCAGTGCGCCTGTTCCTGCGCCGACTCCCGCGCCTATGGCAGCACCTACGGCAGCACCCTGACTGCCGCCGGCCAACGCTCCGATGCCTGCACCCAGAAGTGCGCCGCCGCCGCCGCCCAAAAGTGCGCCCCGGCCTGTGTTATTCATGCTCGCACAACTTGCGAATGCGAATATTGCAGCCAATGCGAATGCTGCAAAAGATAATTTCGTTGTTCTCATATACATTATCGGTTTTAAGGTTTGCTTTCAAATTACATTCATCGTATTATCGTTTCTTCGCGGTCGGGGCCGACTGATATTATCATCACCGGTACGCCGCAGTACCGCTCGATAAATTCAACATAGGTCTTGAACTCCGCCGGGAAATCTTCCCACCGCCTCACGTTGCAAATATCCGTATTCCAGCCTTTCAACTCGCGATAAACGGGCTTGGTCCCGCCGTCTACTTCATAAGGAAAACGGTTCGTTTGTCCATCCGGCAGGTCGTAATCGACGGCGACTTTTATCGTGTCGAATCCGTTCAGTACGTCCGCTTTCATCATTATCAACTCTGTCACGCCGTTCAGCATCACCGCATAGCGCAACGCCACCAAGTCGAGCCACCCGCAACGGCGCTCTCTACCCGTGACACTACCAAATTCCTTGCCAATCTCGCGTAACCGCTTGCCCGTTTCGTCGAAAAGTTCGGTCGGGAACGGCCCGCCTCCCACGCGCGTCGCATAGGCCTTGAAAATCCCGTAAACGTTTCCGATCTTCGTGGGCGCGACACCCAGCCCTGTACATACTCCCGCGCACGTCGTCGTGGACGACGTGACATAAGGGTACGTCCCGAAATCGATGTCCAACAGCGTCCCCTGCGCGCCCTCGGCAAGCACGGGGATGCCCTCGTCGATATAATCGTTAATGGCATATTCGCTGTCGATGAAAGCAAACTTACGCAGATAGTCTATCGCCTCGAACCACTCTTTCTCATGCTTATGCGGCTCATACTCAAAGCCATAGCACCCCAGAAGGTGTATGTGTTTGTCACGCAGGCGCGCATAACGATGCTTGAAGTCATGCGCGAGAATATCGCCCATGCGCAGAGCGTTGCGCCCCGTTTTGTCCATATATGCCGGCCCGATGCCTTTAAGTGTCGAGCCTATTTTCGTCTCGCCTTTCGCCGCTTCGGCCGCCGCGTCCAAAGCACGGTGCGTCGGCAGGATCAGGTGAGCTTTTTTCGAGAAGTAGAGTTTCGACATTACGTCGACACCCGCCGCTTCGAGGCCGTGTATCTCTTTCACGAGCGTGTTAGGGTCTACGACCATGCCGTTGCCTATGATATTTATCACCCCGTTGCGGAAAATACCCGATGGTATGGTGCTGAGTATAAAACTCTTGCCGTCGAAGCGGAGCGAATGTCCGGCGTTAGGGCCGCCTTGAAACCGTGCAACTACACGATAACGCGGTGTGAGCACGTCGACTACCTTGCCCTTGCCCTCGTCGCCCCATTGAAGCCCCAAAATCACATCTGCTTTTTTCATTTTCGATTCTCTATATGACAAACAAAGTTACGCAATTTATCTTTACCACCAAACAAAAAAGCCTGAGTCTGCATGTTCAGACTCAGGCTTTCAGCCGAAAAACGCCAATGTCTATTCCATATAGAAATGAACGCCGCGGAGCCTGTTCCAGGCTCCGCGAGTGAAGTCGGGAATTTCGACCGGCGCTGAACCGTTGTCCAGCGAAATCTCCGACAGAGGTATCAGACAGCACCATTCGGCCATGTCGTACACGTCCATATCCAGCGGAAGGCCACGCTGCAAGCAGTATATCAGACGGTAGTCCATGATGAAGTCCATACCGCCGTGCCCGCCTACGCGCAACGCCAGCTCCTCGATGTCTTTCACGATAGGATGCTTATAATACGCGAGCAATGCCTGCCGGGCTTCGCTGGAAATGGCGCGGTGAGAATCGAGGTTCTCATGGTCGAGAATCCCGTCGGATGCCGTGTTCTCGGCAAAGTAGAACTGCTGAATCGGGTATTTGTTCGCAAAGCCTTTCGAGCCGGTGAGCTGGAACAGACGGCTGTAAGGACGCGGCGATGCGACGTTGTGCTGTATCATTATCGAACGCCCCATCTCGGTACGGATAAGCGTTGTGGTATGCTCGCCGTTGCGGAACTCCGTCACTTCCTCGCCGCGTTTCTCGCGCAGAAAATTCGGAATCGAAACGGCATCGGCATCTACCGACACAAGAAAATTCATCTTGTCGCCGCGGTGAATGTTCATCGCCAGAGCCACCGGCCCGATACCATGCGTGGGATAAAGGTCACCGCGATGCGTGCGGTTATATTTCAAACGCCAGTCGTTCCAGTACGAATCCCAGAATTTCTCCAATTGGTGGATGTAGCCGCCCTCGCCGTGAACGATCGTGCCGAACAGCCCCTGCTGTGCCATGTTCAGCACCGTCAGCTCGAAGTGGTCGTAAATGCAATTTTCGAGCATCATGCAGTGCAGGCGCGTTTGCTCCGACATGTCTATCAGCGCCCAGATTTCGTCCATCGTCATCGCCGCCGGCACTTCGATGGCAACGTGCTTGCCGTCTCTCATTCCTTGAAGGCCCATACGTGCGTGCGACTCCCAGTCGGTCACGATATAGATAAGGTCTAAGTTCGGAAGTGCCGAAAGTTCGCGCCATGCTTCGGGGTCGCTGTGAAATTCCAACGCACGCGGACGTCCCCGACGTTCGAGAAGGTCGTTCGTGCGCGCCGTGTTCTCCGGCAATATGTCGCACAGTGCGACGATCTCCACGCCGTCCATATACGACATGTTCGACACCGCGCTCCACCCCCGCATTCCCAGTCCGATGACGCCCACGCGCACTACCGGGATAGGGTCGGCCCTGAGTTGGAGAACGTCGGTCTGTCCCGCAGGACGTGGCGGAGTCGTTGTCGCGATCATGCGCGAACCCTTGTGTTCCTTTGTCTTGCATTTGCACGACCAGCTGCCCAGGGCAACCGTGCAGGCGAAAAAGAGTAAAAGAATTTTCTTCATAACTAAGTGTATTATTTTGAGTGATTTGTAGTACTAAAATGCTGCCACTGTCGCACGCGTTCTTTGGTTATTGCGACCTGCGTGTCTGTCATTGCGGGCTTGACCCGCAATCTCGCATTGCTCGTCATTGCGAGACTGAAAGGCGAAGCAATCCAATTGGATTGCTTCGGGTCTTGCACCCCTCGCAATGACGCACGTGTGCGTGCTAAGTGCTAACTCTTAGCCGCCTCCTTCACCACCGCGCACATCGCATCGTAATTCTCTTCCATCGACGTGAGCAGCTTGTATTGCGCTCGCGCGCGGACGAGGTTATGTGTCGGATATTTTACCTTATAATAATTGTCGCCGTCGATGTAGTCCATTAAAAAGCGCAGCACCTGTTCATACGTGATATAGAGCGCCGAGAATGCGAGGTTCTCCACCTCCGCGGGCATGAGAAACGCGCGCGCTTCTGACAGGTATCCGCGCGTGTAGGCCTCGAAGATTTCCCGCTTCATATAAACGTTGGCGAGATTCTCGTCGTCCTCCGCACCGGCATTGGTATACGAGCGGATGGCATCGCCGAAGTCGTTCAGACACATGCTGCTGAGCACCGTGTCGAGGTCTATCACGCATAGCGCATGCCCCTGCGCATCGAAAAGTATATTGCTGATCTTCGTATCGTTATGTGTGATGCGCGTGGGCAGGTCGCCGTCCTCGTAAGCCTTCCACAGACCGAGCATCCGCTCGCGTCGGCTTTCTATCCACCCGATCTCTTCCATAACTTCCGCCTTGCGTCCTACGGGGTCTTTGGCCAGTACGGCGTCCCATTGCTCCAATCGGAAACGCATGTTATGGAAACCGGGCAGAATGTCGGCCAGCGGTTCGCGAAAATCCGCCAGCATCGCCTGAAACTTGCCGATGCCCGCGCCGCCTTTCCATGCCAGCTCCGGCGTGTCGGCGCGATCGTATGCCGTCGTGCCGGAGATAAATAAGCACGCCGCCCAATAATCGCCCGCCGGGTCGAGATAATAAAGGGCATCGTCGATGGTGGGAATGACGGTGAGTGCCTCGCGGTCGGGCACACCGCCGCGCCCGAAGATCACGCGTTTGAGATGTGTGGTGACCTTATATATATTATCCATCATTGCGGGCACATCCTTGAAGATGTTTTTATTCTTGCGTTGAAGGATATAATCGGGAGTCGATCCTTCGGTTTCGACGAAAAAAGTGTCGTTGATCAGTCCCTCGCCCCATTGGCGTACATCTTTCAGCACGCCCTGAAACCGGAATTGGCGGCAAACATCTTCGTGTAGTATACCCATTATAATCGAGTTTAAAAATTCGCATAAAGTTAAAAATTATATTTTGAACTGCGAAAATAACTCGGCGATTTTTCCGTAAAAAGTATAAAAAACCTCCGCCGTAACGCTATGGTCACGGCGGAGGCACCCAACTTAATGTATTGATTATGAAAAAAACTAATGTCCCGAACCCAATTTCCCAACTACATCCGGGACTGATATATTAACGTTGCGGCATGCACATTTATTATATCCTTAATACATAATTGTTTATGAAAAACGACTAACTTTGAGGGACTAAAGTACACCTCAAAATATATGGACCTGAAAAATTTCGATCCCGACGGGGTCGGCATCGATAACGGCAATTATTTCGGGCTGCCATCGACGCCCGAAGAATCGGCTTTGGTGCTCGTTTCCGTGCCGTGGGACGTAACCAGTTCCTATGGCACAGGCTCGGCATTCGCGCCCGATGCAATAATCGGCGCATCGACCCAGATGGACTTCTATGACCCCGTAAATCCCGATGCATGGCGGCGTGGAATCGGCACAGTGCCTATCGATTACTCCATACAGGAAGGCAGCCTTCTTATGCGTGAGGAGGCGAAAAAGGTAATCCGTCAGCTCGAATCCGGCAAGAGCGCGAATGACGTAATCACCGCGCGGCGGCGCAGGATGGTGAACGAGCGGTCGGCACAGCTCAACGAAAAAGTGTACGATGAGTGCCGCTATTGGCTCGGACGTGATAAGACGGTAGGGTTGGTGGGTGGTGACCACAGCACGCCGTTCGGTCTGATCCGCGCGCTGTCGGAACTTTCGGGAACGCCGATTTCGATATTGCATATCGATGCTCATGCCGACTTGCGGGAAGCCTATGAGGGCTTCACCGATTCGCACGCATCGATAATGTACAACGTGATGACGCGGCTGCCGGAGGAAAGAATCGAGCGGCTGGTGCAGGTCGGTGTGCGTGACCGGAGCGGCGGCGAGGCGGCGTTTGCGGCTGCCTCGCCGCGTATCGTTCAGTTCGACGACTATACGCTCGCCTCGCGCGCATTTCGCGGCGCGACGTGGGATTCGCAATGCGCCGAGATAATCGAGCAGCTCGGCGAGCGCGTTTACATAAGTTTCGACATCGACGGCCTCACGTCCGATAATGCGCCGCACACGGGAACACCCGTGCCGGGCGGGCTGACGTTCAATCAGGCGGTGTATCTGGTCGACCGGCTCGCGGCAAGCGGACGGCGCATCGTGGGTTTCGATCTGTGTGAGGTCGTGCCCGCAGCGGGCGGTGAGTGGGACGCCAACGTCGGTGCGCGGGTGCTTTATAAATTATGTAACTTTGCGCTTAGAACACGCGCGTGCCTTGAAAATCTCGTGTAAAATGATGTTTTTCGGGAAAACCGGCAAAAAATCGCTATAAATGAGTGGAATTTCGGGAAATTTACTATAAATTCGCACCGAATTATTCACCTTGAAGTTTAACAGAACTAAAATAATAACAAAATGAAAAAACTATTGATTGTTGCAACTGTGCTTGCAATGGCATTCAATTCGTGCGGCGGTGGCGGCGGACGAATCAAGACCGACCTCGATTCGCTTGCCTATGCGATCGGCGTAGATCTGGGAACTCAGATTAAAGCTACCGACAGCACTATGAACCCCCACCTGATTGCGAAGGGTATCATCGATGCGTTCAAGAACAGAGCTACGATGACGCGCGACTCGGCGGTGCGTATTCAGCAGGAGTATTTCATGGTGAAACTGCCTGCAAAGCGCGAACGTGATGAGCAAACTTTCCTTGAATCGATCGAGAAAAATCACAGGAATTTCCTGCGTACCGAGAGCGGTCTGCTTTACGAAGTCGTAATGCCGGGCGACGAGACGATGCGGGCAACCAGCCTTAACGATCGCGTACGTGTGAACTACATCGGTCGCCTGCGTGGCGGTGCGACTTTCGATCCAAAGAAGGAAGGCGAAGTCTTTGATGAGGGTCATGGCGTGGAGTTCGGTCTGGGTCAGGTTATCAGAGGTTGGGGCGAAGGTCTGCAACTCGTGGGACAGGGCGGCAAAATCAGACTTTGGATTCCGTCGAACATTGCTTACGGACCGCAGGGTACGTATGGTGGCCCGATAGGACCTTTCGAGCCGCTCTTCTTCGAAGTCGAGGTTCTTGAAGTGATTCCTTTCGAGGAGCCTGTTGCTGCCGAGTGAATTTCAAGGCGTCGTTTTGAGCAGAACCGGGGGGATAGCGATGATCCCCTGCGGTTCTGTTCGTGTACCTTGACTTTTCCTGTTGTAATGAATTTTTTTCCGATGAAAAAATATGCGATAATCGAGACCGAAAAGGGCGTGATGAAGGCGGAACTCTATGAAACGGAGACGCCCGAAACGGTCGCCAATTTCGTGAAACTCGCGCAAAGCGGGTTTTACGATGGCCTGACGTTCCACCGTGTGATCCCCGATTTTGTAATTCAGGGCGGTTGCCCCGATGGTTCGGGAAGCGGAGGGCCGGGTTGGAGAATCAAATGCGAGACCGATGCCGAGCGACAGTACCATGACAGAGGTGTGCTCTCTATGGCACATGCCGGACAAGATACAGGCGGTTCGCAGTTCTTCATCTGCCACAACCGCGAGAGGACGCAGCATCTCGACGGCCGTCACACGGCGTTCGGCAAACTTGTCGAAGGTTTTGACGTGCTCGACTCGATCCGCCAAGGCGATATCATAACGAGCATCGAAATAGTAGAGCAGTAGAGCAGAAAAACTTTTGCAGGATGAGAAAACAACTATTGATCGGTACATTTCTACTGGTCGGCATGTCAATGTCGCTGCAATTATCGGCGCAGGTTCGAAGGGCCGAAATCCCGACGACAAAGGGATT
>Ga0123353_10001435_pt1 | contig 29118 bp, 28 predicted proteins | sample TergutLab28metaG_3_FD_92763 | JGI IMG/M metagenome (GOLD analysis project Ga0123353, IMG submission 92763) | Labiotermes labralis P3 segment gut microbial communities from Petit-Saut dam, French Guiana - Lab288 P3 | ecosystem: Host-associated > Arthropoda: Insects > Digestive system > Gut ...
AATAGTTAATATAAAAAATTAGTTGATATAAAATAAATATAAATATTATATAAAAAACAGGAAATAAATTTTATATTATTATTTTAACTTTATTAAAATTCTTATTTTATATAAAAAAGAGGCATGAAAATGAAAGTTAAATCTGGAGATTTTGTAATGCCAGGAGATGTTCTTGGTGTTAGTGAACAGTTTTTACCTGATAAATGGGCATATGATGATGGAGGATACATAAAAGCAGCAGTTATAGGAACTGTTGATATTAGTTCTTCTAATAAAAAAATTTCTATAATCCCTTCTTCTGGTAAACCTGCGGTTTTAAATATTGGAGATATTGTCTATGGAGAAATTACTGATGTTCGTGGTCAAAGAGCCATGATTAATGTTCAAAAAATGAAAGGTGAAGATAGGCGATTAGCTCTTCCTTACATGGCAGCAATACATATATCTCAAGTTAAAAAAGGGTATTTAGAAAAATTAACCGATGCTTTTAGAATCGGAGATGTTATAGAAGCAAAAGTATCTAAAATCATGGGTGACAATTTAGATTTAAATACTGCAGATAGAGAAAATGGTGTTGTGAAAGCTATGTGTACACGGTGCCGTGCATACATGATTCCTAGTAAAAGAAATGATGAAGTGTATTGTGAAGTCTGTGATAGAAAAGAAAGACGAAAACTCTCATCTAACTATGATTGTTAAATTTATTAGAAACTATTAAAAAGTATTAAAACTACTATAATATATTAAAAACTATTAATAAATATTTAACTAGTAATAGTTGTTAATAAACAAAAAAAGAGCTTATTAAATAAACAAATACAAAATTAATTTATGGATGATATTATGGATGATATTCAAATTTTAAGAAACACAAAACTAGAACTTGAAATTGCAGTTCCTGGTGAAAGCCATAGTGTTTGTAATGCATTAAGAAAATACCTCATGGAAGACGATGATGTTGAATATGCAGTTTATGGGATAGATCACCCCCTTATAGCTGAACCAAAAGTTACAATAAAAGTTAAAAGGACTAAAGACCCTAAAAAAGCACTTCTAAAAGCTGCTACTCAATTAAAAGAAGAAACAGAAGAATTCAAAAAATTAGTAGAATCTATCTAAGTAAATTCTTCTTAATTTAAATATATTTTTTATAAAACTTGTTTTAAAATTTTTATTTCCAAATATTTTTATATTTTAATATCTAATTTCTATTGTAATCTTATAACATTTTATATAAATAATCTATATAGCTAATTTATATAAATAATCCTATAATAATCTCATATTATAATAATTTTATAGCTTTTATAAATATATAAAATCAAAATAAAATTATAAAATGAAATTGGATTTAGATATCAAAAATTATACCTATTTTTATTAAACATTAATTTAACTGTGATAATTTGACTCAATATAAAAAACCTTCCTTAACTGTTGACATTATCATTATTAATGAAAATAATGAGTTGATATTAATAAAAAGAAAAAATGAACCATTTAAAAACCATTGGGCTATTCCTGGAGGGTTTGTTGATTATGGGGAAACAGTAGAAAACGCAACTATTAGAGAAGCTAAGGAAGAAACTGGTATTAATATTAAAATAAAAAAATTACTTGGAGTTTATTCAGATTCTGATAGAGATCCAAGAGGTCATACAGTTACTATTGTATATTTGGCTAATGGAGATTTTAATGAACTTACCCCATCTAGTGATGCTAAAGATGGGAAAATTTATTCATTTGATGACCTTTCTTCTTTAAAATTAGCTTTTGATCATCGAAAAATATTGAAAGACACTTTAAATTATATTAATTCTAATTAGATATTCTATCTTGAACATAAAATATATAAAATGAATATAAAAATATACTTTACATCAAATGAATTGTAAAAATAAGTAGATATAAAATATATAATAAAATGAAATAATCTGAAAAGATATAAATAATAAAAGAATATAATTAATTTACTAGTCATTTTAAAAGATGATATTAATCTTATATTATAATTATAAAGTTTGAAAATTTTAGTTGAATTTAGACTTTAAAAGGTTATATTAAAAACTATAATTTTTAGAACAATAATTAACTAAAAATAATTTGAAAATATTGTTTTTTAAGTAAAATAAAATAAATTTAAAAATATTTAAAATTTATTCAAATAAGTATTTATAACTAGTTTGGAGGATTGTTATGGAATTTTGTCCAGATTGTGGAGCTATGCTACTTCCTAATGATAATAAACTTAAATGTAAATGTGGATATACAAAAGATTTGTCAAAAGACGAAGTTGACCAATACCAAGTTAATGAAAAGGTAGATGCAAAAGATACTGTTATAGTGAAGGGAGAAGAAATTAATACTCTTCCAACAACTACTGTAGACTGTCCTAAATGTGGAAATGATAGAGCAGCGTGGTGGTTACGGCAAACAAGAAGTGCTGATGAAGCAGAAACTAGATTTTTAAAATGTTTGAAGTGTAAACATACTTGGAGAGAATATGATTAGTTTTTTCTTATAGAACCAAGTCATATTCATTTATATATTATAAGATTTTATAATTAATGTATTTAAGATATTATAAAACTTCACTATCAATAACCTGTGATAATTTTAAGATAATATAATAGAATCTTAAATAATTGAATTTAATAGTAGACTTTATCAATGATATGGTCAATTTGATAAGTTCAAAAACTTAATCCATAAAATAATTTATATTTTTATAAAATTATATTTTATAAAAAATTATAATTAAAAAATTATAATAAAAAAATTTATATTATAAAATAAAAAAGATTATAAAAAATATTAAAAATATTAAAATTGAAATATTTTACAATATTGAATGATTATAAGATTAAGGATTATAATATTAAATGATTTTATAAAATTTAATATATAAAAATCTAAGGGGAGTCCATATGGGCGAATCTGAAAAAAATTCAGAAGATGATTCATCTTTTTTAGATGAATTTGATTCTTTAGAAGATTTTAAAACTGAAAATGAAAAAGAAAACTCAAATGATAATGAGAAATCTGGCTTAAATGAAAGTATTTTTAGTGGAATGTCTTTGCATTCTAAATTTAGTGGGTTGTTATCTAAAAATTCTGGAAAAAAACGATTGATTTTAGCTTTAATTGGAATTACAATTGGAATTATTTTTATTTTATTAGGAATCACTTTAATTTTGGGAGATTCTGATAAAATTGTGGATAATGTTGCTTTTGGTGAAACTAGTGCTTTTGCAACAATAATAACATTTTTAGGTGTTTTTTCTCTTGGAATTTCGATTTTAACGATTATACCTAAGAAAACCCCCTTAACACATGTTTTTGATGATATAAAAGATTTGGAACTACTTGATGAAGAAGATTACCATATTGATTCTGATTTTAAATCTAAATCAAGTACATCCAAGTCAAAATCTGAATTAAAAACAGAATCTGATGATTCTGACTCCACTCTTTTTGAATCTCCTTCTACTTTTTCTAACTCTGAAGACTTTTTATCTGAATCAGACACTTTTATTTCTTTTGAAAATGATTCTTCTTCTGAATCCAGCACTTTTACTTCTTTTGAAAATGATTCTTCTTCTGAATCAGATCTCTTATTATCTGAACTTTTATCTGATGAAAATTCAGAAAACCCTGATTTAGGGTATGAACAAGGTCTTTCTGACTTAGAAGGTGAACGACAATTTTCTAAATTAGAAGATAATCAAACAATTACTGAAGGAGAAAATAGACAAAAAATTCTCGAATCAGAAGATGAACAAGAATATGCTAAACCTACTAAAATAAAACCCAGCTTTAAAAAAAATTCTGAGTCTAAAAGACCTCATAAGCCAAAAAATAAAAATTTGGTTTCTAAAAAAAAATCTAAAAAGAATAAAAAAGATAATTCTTCAAAAAGTACTCAATCAAAACTAATTGAATAATAAAACTAATTGAGCAATAAAGCTGATTGAATAATAAAACTAATTGAACATTAAACCGTGAAATAAGTGTTATGTTTAGAAATATGTATTATATTTGAAAATATATACTATATTCGAGAATATATATTATATTTGAAAGAATGTGCATTATATTTCTATTTAAGAACTTTTTCGTGAATTTTATCATTTTATTTATATAAAATATATATGTATAAATATGATGAAAAACTACATTTAATACATATATATTATTTATGAATAATAACTAAATCTTATTAGCTATAAAACTTTATGGCTTAAAATTGCTAATTATAGTGAATGTTAAATAATATTAATTAAAACTCTTATAATTAAATAAAGAGAGGGTTTAAAATGTTTAAAGCTGAATTAAGTAATCCTAATATTTTAAAAACCAGTTTTGATGCTATTTCTTCTATTGTAGATGAAGTACAAATTCAAACTGATAGTGAAGGCTTTAGGTTAGATGCCTTAGATCGTAGTCACATCACATATGTGCATTTAGAGTTAAAAGCAAGTTTATTCGATGAATTTATCTGTGATGAACCAGAAAAAATAAATATAGATACTGATGAGTTTGTTAAAGTTTTAAAGCGTTCTAAAACTGATGATCGAGTGATAATATCCCTTGATGAGGGAAATTTTATCATAACATTCGAAGGAGAAGCTAAAAGAACTTTTAAAATTAGACTTATTGATATTGATCAAGAACCACCTTCACCTCCAGAATTAGACCATCCAACTGAGTTTGAAATTCCTTTCACACTTTTAAAAGACTCTATAGCAGATATTGATATATTTTCAGACAAAATTTCTCTAATGGTAGATAATGAATACTTTAAAGCTGCTGCAGAAGGAGAATTTGGTGATGCTAATATTGAATATCTTCATGGGGAAAAAATAAATGGTGAAGCTAAATCCGTCTTTTCTCTTGAAAAAATCAGAGAAATGTTGAAAGCAGATAAATTTTCAGATATTGCTACAATTAAACTTGGAGACGACATGCCTCTTGATTTAAAACTTAAAATGATTTCTGATGATGGAGAATTAAGCTTTTTACTAGCTCCAAGAATAGAAAATGAGGAATAATCAAATATTCTCAGTTTCTATTATATTTTTATAAATATATTCTTTAGAAAATATATTTTTTATACTTTTATATTTTATTGTATTTTATTTTTAGTTATTTTCTAAATTAACATGTTATTTTCTAAATCAATACGTTATTTGTTAAACTAAGTCTGTTTGAGTTGATTATTCTTGGAAGATGCTTTTTTCACAAAATTACGAGAAATACAGAAAAAAGAACGAGCTAATAGTATTTTAGCTAGAGTGGGTCCAGATTTCTATAGAAGAACTTATAGTTATTTAGATGAACTTAAAAATATTGCTGAAAATAATCCTTTTTCAAGTGAACATGATTTACTTAGAAATATTCAAAGAATAGCAACTGAAATTTGTGAAATAAGAGAACATAAAATAGCTGATGCTGCGGTTTTGAATATTCAACGCTCTTATCATTTATTTCAAGGAAAACCACAATTTGATCTTTTAGATACAACTCCTTTAAATTTAACTGATGAAGAAGAAAAGCTTTATTTTTCACTTATCGACACTTTAAAAAGTCATAGGCAAAGTATTTCTTTTGATGAGTTAAGTTCTGAAGATAATTTAGTTTTAAATGATTCTAAAAATATTTCTAATGAGGAAAACTCCATTATTGATAGTTCTAATATTGAAAAAAAATCTATAGAAGATTCTGTTGGAAATGATAAACTATCCCCAGAATTTAAAAAATTAGATTCTTCTATTTCTAAACTAAAAAATCGAAAATCTGAAGAATCAATAGATATTGGAAAAAAATCCATACCTAATATTGAAAAATCTGTCCAAAATATCAAAAAATCAACACCTAGTGGAGAAACCCCTATATCCTCTAATGAAAAATCAAAATTAAGTTCTATTAATACTCAAAAACCCCCAGAAAATATCCAATCGAAAAAATCTGAAAAATTTTCACATGAAGAAAATAACAAATTTCCATCAAATTCTAATAAAAAAGAATTAAAGGATAAAACTAAAATAAACAAAAATAGTAACCTTGAAATAGCTAAAAAAGATAAACCTAAAATAGCTAAAAATAATAAATTGGGAATAGATAATATAATTAAAAATGAAAGTGAAGAGTTTGTCAATATTGACGAATTGTACTTGGAAACTGATTTAAATCTAAAAACCCAGCTAAACAAAAATAATTCTAAATCAACTACTGAAAAAATAGCTAATGTAATGGTTTTAATATTTTCTGAAATTAATTCAATTGTTGGTGTTGATAAGAAAATTTATGGTCCTTTCAAACCTCAAGATATTGTTGTCATGCCAGATATAAATGCAAATATTTTGATTAAAAATAAAAAAGGTAGATTAATTAAAAATTAATATTTAATCAATAATGATGTATACATTTTTCCACCATACTTCATATTTTCACATTAGAATACTAAACCCCATTACAATTATTATACTAATATTAAATTTCTCAGAAAATTTGATAGTGAAAAAATTTGAGTGTTTTTGAAATTTTTTTAGTATTGAAAATTTGATTTTTTCCATTAAATTTAAATATAGTTAGAAATCATATACTATATTAATATCAATTAAATTTCAATTAAATTATTATTATCCATTTTTTTATAATTCTTTAAAATTCTTTTTAAAGTATTTAACTTAATTAAATCTTATGATTTAATGATTGAAATAGATGGCTTATTTATTTAAATTAATATGTTATTGTTTTGATGATATTGTTCTAATATACTGTTTAATATTTGATTAATATTTTTGTATATTATTTTAATTAAAGCTTGATAGCTCTATGTCTCGGAAACATGGAGTTTATAAATATAGGTGATTGAATGAAAATTCCTAAAGAAAAAAGAACTTACTGTCCAAAATGTAAAACCCATACTATTCACGAAGTACTGGTTGCTAAAAAAAGAAAAGCTAGTGAATTAAAATGGGGACAAAGACAATTTAGAAGAGTTACTGCTGGTTACAGAGGTTATCCAAGACCATTACCTGGTGGTAACAAACCTGTTAAAAAATTAGATTTAAGATATAAGTGTAAAGAATGCGGAAAATCCCGTGTTGCATCCTCTTTTAGAACAAGTAAACCAGAATTTGTAGCTAAATAATATCTTTTCGATATTGACTATATTCTAATTATATAACTTAATAATTTAGTCAAATTTAAAATCTTATTTAAAATAATATTCTTAGTTAAATTTAATAGTCTTACATTTAAATTAATAACTTTAAATTTAAATTAATAGTCAATTCATAAGATAAAATTTAGATTAGATTTTCAAGAAAATTTAAAATTAAATATTTATAAAAATTTTTATCAAAGTATAGGTGATTAAATGTCTAATGAACAAAGAGGAAACTTTTTAAGAGTCAAATGTTTAGATTGTGATAATGAGCAAATAATATTTGATAGAGCTTCATCCAAGGTACAATGTATTATATGTGGTAAAACACTTATACAACCTCGTGGAGGAAAATCTAAAATAACTGCTCATATTGATGAAGTATTAAGATAATTTAACTTGTAAAATATTTATTATTTTTTATGTTTAGGTGTTTTAATGGTAAGAAAAAATCAAGAATGGCCAAGCGAAGGAGAACTTATAGTTGCTACAGTTTATAAAGTTCTTGGCTACGGAGCATATGCGAATCTTGAAGAATATGAAGGAAAAGAAGCTTTTATTCACATTTCTGAAGTATCTTCTGGTTGGGTAAAAAATATACGTGACCATGTAAGAGAAAATCAGAAAATTGTAGCTCGAGTTTTAAGAGTAAAACCTAAACAAGGACATGTAGATGCTTCCTTAAAAAGAATAAGAGAAGATCAAAGAACTAAAAAAATTCAACAATGGAAAGTTGAACAAAAGGCTGAAAAATTCTTAGAATTGTCTGCCAAAACTTTAGACAAAGATCTTAACACAGCTTATGATGAAGTAGGTTATAAACTCATGCATATCTTTGGTGATATATATGGGGCTTTTGAAAGTGCTGCTGACGATGGAGAAAGTGTTCTTATAGAAGAAGGAATAGCTGAAGACTGGGCTAAAACCATTGCAAAAGTTGCTAAAAAGAATATCACTCCCCCTGAGGTTCATATAACTGGTTATGTTGATATACAAACTTTTGATTCTGACGGTGTGAATATAATTAAAAAAGCTCTTAAAGCTGCTGAAGGAGAAAACGTTGAAGTTCAGTGCGTTGGTGCTCCTCGTTACAGAATTACTGTGAAATCTACAGATTACATTCAAGCAGAAAAAGATTTAAAAGAAGCTGCTGAAAGCTGTATAAAAATAATCGAAAAATCATCTGGTAATGGAACATTTTTACGTGAATTAGAATAAAAACTTTTTTCAAGTAAACATTTTTCCATTTTAAATATTTTATAAATTATTTTTACTATAAATTATTTTCAATACAAAAAAAACTCTTTAATATATAACTTTCTTAAATATAAATTATTCTCAAGAACTAAAAACTTTTAAATATACAATATTCTTAAGTACAGAACTTTTTATTGTTAATTATTATTTTCTGTTATTGCTTTCTGTTAAGTATTTTTCAATTTAGTGACTAAAATGAAACTAAAAATGCATAAATGTGAGGATTGTGGTGAATATACACTTAAATCAATCTGCCCCTATTGTGGTGAAAAAGTTAAAGTTATTTATCCAGCTAAATATTCTATTGATGATAAATATGGAAAATATCGTCGTAAATTAAAGGAAGAAATGCTTAACAAACAAGTGTGATGAAAACAAACATTAAAACTATTAATATAAAAGATAATGATAAATATTAATTAATGAAAATATTGAATATAAAAAATATAAAATAATATTTTTCAAACTAAAATTAAGTATAATAAATACAAATTTATAATAATCATAATTAGAGGATTTTCATGAAAAACACTCAAATCAAAATATTAGAAGAAATTAAATTAAAAAATCCTATTTTCATAGAAGCTCTTCCAGGCATTGGACATGTAGGTAAATTAGCTGCAGATTATATGATTGATGAATTAGAAGCTACAAAATTTGCAGAATTATATTCTCATCATTTTCCTCCACAAGTTTTTGTAGATGAAGATGGTCTTGTTGAAAATATGGTTAATGAATTTTATTATCTTAAATCTCAAGGAAAAGATGAAAATGATTTACTAATTTTAGTAGGTAATAGTCAAGCATTATCTCCTGAAGGACAATATCAATTATCTTCAGAAATTTTAGATTTTGTAGAACAATTTGGTGTTAAAAATATGTATACCTTAGGTGGTTTAGCTACTGGTCATCCAATTGAAAAACCACGAGTTTATGGTGCAGCAACCGATATTGAAATAATTGAAACTTTAAGAGAATTAGATATTGAAATAAGATCAGCTGATGGCGGAATTGTCGGTGCTTCTGGTCTTCTTTTAGGTTTAGGTAAAGTTAGAAAAATGAAAGGAGCTTGTTTAATGGGTGAAACTCCTGGTTATTTCATTGATGCTGAAGCTGCTGAAGCTCTTTTAGAAAAATTGGCTTCTCTTTTAAATATTGAAATTAATACAGATAAACTTGATGAAAGAGCTGAAGAAACTAGAAAAATGATTTCAAAAGCACAACAAATGGAACAAGAAATCATGAATAAAGCCATGGGTACCAGTGAAGATGATTTAAGATACATTGGTTAAAACCATATTCTTTTTTTTTATTTTAATTAATTTTTTACTATCTCTTTCTTACTATCTCTTTCTTACTATCTTTTTTATTATATATTTTTCATTTCATTGCTTCATCTATTCTATTTTTAAATATTAACCAAGAATTATCTATTTTTTATTATAATATTCTATAAAAATTTTATATTTTTATAAAAAAATGAGTTCATATCATTAACATTTCCATTAATTTCATCAAATTAATATATTAAAATAAACATAAATTTTACTATGATAGTTAATGCAGATTTACATGTTCATAGTTGTTTTTCTATGGCAAGTTCAAAAGATATGCTAATAAAAAATATTGCTCCACAAGCCAAATTAAAAGGACTTCAGCTTATGGGAACTGGAGACGCACTTCATCCAGGATGGTTAGATATTATAGAAAACAGTACTAAGTATATTGGAGATGGAATCTATTCTACAGATACTTGTGACTTTGTTTTAACTACTGAAATAGAAGGTGAAAAGAAGATTCATCATCTTATTATTATTCCAACTATTGAAATAGCTAAAGAAATAGGGGACAAATTAGTATCTGTAAATAAAACTAAAGATGGTCGTCCTCGAACAAAAATGAATGGAAAAGAAATAATGGATTTAGCTAAAGAATATGATTGTTTAGTTGGACCAGCTCATGCATTTACTCCATGGACTGGAATGTATAAAACATTTGATAGTATTTATGATTGTTATGGTCGTAAACCTGATTTTTTAGAACTTGGTTTATCTGCAGATACTGATATGGCTGATACAATTAAGGAATTACAAGACATTCCATTTCTTTCAAATTCAGATGCTCATTCTCCATGGCCACATAGATTAGGTAGGGAATTTAATCAAATTGAACTTGAAGATATTTCATTTTCCTCCATTAAATCATCTATTAAAAACAATAAGATTAAAGCAAACTATGGTTTAGTAGCTAACCTAGGTAAATATCATATGACTGCATGTACTAAGTGTTATAAATTAATCGATCCAGACCTTGCTATGGAAAATAAAATGAAATGTTCCTGTGGTGGAACCATAAAAAAAGGTGTGGATTTTAGAATTTCTCAAATAGCTATCTGGGATAAACCACATCATCCAGATTTCAGACCCCCTTACATACATTTGATGCCTTTAGCTGAAATTATTAGTATGGTTTATGATAAAGGAGTTACTACTAAAACAGTTCAAGGAAAATGGAAAGAGTTGATTGATAATATTGGAAATGAAATTGAAATCTTAATTGATGCTCCAATTGATAAAATAGCTAGTGTTAATCCAGATCTCGTTCCAGCTATTGAAGGATTTAGAGATAATTCCCTTAGTATCTCTCCAGGTGGAGGGGGAAAATATGGGGAAATTTCTTTTGAAGGAGATTTGCCTGAAAGAAAAGTAGAAAAAAGTAAAACCGTTACTTTAGACAATTTTTAATAAGTTTTTGGCTTTAAGCTAAAATTTGTATTTATATAATTATAAATTAATAAATATGAATATTATATAATTCATATATATTCTTATATAATCTATATTATTGTATATAATCTATATCTTATTCTTATATACTTTATTTTAATCTATACGATTTATTTATATAATTCTTTTTATTTCTCTTTTAATTAAAAATTATATATTTATTTTATAATTATATTTATTTTTAAATCTTTAATTTTAAAATCGAAATATTTAAACATTTTATTTTAAAATAATAGTGATTAATAAATTAAAAAAGAATGATAATTTCTAGAAAGTTATGTTTTATAATTTAATAATTATTTTATTTTTATTCACTTTTTGTGAAAAAAAATTCCTAAAAAGTAAAGTTTATATAGTAAAAGGATAATATTATTAAATACGAAGATATTGAATATATGTAAATTTATTTAATGGAATCTTTTAACCTCTAAAAAATTCTTTATTTATTTATTGAATTTTTTAAATTTCATAATATTGAATATATTTACAATAAATAAAATTATATTAGATATGCTAATAATATATGAATATATTAATGATTTAATGTGATAATAAAATAGATATAGTAATTATTAAGGACTTAAGCATCTTAAACTAATAAAAAAGATTTTTCAAGCTCTTGGCCAATGATTGCTTAGCACACAACTACTTGCACATGAAAGAATTCGAGTTAGCTCACAATCTTATATATGGCATGAGGTCAACTCCTTAGTTTGTTAAATTGAAAGAAAAACTGTGGTAAAAATTACCAATGTTAGCAAACAAAAAAGGGTCCATAATATGAATAAAAGAACAACTATTGTGGTGTTTTTGTTCCTATATCTATTTTGTAGTTTTGAATCAATATCTTCTGCAGAAAAAGGATTTGATATAGGTTTATATGAAAATAAGCATGAACACTGCGAAAACTCCACAAAACACAAAATTGTGAAAGACCTATTAAAAAACTTAATAAAATATAGATATTTGAAAATATTTAAACAAATGAATGAAATCTTAAGGAATGAAATAATAGCTCATGATATTGAACAAATTGATGAAAAAATTCTTAATTTTATTCCTAATCAGAAAAAATGAGAAATTTTTTAATATCGACCAATATTTAAAGCAAGGTGTCTGATAGTATTTAAAGAAATAATAACAGGAATAAGATATTTAAATATAAAAAATATCAGTGCCAAGAATATTATATATGTAAAATCCATTTCATATGCAAATATTGAATAACCTTTTATTTCATATAATCATATGATTAATAATATTCAAAAAATTTATTATTCCTTTAGATTATTTATTTTTTAAATTATCTTTTTATTCTATTATTTTTATATATTTTCACCATTTCTTGATTATATTTTAACTATTCTAACTATTCTAATTATTCCAACTTTCCCAATTATTAGTTTCATCCTCTAATTCGTAGTGCATTAGCTACTACTAATAGTGTTAATCCCATATCTCCAATTAAAACTGCTTCCCAAAGTGAAACATAACCCACGATTCCTAAAATTACTAATATGGCTTTAATAGTTAAGGGTATTGCTATATTTTGTTTAATAACCCCCATTGTTTTTTTAGATAGGTTGATTAAATAGTCGATTTTTGAGATATTGTCCTGCATTAAGACTATATCGGCTGTTTCAACAGCTACATCAGCCCCATCCATTCCCATAGCTATTCCAACATTAGCTCTTGCAAGTGATGGTGCGTCATTTATACCATCTCCAACCATAGCTACATTTTTGTATTCATTAGCTATTTTTTCTACAATATTAACTTTATCCTCAGGAAGAAGATTTGGATAATAACTATCAAGACCAAGTTTTTCTGCTACACTTTTTGCAGTATCTGAATTATCACCAGTTAACATGATAGTTTCAATAGATTTTTCTTTAAGTTTTTTGATAGTTTCTTTTCCTTCTTCACGAATTTTGTCAGTTAAACTAACGAAACCTAATATTTTGTTTTTATTTCCAACAATGACACTAGTTTTTCCCATATCTCCATCATTGTTATGAGTATTATAATAGGAATCAATATCATTTTTTAATCTATCATTAAAATCAAAAAGTTCTTTTTTACCTACATAAAACATTTCTCCGCCAATTTCACCTTTTAATCCTTTTCCAGATATTGATTGGAAATTATGAACTTTTTTTAATTTTATATCTTTATTAACATCTTTATTAATATAATTTTTATCATTATCTTTATTAGCACAGTTCTTATCATTATCTTTATTATTATATTTCAAATATTCATTGAATGCTTTAGCTATAGGATGTTTAGATTTATTCTCTAAACTACAAGCAATTTCAATTACTTCATCATCAGTAAATCCATTTATTGAACTTATATTGTTTATTTCTAAGTTTCCTTCAGTGAGAGTACCAGTTTTATCAAACATTATAGCTTTTATTTTAGATAATTCTTCTACATATTCTCCACCTTTAATAATTATTCCATTCTTGGTTCCAGCAGTAATAGCAGATATTATAGAAACTGGTGTTGAAATAGCTATTGCACAAGGACAGGATATAACTAACAAAACTAATCCCCTATATACCCATTCATTAAGACTTTGGTTAAAGAAAAGTGGAGGGATTATAGCTACAAACATAGCTAATACGATGATTGTTGGAGTATAATATCTAGCGAATTTATCTATGAAAAGATTTATTTTTGCTTTTTTCTCTTCTGATTCTTTTATTAAAGCAATAATTTTTGAAAAAATGGTTTCACTAGATTTTTTAGTAACTTCGACTTCAATATATCCTTCTTCATTTATAGTAGAAGCATAAACTTCATCACCTTCTGATTTATCTATAGCTAGACTTTCACCTGTAATAGAAGATTGATTGACTGAAGTTTTACCTTCTATAATAATTCCATCAACTGGAATTTTATCTCCAGGTTTTACAATTACAATATCTCCAACAGAAAGATTTTCAACATTAATTTCAATTTTTTCGAATTTGTTTTTATTAACTCTTCTTTCTTTATTTATTTCACTTTCTTCAGAAGAGCCTATTGTATACATTGTTTCTGATTTTACTTCTCTTTTTATAGTAGCTGTATTCGGAGATAATTTTATTAATTTTGAAAGAGAACGTTTAGATCTATCTAATGAAAAATCTTCCAAATATTCTGCTAAAAAGAATAATAAGATTAATGAAGTTCCTTCTGCTCCTTCTCCGAGTAAAAAAGCTCCAATTGTAGCTATTGTCACTAATAATTGTATTTTCACTTCTTTGTTTAATAATGAACTTATACCACTTCTTATTATCCCTTGCCCTATTATTATTGTAGCTATTAAATAAATTATTTCTGAAATTAGCTCTTGATTAATAATTTCATAGATACTAAAGTCTAAAGTGGAAATAAAGTATCCAAATATGAATATAATTGCCCCTATAGCTAATATGATTAAAGGTTTTTTTGAAATTTTTTCATTATTCCTATCTATATCTTCAAGTAATCCTTCTTCACATGCACATCCCTGACAATCAAAAGATTCATTTTTATCTTTAGAATTTGCATCTTTTTTATCTTTAAAATTCACATTATCCTTAGAATTTATATTCTCTTTATCTTTAGAATTCATATTTTTATATCCTTAGAATTTATATTTAGTTACTTTCTTTATTATTTCAATAATTTCATCAGATTGTAAAGAATAAAAAATTCTTTTATCTTTTTTTCTAAATTTTACAATATTATTATTTCTAAGAAGTCTTAATTGATGAGAAATAGCTGATTGACTCATGTCTAAAAGTAAGGATAATTCACATACACAAAATTCTTGATAGTTAAGTGCACATAAAATTCGAATTCTATTATAATCTCCTAATATCTTAAAAATATTAGCTATATCGTGATATGTTTTATCACTAGACATTTTTTCATCAATATTTGCAATTATATCTTCCCTAACAGTTTTTATTTCACAAGTTTGATTGTTCATATGAGTATGTATTCATATGTTCATATATAAATATTTGTATATTTTTTATTTTAAATAATTATTAAAAGAAAATATTGTAGAATCTTATCTATAATTTTAAAATATTTTATAAAAAAATGAAAAATAAAAATATAAAAAATTAAAATATATATGAAAATGAAATTTATAAGAATAAAAATATAAAAAAATTATATAAAAAAATTAAAATATAAAAAATATATATAAAAAATAAAAAAATAAGGATTATATAATTTAAATTATTAATTAAAAAGATAATTATAAATTTATTTAAAAAATAAAATTATAACTCTATTTCTTCAGAAGAATAAACTTTTATTTCTAGACTTTCTGCTAAATCTCCAATAGCTGATTCAAAATCCAAAAAATGAGTTTGTTGTAAATGACTCTTTAAATGATCTTTTTCTTCCCATTGTTCAACAAAAAGTAGAGTTTTGTCTCCATCTGTTGGATTATACAAATTATAACCAATACAACCTTCTTCTTCTCGAGTAGCTTTAATTAATGCTTGTGCTTCATCTATAATTTTACTCGCAACATTTTCTTTAGGAGTAAGTTTAGCTAAAACGATAATCAATATTTCACCTTTTCTAAGTTTTTTAGTTATTTCTTTTTAAAAAAAGAGTTTTAAGTTTTTAAAATGATTAATAGTTATGTATAATAAAATATAATAAAATATAATAGAGTATAATATAGTATAATAGAATATGATAATTGTATAGTATCTATAATAGAATATTATAACTAAATAATGATTATAATAAATACGATAAGTAAAAAATAATATAATAGCTATAATAACTATAATAGCTATTAATTAACTATAATTAGTTAAAAAATAGCTATTAATTAACAATTATTTCTTATCCATTATAAGCTAATTATAAATTTTCGTCTACTATGACTACTGGTTTAATTAGGTCTCGTGGTTTTTCTTTCATTAAAAGAAGTGCTTCTTCTATTTTGTCGAATCCGTGGAATACATGGGTTGCCATGAGTGCTGGGTCCATACGACCATAGCTGACTATATCTGCTAATCTTTCCATTCTAACTCTTCCACCTGGACAAAGACCAGTTGCAAAATCTTTATCAGCCATTCCGAATCCCCATCCTACACGAGGAATAGGTAATGTGTCGCCTTCACCAAAATAGTTAATATTTGAAATCATAGATCCTGCTCTTGCACAATCTACAGCATCTATTAAAATATCAGATCCGCCACCAGCTACTATAACAGCATCTACACCTTCACCATCAGTAGCTTCTACTATTTGATCAGCAGTATTTCCATTTTTATATGAAATAATATCAGTTGCCCCATACTTTTTAGCTACATCAACACAATTAGGACGAGTACCTACAGCAAATATTCTTCCTGCTCCTTGTAATTGAGCACCAGCTACAGCAGCTAAACCAACAGGTCCGATACCTAAAACAGCTACTGAACCCCCCATAGGGATGTTAGCATTTTCAGCACCCATAAATCCAGTGGATAACATATCTGGAATCATAACTGCTGCTTCAAGAGGCATTCCTTCCGGTAATTTTGCTAGGTTCCAGTCAGCTACATTGACATGGAAATATTCTCCAAATACTCCATCTTTAAAGTTGGAAAATTTCCATCCAGAAAGAGGTCCTCCAGTTTGTGATGAGAATCCTCTTTGTACAGCATCAGAATACCAATCTGGAGTAATTGCTGGAACAATAACTTTGTCTCCAGGTTTTAAGTCTTTGACTTCACTTCCAACTTCTGCAACAACACCTAATGCCTCATGTCCTAAAATCATATCAGTTCTCTCACCAATAGCTCCTTCCCATACAGTATGTATATCTGAAGTACAAGGCGCCAAAGCTATAGGCTTTACTAATGCATCATATGGACCGTAATCTGGTTTATCTTTTTCGACCCATCCAATTTCACCAATTTTTTTCATTGCTAATCCTTTCATTTATATCACCTAATAACACAATAATACATCCCATAATATAATTTATCATTAATTAAAATATCTTTTTATTCCATTATAATTAAAATATCCTTTTGTTTGATTATAATTAAAATATCCTTTTGTTTGATTATAATTAAAATACCTTTTTATTTAACTAAATTTAAACATTATTTTATTATTTGACAATAATAAAAAAATTTAATATTAAATGTATTATTTGTTTTTAATATCTAATGTTACCAATAATTTTGAATAAATATTAGTATAAGAAATTATCTATTATTCATTCTAAAATAAATGTCTTAATTATAGAAAATAAAAAAAATATGGCTATAATAAAGTTATATCTAAAAACAATCATCTAAGATTTCATTCTATGTTTCATTTAAATCTTTAAATCAATTTTAATACAAACTTTTGACATTAGTGGTAATATACATTAAATAATAATAATTATATTCGTATGTTTATAAATAACTTTCTATTTGATTTTAATAATATTATAATCATATATTTTTAGGATAAAGTATTACATATTAGTATTGTGTTATTAGTTTGAAAAATAAAATATTCCTTGAATCTAATACTCTCCTTATACAACAAAATAGAAATACCTATAAAAAGTTAAATTATAGATAATAAAACAAATGAAAATTAATTTGTGATAAAAATGGTAAAAATTTGTCCCTATTGTGGATTTGAAAATCTAGACAATTCTAATTTTTGCTCTAAGTGTGGAAGAACATTGTTATTTAAAGAAAAAAATGTAGCTATTGATTATAAGAACTTAATCATTGTTAGTTATGTTTTAACAATTGTTTTTAGCTGGGGAGGGCTTATATTCAATAAATTATTTAATGACTTTGGGTTCATTGGTTTTATAGGTCTTTTTTTGCCTTTTTATTTAATTCAATCTAAAAATCCAATAGCTAAAAAACATGGCTATATCCAAATAGCTATTTCCTTAGTTGGGATTTTTTTAACATCTGTTTTTGTATTTAATATTTTTATTTAAAATATTTTATATATTTTATATATTTTATAAAATTTTTTATATATCTTTATATGAAATTTTTATATAAATTAATCCATTTTTAGTATTTTATAAAAATAAATAATATAATGGCTAAAAAATTAAAAATAAATAGTTTATAATAAAATAAATAAAAAAATAAAAAAAAGAATTATAAAAAATATCTATTAAAAATAGATATTTTGCTAAAAATAGATATTTTAACTCTTATATTGAATTACAATTTGATTTATAAATTATAAATCTTATAATTTAAACATAATCTTATAATTTTCATAATTTGAAAATATCTTTTTCCCAATCATTATTAATTATTTGACCAATACAAGCATATATAGCTACAGCCCCAGTGAATACTCCTAAGTATCCTCCAATTGTGGTTATAATAGCTAAATTTGTAAAATCACCTATTGCAAGTAAGAAGAAAACAATAGCTAACACTCCAAATAATAATTGGAGAATTTTTGTATGTTTTAAAGTACTTACAAACATGAAAAGTGTGAAAACCCCAAATATCAACAAATAAATGCCCATTGAAATAGGATCAACTGCTTTAACACTTCCAATAGCTGGTAGTAACCAAATTATAACTAATGAAATCCAAAAAAATCCAAAAGAAATAAAGGCAGTTGCTCCAAAAGTATTATTAAATTTCATTTCAAAAATTCCAGCAATTATTTGAGCTGAACCTCCTAAACATACTGCTAGTGCCAATATAACTGTGGATAATTCAATAAGCCCAGCATTGTGTAAACTAAGTAAAATTGTTGTGATTCCAAATCCAAAAAGACCTAAAGGAGCAGGATTAGCAAATGTGTTTTCAACCATAATTTATCCTCCATAAAAATAATATATTTATTTAATTTCATATTCTAATAGCTATAAATTTATTATTAGATATTATAAATTTATTATTAGATATTATAAATTTATTATTAGATACTATAATTTATTATAATATCAATATTATAAATTTATACAGATATTATATATAATCAACCATATATTTAAATCAATAGTAAATTTAATCTCATAAATTCTGTTAATTTCATAAAGTCAGCACATAATATAGTTGTTTTGATTAATAGTAATCTAATAAATAATAAACCCTTCAATCTTAATATTAAGCACTATAAAGTAACAATTTATCCATAACTATCTTTTAAATGGGCATTATATTATATAAGTAACTATATAAATAATAATTTCAAATTTATAACCCTAATAATGAACAGAGTGAATATTCGCTAACTATATATATTTAAATAATTTAAAAAATATAAATGTTAATGTTGTCATATACAACAAGACTATGATTTTCTATATTATAGGCAAATCACAACGAAATTATACAAATCTACAGTTTTCAAAAAGGAGGATATTTTATGTATCTAAATAATAATAAAGATAAAGTGCTTGAAGCCACCTTTTTACTATCAATTCAGTATGGCTTTGACAATGTGAGTATCAAACAAATTCAAGAAGAAGCTAATATTAGCGCCGGAGCAATATATTATCATTTTAAAGACAAAAACGATATTTTGAATCATATGCTTAATAAGTATGTTAGAGGGGCAATTAGAGATTTTAAAAAAAGTTTAAGAAAATATGAAGGATCATTTGTTGAAAAATTAAAATTTATATTCTACTTACACTTAGGAAAAGAATTAGATGGTGAAAAACATGTTATTAAACTATCAAATGATATTGAAATAGATCATACTGAATTTGATTTATTTTTATTAGGTATCTATCATCAACATCATGACCTTCGATCTTTGTTTGATGACATGACTGTTGAATTACTTAGTGTTTTCAGAGAATTTGTTGAAGAATTCCAAGAAAAAAAAGAAATAAGAGACGATTTTGATTCAGAAGAGATTGCTCTTTATATTTATTCAATTATTGGCGGATTTATAAAATTATGGGCAGGTTTTACACATATCCCAATGGAAAAATATATAGATATAAATATTAAAATGATATGTGAAAGTGTCTGTATAAAAAACTAGCAAATATTCTATAAATAAAAAAATGATAGTTTTTTCTTTTTATTAATATATGTGTTCAAAATCAGTGAATAGACTTGGAGAAATCTGAATCTATTTTAAATTATTACTTACATTTTATATTATTTTAAAAGGAATTATACTATTTTATTTTTATTATTTTATTTTTATATATTTTTTGAAATTTTTATATAAATTTTTAAAATGAATTATAAATATTTCATTATTTATATAATCTATTTAAAATGAATTATACTATTTTTAATTATTATATCATACTAAAAATATAATATAAATATAATGATAATATATTTTTAATTAAACATATCCACATTATATTTGAAAAAAATAAAGATATTAAATTGGTTTATAACTTATACAGAAAATTTTTATTATTTATGTGTTATTTTTTATTGTTTATGTGTTATTTTTTATTGTTTATGTGTTATTTCTTTTTTTTTTGAATATTATATGTTCTAAAAATAAAGCTATTACTAGACCCATAACAAATGCATTACCAAGTAATGGACGGACTAATAAAGGTAATTCTGTTGTTACTGTATTTGGTAAAAAGGCAATCATTGTCCCGATAATTATGGGCAATCCAACTATTATTCCATCATCCATGCTTTTAAAAGAATTATTTTCTTTAGCTAACATGATTGCTGCTCCAATTTGTGCAGTCATTATATATATTAAAACTACTGCAATTATTGGTCTAGGTACTGCACTTATTACAGCCACTAAAAATGGTGAAAAAGCAATAATTATCAAAGCAATTCCGGTAATGTATAGTGGATATTTAGATGCATTTTTTGTTGCAGCTATGATTCCTGGAGTCATTGAATAATTTACTGGACCTATAACTCCTATAATTCCTGAAAACACATTCATTATTCCTGTTATTCCAAGTCCTTTTTTGATTCTTTTTTCCATTTTATCAAGTTTAACAATTGCACCTATAGCTTGAATTGATCCAACATCATTAATTGCTAATGCTAAAAAACAAATAAGAAAAGCTAAAACTATTCCTAAATCAGGGACAGCTAAATTCATTTGAATATTTGGAGCAGCTATAGTAGAAACATTAAAATTTCCCATAATTTTTGGGTTTAATAATAAAAAATAAAATATACTTCCAAAAATCATTATTCCTAATGGAATTGCTGACTTCCAAAGACCTTTAAAAAATTTATGAGCTATTAAAATAACAAATAAGCTTACTAAAACAAATATGAAATTTATTGATGATAAAACTCCATTATTGATGATTGTTAAATCTAATATTGATGGGATTAATGTAAAAACAATTAAAGCTAATATTACAATTATAACTTTTGATGAAAAAAGCTTTTCAACATATTTCATTCCACCACTAAAAGCAACAATAGCTAAAATAACCCCTCCTATAATCAATGAGGAATTTATAGACCCCATACCTTGATTAAGTGTTGCAATAACAGCTATTAATAATACTGTTGCTGGACCTATTATACTGGGAAGCCCATGTCCAAAAGTTATTTGTAGTAAAATTGCAATACCTACCATTATAAATAAGCTTTGTATATAAATTACTGCATTTATATTCGGGAATATATTAGCTATAACATTTCCAATAATTAAGATAATAGGTAAAGTAATTGCAAGCCACTGAATACCAGAAATAAACATTTCCATTTTTGGAGGTTTTTCACCAATATTATATTTTAAATTCATATTATCACTGCCATATACATATTTATACATATTTTTTTAAGTATTATCAATTCTGAAATTATACTCAATATTTTGAAAATATGATTATAATTAATATCATTTTCTTCAATTATCCCCTGTTTTACAAAAATTTTTCATTAAATGTTATTGCCTTTTTAGCAATAGCATAATATGGGCAAAATAATAGGATAAATATTATACCAAAAAAATTGCATTCATTAATATGTATATCATATTATAAATAGTTTTATGAAAAGCGAACGTTTATTATTTTGTTAATACTTATGGATTAAACAAATGAATCTTTATAAAACAAAGAGAACCTTATAAAATAAATAAAACCTTATAAAATAAATGCAACTGCAATGAATATTGATTCATTGCAAATATAAATATAAAAAAAATAAATAAATAAAAATAACTATAAACTTTTTTATCAAATTGATAGGAATTATTCTAATTTCACATCAATTAATGATTCAACACGTTCAATTGAATGCTTTATTCCATCTTCTTCCATTTGGATTCTCAAAGCACCACTTGAACAAACTTCAGCACATCTTCCACAAGCTCTGCATTTTTTCATGTCTATGCTTACTTTTTCATTTTCAACACTAATCGCTTCTACAAAGCATATATCTTTCATACATTTTCCACAACCCGCACAAATGCTTTTATCTATTTTTAGTTCTACGCCTTCCATTTTTGAAAAGCTTTTTCCAATATCTTCTGGAAGATCAGGTGTCATTTTCCACAAACAACAACATGGACAACAGGCACAGATTGATAAAAGTTCTTCTTTGGGACCTGTATTTAACCAAACACTATCAATTTTATTTCTTCCAATAATATGAACTAAACCTGCTTCTTGACATTTATCAACATGTTCTATAGCTTCATATGGTGAAACAACTTTTCCCAATTTAGGTGAAATTCTTTTAGATCCCCGACCTAAAAACAAACATCCTAATTCTTTGGGATAATCTTTACAATCATTTGAAACTCTGCAAATACATGAATCCATAATAACATGATATTTGGATTTCATTATCATTTCTTTGAGGACCTTACTTGGAAGCATTACATTTTCAGGTACTTCAACATCCATGTTTATTGTAATTTTTTCACTAATTACTTTATTATTTGATTTGATAGAAGAATCTCGTGGAAGAACTTGTATATCATCCTCTTCAAAGAATAATTTATCAACAACTTTGGCAATTAGAGGTATTTTTCTACAAACCTTTGCAAGAGTAAAACGAGAATTGAATGTTAATTTAATTACTTTTACACTGATATCTGAAAATGTGATTTTTGACAAATTTTAATCCCCCAAATTATTCAGGCAATTTAAATTGAAACTAATTCAATTAATTATTTTTCAACGGACTTGGCGAGATTTGAACTCGCGATCTAACGATTAGGAGTCGTTCGCCTTTCCAAGCTAGGCCACAAGCCCATTTGATTATTAAAATTAAACTTTTTTATTCTTTTATTTTCTTTTTTAGTGCTGTATTCTTTTATTTTCTTTTTTTAATACTGCATTTTTTCTACTTTTACCTAAAAATATGAATCCATCAAGATTAAGAGTCTTGTACCCTTCCAAATTAGGTTACAAACCTATAAATAATAAATATTTTAAGTATTTATATTTATTTAAATTTTTAAAATAATGTTAATATTCATTAAAATCATTTAAAATAAATTTATTTTTAAAAATAAAAAGAAATAAGCGGACCGAGAGGGATTTGAACCCTCGGCCTTTGGATTAGAAGTCCAACGCCCTATCCAGACTAGGCTACCGGCCCCTGATTTACATAATAATAAGATATTATATCCTTATAATATATAAATATAACCATTTCTATAGAAAAAACAACTCTCTTTAGAAAATATTCAAAAAGACTTTTAAAAAATATGTAAAAAATCTAAAATTTAAAGTATAAATATATAAAAAAGTAAGTAACTTGGTACTTACATATAAATAGGTGGTTGAGGGTCGTTTTTAACTTCCTCAGCTAATTTTTGAAGTCTTGACTCGATTTCTTGAGCTTCTTTAACAAGTGGGTCGAAATCAACATTTAAATCAATTAATTGGTTTAGGACTTCTCCTGCTTCTGCTGCTGCACGTGGATCTGGGTATTGTGCTAGTGTTTCTGCTAATATACAAGTAGCTGGAATGTCATTTTGAGCTGTTTGTGTGAGGAGTGTTCCTGAAATTCCATTAAGGTTTCCTATTTCTAATATTGGGAATCCTTTTTCTTTTAGCTTCTTTAAAGCTTCTTTTGAATTAGCTACTATTCTAGCTGGATTTAATCTTTTTCTAACAATTGCACTATTAAATGTTATAAGTTCTTTACTATTATTTTCTTTCATCCAATCAGTAATCGCATTTGTCATATCAAACACAACTTCCTGTGGAACTATAAAATCAGATAAGAACAATACCAACCCATCTTTTTCATAAATTCTAAAAGGATGTAATGTTACCCCATGGTATAATACAGCTAAAGGAGGGAAATATTTAGATTCTATATACCCAATTTCTCTCATTTTTAACTCATCTACTAGTAACCAGCCAATTATATTTCCTATCAGACCTGCTCCAGGAGATCCTTCCAAGACAATTGCATCTTTAATAGGTTCTGATACTATTTTACAAGACTTTGTTTCTGTTTTTACTTTCATTATATCATCTCATTATAATTTTTATTAAAATAGGTATATTAATATCTATTATATGATTAACATTATATTATAATTTAATATTATTATAATTTAATATAATTCTAATTAATTATATTTAAAATTATTATAAATATATTTTAAATAATAAAAATTATATAAAAAAAATAATTTATATATAAATTTAAATTAATTTATATAAAATAATACATTATTATCTTATAAATTATAATAAAATTATAAATTAATATATTTTTATAAAAATATATTTTACAAAAATTCAAATTAATTTATAGTGTAAAATTATAAGTTAATAACGAGATTTGGTTACTATAGGTTTTATAGTTATCTAAGATTTTAAGTTAATAAAAGAGAAGTATATAGATTTAATCTTAAATTACTCAATTTTTTAGTTGTAAAATAAGGCAAAATTAGCTATTTATAAATAGATTTTCATGAAATCTATTTAATGTTTATAAATCTATCCTCTTCCTATAATTGTTCCATCAGCAGCAATTTGAATTCCATCAACTTGAGTGCCATTTTCATCAAGTACTGGAACAATCCAAGTGTTACCAGATTTTTTAGGAGTTCCTGGAGAACATCCTTCTTGTTGAATAGCACTTGATGCAATAGATTTTGCCTGACTAGAAGATATCATACTTACTCCACTAGAGCCACTATTAGATGCACCACCAGAACCAGAACCAGAATTAGGATTACTAGAACCTATAACTCCTGTACTATCTCCAGTTGAATCATCACCAATTCCATCCCCACTAGTATCTAAATCATTTGAACCATCTGAAGTGAAACCCTGAAGGTTTACAATATTTGCATCTGGATTTAAAATTCCATAAGCTGATACTCCAGCAGCTATACATAAAACTATAATAACCGAGATTATTATATTAGAATTTCTCATTTTTTCGCCTCATTAATTGATTATTTTCTTTAAATTGATTATTTTCTTTAAAGTAATCATTGCTTTAAAATTGATCATTGTTTTTATATTATTATAATATATTTATAATTAATCATTCTCTTTAAATTAATCATTGCTTTAATTATTAAGTATATTAAATTGATTATTCTGTTTAAACCATAATCGTCTTTATTTTAATTATTAAGTATATTTATCATTAATGAATTTGTTGAGGAAATAGTTATATCCTATTTGTCATACCATTTCTTTCCACTCCAATGGTATCTACTACTTCTTTGTTTTCATCATATACTTTAACAATCCACATTTGTTGTTTTTTATCCCATTTTGGAGTGCCAGGATAACATCCTTCTTCTTCAATAGCATCTTCAGCTACTTTTTTAGCTTTTTCTACAGTGTCTATTGTTTTCCAAGCTTTAGAGTTTTCAACATTGGATCCTGATTGTGATCCTGATAAATAACCAGATTGAGAATTACCTGTTCCATCTCCCTTACTATTCTCAGATTTATCACTACTTTCTATAACATTACTACTCTCAGTTTTTTCACTAGGAGTGAAGGCTTGAAGATTAAGTATGTTACTTTCTGGATTTGCAATATCATAAGCAGTTACTCCTCCAGCTATCAATAAAACAACAACTACTGAAATGATAATATTTGAATTTTTCATTTATTCACCTTTTATTTTTATTTTTTTTGTTTGTTTTTGTTTGTTTTTTTAATTTGTTAAATAAATTCATTCAAATTCATTTTAAGTTAATATTTATAATCAGTTATTATTAAAAAAGTTTTAATTATCTATTTTTTTAAAAGTTTTAAGTATTTATTATTATATAAAAGTATTGATTATCTATTATTTTAAAAAATACTTATTTAAAAAATATCTCAGTTTCTAAAATATCTTTAATTATTAAAAAATATTTTATAATATTGATTATATAGAATATTACTTATTTGTATAATATTTAGTTATAAAAATAATTAAATTATTATTAGAATGAGACTATTGATTAATATCTTATTAATAATTGTTTTATCAAATATTTTTACTATTTATTTGATATTTACATTTATTTTAAATATTAATTTATTTAAACATTGATTATAAATATTGATATTATATATATTATTATAACTTAATATAGTTTTCTGTTAAAATAAATATAGTTTTACTGTTAAAATATAAAATTTATTTAAAATATAAAATGAGTTAGATAAAAGGATAATTATTATTTTATACTCAATATATAATTAAATTTATAAAATTTTTATAAAATTTGTTATAATAAAAATTTATTTTAAAAAATACAAGATTTTGAAAAACATTTTTCAAAATCGTTTATAATATATAAGTGTTTCTTTTTATTTAAAATGAAAACTTTATTAATAAAGAGTATGTAACATATTATTGTTATTTTCTAATTTTTAATAAATAAAGAGGTGACACATTTGAGCGAAAAAATAGTTATATCTCCGACATCACGTCAGGAAGGGCATGCTGAGCTTGTCATGGAAGTCGATGATGAAGGGATTGTTACAAGAGGGAGATACTTTAGTATTACTCCTGTTAGAGGCTTAGAAAAGTTAGTAACTGGTAAGTTTCCTGAAACTGCACCAGTTATGTGTCAGAGGATTTGTGGTGTATGCCCAATACCTCACACTTTAGCTTCCGTAGAGGCAATGGATGACTCATTAGATATTGAAGTCCCTAAAGCCGGTAAATTGTTGAGAGAATTAACATTAGCTGCACACACAATTAACAGTCACGCTATTCATCACTTTTTAATAGCTACTGATATTGTGCCAGAAAACTTATTTGCTGACGCTGTAAACAGTGTTTCTACAATAAGAAAAAATGCACAGTATGCTGTAGATATGGTAGCTGGTGAAGGTATTCATCCATCCGATGTTCGTATTGGAGGAATGACTTCTAATATTAGTGAATTAGCTAGAAAAAAATTATATGAAAGATTTAAACATTTGATTCCTGTAGTCAATAATCATGTGGAATTAGTAACCAATTTATTAATGGAAAAAGGATTCCCTGAAGGTTTAGGAGTACATAGTCAACCTATTTTAGCTAGTGACAAAATCTATGGTGATCGAACACAATTTGATCTCGATAGATTTACTGAAATCATGCCTGAAAGTTGGTATGAAGATCCAGAACTTGGTAAAAGAGCTTGTTCTACTATTCCATTATATGATGGTTTAAATGTAGAAGTTGGTCCAAGAGCAAGAGCTGCTAAATTTGGAGGATTCTCTGAAAAAGGAGTTTTAGCTCAACATTTAGCTAGAGCTATGGAAATGAAAACTTATCTTTTCCGAGCTATTGACATATTAGATGAATTAAACACTCAAGCTAAAGTTATGGCTGATTTCAACCCTGTTGGAACTGGTAAATTAGGTATTGGTGCTATTGAAGGACCAAGAGGTTTAGATGTTCACATGGCAACTGTTGCTGATGGAAAAACTAAATTTTACAGTGCTTTAGTACCTACTACTTGGAATATTCCAACTATGGGACCTGCAACTGAAGGATTCCATCATGAATGGGGACCTCACGTTATACGAGCTTATGACCCTTGTTTATCATGTGCTACTCACGTAATGGTAGTAGATGACGAAGACAAGAGTGTTGTTAAAAATGAAATGGTAAGAATCTAATCAATATAATATTATTATAGTAGATTAGGTTATATAAGGGAAAATATGCCATATGATGCAGAAACTTTAGTAGTTGGATGCGGAAACATTCTATTTAAAGATGATGGTTTCGGTCCTGAAGTTATTAGAGCTTTAGAAGACTATTTTAAAGATAAAGAAATGCCAAATGACACCCTGTTTATTGATGCTGGAACTAGTGCAACATATCACTTATTTACTTTACCAGAAGAATCTTGGAAGAAGTTAATAGTGGTTGATGTTGTTGACTTTGACAGTGAACCAGGAACTCTTAAAATATTTAGCCCCTATGAAATGAAAAGAGGAAAATACGAAAATGCTCATATAGCACCAGTAGAGGAACCTCTTCATGATCTTGCTGAACAAGGTATAGATATAGTTATCATAGGATGCAAACCAAAGGAAATTTCTGCACCAGATGTGGACGTGGGCTTAACCGAGCCTATTAAAAATGCAATCCCAAAAGCCATTGAAATGATTATAAAAGAAATAGGGGTTTAGCAAATGCTTGCAAGAATTAAAAGATTTTTAGGACTTGGTAAGTCAGAAAAACAAGCTAAGCCAATTAAGCCAAAAGATGATGAATCTTCACAACAGGAGGTTGGAAAAGTGGCTGATAAACCAAGAATAGGATATATTCACTTAAGTGGATGTACTGGTGATGGTGTTTCATTAACTGAAAATTATGACATCCTCGCCGATTTACTTACCGATATGGTAGAAATTGTATATGGACAAACCTTAGTCGATGTATGGTATGGTGATGGAACCAACCAAGGTCACAAAGACATGGTTGATGACATGCCAGAAATGGATTTAGCATTAGTAGAAGGGTCTGTCTGTTTACAAGATGAACATAGTATGCATGAACTTAAAAAAGTAAGAGAAAAAGCAAAATT
>Ga0123353_10001437_pt1 | contig 29092 bp, 22 predicted proteins | sample TergutLab28metaG_3_FD_92763 | JGI IMG/M metagenome (GOLD analysis project Ga0123353, IMG submission 92763) | Labiotermes labralis P3 segment gut microbial communities from Petit-Saut dam, French Guiana - Lab288 P3 | ecosystem: Host-associated > Arthropoda: Insects > Digestive system > Gut ...
CTCATTGATACGAACGTCATATTAGATGTTTTGTTAAACCGAAAAGAGTTTTTGGAAGTTTCCTCTGCTGTGATAAAACTGCTTTTGGAGCGAAAATACCGAGGATTTGTCGCAGCGACAACATTGACGAATGTGTACTATGTTGTTCATCGAGCAACGAAGAAAAACGATGAGGCGATGATAGCCGTCAATAAAACGTTGCAGTGGTGTGAGGTTGCTACAGTAAACCGTCGAGTGCTTGATGTTGCACGTTTGTCATGCATGAAAGACTTTGAAGATGCCGTACAAGCCGCTGCGGCACAGGACTTTGGCATTGACATTATCGTAACACGAGACAAAACAGGTTTTAGCAACTCCGGCTTGCTGGTTCATTCGCCGGAAGAATTTTTGGAGACAATTATTTAGCCGGTACGCCAGTGTAACAGTACTAACATAAGGAGAATATCATGACTATCATTCCATTTATCCTCACCATCACAGGGCGTAACAAGGAACGATAGTAACGCCCCGTTGGGGCTAGGGATTAGAGCCGAGTCCCCCGGCTTGCACCGGGGGTTATGGATTGAGTAAGGAGTTAGGGGATAGGAGAAAGTGCGGGGAAACGCAAGAGGAATATCGTATGGAAAGAGTTTTGACGTTTGTAATTACGCTTGTAGCCTCGTTCGCAACCGTGTTTGTCCTTTGGGCGTATCCCCCAAGCATTACATTGATTTGTGGTGGCTTGGTCGTTGCTGTGTTCATCATGGGTAGCCAAGTCGAAAAATTGCAAAAAACTGTCGCCGAGCAACAAACACAAATCGCCGACCTGAAACGCGAGTTGGAGGAGGGGAAAGGGAAAGAGTAAACAGAGCCGCAATCGTAAGATTGCGAAACGACATTTAGCCGGTACTCCGGTGCAACAATTATTACAAACTATGACAATCAAAGTTAACCTACAAGATCGCGTCGCTATCGTAACTGGCGGAACACGCGGCATCGGACTCGGTATCTGCGAAGCACTCGCAGAAAACGGAGTAAAAATCGCTTGCATCGGTACAAATCCCGAAAAGATGCAAACTGCTCTCGAAAGCATTCGCAAACATGGTAGCGAAGCCGAAGGATTTTTATGCAACGTCGCCGTTACCGAAGAGGTCGAAAAGACAGTCGAAGCCGTGCTGGCAAAGTTCGGTAGGATCGACATCCTCGTCAACAACGCCGGCATCACGGATGATGTGCCACTCGGTGCGATGAAAGATGAACAGTGGGACAATGTCATCGCCGTGAACCTTCGCGGTCCCTTCCTCTTTGCGAGGGCATGCACCAAGCCGATGCGTCGGGCAAAGTCGGGACGAATCATTAACATTACGAGCATTAGCGGGCTCATCGGAAACAAGGGGCAGGCAAACTACTCCGCATCGAAAGCCGGTCTCATCGGCTTTACCCGAACCACATCGAAGGAATTGGCGGGCAAAAACATCACCGTCAATGCGATTGCTCCCGGCTTTGTCGAAACGGACATGACCGCCGTTCTGCCGGAAGCGTACAAAGTCGAAATTAAGAACCGTATTCCATTGGCACGTTTCGGACGGTCCGAAGACATTGCCAACGCCGTCTTGTACTTTGCCAGCGACGAAGCGTCTTTCGTTACCGGTCAAGTGCTTACCATCGACGGCGGAATGATTATGTAACCGGTCGGATGGAATGACCAGTTATTTTACTTAACCCTTAACCCTAGTAATTCACTATGGCAGACACGAAAGAAAGAGTTGTTAAAATTATCGCGAACCAGTTTGGTCGGGAAGCCGAAACCATTTCGGAGACAACGGACATTGCCAACGATTTGGGAGCGGACTCGCTTGAATTAGCGGAGTTGCTCCTTGCGTTCCAAGAAGAGTTCAACATCGACATCGACGATTCGGAAACGCAAAACCTTGCAACCGTCGGCGATGTTATCGCGCAGATCAATGCAAAGATAGCGGGAAATCCAGCGTAGCAACAAAGACGGTAGATTGCAGACAGCGGCAGAAAAACTGCCGTCTGTCATCCGCCGTCCGTCGGCTCAAGCCCCCCTTAACTCCTATGCAACGTGTTGTCGTTACAGGATGTGGATTTGTTACACCGCTCGGTTGCAATATCGAGGCGGTCTGGGGCGCGGTCTGTCTTGGTCAGTCGGGAATCCGTCGCTCAACCCTTGATAAAATCGAGACTTATCGCTCGCAGATTGTCGGCGATTGTGCTGACTTCACGACGGAAGGGTATCTTTCGATTCAAGAATCCCGGCGATTGGAACGGTTCGTCCAATATGCGTTGACATCGTCTATTGATGCGGTCAAGCAAGCCGGTCTTGATTTTCAACAGGAAGATCGGGATCGCTGCGCCGTAGTCATTGGCAGCGGTGTCGGCGGACTCGGCGAAATTGAGATACAACACATCAAATTGAGGGACAAGGGAGCGTCTAAAGTTTCGCCGTTTGTGATTCCCAAAATTATGCCGAATTCGGCGGCGGGCAATGTTTCGATCTACTACGGTCTGACAGGACCATCGCATTCCATTTCGACGGCATGTGCCACATCAGTCAATGCCATTTCTGATGCGGTTCGACTGATTCGTTCCGGGGAAGCGGACGTTGTTCTTGCAGGCGGCAGTGAAGCGTCGGCAACATCGCTGGGGCAGGCAGGTTTCGGAGCAATGCACGCGTTGTCCGAACGAAATGACGAACCGGAAAAAGCAAGCCGACCATTCGACAAAGATCGGGATGGATTTGTACTTTCGGACGGCTGCGGAGTGCTGGTGTTGGAATCGCTTGATCACGCCAAAAAACGCCGGGCAAACATTCTCGGCGAAGTGTTGGGAACAGGGCTGACTTCAGACGGGACACACATCACGCAACCGGACGAAAACGGAACGGGTGCGAAAAAAGCCATTTTGAAGGCGTTGTTGGATGCGAAAGTTGCCCCGGAGGGTATTGATTACATCAATGCTCATGGGACTGCGACGATTCTTGGCGACGTTGCCGAAACGAGAGCGATCAAGCAAGCACTGGGAGAACATGCTTACAGGGTGCCGATTTCGAGTACGAAGAGTCAGATAGGACATCTTCTTGGCGGGAGCGGAGCGGTCGAAGCGATTTTCTGTTTGCTGGCGATACGGGACGGTATTGTTCCGCCGACGATCAATTTGGAAACGCCCGATCCTGAATGTGATCTTGACTACACACCGCTGACGGCGAGGGAACGAACGATCAAAGTTGCACTTTCCAACAGTTTCGGCTTTGGCGGACACAACGGTTGCCTCGTCGTCGGTCGCTGGGAGGAGTGAGAACAATACCCTGCCTCCCGATACCAATCCGGTTGCTTCCGAAGCAAATTGCGAGTCCATTCGTTTTGGATTTCTTTCGACCACAATGGAACGACTGATTCACAATCTTGCGACTGAACCATTTCTTTGCCCTTTTACTGTGCCCGATATAGTGGAATTTCGTTGCGAGACGGAGGGAGAGATGATTGCGGATTGCCGACCAGCGGTTGCGGCGACACCGATGCAGGAGGCGGCGGCTGGGCAACCCAGTTCATCACTTCATGCTTCCAGCCAGGCGCAACCGTCGGTGTAAAAAACGCTTTCATGTCTTCCAATACGCCCATAATTCGAGGATTAATGACTGGCGGTTGCAATTCAAAGACCTTATGTGCCTTGTCGTTGATGTCTCGTTGTCTGAGTCCCTTTGCGGTTAAGTTTTTCTTGTCAAGCAAAATCTCCAGTTCCTTAAATTCCTGCTGATCTTCAATCAATAGCGGTCGGGCATGCAACCAAATGATGTCCTCCCTATCGGGAACTGTTACAACTTTCATACTGAAACGCCGCTTGAGTTCATCTGCTTTCGCCCCAAAAATCAGCGGCAACGGGCTGTCCGCAATGCCCTTGCCAATCATTTCGGGCGGAACATTGATCTGAATCATCGTCTTCGCATTGTAGTCATATTTGAAAACAGTCTTTTCATCAATGATCACTTTTTCGGCAAAAATATGCGGATTCTTATCTCCGTCCCGCTTAATTTGTTTCTTGTCCTGCCACTCCCCTTCGATCACATAGACGAACCGCTTCGGTGTGGCATTGTACTTGAAGTAGCCGAATGTAATTTTATGCGGTTTATTCGGCTGCGCTCCCGGAATGGTGGAATCATAAATGAACATGTTGAAATTCACATCGTACCGTTTGATGTCGGCACTGTATCTTTCCCATCGGGCAAGGAATTCGTCCAACTCCTGCTGTGCCGCTGGATTCAAAAAGAAGGGGATGATTTTATTTTCCGGAACGGCACGACCCACAAAATTCCCCCCCGGCGGAGGTTCCTGTGCCACAGCGGGAATGGTCGGATTCGACGATGCCACCCGAATCGGCGCGCCAGTCGGCATCGCACCCATCGGCATTGCCGGAGCGGCAGGCTGCGCAACCGGTTGAGACAGATTCGGATTCTGTTGATACACAGAAGGACTGCCTTGCGTCCCAAACAGCGGTGCCTTGATCGGCTGTGCCTGAATCGGCTGTTGCTGCGTTGTTCCCTGCTGAACAGGGGAAAATTGCATTTGCGGCTGTACCACCTGCGGAGATTGAGTAGGAATCGTTTGTGCCAAAACATTCGCCGCCAAAAAGAAGGTTGTGAGTGAAAGCAAAATGAACAATCGGAACGAAAACATCACGCCGGAGGTACTAAAAATAAGGACGAACCAGCCGGAGTATATTGATTACGGTCAAAAGGGTAAAGAGCAATTTTCGCAGACGGGTCTGCCAGAGGACTGCTACGTTCCGTTCCCGGTTCTGTTTTTGCAATCCGTTGCTTGCGACTCTGATGAAAACGATTGGAGTTTGGGTACCAATTTTGCCGACAGATGGCATGGTGGAGTGCCGACAGGCTGCGCTGAGCGTGTCCTTAAGCCCGCACATTTTTTCTATTTTATCTATTTTGTGTTAAAATCCATAATGTACGAGACTTTTTTCGGCTTGAAACGTCGCCCCTTTCCGTTTATCCCTGATGTGGAAGCCTATTTGCCCATTGATTTCATGGAAGAATCGCGGCGAATGGTCGAACGCACCGTCCAGAAGGGTGAAGGAATTTCGTTGATTTTTGGAGCGACAGGAAAGGGAAAAACACTTTTGTTGCGACTCCTTCGTCAATCGCTGGAATCCGAATACACCGTTGCTCTTGTTTCCAGCAGCCATTTGGACACACCGAGAGCCCTGTTTTTGCAACTGTCACACGATTTACGCATTTTCTACTCCAGTAGCGAGACTGTTGAACTGCGGTTGCAAGTTCTTGATTTTGCCCGACAGGAACCCACACGGGGAGTTGTTTTGCTTTTCGACGATGCCCAACTTTTAAGTCCGGCGATTCTCGAAGAAATCCGGCTCCTAACCGACTCCACCAGAGGCTCGGTGCCGCTGTTTCGTGCTGTCCTCGCCGGAACCATGGATTTCGAAGAAAAACTCACATTGCCGTACCTGGAAGCCTTCAATCAACGTGTCGCTTCCCGATGTTATCTGGAAGCCTTTTCCAGAGAAGAAACGTGCCGATATATCGGTCGGCAAACCGATGGTCTGCGAATTGATCCCCCCCATGAAGTGCCGATTCCCCTTTTTACCGAGGAAGCCAAACGGCAAATTTACCACCTGACGGACGGTATTCCACGTTTAATCAATCAACTTTGCGATACATCATTGCAGTGTGCTGCCGAAAAGGAGGTACAAAATGTTGACGAAGCGTTGATTGAAGAGGCTTGGGCAAATTTACAGCACATTGAAACGGATCACATCCCATCGGACGGCGAATCAGAACTTGCCCCTCCTTCCGCCGTTCAGGAGCCGCTAATTTCGCCGGAACAAATCGAAGAAATAATCGACCGGAAAAAGAAAACATTCCAACTTCGGCAGTTCGATTCAGTTGAATTCGGAACATTAACCGATTCGGAATCGGAATTGGTCGAGCCAGAGTCGATTCATCGGTCCCCTCCCGCAAACGAATACAAGCCTCCGTATCCCGAAGACGACGATGAGTTTGCCGAACTCAGAGCGGAGACTGCTCACAACGATTTCCCTTTCTGTCGATTGCAACTTCACATTCCTGTTGATGTCGAAGAAACCGATTCGGAATCGGCAATCCAGAGTCCGACAGTCATTGCTATTTCCAAGCGCAAACTTGTACTTGGTTTTCACAAGCGGCAGCGCAAATTTTGGCGAAGCCGCTTATTGCTGCAAATTCAATATCGGCTGGGCTTGTTTGCGGGGTTTCTCCGAACGACGGAACCACAACAATCCGAGCACGAGGGCAATGTATCCGATATGAACGCTAAATCACTTCAAGAATACGGAGCGGCAGTATTGGAAGGTCGTCCGCCATTTGTCCGCAAAGAACCCCATTATGCTTATCAAACAGTGGAAACAACTCCTCGAAACGACGTTCTCTATCCTGATCCGAAGACAGGAGTTCCGATTACGCTCCGCTGGCATCCCGCAGAAACACAGGAAACCGGACGAATTGGCATATCCTATACGGAATTTCTGAGTCAGGAATCGTTACCCAAGTCAGATATGGCGGAAAACAGTGTCCCGGAAAAAAAGACTACATCGGCAGCAACGTTTGTGGAAGCGATGATCGCACCGGTTGTTCGCACTTCGCTGAATGCCTCACGGAGCGGTCAGGCGACATTGTCGTGCTGTCCGGGACTTGATGAATCCTTTGAGGAGTCTTGTCGAGTTGAGTGTTCGGCAGTTTCCCTTGCAGAACTTTTTAGGACGAATTCGTCGGCATTGCAACGCATTGAAAAATCGGCGGAATTCAAGAGTCTGGACGAAGCGATCCAGCGTCAGTTGGACACCGTGGTGCATCGGCTCACGAAGGCAGCGGAAAAGATAGAGCAGGCTGCCGAGGTGAGCGAGCGGGCTGGGCAGCACGTTTCTCAAGCGGCAGTGTTTGTGGAAACGGAAGTCAAATCCGCCTTGCCGACGTACCTTGATCTGTTCAGGGAACTTTCCGAATTCCAAAGGATGGTCAGTGCCGAATTAGCGTCCGTTCGGCAGCAGGATGTAGAATTACCGAAGTTCCGAGCGTTTCCCCGTCGTCAGGTCATCATTGAACGTACCGTTCCAACGATTGATGTCGAATTGCTGTTCCGATAGAGGAAGTCTCGCTTGTTGCCCCTATCCGCTTCAACGACGGGCACTCGGTATGATAAACTTGATAAAAATATCGTGCGTTCATCGCCTTCGCAAACATCGTGATCTTGATGAGAAATTAGTACCAATACGCCCTAATTCTCCGGTCTTTGTAATGGAAACAGAATCACTTCCCGAATGGACGCAGTATCCGTCAGTAGCATGCAAAGCCGGTCAATGCCAATGCCGAGTCCTCCCGCCGGAGGCATGCCATGCCGCAATGCCCGAACGAAATCTCCGTCCATCCGAGCCATACTGTCTTCCGCCTTCTGCCCTTCCAGTTGCTGACTGAATAATTTTTCCTGTAAGTCGGGATCGTTGAGTTCCGTGTAAGCATTGGCAAGTTCCATTCCTTGCACGAAGAGTTCAAATCGCTCCGCAATATCCGGTTGCCCCTGTTTTCGCTTGGTTAACGGACAAATACTTGCCGGATAATCCATCACGAAGGTCGGATTGACGAGGTTTTTCTCGACCTTTTCCTCGAAAATATCATTTTTCACGATGTCAGAATGCTTACCGGCAACGTCGAAATTCTGCGACTTGGCATACGCAACGACGGCACTTGGATCGGTCGGATCAATACCGGCGTACTCCTGAATCAGCGAATCGTAAGTCCTTCGGGCAAATGGCGGAGTGAAGTCAATCTCTTTGCCGTTCCACGGAATCACGTAGTTTGGTTGGGACTCACCGGGGGGCTTATGCCCCTCGCTCCTGCGCAAAGCATCGAGAATGATCTTTTCGGTCAAGTCCATCATCGACCGGTAATCGCCGTAAGCCTGATAGAGTTCAAGCATCGTGAATTCGGGATTGTGCCGCTGATCAATCCCCTCGTTGCGATAGACCCGACCGAGTTCGTACACCCGTTCCATCCCGCCAACGAGAAGCCGTTTCAGGTGTAACTCCAACGCTATTCGCAACACGAGCGGAATGTCCAGTGCATTGTGATGCGTCGCAAAAGGACGTGCAGCCGCTCCGCCGGCAATCGTGTGGAGTGTGGGACCTTCGACTTCAACGAAACCTTCGCTGGCGAGCGTATTTCGGATGGACTGAACGATTTTCGTTCGGCGCAGCATCCGTTCCAGTACGCCGTCGGTGTGGATTAAATCCACGTATCTCATCCGACTTCGCAAGTCGGGATCGGTAATCCCGTGAAACTTGTCCGGCGGCGTGTCAATGGCTTTTGTCAGGAACGTGAGTTGCGATGCCGCTATGGAAAGTTCGCCGGTACGTGTCTGCATCAGTTCGCCGTCCACGCCGATAATGTCGCCGAGATCGAAACACCCCGCGAGTTCCCAATTCGTTTCGCCGACCTGATTACTTCCGATGAGAATCTGGATTCTTCCCGACCAATCCCAGATGTCAAGAAAAATAAGTTTCCCTTTTTTCCGTTGCAGAACGATGCGTCCGGCGGCACGAACCTTGGGTCCCGTGGAGTGTTGCGTGGCTTCGTCAAGAACGATTTGGTCTTCCATTGCCCTGATGGTTCCAATGGCAATGTGGTCATCGAATCGTTGTCCCCAGGGGTCGAATCCGAGTTCTTCGATTTTGCGTAATTTTTCACGTCGTGCTGCTTCGAGTTCTTCTTGTGCCATTGTATTTGGGTTGGCGGGGACGCAGTCCCCGGCTCTCTTTTCGCTCCATTATATCGCAAAACGATTTAGCCGATACACCGCTACTTCCCTGCTCTTCAAAATTCCAGTGATTTCCGTTACAATATCGGGTGAGTGTTTTCAGCATTATTTTTGACTTATGGATCATCTCTCTGCCGAAATGGGAATTACGTTCGACGACGTTCTGCTCGAACCGCAGTACAGTGCAGTCGTCCCCTCCAATGTCAATGTCGGCACGATGTTGACAAGACGGATTGCCCTGAAAATTCCGCTTGTCAGTTCCCCTATGGATACCGTTACCGAAGCCAATATGGCAATCGCCTTGGCACAAGAAGGAGGAATCGGTATCATTCATAAAAATCTTTCCATCGAACAGCAAGCCGAAGAGGTTCTCAAAGTCAAACGCAGTGCCAATGGCATCATCCGCCGTCCTGCCACCCTTCCGCCGACCGCCACCGTTCGGGAAGCCCAACTTCTCATGCAGGAAAAAAATGTGTCTGGCGTACCGGTCACCCATCCTGACGGCAAACTGTGCGGCATTTTGACCCGGCGAGACCTCCGTTTTCTCGAAAATTTGGACATCCTGATTTCCGAGGTGATGACTTCTAAAAATCTCGTTACGGCAAAGGGAAATGTGTCCCTAGAAGCCGCAGAAACGATTTTAATGGAAAAAAAAGTGGAGAAACTGCTCTTAGTTGACGATTTGTACAGATTGACGGGTCTTATCACGATCCGGGACATCGACAAAATGCGTAATTTTCCCCGCCGATGCGTCGATTCGGAGGGAAGATTGCGAGTCGGAGCAGCAGTCGGAGTGCATGACAGCGACCGAATTGAGCGGCTATTAGAACGAGATGTCGATGTCTTGGTGGTGGACAGCGCACATGGTCATTCGGCAAATGTGCTGGAAGCGATCCGTAACATCAAGCGAAACCACGACATTGATGTCATTGCCGGTAATGTGGCAACGGAAGAAGGGGCGAAAGCCCTTGCCCAAGCGGGCGCAGATGCTGTTAAAGTTGGGATTGGTCCCGGCTCCATCTGCACAACGCGGGTGGTTTCCGGTGTTGGAATTCCCCAGATCACGGCGATTTCCAGGGCCGCCAAAGCACTGGAAGGAAGCGGGATACCGGTGATTGCCGACGGCGGAGTCCGGTATTCCGGCGACATCACCAAAGCCCTGGCGGCAGGAGCGCATGTCGTGATGCTCGGTGGGTTGTTTGCCGGTTTGGAGGAAAGTCCCGGAGAGTTGATTCTCCATCAAGGACGTACCTTCAAAGAGTATCGCGGGATGGGTTCGCTCGGCGCAATGGTTCATGGTTCCAGTGAGCGGTATCGGCAGGGACATGAGGTTGTGCCGGAAAAATTTGTTCCCGAAGGAGTCGAAGGTCGGGTCGCCTATAAAGGACACCTCGGTCCCTTCGTGTATCAGTTGGTTGGTGGATTACGGGCAGGAATGGGATATTGCGGAGCACAAACGATAGAGGATTTAAGAACGAAGTCGAAATTTATCCAAATTTCTCAAGCAAGTCGCACGGAAAACCATCCTCACGACATTGTTATTACGCAGGAAGCACCCAATTACAGCAGCGAATAAGAAAACTCACACAAAATAAGAGAACCGGGACTATGTTCCCGGACACCCCTAACATAAAGGAAAGGATTCCAAACATGAAGGCTCATTGGTTATCGGTATTCAGTGCCGCAGGGATTGTTCTGCTGGCGGGCAATGTTTTCGGCGGCGGATTACAGTGGAAGAAGCCGGGGAATAGTGAGCCGGTCGAGTCGTCGGTGATCCATATTCCGACCGTTATTTCAACGGACGATATAGTCGAACCTTCGGCAGTCTTGCAGGTTCAGCGGCTTGAACCCATCCAACCGCCTCGGATCATTCCGCCTTCGGCATCGCAACTTGATCTTATCTATCCCGAATTGAGACCGCAGAGTAATGCTCCGCCAGCCGGAGCAACGGTTCAGATGGCTCCGCCGGTCCCGCTTCCGCCAGGTAACGCGCCCATGCGGACGACAGAGAGACCGCTTACGGCTTGCAATGAAAAGGTTACGTTGAAGTCTATTCGCGGAATTTCGCATGACATTCGACCAACGCAAACCGGAGAACTACCGGAAGAATGTGTCATTGATGGTGCCCCCTATTATGGCAGGCATTTTGACCAGTCCTGTTTCATGTGGAAGGCTTCGGCAGTCAGTACGAAGGCGGCATATTTTGAAGATGTCCAGTTGGAACGTTATGGACACACGATAGTCTGTCCAGCGTTACAGCCGGTCGTGTCGGGAGCAAAGTTTTTTGCAACGATTCCGATGTTGCCGTACAAGATGGGCGTTACACCGCCGAACGAATGTGTCTATACATTGGGGCACTATCGTTCGGGTGTCTGTTCACCGTATATGGTTGAACCGTTCCCTCTTTCTGCTCGTGGGGCATTGTTTGAGGCAGGGGCGATAGCCGGTGCGGTACTCATCATTCCGTAACGGGGCACCAATGGTAGTTTTTTCAGATAAACTACAAGAAGGGGGAACGTAGCAGTATGACGACCTCCATTCGCGTCAAAATATGGGCAGTGCTTGCGCTGTTGATTCTGCTCGTTTCTACATTGGCAGGAGCGGGACTTTATGCCGTTCGGCTTTATCAGCAGCAGGTTCGAGATGTTACATGGCGGGTCAATGTACTGCCGGTTGCCGGTAAATTGAGTCGGCACGTTTCCGAATTGCAAACATTTCACGGTGAACTTCGAGGGATACAAACAACTCGTCGTCCCTTTGTTCCTTTTACCAGCGATGGAATTCGTCCCTATCTCGAATCCAAATTCTCACAAACGCTGGCAGGTCTCAAACAGAATTACGAAGACTATCGGCAACTATTGGAAAACCGTGTGCAGGAAATCGGTATCCGAGAAAGTTTCGAACGTGAGTTTTCGACGGTCAATGATATTCGGTCAGCCATTCAGGAATTAGATGAAACCGTCCAGCAACAAGGCTGGAGTGCTACTGTCCCTGCACTGGAAAAAGTCGAACTTCAGTTGAAGACGCTGCAAGACCATACCGAAAAATTACCTGCCTATCTTGCAGACGAACTCAATGGATATTCGCAAACGATGCTTCGGCACTTTGGCTGGCTTAAAATGACTGTCATTCTATGCGTTACCATATCGGTGGGACTCATGCTGTTGCTGATTTGGCTTTCTTTCCGTTGGATATTCAAGCCGCTGAATGTTCTCGTGGAAGGTTCACGGAAAGTAGCAAGTGGTCAATACGGCACACGGATCGAGTTGCCGACGAATGATGAAATCGCGGAACTTGCCGAAGCCATGAATTTTATGACGGAGCAATTTGAAGAAAAAGTTCGGCAATTAGAAGAAAGTCGGCGAGATTTGGACGAAAAGGTACAGCAGAAGTCCCGCGAACTGGTTCGGAGTGAGCGGTTGGCAAGCGTCGGTTTTCTGGCAGCAGGAGTCGCTCATGAAATCAACAATCCGCTGATGGCAATTTCAGCGTGCGCCGAGTCGTTACTGCGACGACCAAACGACATCGACCACGTGAAGCGATATTTGACCATGATTCAGGAAGAATCTTTCCGCTGCAAAGGAATTACCGAACGTTTATTGGGTCTTGCCCGGAATGAATCGCGGGAACGCACAAAGACCGACTTTGTGCCGATTATTACCGACATGCTCGAAATGCTTCGGCAACAGGATGCCTTCAAACGAAAAAATATCACGTTGGATTTACCGGAGTCGTTTGAGATCACGGTGAACGCCCAAGAAATGAAACAGGTTGTGCTGAATCTGTTGACCAATGCTTTTCAAAACACCGACGAAGACGGGCAAGTGCAGGTTTGGCTCTGCTCGCAGGACAATACGGCGGTGTTGTCGATACATGACGACGGTATCGGAATGGAACCAGAGGTGTTGCAAAACATTTTTGAGCCGTTTTTTACCCGACGGAGCAGGAGCAACGGCAATGGTCTGGGACTTTCCATCACACACCGAATCATTGAGGAACATCGGGGACGCATTTCGGCGTTCAGCGACGGACTCGGAAAAGGTTCGACGTTCATCGTCGAGTTGCCGCTTTGATACCGGAGTGGGGCAATGTTTTGGAACGGACAGAATCGGCGAACGGTATTTTACTCCTTGTCCATAAAAATCGGAACCCGGAAGGGACGCAACAATCTTGTTGCCGAAATGCTCAACAAACCATCAACTTTCTGCACTTTGTAGGGTTCATCCGTAAAAGGGTCTCGGTAATTGTCCGTGTTGCTTTGTCCCAATGACCGAAGTATTACAACGAGTGCCCGATTCAGTGCCGATTGGTCTTGGGCAAAAATCCGCATCAATCGATCAACATCTTTCAACAGGAGATATGCCACAAAATGTTCCGTTGAAATACCATTTTCATCAAACGTATCTTCCTTGTCGGTCATTCCTTTATTGATTTGATTCAACACATCCAGCCGCTTAACGAAGGGCTTGTTGCTAACGTCCAATACCTTTTGCATAGACCGGAGATAAAAAACTTCGTCAGCCTCACGATACTTGGTAAAACCGCGCATAAATTTATTCCTGCCCCATCGGCTTTCCATAAGTTCAAATTCTGCTGATTCCAAGGCATTCTCCGGTCCATTCATCATAAGACGGTGATACAATGCGATTCCACTGGCGCGGTCGCCGAACCATGCTTCGTATTCCGAAGTCCAATGTTCGTGTTGTTCTGACAGCATATCCCGAAGGAAAATCATCTGGGCTTTGTCAAATTGGGGATCGAGAACGACTCGTTGCATGATGTCAAAAGCCCGAAGACGAACCAGAGCCGCATCGCTGCGAACACCGATATTGCCAAGTTCCGAGGCTAACTGAGCAATACGGAAAATATATGCTAATGCTTCTGTTGCTGCCCCGATGTTTTCATCAAGAAGTGCCTGTGCAATGGCATATTCTTCCAACAGTGTATAGTCGGCAAGATATTGCGAAGCCGCCGTGTCCACCTTCGTGTGTACATAGAGGAACGCCCCCAATTTAGGACGATTGAAAATGTAATTAAAATGTGTGGTGGCGTGCTGGTTCAACATCTTACGGACGACCTGCCGCTTTGTTTCTAATTTGGCAAACGTTGGACGAACACTGTTGAAGGCTTGTTCGTCTATGTCCCAGGCACCGATGGGGCTTGCCGCCCAAAGTTTTTGCAAATCGTTGGGTTCTTTTTTAGAGTATTCCTGAAAAAGATTTTGAAGCGTTACGGCAATGTTGGTGGGATCATCGACATTTCTTTCGTCGCTTTGCCTGTCATCGGCAAACACATCGGCGGGTAAGCCGTTTTGTTGGATAAGTTTTTCGATTTCGGCAATGAGGTCTCCCGACTTGGCATTGCGTAACGTTTCGGCACCCGCAAAGCGGCGAGACGGCACGTCGAATTTTTGATTGGTGGTCGTCCTGAGCGATCTCGATGGACTCATGCCTGTCTGACTGTCGTTATTCCGCCGAATGTTTGACAGAACATAAAACAGCACGATGATGCTGATCGCAACAGCCACATAGACTCGCGGTATTTTTTTGAACATTTGGTATTCTCCGCTTTTCACTGACCGCTCATGCTACGGAATTGTTTGGAACTTGACAAGATGGGGTTATGTTTATCGTTCTTCCGCGAGTTCCCTTGCCACCGGTATTTTTAGTACCGCAAGCGCGGCGGCAACATTCGAGACAACGCCCACCGCCAACAGACTGCCCACGAGGACGACAAACTGTCGCAACACCGACATCGGACTGATTTGCTCCACTCCGCCTATCAGAAACGGCAGCAACGCAAATGCCGAGGCAACAACTGCCAAACCTAGTCCCCAAGCGAGTAGAGTGAAACTTTCGTACAACAGCAGCAGAATGACACGAAACTTCGTAAAACCCACCGCTTGCAACAGGGCGAGTTCTTTTCGGCGTTCCAACACGTTTCGGCTTTGGATTACCGCTAGTCCGAAGATGCCCAAGAGCAGTCCGATGCCGCCGAGACTCTGGAACGTCGAAAGATAGGTATTCTGTACCGCAAACAATTTCCGCAACCGATCTGATGTCGGTTCCCCTTGAAAGCCGTAATCGCCGAGAAGGTCGTAAATGATGCGAATCATTCGCTCCTTTGTATCTGCCGGTACTCCACTGTGAATTGGAAAGAGAAAATACCGATAGCCGCCGACTTCGGGAAAGAGTTGCAAGAGATTTTCTTCGCTCATTATGATTTCCCCTTGTATGAAGGAATTGCTCGGCAAGCCGACGATTTCGCAACGAATTGTTTCCCCGTTGCCGATGTCGAGTTCATAGACATCACCAATCCCACCGTAAAGATGCAAAGCGTACATTGCTGTATTTTGATCGATCATCACCGGCACACGCCGCACGCCGTCCGGGTCGATTGTGATAGGTCGCCATAGAGTCGCCAAACGATTTTCTTCTTCCGGTAAGAGTCCGACTGATTCCCCCATCGGAAACCAAGCGTGATCCAGTCCGTAGCCAAACTGGATAATTTTTCGTGGAGCACCAAGAATTCGCGGATTGCCGGTTTGGAAAAGATTCAAGCAACTGGTACTGTCACCGTCTCGCATACGGAATGACATTATGTTCCAGGTAGCCCAGAACAGGGAAGAATTCTTCTCCTGTGGTGAGGTGGTTTTCTTCAAGCCGAGAGGTTCACAACAAGCCCCAACAGACGCGAACAGGTAAGATGTGAGGAATGCCTCATCATCTGGTTGCATCCCAAGTCGCTCTCGTCCTTCTGCTGTTGAAATGTCGGCATAAACCGAGAACATCGTTTCGCCCATGTAAAAAATATTGCTTTCTGTTTTCGGTTCTAGATGAAACGCGCTGATTGAGAGTACCAAGAACGTTGTTGATGCAACGAGAGCAACGCAGAGCAAACTGCGATTGGGATTTCTTGCGATACTTGACTGGGCGAATGACAGCGGCGATGCAATGCTTGCCGATTCTGTTAATCGTGGTCGATAGTGCGCTTGACCATAAAGCACAAAGCCATAAAGCAGGACTGATGTGCCTGTCACGAAAAATAGAACGAAATGACTAGGACTAAAACTGAGTGCTAGTCCGCTACCGATACGACCGTACAATAACAAGATGAGGGAAGAAAAGAATACGCAATGTGCGATAACCATTTCGTATTTCTTCCATCCAGTCCGGGGACTGCGCTGCGCTGTGTCTTTGGGCAATGGAATCCGGAAGCGTAGCAACGCGGAGCGACCGGATTGCTTGCCTGGTTGATCCGGTCGCTCCATTTCATTGCGCTCCCGGCTTTCATGAATCGGTGCGATTACGATGCCATGCAACAACGCTCGCAGAGGCACTTTTGTCACGCCGCGTACCGACCAAATGATCGTTAACATTGCCAAGCCCACGCCGCTGGCAAAACCTATCACAAGACTGACCGGATTGATATGCAACGTCAAAAACGGAACGGTCACAGCATCGACCCACCAAGTCGTCAGACCGTACACCATTAGCCAAGCGTAAAAGATGCCGAAGAATGTGCCGGTGAGTGAACCAAGCAACGAGAGGAACAGACCTTCGATGAGCAATGTTTTCGTTACAAAAGCGGAGGACAAGCCGACGGCAAGTTGAATGCCGATGCGCTTTGCTTTCATTTCGACCGACAGTCGGAAGAGCATCATGACAAGCATCAGTGCCGAGGCGATGATGAAAAAACTGAATGCCAAGAAAAGCACCGAAAAGGGTGTGGTGCCTGCGGAAGCGGCAAGTCCTTGGGCTTTCACGGGAACGAGGGTGATGTTGAAGGTTTCCAATGAAAACCGGGAACGTAGCGCAGCGGAGTGACCGGATTGCTCGTCGGGTTGATCCGGTCGCTCCATTTCATTGCGCCCCCGGCTTTCATTAACGACAAACGTCGTAACTTTCCCAAACCGACTGCCGAAAAGTTTCTGTCCGGTTGCCAGCGACACAAACGCTTTGGGAGCGGCTTTGTATTTGTCCCAATAGTCTTCGTCTTTCTTTCGGATTTTCTTGGCATCAAACGGAAACGGCGGATCCCAGTCGGCAATGGATGCTTCGTCGGTGAAACCCTCTACCGTAGGAACGAGATGGGGATCGCAACCGAGTCCCTCCATCGGCAAAATCTTTGCCAATGTGAACGTTTTGGTATGCGTAATTGCCGTGTCGTGCGGATCGAACCATGTCAGTTCGATTTCATCGCCGATTTGCACGGCAAGGTCGTCCGCTGTCCATTGGTTGAGGGCGATTTCGTTGGGGGCAAGTGTTAGCGATTCACAGGCATATACCGTCGAATACGGTGTTTCCCGGTCGTTTGCACGAATTGCTGTGGCGAGATAGAGCAATCCCGGTGTACCGGCTAAACTGTTTTGTATCGCTTCCGCTTGCTCATCATTGAACAGCATCCGAGTCGATCTGATGTACCATTTGCCGTCGTGTTCTTCGACATCGATTCCCAAATCGTCAAGCGTCGGTGCGAACGTCGGCGGCGTACCCGTCTTAAAAAACACGGCATTGACTTTATCCCCAACATCGAGCCTCGCCTGCAACCACTCCAGCGGCACGATGAGCAACGGCTCCGCCTGCTGATCCATTTTGAGCGAAAACCTTCCGATGCCGCGATTGGGAATGACTTCCTCCACAGGAAACGGCATTCGGAAGCGCAGGAGTTGATCTTTTCGTCCGAGTGAACTTTCCGGCGGAATAGCCTGCGGCGGCATGAGACGAAGCGAAAGCGTGTCGCCCGGCTGTAGACCAACAGCGTCGGCAAGAGCCTGATTGGCAATACAAGCGGCACCGGCGCGAGCAAGCAGTTGAATGCCACCGACTTTACCATTGAATTCCGTAGCGGCTGGGAGAAGGATTACGCCTTCGGTGTTACCGGGGGGCGTATGCCCCCCGCTCTTTGGGTATTCAATAAAATAGGGAGCAAACAGGATTGTATCGATATTCCCAAGTCGATCGAGTGTCAGGGCTTTGAGACTTCCTCTCATGGAATCGCCGACGAGCAGCGCACCGGTTAAGACGGCGGCGGCACAGAGCACGCCGAACATCACGGCAGTATTGATCCACCGGTCATACCAAAGAGAACGCAGGGGCATCGAAAGGAACATGTCGCAGATTTTACCGGTTCCAGTATTTTGTTACAGTGTCCACGGAGCCCGCATCGGACGGGCAAGCATCGCAAACTGTTCGGTAGCGGGATCAATAAGTTGCATCTTGATCGGATCCCATTTGACCGTCGATTTCGTTCTGATCGCTATGTCACACAAATGGCTGATATTGTCGCTACGCACGGCATCACGAAGCGTCGAAACCGGAGCGATTCGGTTTTTGACTCCTTCGACGAAGTTGGTGATGTGATCTGGATAGGGACCCAAAACATGCGGCTTCGGTTTCTTCTCCGGTTCGATTTTGAGCAAAGCCTCGTCGCTTGCTGAATTTCCATTGCGGCGGACCTCGATCCAACCCTTTTCACCGATGAAACGCGTTCGGTCGCTTCCAGTTTTGAATCTCATATTCACATCGCCGAGTTTGATCTTCATATCCCAGTTATACACGGCATCGTAAAGTCCCTCCGTCGGAATAGTGCCGGTTCCCTCAACGATGATCGGACCGGACAGGTCGGCATCCGATCCTAAAACCATCATGTCTAGTGGATGCGCCCCCCAGCCGCCGAGATAGCCGATTGACTGATCGTAAATCCAGTAGGTTCCCGGACGGCTGCAACGATCAACCGTGTAGGGTTTCATTGGGGCGGGACCGATCCACATCTCATAACCATCCTTGCCGAGATCGTCGGGAATCGGTGCCTCGTCGGTCGAACCGCCTGATTCGCCATTAGGGGCATCGACTTCGATAGTATGTACCTTGCCAATCACTCCCTGACGGACAAGTTGGCAACCTGTCCAGCAGTGCGGCTGGCTTCGTTGCTGTGTACCGTACTGGAAGAAAACATTGTTTTCCTTAAACACTTTTTCACAGGTGAGGTTCTGAGTGATTGTCAAGCCGAGCGGTTTTTCAACATGGGCACTCTTCTTCGCTTTGGCACTGGCAATGGCAATGGGAACGTGCCAGTGATCCGGGGTTGCAATGATGACACAATCAATGTCGTCCCGGATCAGAATGTCACGGAAATCAGCGTATGCTTTTCCGTGACAGATTGCGGCAATACTTTCGCGACGGCTCTTGTAGCAGTCGGCAGTCGCAACGCTCTGTACAAGTTTGACCTGTTGTGCAGCATGGAACAGATGTCCGCCGATATTGCCGACACCAATGTGCCCGACTGTAACTCGTTCGCTTGGAGCCGTATCACCGAAAACCGTGGAAGGAACAATCAACGGGGACACCACTGTCAGTGCCGCCGCTTTCAAAAATTTTCGCCTTTTCATAGTGGTGTAACATTGTGTTGAGTAAAACGATGTTGCCATTTCCTCCAAAAAGAGAGCATCGCAATAGGTCATTATACCATTTTCACTAAATAGTCGGCAATCAAACCCACACAGCGGTCGTTTTGTTCATCCGTTCCCACACTGATCCGAAGTCCATCACCCCATTCGGGATAGTCTAAGTACCGCACTAAAATACCGTTTTGCTTCACATACTCATAAATTGGTTTGACCGGTATGTCTTGCCGAGTGTTCCACGTAAAGTTGGCGTGCGATTCCGGTACATCAAAACCGAGAGTCCGCATTCGTGCCGTCAGCCGATTTTTCGTGGCATTGATTTTTCGTCGGTTTTCTTTCCTCCAGTCGTCATCGGCAATCGCTGCCGCCGCCGCTGCTATCGATAACGAATCACAGTCGTACGAATCCTTGACCTTCATCATTTGTTCGACAAGATGCGGCTGTGCAACGAGATAACCGAATCGCAGACCAGCAAGAGCATAAGCCTTACTCAATGTCCGGCAAACGATCAGTTTTTCGCATTGGGACACGAGATCAACGCAATGTTCATCGGCAAAGTCGGCATACGCCTCGTCCACAACGAGCGGACAGGGCAGTTTTTCCGCAATTTCCAAAATCCTTTGCTTCGGAATGACCGTTCCAGACGGCGAGTTCGGATTCGGCAGAAAAACCAACCGGAGTTTATTCGTCGTAGCATCGGCAAAAAACTCATCCGGGAGCGACCAATCAGCACAAAACGGCACGATTCCGGTTGCCGCCCCCTGAATTTCGGCAAGCGAGCGATACAAAATGTAACTCGGATAGGGCATCCGAAGTGTTTCGCCACTGCCAACGAACGTTCGGGTCAAAACCGTCAGCAGATCGTCGCTGCCGTTGCCGCACAGTACCGAGCAGGGATCAATTTGGAATTTTCGGGCGACGGCTTCCCGAACTGCCGTAACAACAGGGTCGGGATAGCGGGACAACCCGATTTCCGCCGCTTGCTGAATAGCCGCATAAACCTTTTCCGATGCCCGATAGGGATTTTCATTGGTATTGAGTTTAATGGATTCTCCTGCTCTCGGCTGTTCGCCGGGAACATAGCCGCCCATCGCCGTGATTTCTGATCGCACAAAACTTTTCATACCGGCATTATACAGGAAAAAGGTGTTGTGCGAAACGCTCCTTATTATCCATACCATCGTCAAATTCGTTATGGTTTCGGCAACCGGTTCGTGCTTCGATAATTCCCGGTAAAACGGGATTTCTTGCCAAAAAATACAAAATTGGTCTAGGCAAATACCCGAAAAGGTTTGTATCATACGCTTCTGGAGTTCCGGAGTGTCCAGTTTTGCGAAGATCGAAAAGGAGTTGATCGTGAAGTTCGTCAAAGGAGTCGCTATCTTTTTAGTGTTGTGTCTTGCTGCTTATGGAGCATTCGTGATCTTCAAAAAGCCGCCGCAACTTAACGTTCCCGACAGTGATATTAGTTACTTGGGAGATTTGGGAATTCACATTCAAGATGGTCAGGCTTCGGAATCGGGACTCTCCGGTGTTCTCAACGATGTACAAGGTGTTGCTCCGGTAGGTACAGCAGGAACCCCTTCCAGTTCATTGCCACCGAGTTTCCTGGTTGAACCAGCAACGTCATTTGCCGCTCCTTTTGAGCCTGCTCCACGTGTTGCGGCGGCAAGTATGCAACCTGCTCTGGAATCTTCATCATCGGAATCAGTGGTTTTTCCACCGTCAAACATTGTCGAACCTGCTATTGGTGTACTTCCATCTGCTCCCCCGTTTTCGGAAGCACCTCCCTTTGAAGCACCACCAATTCCGATCACAGGATTTCCTCCTCCCACCCAGTCCCCCCCTCCACTTTGGGAGACTTGGGATGGTCCCACATCGAACATCCCTGCGACGCCCCCTCTCGCGAAACCTCTTCAATCCATCACAAACTCCCCCGCACCTGAATTACTCCCTCCTATTACCGAACAAATCGTTTATCAGCCTATCGGAAAAAATATCCGGCGAATTGCGTCGGACTCGGACAACCCAAGTTATTCCCCCTCCGTAACGGACCGAGGCTTTTCCACGCCGGACAGTATTCCACTTGACACAACTCCGCCATACACCCGGACTGTCGCCCGGCAATCGCTTACTTTCGAACCAGTCAAGCCGGAAATCCAGCCCAACGCTCCGGTGCTGTCATTCGGTCATCCCAAGCGGACCAACTCGATGCAACAGCATTCTGCGCAGATGCAACCGTCTCTTACTTCCTCGCTGGCAGGAGACCGAAGCGAAGCCTCCGCCAACAACGGCAATCCTATCGCCCAGCCTACTGCCCAAACGATAGTGGAACGATTTATTCAGTCGCAGTGGTTGCTGGTGGAATCGGGCAATCCTGAAAATACACGGAATGCGTTCATTCAGTTAAGTCAACTCTACGAACACAGTCAGTTGGGGGAACCGGCAAGAACCATGATGTTGCCGATTCTTGATATGCTGGCTCTCAAGGTGATTTATGCAAAAGATACCCACATTTTGGAACCGCCTTATCGGGTCAAACCGGGAGAAACAGTCGAGTCGATTGCTAGAGATTTTAGTTTAACGCCCACGTTGTTACGTAAGATTAACGGCTTGACGATGTCTCATGAATTGTCTGTCGGAACAACATTGAAAGTGCTGTATGGTCAATTTGATGCTCGGATTTCATTCAAGCGACACGAATTAACGCTGTTACTGGGCGGATTGTATGCAGGGCGGTTTTCTTTTTCACTGCCTCACACTGGAAAGCCAGTGCATAACGGTGAATTTTATGTAACGAACAGGACAGACCAATCTATCGTGTTGAATAATGGCTGGGTACTTGGAACAGCGAGCACGCGGAACGCAACCATTGTGTTTGCCAATCAGGATGCCAGAGAAATCTTCGACATACTCTCCGAACGGTCGGTTATTGTGTTTGAATAACATTCCGAAATCAAAGTCGCAAATCTTTTTGAGAAAATTAGGGGGCAGGAGTTACCGAGAATTGAAACAATGTACGACATCGGAATTATTGGAGCGGGACCGGCAGGGGCGACTCTTGCACGATTGTTAGCCGACCGGTATCGGATTCTTCTGCTCGATAGTGGTCGAAAAAAATGCTGCGGTGGAATTCTTACAGTGAAATCGCAAGCGGTCCTTGCCAAACTTGACCTTGCACTTCCCAAAGGGGTTCTTGTTGATCCGCAGCCTTTTGCTGTAACCATTATGGACTGGGACAACCGTCTTGTCCGAAGTTATGCCCGACAATATGTCAACATTGACCGGGACGCTTTCGACCGTTGGATATTGTCTCTCGTGCCACAATCGGTTGATGTTCGGAGCAATGCCGTTTATCAAAAATCGGAAACAAGCGGAAACGGATTAACACTCCATTTCAGGGAAAATGAAGAAATCAAGACGGCACAGGTTCGCTGGCTGGTTGGTGCAGATGGAGCGTTCTCGGCTGTTCGTCGTGAATTCTTTCCCAACGTGCTTATGCCGAAACGTTACATTGCCGTTCAGCATTGGTTTGAGCAAGATGTCGTGTCTGTTGCCCCCAACTTTGGCATTGATCTTTGGAGTGATTATATTGGCATTTTCGATTCGGCTCTGACTGATTTTTATATTTGGATGATTCCGAAGTGCCAGCAGTTGATTTTGGGCGGAGCATTTCCACTGGAAACAAACAAGGCAAGCCGAGAAAACCAAGGGAGCCGGGGACTGTGTCCCCGGACAAACGCCTCGGCAACAATGCAAATCGTTAAGGAAAAATTAGAATCGCTCGGACTTCGATTCGGTTCTCCTTCCAAACGAGAGGCGGGACAGATTCTCCGTCCATTGCGACAAACTTCTCTCTGTTTTGGTGATGCCCGAACGATTTTAGTGGGAGAAGCATCGGGGCTTATTAGTCCGAGTTCGGCGGAAGGAATCAGCGGTGCGCTCGTTAGTGCATTGCATCTGGCGGAAGCGTTTCGACAAGCAGGGCAAAAAACGGATTTTGATCCTTCGTTATATCGTCGGTTGCTCCGCAATAGACTGTGGAGGCTTTGGTTGAACCGGTACAAGATGCCACTGATGTTCAATCCTCGGTTGCGAAAACATGTCATGCTTTCCGGGCTTACAGCATTGCGAAAACCCAATGACTGAAATTCCTATTGGCAACTTCGTCAATCGAAACAATGACCGTCTTGTAACGAATGGAGGAATATGCTAAACTCTCGGACAGGTCATTTCGCCGATACTCTGGGGCACAATTTCAATGCAAATTTACATAACGGGTAAATTTTTCGACAAGGAAAACGCCAAAATCAGCGTTTTCGATCATGGTTTTCTCTACGGAGACGGCGTCTTTGAAGGCATGCGTTCATACAACGGCAAGGTGTTTCGCTTACGTGATCACATGATCCGGCTTTGGAACTCTGCGAAGGCTCTCACGATTGAGATTCCGATGACACTCGAATCGATGGAATCTGCAGTCTATGAAACGCTCAAAGTTAACGAGATTAAAGACGGATATATCCGGCTGGTTGTTACCCGCGGTGTCGGAACGCTTGGACTGGATGCTCATCTTTGCAGCGATCCGCAGGTCGTTATCATTGCTGCTCATCTGGCGATGTACCCTGCCGAGTTGTACGAAAAGGGACTTGATATTGTTACAGCATCGACTGTGCGTACCAATCCTTCGATGGTGAGCCCGCAGATCAAGTCGTTGAACTACCTGAACAACATTTTGGCAAAGATCGAGGGACATCAAGCCGGTTGTGTCGAAGTGCTGATGCTTAACACGAAGGGGGAAGTTGCGGAGTGCAGCGGAGACAACATTTTCATTATCAGTAAAGGAAAACTGCACACACCGCCGCCGGAAGCCGGGATATTGGAAGGAATCACACGGCAGACTGTCTTGGAAGTCGCTGCCGATATGGGGATTCCCATTAAGGAAGCCCCGATGACGCGGTACGATATTTTCTCGGCGGACGAATGTTTTTTGACAGGGAGCGGAGCGGAATTGATTCCGGTGGTCAAACTGGATGGTCGTTCCATCGGCGACGGCAAACCGGGAGCGATGACCAAAAAACTGCTTGACCGCTTTCATGAAGAAACAATGAAATAGGAGTTCTTTGATACCATGATTACTCAAACCGTAAAATTTTTTTAGGAAAGCCGATGGTAACGGCTTGGGAGGGACAACACAAGAGCGACCACACAGACTCCTGTAAAATACGGATACACCCTTTTTGTTTTTCAACTGCTTCCCCGCTTACAAGACCGAATGTTTGCGGTACAATGGGACGGTCTGTTAAACCTTTATTCCTTCAAACAAGCAAGGAGAATCCTTTTATGATCGTTACCACCAAAGATTTATTCCAACACGCCTACGGAAAATACGCCATCGGTGCTTACAACATTAACAATCTTGAGCAGACCGTCGGTTTGTTCCGCGGAAATCTGGGCAAAAAAGGGAGCAACGAAGATCCCATCGACAGTAAGACCAGCGCACCGTTCATCATTCAGATTTCTCGTGGGGCACGAGGATACAGCGATAAAAAGATGCTCGAAGCCTTGATTCGGAGCGCAGACCAAGTTTTTCCCGAAGCCATTTTTGCCGTCCATCTTGATCATGGGACGGAAGAGGTTTGTTACGACTGCATCGACAGCGGCTTTTACAGTTCCGTCATGATTGATGCTTCTCACCACGAATTTGCCGAGAACATTGCCATTACCAAGCGGGTCGTGGACAAAGCCCACGCCAAAGGGATCGTCGTGGAAGCCGAACTCGGACAACTCGGCGGGGTCGAAGAAGATGTCGTCGGCAGTGTTAAATTGACCGATCCTGCTCAAGCCGCCGAATTCGTTGAAAAAACCGGTGTGGACTCGCTGGCAGTTGCCATTGGAACGTCGCACGGTGCATTCAAGTTCTCCGGCAAACAGGGATTGCACTTTGACGTACTGGAACAAATTCAAAAGGCAGTTCCCAAGAACTTCCCGCTGGTCATGCACGGGAGCAGCAGTGTGCCGCATGAGTGGGTCGAACGGATCAACAATGCCGGCGGAAAACTCAAAGATGCGAGCGGAGTGGACGAAAAACAGTACCTGCCGGCAGCAAAATTGGGAGTTACAAAGATTAACATTGATACCGATGGTCGGCTCGTTTGGTGTGCGATTCATCGGGAGCATTTCAGGGACACACCGGAAGATTTCGATCTTCGTCCGGCGGGCAAGACGTTCATGAAGGCTTATGCGGAGTACATTATTCACAAAAATTCGATGCTCGGCAGTGCCGGACAACTTGAAGAGGCGAGAGAATCACTGAAAAGCCGAAAGCCTTCTTGTGGTTGCGCTTGCGGACGATAAGACGAACAGAGCCGCAATCTCTCTCGGCTGGTGTGAACCAGAGCACGAGACGTAAGCGTGGAAAAAGAGCCGCACGTCCCACTTGCGGCTCTTTGACGTTTTCGTTTTCCTATCTCCTCATCCGTCGTCGTGCCAAACCAAGCCCCGCAAGTCCCAGTCCCAGCACTGAAAGCAACTTGGAAGGAAAATTTCTCTACATCCCCCGTAACCGTAGCACCACCCGAACTGGTACCGAACGGGGGTACGTAAAACGGGCACTACCCATTGCACTTCCTTTCTGGTACAATGGGCGGGCAAGTGGGGGACTGTGAGGGGCACTTACACTGAATTTTTTATTCTGTCAAAACCATGCCAAAGTACAGATTTGAAGCGATTGACCAGAAAGGTCAGGAAATCAAGGATATTGTTGAGGCCGCCAGCGAAGAGGATGCACAGGCAACCATTCGCTTGATGGGCTACCATCTCACGAAGATTGCGCTTCACAAAGAGCGGAAAAGCAAAACAGCCAAAAAGGGCGTGGCGGGAAAAACCCTCTCGCTGGGATTCGTCAAGTCCAAGCATCTGACCACTTTCACACGGCAACTTTCCATTTTGCAAGACGCGGGGCTTCCCATTTTGCGGAGTCTCAACATCCTGAAAAATCAGGCACCGAACGGAGCCTTGCGGAACAGTCTGGTCGATACTGTTTATGAGATCGAAGGCGGGTCGAGCCTTTCGGAGGCGTTTGCCAAAAGTCCGCGGGTGTTCAACCGGCTGTACGTTAACATGATCAAAGCCGGTGAGGCGGGCGGTGCGCTCGAAACCATTTTACAGCGGCTCGCCGAGTTTTTGGAACGTTCCCAAGAACTCAAGCAACGGATCAAGTCCGCATTGATGTACCCGATCTTCGTGGTTCTTGCAGCAGTTGGTATTTTGACGTTCATTATGATCAAAATTGTGCCGCAATTCGAGGCGATTTTTAAGGACTTCGATACGACGCTGCCCCCCATGACACTCGTCTTGATTACGGCATCCAACTACACGGTTAAATATTGGTATCTGTTGCCGATTATTCCCCTCTCCATTTGGTTGCTCCTCAAATTAACAACAAGTTTTGCGCATGGTCGTTTCGGTTGGCACCTGTTTTTATTGAAGTGCCCAATCTTTGGACCACTCGTCGAAAAAACGACCATTGCCCGATCCACTCGAACGTTAGGAACGTTGGTAACTTCAGGTGTGCCAATTCTGGAAGCACTGCACATTACCAAAGAGGCAAGTAGTAACGGTGTTTTCGAGCAAATGTTCCAAAAGATTCTTGAAGCGATTCGAGACGGAGACACGATTGCCAACCCAATGAAAATGTATTCCAAACCGCCGTTTCACATTGGAGCATTGCTCTACTTTTTTTTCTGTATTCCCATCGTCGGAGCATTGTGGTACGTGTTGCGGTTAAAAGATCGTGTCATGGACGACATGGTTGTTAACATGGTTGATGTCGGCGAAGAAACGGGAGAACTGGATACGATGCTTTACAAAGTGGCGGATACTTACGACCGGGAAGTCGAGGTCGCCACCGATGGTTTAATGAGCATGTTGGAACCGCTCCTCGTGATGTTCCTGGGCGTTATTGTCGGATTTATCGTCATTGCACTGTTTATGCCACTGGTCAAACTGATTTCTGACCTGTCCGTGTAAGAGTGAACGTGAAAGCCGGGAACGAAGACCGAGTCATTTTCCGGTACCCCGGTATCCGGTCGCTCCTTCCGCTATTACAGATATGGAACAGGAAAGCCATTCAGGTCGGCGAGGGCGTTTTCTGCCGCTCGTTGTTCGGCTTCCTTTTTCGTAACCCCCCACGCCGACGGAAAAATTCGTTCGCCAATTCGTACCTGTACGTTGAACGTTTTGCGATGTTCTGGTCCCTGAATGTCCAAAATCTTATATTCAGGAATCTGTCCCAAATTCTTTTGGCTGTAATGCTGTAGGACCGATTTATGGTTGTGGGCATCGCTGTCTTGCGATACTTCTTCAATTTCCTCTTGAAAAACCCGAAGAACAAACTTTCGGGCTGCCTCCATACCACCATCAAGATACACAGCGGCAATGAACGCTTCCAATGTGTTGGCAAAAATAGAGTCGGGAATCCGATTGGAACGACCAAGACCGCGACCTAATATCAGGAACTTATCCAAACCGAGTTGCTTGCAAATTTTTTGGCACGCAACCCGGCTGACCACCGACGATTTGATCTTCGTCATGTCCCCTTCAAGGGTGTTGGGCAGCCTTTCATAAAGATAATTGCAAATCACATAACCGAGAACGGCATCACCGAGAAACTCCATCCGTTCGTTCGACTGACATGGCGTATCGGCTCCCGACGCATGAGTGAGAGCAGTACGTAACAATTCCTTGTTCCGAAAGGTGTAGCCCATTCGGGATTGGCAATTTGCCAGAAAATTCTCCAAATCCATGGTCGGAGCATGCCGAACGTCATTCGTTGAGGGACTCATCGGCTTTATGGTTTCAGGATAAAACTGTAACGATAAAATTCGGTTACCGCTATCAGCAGGCTGGTACATGTAGCGACTGCGGCAATGCCGAGCATCACATTCGGAAGCGTTCGCTCTTTCGGAAACTTGTAAAACAGTATAGGGACAGCCGCCGCTGCCAAGCCGATAAGGTTAAATGCTCCGAGGAAACAGAGAGTCTGCATCATACTGTTACCACTGGTGGCAAAAGCGGCGATGTTAAACATCAGCAGACTGGCGAGCAGAAACAGGGAAAAAGCGATGCAGAGAATCGTCCCCCAGTCGCGTGGCACCGGTTCGCCAGCAGGTTCTTTCTCTTTGGCAACTTTCTCTTTTTTCCCTTTCGGGGCTTTTTTCTTCTTGCCGCCAAGTAGTCCTCCCAACAATCCCTTCTTTTTGCCCTTTGTTTCCTCATCGTCGGCTATTGGCGGAACGTCGCCTTCACCGATTTCAGAGGATTCATCCATCGAACTGTCCTCGAATACACTGTTGGCAGATGAATCGCTGAGATAGGGATTGTTCGCACTCACTTCCGGTTCGCTGCCGGACACCACCGGATCGTCTGCAAAGGGATCGCCCAAATCAAAGGAACTACTGCTTCCGGTGTTTTCCGGTTGATTCTCTGCATTGAGCGAGTCAAAATCAAAGTCAAAGGACTCAGAATTACTGTTGTTTTCGGACATGGCTGTTCTCTATCAGGTACGGATTCCCATTTACATGAACCCCTCTCGTCATCATCGGCACTCCATTGTCCCCCATTTTACTCATTTCTGCTATTTTGTCAATTTTTAGGGTGCGTGAACCACATGACCCGCAAGTCCGGCAACGTCGGTGATAACCGACTTGGCACCCGACGAAATTGAACAAGATGCCAAAAGACATCACAGATCGTTTTCCCGCGTCAAACCTGAACTTTTTCAGGTTAGCGTAAGTTATTATTCCGTATTGGGTTAGGGTTATTTTTCTTGATTTGTAGGCTGATTGATACTGTGATAAATTGCGTAATTGAC
>Ga0123353_10001438_pt1 | contig 29085 bp, 16 predicted proteins | sample TergutLab28metaG_3_FD_92763 | JGI IMG/M metagenome (GOLD analysis project Ga0123353, IMG submission 92763) | Labiotermes labralis P3 segment gut microbial communities from Petit-Saut dam, French Guiana - Lab288 P3 | ecosystem: Host-associated > Arthropoda: Insects > Digestive system > Gut ...
GTTTCTTCTGCTCTTCCTCGGTTAGATTTACTTCATATTTTTTCTTTGGCATTTGATACACCCCTATATGAGTATATCATACTTTCTGCATTTATACAACTATTAGGCTTAACAATGTACTAGCAATCTCTAATAATCTTCCCATCTCCATTCGTCTTTCCATTCGATATAGGGCTTATCCCCGGCCCACTGAACCGGCAGCCAGACATAATTTGCCTTGCTGGTATTCGCAGCTTTCCTCGTTTCTTTGCCGGACAGCGGCGCGAGCTCTTTCGGCGAATAATCCACTTTGGTCAAAGCGTCAAATTGCGGAATGTCGTTGGCCAGATCCATCATCCGGTAGTACAGATGGGCAATCACGGGGGTGGAGGGCTTCGGCTTCCAGCGGTCGGCGCAGGCGATATATAAATCTTTGCCGGGGACTTTCAGCACGCAGGATATCTGCGAATTGAAGGAGATTTTTTGCTTGTCTTTGATGTGCGGGACGCCGAGGTCCGTGTACTCTCCGTGGAAATCCTCAAAAACCGCCACGCGGCTTTGGTTGGGGTAGTAGGACGTCGTGCCCGAGGTAAATAAATAATGCTTTCCGTTGCGCGTAAAATAGGCCGGCGCCTCCCGTGATTCGGGAATGCGCATGCCACTGTAGTGCGCCGAATACTCGCCGGTAACACCGGTGTAGTCGTCACTCAGGGTCGCGGTTCCGATTTCGAAATGCGGCCGGTCGAAAACGAAATACGCCTTCCCACTCGCCTCGTCCTGCACCAGGGTGAAATCCCCGGTGTCCATATCCAGCGGCTTAATCATTTTGTGAACGAATTCATAGGGGCCGAAAAAATCGTCCGCCTGGAGCACGCTCATAAACTGGCTGGTGACGCCGCTCATGATTTTGAGCCAGGCGACGTATTTGCCCGTCTTTTCACAGTAGAGTATATGCGGCCGGTCCATGCAGTAGGTCGGATGCAGGGGTGAATTCAAGTCCTCCGGCTGCGGCGGGATAATCAGGCCCCGATCCTCCCAGTTGTACAAATCCTGTGAAGTATAGCAGCGGACGCCCCAATGCCACACCTTTCGCAGCGGCTTCGTAAACTCTTTGTTTTCCCCATACCAGTAGTAGGTGCCGTCCTTGTAGAACAACGCGGCACTGTGCGCCTGAATCCGTTTTCCGTTTGTATCCCGCCAGACTTCCCCTGTCCTGAAGCTGTTTCCCATAGACCCCCCCCTCGTATCCTAAATTTAGGCCAATTGTGAATTGTCTTCATTATATCGGATTCCTCCGGCGGAAGCAAGACCAATCCCCATATCCGACTAAAAAAATAAGCTCTTCACCGTATTTTTTTCGGAAAAATGTTGACAAGCAGATTTCATTGTGATATTATAATGATATCATAGTGATTAGGAGGAAAGCAAATGGAAAAAAGAATCATCCAAGAGAAGGAGCTGCGTCCCGCCAGCGGTTTTCCCATGCTGTTCGCGGTCATCATCGGACAGATCGTCTCTACCGTCGCGTTTGTGTTCGGTGTGATTCACTTGGACAGCGTGCGGCCTGTATCCGGCGGCATTCTATTGGGGGCAAGTATGCTGGGCTGGACACTGTTCAGCATCCTGCCCGCGGGCTTTAAAGTCATCCGGCCCAATGAGGCGCGGATTTTCACCCTGTTCGGGGTCTACCACGGCACCGTCAAGTCTGCGGGCTTTTTCTTCGTCAATCCCTTTTGCGTCTCTTTCAATCCCAGCTACAACGCGGCAAAGGCCGAGGCGGCACAGAGGGCGAAGGAAGCCGCTAAGCAGGGCAGAAACACCATGGCGACGGTCTCCGAGCCAAAGGCTGTCTCGCTGAAAAAGCAGACCTTGGACAACCAACGCCAGAAGGTGAACGACATCTTGGGCAACCCCATTATCATCGGCGCGATTGTCATCTGGCATGTGGAAAACCCGACCCAGGCCGTGTTTTCCGTGGAGAACTACCGGGAATACCTCAGCATTCAGACGGATTCCACAATTCGAAACGTCTCCCGGCTCTATCCCTACGATGTGTTCAGCGAAGACGAAAACGACGACGGCATCCGGGAAAAGACCCTGCGCGGCAGCGCGCTTGAAATCGCGGAGACGATGCGGGTGGAACTCCAGAAGCGCGTAGACAGCGCCGGACTCGCGATTGAGGAGGTCCGGATTACGCACCTCGCCTACGCGGAGGAAATCGCGGCGGCCATGCTGCAGCGGCAGCAGGCCTCGGCCATCATTGCCGCCAGGCAGAAGATTGTGGACGGCGCCGTCGGCATGGTGAAAATGGCGATCGACAAACTGGGCGAGGACAACATCGTCCTGCTCGATGAGGAACGCAAGGCGGCCATGGTCTCGAATCTGTTGGTGGTGCTCTGCGGCAACCGCGACGCCCAGCCGATTGTCAACAGCGGATCGATTTATTAGAGCAATTTGATTTTTTACTTATGCTATCCACATGATAAAAAAATCAAATTGCCCAATGCGTTTTGACCGCATAGAAACAATAGAACCGGGCTATGAAATGTCGAAACGCTATGTCTCCTCGGGAAAGGAGTTCTATAGTATGGATATTACAGACAGGGAAGAAGGGCTGCAGACGCGGCTCGCGCAAATCAAAGCATTGGAAGACGAAATCCTTCGGCGGGAAACGGCGCTGAAGCACAAAGAAACCGCCAAAAAGCAGGTTTTGCTGCGGCTTGCCCCCAGCTTATGGGACCAAATCGCCGTTTGGGCGGAGGATGATTTCCGCTCTATCAACAGCCAAATTGAATATCTCCTCAGTGAGGCGGTGAAGCGCCGTTTTCGGGGGGAGTCCCCGTCATAAGACGCTGTGCCAGGCCAAAACCCCTTGAAACACAAGGGGCTTTGGCTTTTTTCTATCTTCATATATTCTGTAGACTGCTGTTCAAATTGCCTAATTTTTCTTGACAGGAAACCGAAAAAGGTGTACACTAATTGAAAGCATTGACACAGTTTCCCCAAAAAAAAATGAGCACATAAGCAGAAAGGTATGAAAACTATGGCGCCACCGGCACTCGTTGGCCGAGTAAAAGAAACCGTTGCGGATTTTACGCTGCATTGGAACAGGCCCGCGAAGGGCAATTACGTCCCCTATAAGGAGATCCTCGGATATTCGATTGGCAGGTTCGGCTACATATGGGTCATTGCCCTGACCTCGCAAATTACCCTCCTCACCACCAATAGAATCGTCGCGCAGGCTTTGGGCGTGGACCCCATCCATGTTCAGGTGATGAACGTCATCTCGGTTCTCATTGGTTTTTTCTTTACGATGCTGCGCAGCAACTGGGTAGACAATTCCCGCAGCAAGGACGGGCGCTTCCGCCCGTTTATGAAAATCTATGGCATACCGACGATGCTGCTGGGTTTCGCCTTCGTGTGGTTCCCCTTCGATAAGCTGCCCAACGGCGGCGAGGCGATTTCCGCGGATGTGTGGGGAACCGGTTACTGGATGAAGGCCGGCATCATCTTCCTGCTGCACTTGGCCATCCAGTTCTTCTATCCGCTGTACAGACTGGGCTACGAAAATCTGGTTATGGTCATGTCGCCCAGCTCCCAGGAACGTCAAAACATCATCGCAGTTTCCTCCCTCATCTACAGTATGTCCTGGAGCGTCTATATCCCCATTATCACCATTGTCTCAGAGCGGTTTGTCAACCGCCAGGTGGATATGAACCTCTACCGCTGGGCCTATATTCCCGTGTGTGTGCTGGGCCTGTTTATCGCCTACATCGGTTATTTCAGCACCAACGAACGCATCATCCAAAGCCGCGAGCACGTGAATAAAATCGATCTCGCACAGACCTTCAAGGCCGTCGCCAAAAACAGAAACTTCTGGATTATGTGTTTCTCGGCCTGGGTAGGCTTTTTAGAGAGCAATTCCAACGAGCTGCTGAACTGGGCCTACGACTACCAGCGCCTGATGAGCGGTCCGCAAAAGGCCTTCATCGACCTGGTCGTCAACAACGCGGCACTCTGGAGTATGCTCATCACGCCCTTGTTGGTCAAACGCTACGGCAAGCGCTTCATTCTTATCGGCGGCAATCTGCTCAATATTGTGTTGCTGGCGGTCACTTATAATACCTATAACATGATTCCGCTTCTGGCTTTGTTCCGCTTCCTGAACTTCTTCATTAATATCGTGCTGGACACCATCTACCCCGCCATTAGCGCCGACGTCCGCGACGCCCAGCAATACGTGACGGGGGAACGCATCGACGGCATGTTCGAACTTGCGAAATATTCGGAAACGCTGGTCACCATGGGCACGGGATTTGTGACCCCCATACTCTGGAAACGCGCCGGCATCTATAAGGGCAACGGCGGCGTGGACTTTGAGGGCCGGCCCAACGAGTGGTTCAAACTGCGTGACCCAGTCGTGTATGACCGCATGGCCAAAACGATGATCCTCTCCTCCGTTGTCGGCGCCGTCGCCAACGTCATCCCGATGTTGTTCTACAACCTCACCGAAGCCAAGCAGCGCGCCATGTCCCGGGTGCTGAAGCTGCGGGCCATGTTGGATGACTATGGGGCAAGCCTCGCCACGCCGGAACAGTTGGCGGAGGGGATCGAGATCATCCGCCAGGCCCAGGAGGACGAACACGCGGAAATCATTCCGCTCAGCAGCAGCATGAGCGCGAAGGAACGTGCCCTGCAGCGCGAGCGCAACCAGGATATTCCCATGGCCTACTACGTGCTGGACGAATTGAAGAAATTCGAGACGCCAGAAATGCAGCTGAAGGTCAAGTTGGCCCGGCAGGTATTCGACGCGGGGCTGGAAGGGCTCTATGAATTTCGGCCGGAAGCGCTTCCGGAGAACCGCGAACAGCGCGAGCTCGTGCAGGAACACAATAAGGCGCTGCGCCGCGCCCAAAGCAGCATCGGCCGCTGCTATCCGAATCACGACGCCCGCGAATATACGCTTGAAGAAATCGACGCGGTCTATGACCTGCCGGACGAAACCCGCGAACAGGCCAAAGAGAAGACTTCCGCCATCAAACGGCTGGAGGCCGAGCGCAGCATGTTCTTCAACAGTTGCAAGCCCTGGCTGGATGCCCGCAAACTCCTGCGGGAACAGGAGAATCAGGCCAATCTGGAGGACATCCTCTCCCAATACGAGGACTTCGCGGCCCAAGCGGCGGAGAACGAGCGTTTAGAACAAGCCCGGGCCCAGCAGGAACGCGACGCCAAGCGCGCCGACATGGAGCAGGAAAAACTGCGGCGGAAAGCGGAAAAAGAGGCGCGGAAGAAATAGAAGGAGCAGAATGCATGAACCACAACAAGAGTATACTTTGGATTACAAGAACAGCGGTATTTATCGCTTTGCTTATCGTATCCCAGGTTGCGACCGCGCCTTTGGGAAACCAATTGATCACAGGCCCCATTGTCAACTTCATACTGATTATTTCGGTCATGACCTGCGGGCTGGCGTCCGGGCTTTCCGTCGCCGCTATTTCCCCCGTCGCGGCAAAGTTGTTTTTGGGCATCGGTCCGCCGTTTTGGAGCCTGATCCCCTTTATGATCCTGGGAAATATGGTGCTCGTCACACTTTGGCATTTTATAGGGAACCGGAAGCTTGGCCGCAGGTACGCAGCGCATATCGCAGCCCTGGCCGTTGCCGCAACCGCTAAGTTTTTGGTTTTGTATCTTGGAATCGTAAAAATTGCCGTTCCTGTATTATTATTGGGCATCCCCGAAAAACAGGCGGCCGGAATTTCAGCTACGTTCTCCGTCACACAGCTGTTCACCGCACTGATTGGCGGGGTATTCGCGGTTGTCGTGCTGCCGACACTGAAAAAGGCAATTCAGAAAATAAGGAAATAGCGGTAGGGGACATATAAAAATCCGCCCCTACGTTTTATTGCGCTTTCGGAATTTCTTCCTTGTCCGTCAGCTTCATGAAGTCGATCTTGCTCATGTTCGTCCGTGGCAGCAGGTCCATTACGATGATCTGCCTGGGCTGTGAGAAATGCGGCAGGCTGGTTTCGCAGAAATCAAAGATCTCCTGCTTGCTCTTCTGCTCCCCGGGGTTGTTGCTGCGCAAGGACACATAGAGCTTCACAATCGGCTTGCCCTCCACAAGGCCCCGCACGGCACAGACCTCCTTGATAAAGGGCAGCTGTTCCACCTTGCTCTCGATGTCCGTCGGATAGACGTTGTAGCCGGAAATCAGAATCATCCGCTTTTTCCGCCCGGAAAAGAAGAAGAAGCCGTCCTCGTCCTCGTAGCCATAATCGCCCGTCAGCACCCATTTGCTGCCCTCCGCGTCCGTGTAGACCCCCTCGTCCGCGGGTTTGCCCTCCATGAAGTAGCCCTCCATCATCGTGGAGCCGGACACCGCAATCTCGCCGATTGTCCCGCTGGGTACGCGCCGCTTCTCCTCGTTCCAAATCTCCATGCGGATACCGGGCAGCGGCTTGCCGATGGAATCCCTGCGGAAAATATCGTGGATGTTGGCACTGCACACGGAGGCGACTTCGGTCAGGCCGTAGCCGCGCATGAGCCTGCCCTCCGCGCCCCATTTTTCCATATAGGCGTTGAACTCGTCCAGCGCCTTATCCGTCACATCGTCCCCGCCGCAGAACAGCAGGCGCAGATTTTTCAGGTGCGGCCCGTCGAAATTTTTCGTGTACATCAATTTTCTGTACATCACCGGGATGCCGACGATGAACATGATGGTATCCCGGCGCATGATGGCGTTGAAGCGTTTGGCGTTGAACTGCGCCATGGGGATGATGCGGGCGCCCAGAGAGAGCGGCAGGTGGGTGGACACGCACAGGCCGAAGGCGTGGAACAGTGGCAGGACCCCGATCAGGGCCTCCTGGCCGGGTTGGCGGATCTCATCGAACTGCATGACTTTATTGACCACTTCGTTGATGGCAAAGCTGCTCAGCTTGATGGTCTTGCTCACGCCGGTGGTGCCGCCGCCGTTGAGGTAGACGGCAACATCGTTCCCGTTGCCGCGCAGGCCCTCACAGGGGCCCTGCTTTTTGAGCACCCTCTGGTAGCTGATCCGGTTTTTGATTTTCCGGGCCGGAGCGGCCGCGACCAGCTCAAAAAACTGGATAAAGGGGCGGCGCGGGGCGGAGGCATAGTCCGAATTCGCGCAGACCATGCAGGGCAGACCCATTTTGTTGATCATGTCCACATACTTTTTCGCCAGAATATCCAGGATCATGATGCCCTTGGAGCCCGTTGTCCTCATGCTCTCCTGCAGGACTTCTGACGGCGTCAGCGGATGCACAAAATTGATGATAACCCCGATTTTATTCAGCGCGTAAAAGGCCACAAAGCTCTGAATACAGGTTGGCAGAAATACGGTGTAGACGTCGCCACGAAAAAGGCCCAGCTCCTTTTGAAAGTAAGAAGCCAGGCAATCCACCTCATAGATAAATTCGGAACGCATTTTCTTTTTCCCAAAATGCTCCACAGTCACGTAGTCGCCGTACTGCTCCGTTCGCCCAACAAAATATTCATAACAATTCATTTCCAGCGGTTTTTCCAAAATCGTCAGCCTCCTATCCATTTTCACTCTTATTATAACCTGTATCTGTCCAAATCACTCAGGAAGGGCTGATTCGAGTATAGCAACATAACCGCCCCGTGTCAATGCAAAGGAGACAACCATGTGGAAAGCAAATATTTCTTCCGTGTGTAGTCCGCGGATTTCTGTACAGAAGCAACCGAAAATTTTATTTCCATTTTTGATGTTATATTCTTTTTTCTGCAATTATTTGTATTTTATTCAGTGATCATTGTATAATTACAACTTTTGTATCAATTCGGGCTCTGCCATAAAAAAGGACGCACACCGTGCGCCCTTGATTTCTTCCATCTTATCCAGGATCATCCAATTTTAGTACCGCCATGAAGGCCTCCTGCGGCACCTCCACCGTGCCGAACTGGCGCATGCGCTTCTTGCCCTCCTTCTGCTTTTCCAGCAGTTTTTTCTTGCGCGTGATGTCGCCGCCGTAGCACTTGGCCAGCACGTCCTTGCGCAGGGCCTTCACCGTCTCCCGGGCGATGATTTTTCCGCCGACGGCCAGCTGCACCGGGATCTCAAACATTTGCCTGGGAATGTTCTCCTTCAGCTTTTCCGCGATTTTCCGCGCCCGGCCGTAGGCCTTCTCAGAGTGGATAATGAAGGAGAGCGCGTCCACAGCGTCGCCGTTCAGCAGCACATCCAGCTTGACCAGGTCCGAGCGGCGGTAGTCCGTCAACTCGTAGTCGAAGGAGGCGTAACCCCGGGTGCGGGATTTCAGGGAGTCAAAGAAATCGTAGATGATCTCGTTCAGGGGCAGCTCATAGCCGATATCCACCCGCTCCGGCGTGATGTAGTGCATCTCCTTGAAGATGCCGCGCCGGTCCTGGCAGAGGTCCATGATCGTGCCCACATACTCCGCGGGGGAAAAGATGTGCGCGTCCGTGAACGGTTCCTCCATGAACTGGATCTGGGAGGGGTCCGGGTAGTGGGTGGGATTGTCGATCTCCACTACGTCCCCGCCGCTCATATGGATCTTATACACCACGCTGGGAATGGTGGTCACCAGGTCGATGTCGTATTCCCGCTCCAGGCGCTCCTGAACGATCTCCAGGTGCAACAGACCCAGAAAGCCGCAGCGGAAGCCGAAACCCAGCGCGCCGGAGGTCTCCGGCTCGTAGGAGAGGGCCGCGTCGTTCAGCTGCAATTTTTCCAGCGCGTCCCGCAGGTTTTCGTAGTCCGCGCCGTCCGCCGGGTAGACACCGCAGAACACCATGGGGTTGACCTTGCGGTAGCCGGGCAGGGGCTCCGTCGCCGGACTGGCGGCCGTAGTGACCGTGTCGCCCACGCGGGCGTCGCCCACCGTCTTGATGGAGGCCGTAATGTAGCCGACCTCGCCCGCCGTCAACGCCGGAACCGGTTCCATGGAGGTGGCGCGCATATAACCCACCTCCACCACGTTGAATTGGGCGCCGGTGGCCATCAGGCGCATGGTGTCTCCGGGCTTCAGCTGCCCCTCCATGACCCGCACATAGACGATGACGCCCTTGTAGCTGTCGTAGACGGAGTCGAAGACCAGCGCGCGCAGGGGGAGGCTGTCGTCTGCCTTGGGCGCGGGAATGACGGCCACGATGCGTTCCAGCACCTGAGAGACGTTCTCCCCCGTCTTGGAGGAGACGCGGGGCGCGTTCTCGCAGTCCAGGCCGATAATTTCCTCCACCTCCGCGGCCACGCGCTCCGGTTCCGCCGCGGGCAAATCAATCTTGTTGATGACGGGCACCAGCTCCAGGTCGTGGTCCAGGGCGAGATAGGTGTTCGCCAAAGTCTGGGCCTCCACGCCCTGGGAGGCGTCCACCACCAGCAGCACCCCCTCACAGGCCGCCAGGGAGCGGGAGACCTCATAGTTGAAGTCCACATGGCCGGGGGTGTCAATCAGGTTCAGGCCGTAGGTCTCGCCGTCCTGGGCCAAATAGTCCAGCTTGACCGCGTGGGCCTTGATGGTGATACCCCGCTCGCGCTCCAGGTCCATCTTGTCCAGCAGCTGGGCGGTCATGTCCCGCTGGGCGACAGCACCCGTCAGCTCCAGAAGCCGGTCCGCCAGGGTGGACTTCCCGTGGTCAATGTGGGCGATGATGCAAAAATTGCGGATATTTTCTTTAGGGATGGACAATTGTTGTTCAAACCTTTCATGCTAGATATTAGACGTTAGATGTTAGACATTAGACGATGAAAGGGTAACCTCTATGGTAGTTTTAAGGGACGATGTAGGCATCGTCCCCTACACAATTCCTGAATCGTCTCTACAGTTTGCGGGCGGACAGGGTCGTCCGCCCCTACATCAACTCTCCACCGCGCTGAACTGCCTGTCCGCCGCGTTCAGCGGCTGGCCGATCCACATGTCGTGGAATTTTTGCCCGGCAATCTCCTCGCAGCGGCGCTTTTCCTCCACGCTGAGGCTCACTTCGCCGGTCTCGTGCTTCTCCTTGATGGCGGCCTTGATCATTTCATAGTCGCCCTTGTTCATTTTATATCTCAGAATGCCGATGAAGCACAGAACCATAAAGAACACCGGTAGGATAATAAACGTGATACGCAGGCCTACGAGCGCCATGGCGGTCTGCGGAAGCTCCTCATTCGCCACACCTGTCTGGAAGCCGAAAACATTTTCTAAAGTAAAGCCCACAACCGCGGCCAGGAGGCCGCTGATGGATCTTTTGATGAAGTTGGAAAAGACCGCGATGGCGCCTTCCCGCCGCCGGCCCGTAATCATTTCGTCCACATCCGTCACGTCCGGCTGGATGTTCTCGGCCACAAAACCCGGGCCGGAAAGGCCGAAGTTGTATACCATCACCGAAGCAAACAGCAAAAATGTCACTATGCCGCTGGACATCGTGTCGGGCGAAATCAACAGGTGCATCAGCAGGCCGGCGATCATCACGGGGGTGAGCACCTTCCCGCAGAACTGCTTGCCGAAGCGTTTTACCAGCCAGAAGTTCAGCGGGAAGCCGGAGGCCTCTCCAACGCCAGCCATGGTGTTGAGCACATTGAAAAGATTCCAGCGTTTTGCCACGTACAGAATAAAATATTGGTCCGTATTGCTGTAAAAGCTTGTTGCTATCCTCCAGCAGAGGTGCAAAAAGAAGTACTGCCGGAACGCCCGGTTCCGGAACACCTGCACATATTCGCCGAGGGTGTATTGCGCGTTCAGCTGCGGCGGCTGCATGTTCAAAGAACTGGGTTCCTTCGTGCCGAAGAAGGTCAGGAACAGCGGCCAGGAGAGCCAAAGGCAAATCACGCCGCCCAGCATCATATAGGTGGGGCGCTGGCTTGCGTCCGGGTTGCTCATATTGAAAAAGCCCAGCGTAAAGGAAACCATCATAAAAGAGGAGATCTGCCCCACGGTATTGAGGAGATATCCCATAGAGCTATACTGTGTGCGCTCAAAATACCGGGGCGCGATTTCCGGCAGCATGGCCGTGTGCGGCACCGAGATCAGCGTGTATGCGGATTTAAAGAGCATGTACGCTATTATATAATATAGTGTTGTATAGTTGGTGTTTCCCGTGCCGGAAATGCCGAAGGAAGTCCACATTATGAAGTAAGTGACGGCTATCGGTACAAGTCCCCAGAGGAAATAGCGCCTGTGTCTGCCGTATTTGGAGCGGGTCCTATCCGTAATCAGCCCCATAATGGGGTTCGCTATCATGTCCCATATGGTAGCCACCAGCATCACAAGCCCCGCTTGCCCGGAGGAAAGCTTTTCCACCTCGGTCAAAAAAGTCAGATAATACAGGTTGATGACATAACTGCCCCCGGCCAGCGTGATGTTTGCCGAGTTGTAGCCAATCATCGGCAGCAGGGCATCTTTGGCCGAGCCCTCAATGCCCACACCCTTTTTAACTCCCTCTCCTATTTTTTTGAATACGTCCCCTGGTTTCATCCGCATATGCTCCTTTCAACTTTATACGAATCCCACACGGAAACGTAGAATTCGTATCACATAAAAATGCATAGATTTATTTTACTATATTTTTGGCGATTGTCAATGAATACAGCAACAAAAAAGCGCCCCGGGGTTCTAGGACGCTTTTTGCGGAACTGATTCTTTTTATTTGATCGTCTCGATTTTCAGGATGTGGCGCTGCAGGGCCAGCACGTCCCGGGCGTTGATGTCGCCCTCGCCGGTCACTTTGCCCGCCCGAACCTGGTCGGCGTTCAGCTTCTCAATTTTCAGGATGTGGCGCTGCAGGGCCAGCACGTCCCGGGCGTTGATGTCGCCCGCACCGTTGTTGGTCACCTTGCCCTTGCCGTAGACCGTCACCTGGAAAGTAACCGTTTTAGTGACGCCGTCTTCCATAAAGGTCACGAGGATGTCCTGGAGTCCGCAGGTGTTCGCATTGAAGCCGGTCACTCCGACTCTGGAGTCGCCCGTCAGCTTGATGGTTGCGGTAGAACCGTCGGAGTATGTCACCGTAATCTCACCGGCACTGCCATTGAAGGCTTCTCCTTTGAGGTAGCCCGCCAGCGGCTTCGTCTTTACGGCAATGGCGGAAACCGCTCTGATGGGCGTATATATGGCTTCGATCACCAAGTCTTTGTTGGGCATCGTCCCGGGCAAGTCTTTCCAGCCCCCGAAGATTCTGTTGCTCGTGTCCGTGGCTGTCGGCGCAGTAGTGGAGGTAATGGCGGCGCCCTCCGCCAGGACGACTATCTTCGAAATTTTCACGTCGCTCGCGTTCCGGTATTGGAAGACCAGGTTGTAGGTCTTATCCGCCAGAATACCCGTATCCTTCTCCTTCAGGGTCAACTGCTTCCATCTGGCCAGCAGCTCGCTCTGGGCAAAGAGCACCCGCGTGGCTTCCGTCTTGTTCGCCTCGAAGCCGTTGATAGTGGCAATCGCGAAAGTGTAGGCCTTCTCGTAAGCCGCCCAGGAATCCGCCGTGTAACTGTCCTTCGTATATCGCGGCTTGTAGAGCGACAATGCCTCAACCAGGCGCCCGTTGCTGGAGTCCACGCGAATCAGGCGGCTGTGCATCAGGTCCAGGCGGTTGATGGTGTTCGCGACGACGGCCGCGCTGTAGCGCGTCGGACTGTAGTTGGCCGAGATTTCCTGCGCCCGCGCCTCCGCGGCCTTCCAGTTCAGGTAGGTGTTGGGGACATAGTCGCTGATGCTGTCGAATTTATAACCCGCGCTGTCGTAGGACAGATTTGCCGCGTTGGCCGTGCTGTAAGTTGCCAGCTTGGTTCTTACGACCGCGATATCGGGGGTCGCCTTTTCGTTGCCAGCCAATCCCTTAATTGCGGCGTCCAGTTCTGTTTGGGCAGGCTGATACGCGGGTATAATCGAAGTGAGGAAATTGTTTGCGCGCTTGGGCCGGAGTACCAGGTAGGCGGCCTTGGCCATCGCCTTGGTATAGGCGTCCCAGGCGGCGGTGTTTGTGTAGTCCTCTTTCTGGCGCTTTTGCGCCAGCTCGTTGCGGTAGGTGGATGGCAGCCCCCTGTCGTCGTAAGCAAAGACGGGAACTTTTCCAGTCCAAGTCGTGGCCTGCCCGGCACTGCGCGTCTTATCGGCGGTCACGGAATAATCCAGCTCGAAGCGGATGTTGTTGGTGACCTGGCCGCGGTTCACGCCCGTCTTCGCGCTAAAGGGGGAGATATAGAAAGTCATATCGGCGTCTTGCGTTGCGATCTCCCCGGTTCTGAACTGTACCCATTTTGCCGCTTCACTGTCTGTCATTGTCACAGTGTTTATCCCGACTTTGCTCTCCAACGGGTCGGAAGCCCCCACTCCAAACACGCCCGCCGACCCCTTGTTCCGCTTGACCATGAGAGTAAAATCCAGAAATTTACTGGTGGATTCGTTCTGGCCCAGGAAAAAGGCTTGCGGCACATGCAGTTCATGGGCGTTGGTGGTGGTGGTTGCGGCATGCTTTGTAAGTACTTTGTCGTCATCATTCACGTTGTTCGCGGCATAGTAGGTATAGACCGTCTCCGTGAGCGCATTTTGGGTGATGGATTTCCCGGTTTCGTCCGTGATTTTATAGTCGATCTCAATGGTTATGTTGTTGTCTCTCAGGGCTTCAGGCAGGGGCGCGTTTGTCCCCGTACCCACTCCCGCCAGCTTCACGGCAAGCGTGTCGCCGCCGTTGATGGCGGTGGTGCCTCTGGTGATGCCGGTCAACGTCATGTCCGTGCGTTGGGTACGTACGCCGTCCGCGCCGTTGGTATAAATCCGGAAATCTGTTATGGTGTAGAGATACAGCTTGTCCTGGGTAAACGTTCCATCCTTATTCGTGTAACCCGTGTTGACGCCACTGGAGCTGTTGTAGAGCTTAAAGTCGGTGGCGCCGGGAATCCGCTCCGGAAGATAGACGATCAGGTCACCCAGCTCCTGCGGATTGGTCAGCCCCATCAGGTTCGCGAGCACCGGCAGCAAGGTGTCCAGCAACACCTCCTTGCGCACATTGATCTGCCCTACAATGCGGCCTACCATCGGCAGGAGGTTTTCGTTCTGCAGGAGCGCGTCAAACATATTATTCTGCAGTGACAGGTAATCTTTCTTATCTTCCGTCTTTTCCGAGACCGCGTTGGGGAACATGCTGTTGAGCAGCTTCTGCATCACTATGAAGATATTATGTTTGAGCGGCTTTTGCAGGTCGCTGTTCGCCAGTTTCGGGCTGTCCCTATCGATGAGGTCAAAGATTTCCTTGAATTTCAGCTCGCACAAATTCTGCAGGATATCGTTGTATACGACTTCCTTCAGGGTACCGGTGCCTTCCGGCAGCCAGTTTTTGTTGATAAATTTAAACAGGAAGGTATCCAGCGCCGCCCAACCGTCCGTAATGGGGGGGTCCTTCGGCTGAATCGTGCTGATGTTGAACAGGCCGAATACGTTCACCTGCATCCACTTCATCAGCGTGGTCAGCGTCGCGTCAAAGCCCTTGCCGTATTCCAGCAGGCCTCTGCCCTCCTGCGGCGGGGAGTTTTCCGGAGCGTAGGCGGGGTTCAGGTCCGAACTCTGGTTCATACTGTAGGCCAGGAGGTCCGCGACAATATTCATAACGCCCTTCGCGTCCTGCGAATATAGGATAGGATCGGAATAATCCTGGTCCGGCAGCCTCTGGTTGGCGTCCTGCTGGAACAGGTGCCAGAGCACCTTCGCAAGCGTATCGGCCTCGTCCGGAATAAAGTGATCTTCGGTGGAACCCGTGAGGTTGATGTTGATGAAGGAGCGCAGGATGTAGGAGATGAACTCCTGGTTGGTCATGGCATTGATCTGCTCCGGCCTGTACGCGCGCACACACTCCCAACCCGTCAGAATCGAGCCCTCTGTCTTGATCCAGGCAAATTTCATCGCCTTGACGAAGTTGTCCACAATCTTCGCGTTGCCGCCGGCGTAATCCCAGGCATCCGGTCCGGTTTTGGGGAATCCGACCAAAATCGCCTCAATCAATTTGCCGAGATTGTAGTTGAGCGCGGTGATGATATTTTTCTGGCCGTCATAAGGGGCCGATTTATTTACCTTCGGCACCTCGTAGTTGACGTCTATGATATCGGTATACAGCCCGTCTTTGAGGACGCTATTCGGTATATCTATATTCGGGTCCTGCGTATAGCCGCCGACGCCGCAGGCCTCGCGGAGCAGCATCTTGAGCTGATTGTTCGCCAGGAACACCAGTCCGTCGTTGTAGAGATTTTCTACCATATTCTCCACAAAGCCGTATGTACTGGTGATTGCGGGGTCGTTCATATTCAAAGAGTTCCCGAACAGTTCGGAAATCGATTTTCCGCCGAACACATCGGAAAGCCCGACTTCGCCCATCAGGTCCAAGATGAACACGATCATGCCTTGAATCATTTCGTCGGCATTCTGTTCTTTGATTTTTTTCTTGTTGTTGATGTCGCTGCTGCTCGCATTCGGATTGGAGAACATATAGAGGATGGCCTTCGCGAAATACTCAAAATCCAGAACAGACAGGATTTCATTCAGCTGGTCCTTCATGAGATTCATCATGCCAAAGCTCGCCTGCCCCGACAGCAGCTTTTGGATGAGGGCCCAATTATCCTGCAGAAGCTGGATAAAATTTTTAAGAATCAGCAGGTCGTCGGTCTTACCCCTGCGGTTATCCCTTGTCGCGGCAAATTTAAAGTCAGCGATGTCCCCGACAAAAGCCTTCGCCAACATACCGGTCACGGGACTGGCCAGATAGTTGCGCAGTTGGTCAAAGGTGGCCAAAATCCCGTCTACGGAAGTCAGGTCAACCGTGACGTTGACGATGGGAATATCCATCTTCTCCATGTCCGCCGCCGCCAGCGAGGCGTCCATAGAGTCCAGTATCATACTGGCGTACTGCGCCGTGGTAAACACGGGATTGCCCAAGTCGTCGTAGTTTTTGATGGCGCCGTCCTTATACGGCACCGCCAGCGTCAGCGCCGATACTGTGGAAAGCAGCATGACCAACGCCAACAGCATACTGAGCAGTCTGGTTGTCTTTTTCATTTTGATGTTCCCCCTGTGAAATAAGGCCTTTTTATTGTTACTTTTATCCTTCGTTGCCGCCGCAACCGAGAAAGCAGTGACGGCTTCCCCAATATAGCAACTTTATAAAAGTATTATAAACAGTTTCTTTCGTTTCGTCAATATCCCTTGCATGGCAATTCTAACTAAAACGTCTGGTACTTTTTCGATTTGTTACCGCTATTTTGTGGTTTATTCGATTTTATAGTACTATATAGCCTCAATACAGGTATTAGAAAATAAAATACACAGTAAATCCACAATAAGTTTACAATTTTCTCTGTTCGGAATTGCGCAGCGTCATCCGCAACTCCTCGCCATCGCGCCGCAAGATAACCTCGCATTCCTCCCAACCCTCCGGCAAGCGCGGCTCCGCGTACAGGCGGCCGCCGGAGAGGCGCAGCCCCAGCAGTTCCTCCAAAACGGCGCGGTAATACCAGGCGGCCGAGCCCGTGTAGAGGCTCCAGCCCGCGCGGCCCGCGATGCCCCGCGCCGCGGACACATCCCCCGCCAGGGCGTAGGGCTCCGCCCTATAGATTTGCGCACGGAGTGGATCCCGGCAGAAATCCGCCGGGTTCAGCATCCGCAGCAAACGATAGCCCTCCTCAATTTGCCCCTCCCGCAGCAGCGCCATCGCCAGCCAGACCGCCGCGTGGGTATACTGCCCTCCGTTTTCCCGAATGCCCTCGGGGTAAGAGGCCGCATACCCTGGGTCGGCTCCCCGGCCGCTGAACGCGGGCGTAAACAGCTTCACGATGCCGTTCCGCTCGTCCACCAGCTCCCGCAGGGCACTCTCCAAGGCCGTTTTGCGTCGCTCCCTGTCCGGCATGTCCGCAAACACGGAGAAGGACTGGGGCAGACTGTCGATGGCGCACTCCGCCGTGCCCTTCTTGCCCATGGCCCTGCCGTCGTCGTAGAAGGCACGCAGGTAGCGGTCGCCGTCCCAGGCCTTATCGTCCACCGTGGCCCGCAGCTGCTCCGCCAACTGGCGGAAGGTCTCCGCCCGCTCTTTTTCCTGCTTATACTCGCACAGGGGAATCATTTTTTCCAGCGCTACTACTAAGAAGAGCGCGAGCCAGACGCTCTCTCCCCTCCCCTTTTCGCCCACATGGCCGAAGCCGTCGTTCCAGTCGCCGACGCCAATCAGCGGCAGGCCACGCTCCCCGAAGCGCAGCGCCCGCTCTATGGCGCGCAGGCAGTGGACATACACCGATTCCCGGAGGGCAGACATCTGCGGCTGGAAGTAGCGCTCCCCCTCCTCCGGACGCAGTTCGGGCCCGCTGATATAGGGTACAGGCACCTCCAGCAGACTGTAATCCCCCGTCTTTTCCACGTAGTCGGCGCAGCACAGCGGCAGCCAGAGCAGGTCGTCGCTGCACTTGCTGCGTACCCCGCGCAGGCCCCCGGCGGAGCGCGGCAGGCGGTACCACCAGTGCAGCACGTCCCCCTGCTCGAACTGGACCGCGCAGCAACGCAGGAGGTGGCGACGTACCATCCGGGGCTGGGTGAACACCAGGGCGGCGGCGTCCTGCAACTGGTCCCGAAAGCCCCAGGCTCCGCCGCACTGGTAGAAGCCCGTCCTGCCCTCCAGGCGGGAGGCCTGTATCTGAGAGGGCAAAAAGTAGTTGACCATGTGGTTGAGCGCGGCATCCGGCGTGCGGATGCGCAAAAAATTTTCCATGGGACATGCCGTTTCGTCTTCGTCTGTAGGGCGTGACGCCCCCGGCACGCCATTTGAACAGGGATACGGTGTTTTATCTTCGGCGCGCCGGGGGCGTCGCGCCCTACAAAATTGGGAGACCGCCAATTGCGGCAGAACCAGCGCCGCCTCTAAATTTGCCGCCCAGGAAAGGGAAAACTGTAAATGCTCTTCGCCGTCCACTGGGAGTGTCAGGCTTTTGCCCACGGCGACACAGGGGTCCGGGTTCGGGAGACTGCCGCTGTTGTCCCAGGCACCCTCCAGAAACCGTGCCCGGTCAAAGCAGACAAAGTCCGCGCCGCCCTTCAGGCACAGGGCGGCATGGCCGCCCAGGGCTCCCGCGCAGGAATTGAACACCGCCCCCTCCCGCCTTCGGCTGCCCTTGAGGAACCGCGCTTGATCCCGGCTCACGCCGAGCACCGGCTCACAGTAGTAGACCAGGGAGATTTCTTTCTCCGCTCCCGTTTCGTTCCGCAGTTCCACGCCGCAGAGCTTTACCATGCCTTTTCGGGGCACTTGGACCTCTGCCCGGAAGCGCAGACCACCTGCCTGTCCGTCCCATATACAGCTCGTAGAGGCTGGCCCCGTGTCCGCCCTTTCTTTGCCGCCTACCGTGAAGGTCGCGCGGGAACCGAATACCAGATCATAAATAATATTATCTATTTTTAATAATAGGAGTTCCCCCCGGTTGTCGGAACACAGATCGTTGTACCAGGGCGTCAACTTGTTTTCCCGGGCATTGACCGCCCAGGTACAGCCCAGGGTCTTGCCTCCCACCAGGGTGCCGAAGCTGGGATTGCTGAGCACAAAACTCCAGGGGATTTGGGGCTTCTCTCCCGGACGGTCCATCGTAAAGACTCCCGCCCGGAATGTCCCACCCCAGACATGTGTAGGGGCGGCTTGTAGCCGTCCGTTCCCTTTCGGCGCTTCATTGTCCATAGGGGCGGCCTCTGTCCGCCCGTACGAATCTTCGCAAGGGCAAGCCTCGTGTTCGTCCTCGAAATCTGCCGGAAGAGATGGCAGGATATTGGCGGGCCTGTACACCCGGCCGGGCTTTTTCCGGCGCTCCGCCGTGTGCTCCGCGGTCCGGGGCGCGACAAAGCAGGCGGAGGCCATCACGGCCGTCTTTTCTTTGGGACTGTGCCGGGCAAAATTGATCAGATGAATCCCGCCCGCGGCCCCCAGGTTGTCCTCGCAGTTTTCCCGCTTCAGCAACTCCCGGACGGCAGAAAAGACCGGTGTGTCGTATTCGCCGCCCTCACTGTAGGCGAGCACCACGTCCGTCATCACAGAGCAGGCGCGCAGGCGCTTGTTCATCACCAAATAGGGCTGGGCCCGGACCGTATCCTCCGGGGCGGACAGCTCCACATAGATAATCGGGTAATCCCCGGAAATGCCCAGGCCCCAGAGCGTCTGGGGGCCGCGCAGCGTATTCTCGCCCACCGCCTGGGCGGTCTCCTTGACCTGGCCGGCGGCGTAGAACAGCCCCGGCAGCACGGCCTCCGAGAGGACCGCCGCCAAACCGCCCCCCGCGAAGGGGCAGAGCGCACCCTTGCCGGAGGGGACGGCTCCCTGCTCCCTGGCGCGGATCAGACGGTTGACCGCCTCGCTCTTGGTGGAGGCACAGGCCAGCAACAGCGTCAGCTTCCGGCTGCCCTTGGAGGGCAGCGCCAGCGGCACGGAGAAGGCCGCGCAGGCGTCCGGATTGCCGCGCCCGCCCTGAAACGCGCCTTCAGACTGCAAGAGAGACTGTATGCCCTCCCCTGCGGCCAGAACCCGCTCCCGCGCCGTCTCGTAGCGGAACGCGACTTCCTCCAAAAAGCCCGCCGCTAGGCAGAGGGGCTGCCCCTTCCCCCGCGGCCGCCTCGTAAACAGCAGCAGCCGGTTCGCGGCGTCATATTCGTCCAGCAGAAACAGCTTGGAGAAGGCCGGGTGCTCGCCCTCCTCCCGCCCCGCCGTCAGGCTGGGCTCAAAGTAGAGAATCAAGGAACCTTCAAGCTCGTTGAATGTCTGATTTTTAATCGTATATTGCCGCTGCTCGCAGGGCAGGCGCGGGTGCACGGAGGTTCGGGTCAACAGACGCAAGCTCTCATTCTCCGCGCTGTGGAGCACCTCGTTGTCACCGAATTCCGCCTGAAATTTGAGGCCCGCCCCTTCTCCTAAAGCCTTGGTGGAGGGCAGCGTCTTTCCGCTGTAACGAAACTGGGCAAACACACCCAATGGACGGCGCAGCAAATCCCGGCTGTGCCGCGTGACGTTGGTGCCCCGGTAGGTGGAAAAACCCGCGCCCAAGTCCGTCAGGACAGTGGTCCACTCGCCGTTGGTCAGCAGTTTCACATGGGGGGCCGTGGCCGTGACCGCCTTGAACTCCCGGGCCAGACTCTCCACCCGCTCCCGGGTCTTGGGCACCTCCCGCAGGTCCACGTCCTTGAAGATCACGGCGCCGGAGGGGATTTTTTCCAGCAATAAACTATAGGCGGCGGCCATGCTGTCGTCCGAGAGGAAGCGCTTTTGTAAGATATTATCTTTGAGCGTGTTCAAAACGCTGAGCAGGCTCATGCCCACGTGGTGGGCCATATAGCTGCGCACCACCGCGTAGTCCTGGCCCGCGGTGCGGGCGGACGTGAAGTCCGCGGCCTCGTAGAAGCCGCAGCGGCCCGTCATCTCCATCTTCTCCAGTTTGCGCAGGTTGCGCAGGGCCTCCTCCGGCGCAAGGGGCAGGGCCAGAAAGCTGGCGTAGGGGGCAACGACCAGCTCGCTGGAAAGGCCCCGCTTCAAGCCCAGCTTTTGCACACCGTGGGCCTTGTACTGGTAGTTCAACTCGCGGTCGAAGGCATAGAAGCCACTCTCGGAGACGCCCCAGGGCATCCTGCCCGCGGGCATGCTGCTTTTTGACAGTGTCCGCTGCCGCGCCTGTTTCTTCTGGCACCAGAGGCAAAAGGCCAGGCCCTCGTAGCCCAGGGAGCCCTTGGGGGCCGGTAAAAATAAATAGGGCATGAAATATTCAAACATACTGCCCGTCCAGGAGACCGGGCCGCTGTAGCGCCCCTCCCGCACGAGCATGCGGCCCATGGCCCCCCAGTGTTTTTTCGGCACGGCGCGGCTGGCGATGGCATAGTAGCCCGTCATGCGGGCCTCGCTCATCAGCAGGTCGTAGTAGGAGGGGGAACGCTCCCCCGCGGTGAGGTCGACGCCGATGTGGAACAGGCGGCGGCGGGCGTTGTAGAGAGGAGTCAAATCTGTCTGGGCAATCAATGCGTCGATGCGCGCTGTCAGCTCGGTCAATTGCGGCTCCTCCCCCAGATATTCGCGCAGACCCTGCCGCAGCGCGACCAGGGAGCAGAGGAAGTTGCCGCTGTCCACCGTGGAGACGTATTTCGGCTTCAGGGCCGCGAGACTGCGGGTATCGTACCAGTTGAGCAGGTTGCCGTTCCACTTTTCCAACTGCTCTATTGTAGAAAGGCTGTGCTCCAGCCGCGTATACAGCTCGCCGCTGCCGATGAGCCCCAAATCCCGGGCGGCGAGATAACACAGCAGCGCCAAGCCGATGTTGGTGGGCGAAGTCCGGTGGGCGACGGTGTAGACCGGCGTCTCCTGGAAGTTGTCCGGCGGCAGGTAGTTGTTCTCCTGGGTGCAAAGCTCCTCGTAGTAGCGCCACATGGCCGCCGCGTAGGACTGCAGCCGCTCCCGCGCGAAGTAGCTCAAGGACTGCGGCCGCTGTTGTTTCGGCTTCCCGGAGAGCAGCGCGAAGGGGATGTCCGCCAGAAAGAGGAATCCGCAAAGGCGTTGCAACGGCCCGCCGAAGACCAGCAGCAGCGCTCCCGCCAACAGGGAGGGCCAGAGGGACAGCAACGCTTTCCCGCCCGGATGCGCCTGCTCACTCTGTGCGGCGGTGGTCCACTCCAGGAGCTTTTTTCCGCTGACAAACAGCCGCCAGAGGGCACGGAGGATGGCGTCCAGGCAGGTCCAGGCCGTCTGGGGCAGCATCACCAGGGCCAGCGCCGCCCGCAGCAGCGCGGAGAGGGCCGCCGGCAACAGGCCGGAATAATACAGGCGGGACAGCATGTGCGGCCCGCCCTTCGCGAGGCAGCGCGCAAAGGCCAGGATTCCCGGCCCGGCCACGCCGAGCAGCGAAACGGCCAGCACGATACCGGAAACCACGGGCGGCAGCAGCAAAGAGAGCAGTACCCCCGCGCAGGCGGCTATGGGCGTCAGCGAGCGGCGCAGGTTGTCCAGCAGCTTGTAGCGGGAGAGTCCGCTCAGGGGATTTTTTCCGAACAGGAAAGTTACATTCTGCCAGTCTCCGCGTACCCAGCGGTTCAGCCTGGCTAAATAAGAGCCCTGCCGTTTTGGGAAGCCGTCCGCCGCCTGGATGTCGGAGGCAAAACCCGCCCGCAGGTAACCGCCCTCCAGAATATCGTGGCTCAGCACCCGCTCTGTGGGGAAGGCATCATCCAAAAGAGCATGAAATGTTTTCACGTCGATCAGGCCTTTCCCGGAGAAGATGCCCTCGCCGAATAAATCCTGATAGCGCTCCGAGGCGAAGGAGTCGTAGACCGTGATGCCGCCGTCCCCGGCCAAAAGCCCCGTGAAAATCGTCGCTTCGGCGTTGAACAGTTCATTCTCGATGCGAGGAACGATAATGCCGTAGCCCCGGGTCACAAGGCCGCGTTCCGCGTCCACCACCGGTTTGTTCAACGGGTGTGCCGCGACTGCGGCCAGCTCCGCCGCCGTATCCATGGGCAGCAGGGTGTCCGCGTCCAGGGCGAGCAGATAGTCCACTTCCGGCAGAAACTCCAGGTCGCCGGAGAGCTCCAGAAAGCCAGAATCGTCTCCCTGTATGGCGCGGACCAACTCCAAAAGCGCGCCGCGCTTGCGCTCTTTGCCCGTGAAGCTGCCCTGGGTGCGGGAGTATACCCTGGGCCGCACGGCCAACAGAAAGCCCCCGCCGTACTTTTGATTCAATTCCTCCACAACACGCCTGGTGGCGGCGATGGCGGGGCGGTCCTCCGGGCATTCCGGTACGGAGGCAGCCTTGAGGTCCGCGAGGCAGCAGATTTTGATGTTCTCCCGCCCATTGCTCTGCCAGAGCTCCAGCAGCCGTTTGCGTAATTTTGAAGCCTCTCGGGGTTCCGGCAGCAGCATGGAGACCGTGATGAGGGTCTTTGTCTGCTTCGCGGCCTCGCTGTCCTCCTTCAGGCGCGGCAGGTAGTCCGGCCCCACGCCCTTCAGGGAGAGCCGCTCCACGGCGGGACACAGCAGCTCCCACAGGGGCAGGTAGATCAAAAGAGGCAGATACCAGCAGCGGGTAACTATCCCAAGTGCTACGCCAACCACCGCAGGCAACAGAATCTCCGCTACCAGAAAGGCCGTACCGCGGAGACGATTTTTGTCCCACTGCCAGATGTGCGCGCCGATGTGCCGCTCCGCCTCCGTCTCGGCGGCCCGCGCCCGGTTCAGCGCCCGGGCCGCGACGGCCCGCTCGTCCTCCCCGCTCTTCCGCGCCAGCTCCTCCGCCTGCCGTCGGTAGAGCGCGCGGCTGCGCTCGTCCATCTGGGCGTAGATGCCGGAGGGGTCCCGCATCAGGATTTGCTCCAGCTCGCTGGCCCGCTCCACCAGAAGCTCAAAATCCGTCTCCTGCAGGCCGCGCAGGGATTGAATGGCCGCGCCCAGCACCTGGGCGTCGCCCTCCCCGCCCGGGTCGCAGGCTTCCCAGGCCAAATGCAGCAGGGCACAGCGCAGCATCAACTCGATATTTTGCGCCTCCGCCGCCAAAAGGCCCCGCTCCTTCAGCAGGGTTGCCAGCGTTTCCGTCTCCGGCAGCACACCGCCGCAGCAGCAGCGCAGGCAGTCGTAGAACAGTGTGGGAATTCCATTCTCTTCTAAGGGTAAGCCCACGGCCTGCCGCAGATCCCGGCCGGCCGCGGCGCCCTCCCGCGCAAGGATATAATAATTGTCGCTCAGCCACTCGCCGCCGCTCGTCGGCAGCGCTTCACGCAGTGCTTGTTCATAGCGCCTTTGCAGATCCGACAGTTCTCTCTTCAGCTTTTTTCTTAATTTTTGATTGCTCATATCCGGAAAAACCGCGTCAACCGTTCCCCTCCATTTGATTGAGCTATTTTTCCCTTTTTTCTGGAAATCATACAGGCTTTGTATTGGTTTCCTCGTTGTAGGGGCGGCCTGTGGCTGTCTGTAAATTTAGGGCGGGTGGAATTTTTGAGTTCCACGGACGGCTAAAAGCCGCCCCTACAAAAAATGCGGTTTTGTTTGCCTATCGACAAAAAAACCTTGCATTTTCCAATTTTTTGTGTTATGCTCCAATACGATAGCCACTATCATATTGGAGCTGTTATCTTATGGAACGCAAAAAGCAGTACGCGACGAAGCAGAGGGATTGGCTGCTTCATTTTTTTGAAGGCCGCAAAGACGAGTGCTTTTCGGCAAAATATCTGATTGAAAATGAAAGCTTTCCCATGGGGGAGGCCACGGTCTACCGTCTGCTCGCGAAACTGAGCGAAGAGGGCAGGCTCCGGCGCTTCGCCGCCGGCGACGGAGAAGGGGCCACCTACCAATACAACAACACCGAACACTGCGACAGCCATTTTCATCTGAAGTGCCTGCAATGCGGCGAAACGCTCTGCGTGGACTGCCATGTCATCGATGAAATGGAACAGCATGTGGCGCTGGAACACGCGTTCTCCGTGGACAACAGTAAAACCGTTCTGTACGGTTTCTGCAAAGGTTGTAAAAAATGATAAAAAGATTATATGTCTGCCTGTTGGCCCTCGCGCTGACCATCCTCTTCCTGGCAGGCTGTGTCCCCCAGGACAGGCCCGTAGCTGGAGACGGGTTATCCATCATCTCTACGATTTTCCCGGGCTACGACTTCGCGCGGCAAATTTGCGGAGACAAGGCCACCGTGACGATTCTGCTGCCTCCCGGCGCCGAGAGCCATTCCTACGAGCCCTCCTTGCAGCAAATCTTAAAAATCCAAAGCTGCGATCTGTTTATCTATGTGGGCGGGGAGGCCGACGTCTGGGTGGACAAAATCCTGAATTCCCTGCCTCGGCCCATCCGGACATTAAAAATGATGGGCTGCGTCCAGGTAGTGGAGGAGAAGCTGTTCCCCGGTATGCAGATCGCGCCTGACGACGAGCCGGAATATGACGCTCACGTTTGGACCGCCCCGGCGAACGCAGCCAAAATCGCGCGGGCCATCGGGAAAGCGCTCTGCGAAATCGACGCGGAGAATAAAATTTTTTACGAGAACAATTTGACGGTCTATTTGGAGCAGCTGAAGCGACTGGACCAGGATTTCAGGGACTTCTTCGCGGGCGTCGAGAACAAGACCCTGGTGGTCTGCGACCGCTTTCCCTTCCGCTATTTCGCGGAGGCCTACGGCCTGAACTGCTACGCGGCCTTCCCGGGCTGCGCCGCGGAGAGCGAACCCAGCGCGCGCAGCATCGTCGAGCTGGTGGACGCCGTGGTGACCGAGGGCGTCACCACCGTGTTTTACATCGAATTCTCCAACCGCGCGGCCGCGGACAGCGTGGCGGAGTTGACGCACACCAAAACCGCGCTTCTGCACTCCTGCCACAATGTGTCCCCGGCGGAGCTGGCGAACGGCGTGAGCTATATTTCTTTGATGGAACAAAATCTCGCGACGTTACGGGAGGCTATGATTTGATTCAAACCGTGCGGGGGCGGCTTTTAGCCGTCCGCAGAACCCGAGAATTCCATTTGTCCTAGATTATTTACAGATACGAATTTAGTTTTCAGCGGGATGCAGAGGACTGCGTCCCCTACCGGGAAGGATATTTTATGGCTCTGCTCGAATGCCGGGACGTCAGCCTGTCCTACGAAAACCATTTGGTGCTTTCGGATTTGTCTTTCGCCGTAAACGCGGGGGACTACCTCTGCATTGTGGGGGAAAACGGTTCCGGCAAAAGTACGCTGGTGAAGGCCCTGCTCTCCCTAAAAGCGCCGGCAAAGGGCGAGATTGTGATGGACGAGGGCCTTCTGCAAAAAGAAATCGGCTACCTGCCCCAGCAGACCGACCTCCAAAAGGACTTCCCGGCAAGCGTGTGGGAGGTCGTGCTCTCCGGCTGCCTGAACAGCCGGGGAAACCGCCCCTTTTATGCCACAGCCGAAAAAGAAACCGCGCGCGGCAACCTGCAAAAACTGGGCATCGCGGACTTGAAAAGCCGCAGCTACCGGGAGCTCTCCGGCGGCCAGCAGCAGCGGGTACTGTTGGCCCGCGCCCTCTGCGCCACAACAAAGCTGATTCTGCTGGACGAGCCCGTGGCGGGCCTGGACCCCGTGGTAACCGGCGAGTTTTACGGCCTGATCCGGCGCATCAACGGAGAGGGCATCACGGTAATCATGGTTTCCCACGATGTGGAGAGCGCGGTAAAATACGCCTCCCACATCCTGCATCTGCACAACAAGCCGCTGTTCTTCGGGAGCACGGCGGACTATCTCCAAAGCGGGGCGGGCAGGCAATTTTTAGGGGGTGCGCCGGATGCTTGATTTTTTCAGAGAACTGCTGATTTTACCCTCTCTGGCCCGGGTGGTGCTGGGCCGGGCTCTGGTGGTTGGGATTCTGGTCTCCCTCTGTGCCGCGCTGCTGGGGGTGAGTCTCGTCCTAAAGCGCTATTCCATGATCGGCGACGGCCTCTCCCACGTGGGTTTCGGCTCCCTGGCCGTCGCGACGGCGCTGAACCTGGCGCCGCTGCAGGTCTCCATTCCCGTGGTGATTCTGGCGGCCTTCCTGCTGCTGCGTCTGAGCGAAAACAGTAAAATAAAAGGAGACGCCGCGATTGCGCTCATCTCTACGGGCTCCCTGGCTGTGGGCGTCATGGCCATTTCCATGACGACCGGCATGAATATCGACGTCAGCAACTACATGTTCGGCTCCATCCTGACCATGAAAGACACGGACATCCAGCTCAGCGTGGCGCTCTCCCTGGCGGTGCTGCTGCTGTATCTGCTGTTCTACTCAAAAATTTTCGCCGTGACTTTTGACGAAAACTTCGCGCGGGCCACCGGCACGAAGGCGGGCATTTACAACATGCTGATTGCCCTGCTCACGGCCCTGACCATTGTCCTGGGTATGCGGCTGATGGGCGCGCTGTTAATTTCGGCCCTGATTCTCTTCCCCGCGCTCACTTCCATGCGGCTGCTCAAAAGCTTTCGGGCTGTGGTCATCGGCTCGGCGCTGCTATCCGTTCTTTGCTTTGTGTTTGGAATCATGATTTCCTATGTCTACGCGACCCCGGTGGGCGCCAGCGTGGTTTCGGTGAATCTGCTGGCGTTTTTGGTGTTTTCCGGACTGCGGCTGCTGCGCGGGCGGCGGGTGGCTGTGGTACAATAGCCTCCCATGTGGTGCAGCAGAGCCGCTCCCGGATTTATTTTCCTCCCAACCCTTGCAATTTCCCGGCGTTTGCGATATGATGAATTTAGGTAGTAATTCGCTTGGCTTTTTACGGTGAGCGTTGCTCTATTTTTAGCGGCCTGTGTCATGACCGCATTTTTTTAGGAGGGTTCTCATGTCAAATGTAAAAATTCCCGGTGCGGGTTCGCACCACATCGCGATTGCCTCGGCGGACTTTGACAAGTCGCTCCAATTTTATACCGAGGGGCTCGGCATGCGGCCGGTTGCTTTCTGGGGCAAGGACGAGGAGCGGGCCGCCCTGCTCGACATTGGCGACGGCTCGCATATCGAACTGTTCGCAAATGGTACCGTAAATGCCCAGGAAGCTGAGAAGCTTGTGCACTTTGCGATAAAAACCACGGACCCAGACAAGGCGTTCGAGAATGCGCTTGCGGCGGGGGCAAAGGAAAAAATGCCGCCGACCACCCTCGCGATTCCCGCCAACCCGCCCATGCCCGTGCGGATTGCCTTTGTATTCGGTCCCGACAGCGAGATGCTGGAATTTTTCCAGACTCTGTAACATTTGGAATATTATTAAAAAGCAAGCCCTTGCTGATCAAGGGCTTGCCGCTTTTTTTGACCGAGACCCGGTCGTCTATCCGCCAATCAACCCGCGCAGATACGTGTGGCAACCGCCGCGCTCCCCCGCGCCGATTACGGTCAGATAGATTATTATGTTGTAGCAAGCAAGTGACAAAATAAATTTTGTCAATCTTGAAAATCAAGCGAAACTGCGGTACAATAAACAACGGATAAAATTTACACAGAACAGGAGAATACACACATGGAAAAAACAGAGGACAAGCTTACCAAACGAAACTTGTGGACCTACACCCTTGGCTCTATCGGGCGCGACACGGCAGTGGCGATGTTTTCCGGCTATTTGCTGACCTTTGTGCTCTACACGAAAACCTTGACCGACCTGCAGTTCTCCCTCATCAGCATGGCAATGATCGTAGGCAGAATCATTGACGGGTTCACCAGCCCCCTCATGGGAAACATTCTGGATGTGACGCGGACCAAGTGGGGCAAATTCAAACCCTGGATTGCCATCGGTATGCTGATTTGCGCGGTGATTTATTACATATCGTTTACCGCCACGGCAGGCGGCTGGTCCTATGTGACCCTGTTTGTCATCACTTATCTCACCTATTGCATCGTGTTTAATATGAATGATATTTCTTATTGGGGCATGCTTCCTTCTTTAGCCAGCCAAAAGGAGGACCGGGACCGGCTCTCTTCCCGGGCGGTTCTGTTCGCGGGCATAGGCGGCGCCATCGCCACCATCGTTGTGCCGACCTTTACAGCCGGGGACCTCACCATAGGCGGCAGTGCGCCGACGGCCTATGCGGCCATCTCCGCAATTTTCATTGCCCTATTTCTGGGCACGCAGACGATCACCCTCCTCGGCGTAAAGGAAAAGCCCTTGCCGCCCAAAGGCACCGCGACCGTGAACAAAGTGGGCATCAAAACCGTTGTCCAAACCATGAAAAACAACGACCAGTTGATGTGGTGCAACGCGATATTCCTGCTCTACTCCGTCGGGAGCGGTCTCGCCATGGGCGGCCTGGGTATCAACTACATTTTCTTCGAATTTGGCTATAACGGCTTTTTAGTCACTGTATTTTCGGCCCTCGGGGGTGTTGCGTCGGGTCTCATAATGATGTTTTTCACGCCCATATCGAAGCGCTTTACCAGGGATCAACTGATGTGCTTTGCCGCCGTCTGCGTCGTCGGCGGGTCCGCGCTGATGCTCCTGCTGGGCCTGCTGGTACCGCACACTATGGTCGTGTTCAAATTCGCGCTGATGATGGTGGCCAACCTCTTTAGCTTTGGCGGGCAGAGCATCTTCTATCTAGTACATTGTTAAGCCTAATAGTTGTATAAATGCAGAAAGTATGATATACTCATATAGGGGTGTATCAAATGCCAAA
>Ga0123353_10001439_pt1 | contig 29071 bp, 37 predicted proteins | sample TergutLab28metaG_3_FD_92763 | JGI IMG/M metagenome (GOLD analysis project Ga0123353, IMG submission 92763) | Labiotermes labralis P3 segment gut microbial communities from Petit-Saut dam, French Guiana - Lab288 P3 | ecosystem: Host-associated > Arthropoda: Insects > Digestive system > Gut ...
GAATGAAAAAGACAATAGCGAATTATCTTTCGGAAGTAATGGGACGCGGTTGGCGTGCTTGGGGTATTTGGTGGGTGAAGTGTTGCCTCTGCGAACACCACATGCCGCTTTGGCGGCGAGGCAGTAAAAAGAAAAAAACGCGAAAGTTCCATTATGAGTGCGATTTCTGCGGGCAGCCCTATGGTGAGCACGAGACCCGCCGCAGCGCACTGCATGAGGCCATGAGATTAAGCAAGAGAGGATAAGCAGCCATGCGAGAGATTACGTTTTCAAAGTTTGTGATGGGAGAAAGTCACGCTTATCAAGAGCCGGTTCCATACCCAATTACAATCAACAGGATTGTTGCGCACGACGAATGGAATTCGCTGTACGATCCGGGGCAATTGGTTTCCGTTCGCCCCTGCGGCGAAGAATATGAGGGCAAGACATACCTCGGCATTCTGCTTGGAGAGTTGCCGACACGCACGAGTTTCGGAATCGACGATGACGGCGTTTTGTCCGTGCGCAGCAAAACAAACCCGGCCATGTATGTGTTTGAGCTGAAAAAAATCATATTCGGCTATGAATCTTTTTGGGGCCGCATTGAATCGCCGGAACAGCTGCGGCATATCACCAATGAGGATATCCAGGGGCAGTGGTACGTGCAGCTGCTGAATTCGATTGCAAAGGAGGATGAAACGGCATGAACGAAAAAACAATCAAACCCGCGGTGCGAACAGAAACAAGGCGCGTTAAAATCTTGTTCGAGCTGCGAAAAGATTTACAGGAGCACGAGGCGATTTGCGAACACTGTCACGGCACGGGCCTTATGATCGCCAATAACGTCTATGGAATCAAGGGGGACACAACGCAAGCTTCGGTGCGTTTCCCGTATAAACACCAGTCGCTGTCGTTTTGCACGCATTGCTACATAGGCGTACAAAAGAAATGCACGCACTGCGGGAGCCTGCGCGGTCGCGCAAGTACGGATTGCCCGTGCGGCCATTCCAGGTTGGAGCGCGATAACCGCCGCAGGGAAAGCGAGGCTGCGCAGTGGAATGAAGCGAAGAAAATTACATTTGCGCAGGCGTGGGAAATATATGACATGCTCTATGTTGACAACTTCGACAGCTATGTGTTTGACGATGAAGAACTGGGAGACGCTGCGGAAGATCACGAGGTTGATATTTCTGAGCTGCGTGTTTACGGAACGACCAAGCGGAAGATCAGTATCAGTGCTGATGATGTAGCAACCACCGCCTGCGAAGATTTGCACGAAGATGCATGTGATCATTGCGATGTTAAATCGTTGCAATCAGTGTTGGATGCCTGGTGCGCAGAGCAAAGCGGAACAACATCATATTACCCGGACTTCTCTGTCGGGGTTGTTTCGGAGGTGGAGCGGGCGTGAATGACCCATGTGTCTTTGTTATTGCCTTGCAGGCGGGTGCGGTCGAACTCCCATGCGCGGGCGAAAGGGAACCACGCCGCCGCTATAACGATGCAACATGCAAGTATGAATACCCGATGTGTATAAAAGTGAAATGTGAAGGTTGTCCGTTGTACGAGAGAAATTATAAGCAAAAGGAGAAATAACATGCCCAGCTACCGCGACATTGGTAAGCAATACGATATCTCCCCGGCCCGCTACCGGGAGCTGTTCTATTTCTGCAAGCAGTACGATGAGAAAATAGAGATCATCAAGGATTGCCATTATGAGTACGGTTTTCAAAGCGCCGCGCCATCGGATATGCCTGTTCATATCGGAGCGGGCGAAAGCACAGTAGAGCGGCGGGCGCTCAAGGCTCTGCCGCATGTGCAGGATGTCGAGCTGATTGACCGTTGTTTAGATTTGGCGGTCAAAGAAGACAAGGGCATTCTCGAAGCATTGCGGCTCAATGTGACGCGGGGGATTCGCTGGGAGTATTTAAACATACCATGCGGACGGCAGAAGTTCTACCAAGTATACCGCAAGTATTTCTTTTGGTTGCTCGACCAGCGCAAATAGCGCTTTAGCGTGTGGAAACACAATCATCACCAACGGGACATAAAATCTGCTATAATGGGGTATAGTGATAATTTCTCAGAAGGGAGCGGGCGTGTGGAAAGATACCAATTGACAAAACTGGCTGAGCTCAACGCGGCGCCATATCACCCGCGCAAGGCAATACACGCATGAGTGGTGCGCTTTCGTAGACCTCGACGATGACAGCGAGCGGGCGCTCAATATCGCGCTGAACAGAGCCACACAAGACGATTTTGACGCGCAGGCGGTCTATGATGCCACAGAAGAACCGATCACGCAGCGCGGCGACATATGGCAGTTGGGCGATCACCGGCTTATGTGCGGCGATGCTACCGTGCCTGCTGATATGGATGCGCTCATGGCAGGCAAACGGGCCCGATTGTATTTAACGGACCCGCCCTACAATGTAGATTACCACGCGCAGGCGGGTAGTGTCATGAACGATCATATGAGCGGGCGTGCGTTTGCCGGTTTGCTTCATGGCTCATTTTACATGGCGCTGAGGCATTGCGAAGAGGGCGCTGCGGCTTATGTCTTTCATGCGGACAGTAACGGCCTTGTGTTCCGCGAACAATTTCATGAGGCGGGCTGGAACCTGCGGCAGGTGCTCGTATGGGTAAAGAATCATTTCAACTTGGGCCGCATGGACTACCATTACAGGCATGAGCCTGTTTTATACGGCGTTGTCCCGGGCGCGAGTCACTACTTCACGGATAACCGCACGCAATGCACCGTGTTTGATGACAGCGCTGCGCCAGACTACAGCAAGCTGAAAAGATGTGAATTAGTTGATTTGCTCAAACTGCGCGATGCGCATGGGCGGGATTGCCCGCAAAGCGTGTTGTATTTCGATAAGCCGCTTGTGAGCGCGGAACATCCCACGATGAAGCCCGTGCCCTTATTGGGGAAGCTGATCAAGAACAGCAGCAAACCCGGGTGGATTGTATTGGACAGTTTCGCGGGCTCGGGCAGCACGCTGATCGCCTGCGAAGAACTGGGCCGCCACGCGCGGTGTATGGAGCTTGACCCGCGCTACAGCGATGTGATTATAGCTCGCTGGGAAGCACACACAGGCCAGAAGGCCGAAAGGATAAACGCAGGGTAGAGTGCGCCAACACCCTACCCCGCCGCACCGGGTGACACCCCGGCACGGATCGATCCTGCGCAGGGTTGCGATCTGTTTGATTATACCAAACTACAGGGGTGTCCGTCAATGGGTTTCGACAAAGATTTACAGGCCGCATTACTGAAATGTGCGCTTGGGTACAACGTAGAAGAACGGGACACTCTTGTCAGCGATGGCAAGGTGCAGAGCGTACGGGTCAAGACACGGCACATCAAGCCGGACGCGGCGGCTATCCGGCGCATTCAGGAGCTCCGTGAGCTTGGTGAATGGAAAGAAGAGTGACTGATGAGCGAGAAATGTTGGCGAACTGGAAGAAAAAGGTACTTTCCGGGCGTTCGCGCCTCGTGGGGCAGGATGGGCATGCAAGATTTTCGCGTGAAATGAGAATTTTTTTGGGGTTGGCGGGGCGGATAAGGGGCGCGGTCTTATAAATAAATAAGAACCAAGCCCGCCACGGGTTGATCTGCAGGCTGGCGGGGTTGGAGGTGGAACGGCTTGCGGACTACGAAAGACGGGATATGCGTTGTCGGCTATACGGAGATCATGGAAGGCTTCGGGATTTCCAAGCGGACGGCGGAACGGCTGGCAGCGGAAGGCGTGCTGGTCGAATATAAATCGGTTGCTAAGAAAAAGGAATTTGACCTGTGGGCTTCGCTACAAAAATATACAGAGCATGTGCGGAAGGAAGCGGAGAAGGGGAGCTCAAAGGGGAAGCGTCAGCAGCTAGAGATTCAGAAGCTGCAGGCGGATATCGACTGGAAGAACATGAAAAACGAGCTTGACGAAATCAAGCGGGATATCATCCATGGAAAGTATTTGCTGCGGGACCAGGTGGTGCGGGACTATCGGGAATTTTTTGCGGAGTTCCAGGCGTTTGCGCTGACGATACCGGCGAATGTGAGCGGCATGCTGGCAGGCGTTGTCCCGGGGCGGGAACAGCGTGAGATAGAACAGGAAGTAACGAGGATGGTAAAGACTGCGTTAACGAAGTTTGTGGAGGATTCCATTGGGCAGGGCTAAGAAAAAAATTAAGAGGCCATGTTACATATTTTTAGCCTTGGAGGCGCTGCGCCCCCCGGAAGACCTCAAGCCCTCGGTTTGGGCGGAGCGGCACCGCGTGCTTGACAGGAAGAGCTCCCCTTCGATGCCGGGGCCGTGGCGCAACGAAAACATGCCGCACCTGGTTGACATCATGGATGAGCTTGTCAACCCTGAAATCGAAAAAGTGATCTTCGTGAAGCCGACACAAATCGGCGGCACGGAGATTTTAAATAACTGGCTGGGTTACCTGGTGATGCAGGCCCCATGCCCGGCGCTGCTGGTATACCCCAACGACACTCTGGCGGAAGCGAGCAGCGAAAACCGCCTGAAGCCCATGTTCCGAGCTGACCCGAAATTGCGCAAGCTGTTCAAAGAGCGGATAAGCAAAAAATATGAATTGCAATTCGAGGGCATGGACATCGCCATTGTGGGCGCGGGGAGCGCCGCTGACCTTTCCTCCCGGCCCCGAAAATTCGTGGGCATTGACGAGGCCGACAAGCTGCCAGGCGCGACCGCGAAAGAGGCCGACGCGATCAGCCTGGCCATCGAGCGCACCAGCGGGCAAACAGACCCGTTTGTATACATCACCACCACACCGACATCGCGCACCGGGCGCGGCTGGCGGGAGATGGAGCAGGCACATTTATTGAAACATCGCTTTGTCCCCTGCCCGCATTGTAAAGAGTGGATTGAGCTTAAATTTTCGCAGATTATCGGTGCACCAAAAGAAAGCGGATTGAGCCATGCCGACCGGGCCGCGCAGGCCTTGTATTACTGCCAAAAGTGCGGCGCGGCCATTGACAATCGCCAAAAACGGCAAATGCTGCGTGCAGGCAAGTGGATGGAAATCCGCAGAAGCGCGGAGCACCCCCGCAGCGTGGCATATTGGATCAATAAATTATATTCTCCCGTGAAAACATGGGAGGATATTTTACTTGCTTTTTTTGAAGCGAAAGACGACCCGGAGAAATTGCAGAACTTCGCCAACAGCTGGCTGGCGGAGCCCTGGGAGGACACGCGGCTAAAAACAAACGCCGACATGGTTTTGGAACGGCAAACAGCGCTGCCGCGTTACGTTGTGCCGCAATGGGCGTTATTGTTGACCGGGGGCGTGGACGTACAGCAGGATCACCTGTATTACACGATCCGCGCCTGGGGCGAGCACATGACCAGCCAAAACATTGATCATGGCCGGGTGGGCGGGCTGGAAGACATCGAGCACATCATGAATTTGGAATACAGGCGGGAAGATGACAGCAAGCTGATGGTAGGCTTATGTGCGATTGATGCAGGCTACTCCACGGATGAAATATATGAGTTTTGTTACCGCAACGCAGAATGGGCCGTGCCGATCATGGGCGAAAAGCCGATACTGGGCGCTTACACAAAGCAATCTACCGTCCAAAAGGAAACAAGTGTCGCCTATGGTATGCGTCTGCTCTTCGCGGACGGCGCGAAATTCAAAGACCTGATTCATGCCCGCCTGCGCCGCGAAAACGGCAAGGGCAGCTGGATGGTTTATCAGGGCTGCGGCCAGGACTATGCCGACCAGGTGACGGCAGAGCACAAAGTCGTCGAGCGCCGGGGGCAGCAAGAAACCACAAGATGGGTGCAAAAAAAAAGCCACGCTGATAACCACTATTTAGACTGCGAGGTTTACGCCGCCGCCGCCGCTGATGTGATGCATGTGCGCACGCTGCACCTGCAGGCCAAGCAGGAAGACGCGCAGCCTGCCCCGCAGGAGCAGCTGCCGGAGGACAACTGGCTGACACGCGGCCTGGGGGCCAATGCAAACTTGGATGATTGGCTGGGCGGCCAATGAGGGAGGACATATGGAGCAGCTGAAAAATAAACGGGAATTTCTTGCCGAAGTGGATGAAGCCATTCGGCTGATATTGGCCGGTGGGCAGCGTTACCGCATTGCCAACCGCGAACTGCAACGGGCGAATCTCTATGACCTGCGCAAGCTGCGGCAGGAATTGATGGCAGAGATTGCGGCGGATGAAGCGATCCCCGGCTTGCTGGGCGGCGCGTTCGTTGCAGAAATGGAGCCTAGATAGGAAAAACAGGAGGTAAGAATCATCTATGGCCAATGAACTATTACAAGCACTTTTCCCGGCTTGGGCTTGCCGCCGTGAAGAATACCGGCTGCGGCATGATATTCTTCAAGCGGAACGGGAGGCGCGAAGCCAGGGCTATGACGCGGCGAGCTATGACCGGCTAAACATGAACTGGTGGGCCACGAACCAAAGCGCCGAAGACACCGACCGGGGCGACCGTGACGGCATGCGTGCCCGGGCCCGGGACATGGAACGCAACAGCGATATTTATAACAGCGTTATATTGGCTTTTATACGCAACACGGTGGGCAACGGCTTTACGTTGCAGGCCCAAACAGATAACAAAGATTTGGATGATCAGCTGGAGGAGCTTTGGAAGGAATGGAGCAAGCCACGCAACTGCGATGTGACCGCCACGCAGTGTTTCAATCAGTTGCTGCGCATGGCCGTGCGGCGAAAGAAAGTAGACGGCGGCATGCTGCTGGTGAAATGTTACACGGGTGGCGGCTTGCTGCCATTTAAGCTGCAGGCCCTGGAGGTTGATGAACTGGCAGGCGCACGGATGAATCCATACCACAAAGGCAACAAAGTCGTGGGCGGCGTAGAGTACGATAAATATAACCGCGCAGTGGGCTATTGGATCCAACATTACCGCCTTGACGGCGTTTTGGCGGATGAGGTCTACTACCCGGCGCAGAATGTTATCTTTTATTTCTCTAAGCTGCGGCCCTCACAGGTGCGGGAGATATCCGACAGCAAACACATTTTAACCCGCGTGCGGGATTCCAATGAATTTATGACGGCGGTTTCGCTAAAGGAACGCATCGCGGCCTGCCTGAGCGTGTTCATCCGCAAAGCAGCCCCGGACAAAGGCGGGGGCAGCATGGGCCGCCCCGGGGAAATGAGCGCCGGAAAACAGCGGCCCAGCTACGAGGGGAAAACCGTCGCACCGGGCATGATTTACGAACTGGGCATCGGCGAGGACATCAATGTGGTCAACCCGGGCAATTCCGGCAATGACGCAGCAGCGCACCTGAAGACATTGCAACGCATTATAGGCGCGGGCGCGGGCCTGAGCTATGAGGCCACCAGCCGGGACATGAGCGAAACGAACTATTCTTCTGCGCGGCAAGGCAGCATTGAGGATGAGTTAACCTACGCAGAGGAAATCGAGCTGCTGACCTGGGTGCTGACGGAAATATACGAAACCTTTGTCATTTCCGCCGTTTTGGCGGGGAAGGTCAGCATTCCGGGCTTTTGGGAGAATAAGCAAATTTACATGCGGCACAAGTGGGTGGCCTCGCCGAAGAAGTGGATTGACCCGCTGAAGGAGGCCAGGGCAAATGAGGTGGCCTATAAAAATGGCTTTAAAACATATCAGCAGATTGCGGCGGAACAGGGCCGCGACTGGAAAGACATGTTCAATGAAATGAAGGAAGTAGCGGACTACGCTGCTACACTTGGACTCGCGATGATAGGAGGGTTTGGTTTTGCCGAACAACAGAAATGACCCGAACGCCACATTCCGGCGCGACTTCACGATACAACTGCGGGACGCGGGCGAAGATGGAAGCCGCCGCTGCGTCCTTAGCTTTTCCAGCGAGGAACCATATGGGCGCTGGTGGGGCACGGAGATCCTCTCCCACGCGGAGAACGCGCTGCTGATAAAGCGCCTGCAGGAAATTGGCGTGCTGTTGTTCAACCACGACCGGGATTATGTGCTGGGGAAAATCCTGCGGGCTTGGGTGGAGGACGGGCGCGGCTGCGCCGAAGTTGAATTTGATCCCGACGAAAAATCCGACCTTATTTTCCAAAAAGTACAGAGCAAGACGTTACAGGCTTCTTCGGTGGGATATAGAGTGCTAGTGTGGGAGGACGTGGAAGGCGGCGCGGTTTCTACCTGTGGGCGCTTTAAGGGCCCCTGCTCCATCGCCACGCGCTGGGAGCCGCTTGAGGTTTCAATTGTTTCCGTACCAGCCGACCCCACGGTTGGTGTGGGCCGAGACGCTTTGGACACGATCCCCTATCGGTTATTTGCTGCCGAGAGGCAGATAACAATCAACAAAAACAGACATGGAGGAACAACAGCATGACTTTAGCGCAAATGCTCTCACGGCAGCAGGAAATTACGGATGCCGCGCGGGCGCAAAAACGTGACCTGACAACGGAGGAGCAGAGGCAGTTCGATGAGCTGCAGGTCAAAATTGACGCACTGCGGAACGCGCCGCCCCTCGCGCCGCCGCCCGCGCAGCAGGAAAGCAGCCCCACGGCGGAAGAGGCCGCGCAGGCAGCGCGTGCCGCTGAAAACAAGCGTGTACGGGAAATCACGACCATGTGCCGCGATTTCGGAATGGAGCCGGATGCGTATATCCGAGACAGCGATTGCAGCTTGGAACGGGCGCAAGCGCTGGTGTTAGAAGCGTTGAAAAAGAAGCACCCACCTGCCGGGGCACGGATAACGCAGGACGAGGGCGACCGATTCCGCGACGGCATGGCCGAAGCATTGTTAGTGCGTTCCGGCCTGATCAGTGCCAATGAAGCCCCCAACGCCAACGGCCTGTTGGGCTATAGCCTGCGCCGCCTTGCTGAGGAATGCCTGGAGCGCAGCGGGATCCACGGCACCAGGGCGATGGCGGACGACGCTGTGTTCGACCACTTGATGCGCCAGTTCTATAATCCCTCGGGGCTGTTTCCGTCTATCATGGAGCAATCCATCAATAAGAGCTATGCCCAAGGCTACGAACAGGTGCCCCTTACCTTTGAGAAGTTCTGCGGCGAGGGTTCGCTGCGCGATTTCAAAGAGACGCAGGGCCAGTGGCTGGCAGGCAGCGCCGGGGAATTCCTGGAGGTGCCGGAAGGCGGGGAAATCAAGCATGACCTGCCCACGGACACCAAGCTGCCGACCCGCCGCCTGAAAAAATTCGGTCGGCAATTCACAATGACCTTTGAGGCCTTTGTCAATGATGACATTGATTTCGTGACAAGCGTGCCCAACCGCTATGCGCGGTCCCACAAGATGACCATCAACAAGCATGTGTTCAACCTGCTCTGGGGCAACCCGGCCATCTTTGACGGCAAGACGCTGTTCCATGCGGATCATAAAAACCTGATAATAACGGGCTCCGCGCCTTCCCACGCTTCATTGCAAAGAATGCTGCTGCGGCTCAAGCTGCAAAAGGACCACGAAGAAAATGCAATTATTTTGCCTCCGAAGTACATCTTGGTGCCGGTGGGCTATGATTTTGATTTCTACACGATCCTCAGAAGCGAAACCATCAATACCCCGGAGAACACGCAGGCCAAGAACCCGCTGTTTAACCTGGCGGTGGAGGTCCTTGAGGACCCGACCCTCAATGCGCTGGTGCCCGAAGGCTCGCCCGTGCCCTGGTTCCTGTTCGCCGACAAGGCGGCAGCGACGGCCATTCAGATCGACTACCTCAATGGGCAGAAGACCCCAATGCTCAAACGCGCCGAAAAGCCCGGCACCCTGGGCTTCATTTGGGACTTTTGGGGCTTTTGGGGCGTGAATGCAATTGACTTCCGGGGCGTGGTGAAAAACCCCGGCGTTGAGCTGAAACTTGATGAATAATAGGAGGAAATGAACATGGCAGCGAAAGCAACCTACATCCAACGGGGGGAATCCCTGGATCATACGAACAGGACCGAGCAGGAAATCAAGGCGGGCACTGTGCTGGTGAACGGCAAGATCGTCGGCGTGGCAGGCTGCGACATCCCCCCGGGGACGGTTGGCAGCCTACACGTGATGGGCGTATATGCCTTCCCGAAAGGTGCCGTGGCAATTGCGGGCGGCACGGCGCTGTTTTGGGACGCGGCTGCGGGCCAGGTTGCCGTGAGCGGTACGGTGCCTTTGGGTTACGCCGTAGAATCCGCAGCAGCGGAGACGGACATGGTGCCGGTGCTCATTGACCGCAGCGCGGGCTAGGAGGGAGCCGGAATGAAACTGATTGCCAATAGCCTGATGGAGTACGCCGGGAAGAAATATCTTCCCGGCCAAACGTTGCCCGATGGCGTGCCGGAAGAATTGCAGCAGAAATGGCTGCGGGTTGGATATGCCGTCAAGGGGCCAGAAATGAAAAAGCAAATAGACGAGCCTTTGCCCGTGCCCAGCGAATCCATGACCGTTGCGCAGTTAAGGGAATTGGCTGCGCAATATGGCGTTGACGCGGAAAGTGCAAAAACCAAGGCTGAGATCATCGGCCTTATCAAGGCCACGGGGAAGGTGCCGCAATGAGCCGGTTCAAGCAGGCGCTGGAGCGCGACATTGACAATGTTTTTATGAGTCTGGAGGAATTCGCCGACTGGCATGACATCGACGGCGTGTGCATGATCGCCATTGTTGCGGAAGATTCCCTCGAAACACGCGACCCGGCAATGGAAACGCTTTCCCGCATGGCGATGATCAACGGCATTGAGCTGCCGATCTATACGGATTGCGTGACGATTATTGTCAAGACGCGGGACTTCGGCCCCCGTCTGCGCGTGGGCGCGGAGATCCTGCTCGACCGTGAACGCAAGTTGGAGATCCAGCAATTCATGGACCTGGCAGGACTTTATGCCATTGTGGGAAAAGAGGTGCTGTAATGCCCACGCAAGAGCCCTTTGTGTTCGGCGCGGCGACGGTCACGATTGACAAAGACGGCGAACTTGTGAAGATTGTTAGCGCAATCAACAAAATGGATGGCGAAGCTGAAAGGATTCTTGATAATGCAGTCCGAGCTTCATCGGTGAAACTCGCAAAAGCCGCAAAAGAAGTCGTTGGCCAACGCTATATTTGGCATGATTCCAGCGCGAAGTCGGAAGACCTAAACGCTATTAAGCCCTACAGAGGCAGAGGCGGCGGCATCAAGGCAGCCGGTAAGCGCAGAAACATGACGGCCCGCGAAATTACGCCGCGCGTCAGGAGCGTTCCGGGTTCCCGCCCGGACGTTTATTCCGGGCGGTCATTGAGCGCAGGGAGAAGCCACGCTTTCACGGGAGACGGCAACAAGTCGAAAGGCTTCTTGGTCCACATCAGGGGCAACCCCGTGTTTGTCAGCCGGATCGGGAAAGGGCGCGGCATTGCAAAGAATAACCCTCGGGTTATTTCGAGAGCAGGCAATCGGCGCTTGGTTGAAGAGGTGAACAAGCTGACAGCCATTCAGTCGTTGTCCATCGCCGACATGATCAAAAGCCGCGAGGCCATGGATGAAGCGGCGGAACGCGCGGACTTCACCACAGTTTTGCAGGATGAAATCCATAAGCGCGTGCAAAAAGCACTGAAGAGGTAGAGTGTATGCTGTTGACATTATCAAAGGCGCTGCAGGCGGAATTAATTCACGTGTTCCGAAATATGCGCCTGCCCGACCGTGACGGCAATATACGGCCTATCCAAGTGCACCGCCAACGCTTCCCAAAGCAAAAAAAACTGGCTCGTGCCGATGCTTCCACCGACCCGATCCCTGCTTGCCTGGTGATTTGGGACCGTATGGAGGAATCCAAGAAGGAAGACACAGAAGTTGCCGCGTTCCTGCTTGACTTTGCCTTGTATGATGATGGCGCGGAACGGGATGGAACGGACGGTCTTATGATCCTGATCGACCTGATCCGGGAACGCTTCGGAAAAGATCAATATCTTGGTATTTACCGCAAATGCGCACCGCTTATCTCCGCGCCGCAAGTGGAAGACACCGGGGATTATTTTGTAAGCGGCGTTATTATCAAATTTGAAGTACCTATGTACGTAGGCGACAGCGACAAAGAAGGGAGCGATTACGAACAATGGCAACAACAAAACAATCCAAGGCCGCAGCTGCCGCCGCGCAGACGAACTCCGTGACGGCTGTAGCCTACATCGGCCCGACCATCTACGGCGTGGTGCGGCAGGCAACTGTGCTTCGCGGCGGCGTGCCCGAGGCGCTGGAAGAAAAAATAAGAGAGGTGCCGGAGCTGCGAGCGCTGCTCGTACCGCTGAATCGTTTTGCCCAAAGCTGGCAGGACGTGAACACGGAAGGCACGGCGGAGCACAGTTTCTTTATGTCGGCGCAACAGTCGATGTACCCGGAACCTGAAGGAATGGAGGTGAATTTCGATGGCTGAGCAGCCTTTCCACGGCGTATATGTACAGGAACAGAGCACGCAGATGGTGCAGACCTTGGCGGCAATGGCAGACATGGTCACGGTCGTCGATGTATTCCCCATCCATCTGGCCACGCAGCCCGTGAAGGCCAATGACCCGGTGCTGCTGACCAGCGCAAAGGAAGCTGCGCAGCTGGTGGGCATACACAGGGATATGGAGAAATACCCGGGCGGCCAAAGCACGAACAGCGCCGGTGTTCACGGCATATGGAATATGTTCGCGATTAACCTGCTTAACCGCGAGAACCCGGCCCATGTGAAGAACGAAGAGAATAACGCATTCAAGGTGAAGGTGGTCAGTGACCGCGTAGAACCCGCCACGGCGATTGCGGACGGAGACACGGACGGCATCTTCATGGACACCATTGTGATCAAAAGCCTACAGGACGTTGTGTACAGGGAGGGCATTGACTATGCTTTGACGCGTACCAACGCGGGCGAAGTGCTGGTTACACCTATTCTAGGCGGCGGCATTTTTGCTTTGAATGCAACGACGCTGGAAGTTACGCTGAAGCTTTCGTTCCTGCGTGCCAACCCTGCCGGGCTAGACAAATGGGAGTGTATTGGCGGGATGGATGTAAACACGGGCGAGGTCACGGGATTGGAAGCGATCAACCGCATCAACCCGAAATACGGGCACCCTTATGTGCCGGGGCAGATCATCTCCCCGGGCTTCTGCGAAGATCCTGACGTGGCCGCGATGCTGCAAGCCAAGGCCCGCAACATCAATGACGGATTCATGGCCATGGCGCTGATTGACCTGGACGACGACCCAAAGACCGGAGCGGCCTGGTACCAGCAGGCGGCGGCGCAAAAACAGGCGCAGGGTGTGAGCAGCACGCATGCTCTGGCGCTGTGGCCCAGCGTAAAAACCGGCACACGCGTCACGTCCAACAGTGCACATTACGCTGCCGCGAAGGCCGTGCAGACCGCACGCAACGGCGGCATTCCGTCGCAGACCCCCTCCAACGATGATTTTCATGTGACGGGTGCATGCCTGAAAGACGGCACGGAAATTCTGTTGGAAAAAGCGCAGGCAAACGTGCTCAACCGGCAAGGCATTGTAACGGTGCGCAACCGCAGGCCATTTGTTATTTGGGGCAACTACACGGCTGCCTACCCCGGCGTGCAGGACCCAAAGGACTACTGGCTCAACATACGCTATTTGTTCAACTGGATCAATAACACGCTAATCATGACCTTCGATTCGCGCGTGAGCAGCCTGCTCAACCGCTACGAGGTGGAAGAGGCGATAGAAGCCGTGAAACAGTGGCTTGACGGGCTTTCGGCGGCAAAGCAGATCCCGCACGGCGCACGCGTGGAATGGGTGCCGGAACTCAATCCCCCGCAGGAACTCTACAAAGGCCTCGCGCGGGTATTGATCCATCTGGGGGCCTACCCGCCGCTGCAGGCGCTAATCTTCCTGCCGCAGCTGGACCCGCAGTTGCTGGTGGATGAACTCGATGGCATAGGAGGTGCCGCCTGATGGATAAATTGACATTACCGAATATGATCAACAGCTTTTCCATGTATTCCGACCTGGAAAAGCTCGTGGGCACCACCGGCGAGGTGACGCTGCCGACGCTGACGGAGAAGACCGTGCCTGTGTTCCTGCACGGTATGATCGCCGAAGTTAACCAGCCCGGGCGCGGCAACCTGGAGGCCATGAACATTCAGGTCCCATTTCAGAGCATCAGCGACGAATACTTCAGCATGCTTTCCAAGGGAGACAGCATCAACCTGACGTTACGAGCCGAGGTGCGGGCCCGCATGCGCCTGACAGGGCTCCCTGCTCCCATGGGCTGGACCTTGTTTATGGGGGGCAGCATCAGCGAATATGCCCTGGGCGTTGCGCGCCAGCCGGGCGCGATGGACAACAACCTCACAATCCAGCTGCACCGAATTGTGTCGCTGTTCAACGGGCGCGAACGGCTGCACCTGGACGCGTGGAACACAATTTACCGCGTCAACGGCAGGAACATGCTGATCGGGACGCACATGCACACATAAGGAGGACGCATGGAACATTGTATCAAGTTTATAAAGCCCTATATGTTTGAGGGCAAGAAGCACGAGGGCGTGGACTTGGCGGGGCTGCGGAAGCTGAGCACAAAGGACTACTTTGCGGCACAGGTCGAAGTCGGGCGGGTTCAGAGAGTGCATATGGCCAGCATGGCATTCCTGAACGCGCTTGCTTCGGTTGCCGCGGGGCGGCCCCGCAGCTTCTTCGGCGGCATCGCCGGCGCGGATGCGTTCCGCGTGCCGCGAAAAGTCAAAGCCATGATTGAAGACATTGAAGACGAGGAAGCGGAACAGGACGGCCTTCGAATTAATTTCAAGCGCCCGGGCGCTTTCGGTAAAAAGCTTGATCTGTCGCGTTTGCGCGAAATGACTTCGGATGAGTTCGTGCAGGCGGAGGAAATGATCGGCTTTGACGAATGGTCCGGATCCGATGATGTTGTCAGCATTAAATATGCCTGCGCCGTGGCGGCGATTGCGCTGTGCCCGGAAAAGCCGGATGAACAGCTGAGCAAGCTGATGGAGGCCCCGTTCTGGGTGGGAACGTTCATTCTGGATGTGGTACAGAGTTTTTTTGGACAGTCGGGTTCGGAGGAGGAGGAGCGGAAGGCGGAGGAACCTTCGGAGACTACCTCATAGGCTTCGCGGCTAAGCTTGGTCAGGCGACCTTTACCGGCATCAATTATTACATGGGAATGAAACCCGCCGTTATGATACGCCGCGGCGGCGTTATCGCAAAGGCGCTTGACGGAAAAGGGGGTTAATCGAAATGGCCGGAAAAAAGCAATCGGAATACCAGACGATCATCCGCCTGGCCGGAAAGATTGATCCCTCCTGGGGACGCACGATGAAAAGCGCCATCAGGGACATTAAGCAGTTCATGGAACTTGACGCAAGCGGAAAAGCCAAAGAGATTGGGCTTATGGCAGCCGGAAAGGGAATTCAGCTGGCGGGTACCGCCATACAGGCAGGAACCAGGCTGGCGGCGCGTGGAATGCAGGAGCTTTATAAGTGGACCCGGGACAGCATTCCAATCGCGATGGAGTACGGCACGCAAATGCGGCAGGTGGCCAGGTATGTCGATGAATTCCGCGACAGCAATAACAACCTGACGGCTGACTATCAAAAATTCTATAACGAACTGCTGACCGTGCGATCTATCTATTCGCCAAAGGAGCTTGCGGAAATTGCGGCGGCCAACGCGAAAGCGCAGGTCCCGCTGGAAGAGCTGATGTCGTCCGTCAAGCTTTCACTGGAAGTGGGGACGGCTTTCAACAGCACGGCAGGAGTAGCGGGCGACATTGTCCGCACGATGTATGCCCAGCAGGGAATGAGCATCGACGAGATACGCCTGCTGGCGGATTCTGTCAGCCGCGTGGCGGACAACAGCAACGCGGATGCTATTTCGCTGATGAAGATCATTGCGTCAAAGGGATCAATGGCCGAAATAGGAGGCCTTGACCAAAGAATGGTTGCGGCCATCGGCGCGACATTGGGCGCGAATGAAAGCGGGTTTGGAAGCCCTGAGAAAATCGCGACGTCGCTGAAGAATATAGTATCATACCTGAATGAAGGTGATTTTTCAAGCGACAAGCGTCAGCAGGCCTTGAAACGTCTCAATCTTACTTCGGCGGAAACGGCTGAAATGATGCAAAAAGATGGCGGTGAATTCCTCAAGGGCCTGCTTGAAAAGGCGATGCATCTCCCCGAAAAAGACAGGCTGGGCGTGCTTGGGGCTATATTCGGAAGGCAATCCACTGGAGATGTGGCGCAGCTTGCCCAGAATATTGATAAGCTTGATCATTTTATGCGCATGGCTTACAGCGATGACGGCGAAACGGTCAAGAGCGTACATGACTTTATTGTGTCGCAAGATCCAGCGCACCGGCTCACCATGCTGCAAAATATGGTTGAAGGCTTTCGCGTACGCGTTGGTACGGCGCTCATGCCGGGCGTAGAGAATTTTTTAGACGCAATACTCGGCAGGCCGGGGGAGGACAGCCCGCTGGGCGAGTTATTCTCGGAGCTGGAGCAGCCGATTGCGGAGTTCGGCAAAGCTTTTGGTGAAACCATCGGCGCGGTGGTAAAGGACCCTGACGTGCAAAGCGCATTCAAAGAATTATTGAGGGTCGCGCCGGAACTGCTGGGATCGCTGCTCCCCGCGATTCCCCCGCTGGCAAAATTCGCGGCAAATCTCGCTATCGCGATAGCGCCCCTGACTGAGGCTGTAATGACAGGCCTGGTATCTGCCATAATTGCCATTGAGCCGTTGCTGACGCTGCTGGCGAAGGGGCTGGGGTGGCTAATTGAAAGCCTCCCTAAAATTGGAAGGACGGTCAGTTCCTTCTCAAGGGTGTCTGGTTTTTTAGGCGGGCGGAAGGAAAATAATAACTCGGGCGGAACTCGCACTTCGAACTCAGGGTCAAACGCTTCCAGCGGTGGCCTCAGGTTCGCAAAAGGTTATATTGTACCGAGGCCAACGTTCATGCCGCCGTCCCTGCAGGGCGAGGGCGGCGAGCCGGAGGCGCTGATGCCTCTGAGCAGATTGGAAGAACTGCTTAATCGCCGGGGAAATGTTCGCGGCGGCGGCGGTGATAAGTTTGTTTATGCGCCCACCTACAATGTCGGCCCCGGCACAGACGTGGAAGAACTGCGCAAAACCGATGAAGAAAACCAACGGGACTTTGAGCGCCGCATGGAGCGATGGGAACGAGAGCGCGGCCGCCGCAACTTTACAAGGCCGCAGCCGGCATAGGAGGACCTATGGAACAAACGTATATCACGCAGGAGGGCGACCAGTGGGACATCATCGCCCGCAAGCTATGGGGAAATGAACTGCTGGCCGACCTCCTGATGAAAGCGAATATGGAGCACTTGGACTTTTTCACCTTTGGCCACGGCGTGGCACTGCGCGCACCTGAATTGCCCGCGCGCGCAGCAGCGGCGGGCATGCCCGGGTGGAGGCAATAGGAAACAGGAGCCGAGTCCATCCTGGCTCCTGTTTTGATTTCTAATTATTGCGCCTGTATCTGCCTTACCAGCGTATCGGTAAGGGCGCTGGAGAAATTAATGCCTCTCTTCTCGGCGGCGGCGTTGACCCATGCGGGTATGGTTAAAGTCTTCTTGACCAGCTGCGTGCCGTGCCGGCGGCGGTAATCGTCCTCGTCGAACTCCACGAGGGCGACAAACGCGCCGCCCGCGCAGGCGATTTCGCCGGGTATGCTCGCGGGCGGGTAGACAAATGTGCCGCCTTCCGCTTCCAGGTAAAGCCCCAGCGCGGCGCAGCCCATTTCGTAGGCCTCCTCCAGGGTGTCGCCCTCGGAGAAGCAGCCGGGCAAATCGGGGAACGCAACGGAAAAGCCGGTTTCCTCGGGGGTAAACACAGCTGGGTAAAAACGCTTTGCCATATTCATTCGCTCCTTTGTTGAATTTTATTTGGGAAGGCAGGGGCCTCACTTGAGGCCCGCCTGCTTGAGAATGTTTTGCTCGGTGCCGGTTTTCAAGGTTTTCACGGGATCCGGGACGATGGCGATTTTTCCGGTTTCCTTGTTCTTGAATTTCTTGTGAGAGCCGTTTTGGCTGACGAAGACGAAACCGTTTGCTTGCAGCAGCTGGATGATTTCCCGCGAAGACATCGGCATGGGCTTCTCTCCTTTCGCTTTATCCGTTGCTATTGTAACACGTGCCAGCACGTATGTCAAGCTTTTTTTAGATTTTTCAAAATATTTTTGGAGGGTGCCAATGAAAACGCCACGCTTTGAGGCGTCTGTATCCTATGCCGGGGAAGATATCACGGTTGGCATGGAGAGCAAGACATCCTCGTTCAGCTACGGTGACCCGGACGGCGGGGGCAGCGACACCTGCAAGCTGGTATTCGCTGACGACAAAAACGAGTGGATGCAGCCCGCGAACTGGCCCAAAAAGGGCGACAAGTTTTCCGCGCATATCACGGTCAATCATTGGGACGGCCCCATGGACGCAAGCCGCGCCTTACAGTGCGGTACATTTACGCTTGACAGGCCACAGGCCAGCGGGCCGCCCACAATCGTCTCCATAGCAGGGGTTTCGCAGCCTGCGAACAAAGATTTTAAAGATACGGACCGTACAAAGACCTGGGAGCGGGTGACGCTGCAGCAGATATTGCAGGACACGGCTTCGATGGCGGGCATTGCGCTGCATTATGACGGCCCGAACATTCCCATTGGAAAAGAAGAGCAGAACGAACCGAACGCAAGCTTTTCTCAAAAGATGTGCGACCGCTATGGCTTTCGCATGAAAATCTACAGCGACCGCCTGGTGGCCTTTCACCGGGCGACATACAAGCAAAAGCCGCCTGTGCGGACGTTTACGCTGGATTTGCGCAACCTGGGGCCCTGGGATTATGATGATTCGATGGAGCCCTACACCGGCGCGGAGCTGGTCTATACGGACGCGGCTTCCGGCAAGGAAATTAAGGCGAACATCGGCGGCGGAGACCGTATATTAAAACTGAACAATCAGGCCGACAATGGGGCGGACGCGGAGCGCATTGCGCAGGCGGAACTGGAAGCCGCCAACCACAGCGCGGTGACGCTCAGCTTCACTACGCGGGGCGATGTCGAGCTTTGCGCCTCACAGGTGATTGAGGTGCAGGGCCTGGGCGAACCTGACGGCCTTTATTATATTGACAGGATAGATCACGATTGCAGGCGCGGGACTTACGAGATTACCCTGCGCTTGAGCAAGATTCTTTGATTCGCTCGGGGCGCGGGGACGAAGTCCCCGAAAAGAAAATAGCCCCTCCTTCGAGGAGGGGTTGGGGTGGTGGGTTAGAATGATTACAGAGCATGTTCGCGTGGGATATATATCGGCGATTCACTGGGAGGACGGGACGGTGGACATTGTTTATAAAGGCCTGGATGATTCCGTTACGACAGATGTGCCCTTCCCGCTGCTGTTTTGCAGCAAGCTGAAAGTGGATGACCCGGTGTGGGTGCTGCACAGGAAAGCGGGGCGCAGCTCGGCGCTGTGCCTGGGGCGGTATTGGTTTAACGATTACAGGCCTGTAGAAGGCCTGCGGGGCCTGTTCCGGTTGGCGTTCAGCCGGGACCAGGAGCGGGCCTACATACGCTACACCGACCCTGATGAGGATGACGGCGGCAATGACGGGGCGTTTTTGTTTCATAACGATGACGACGCGCGTGCCGAAGCGAAAAACATTGAGCTTGAAGCGGATGAGGATATTTCGCTTCAGGCTCAAAATATCGCGGCGGAAGCGAAACAAAAGCTTTCGTGCAAGGCGAACACAGTCGTGATTGAGGCTGACACCACGGGGGAGATTAAAGCCGGGGCTACGCTGGAACTGAACGCCCCCAGCGTGAAGATCGCGGGCGATAGCATTGAGATCAGCGCGACGGCGACAATTACCATTGATTCTCCGCAAGGCAAGATTTCGTTTGCTGCGGGCGACATGGTTGCGGCCATGGTTTCGCTGGCCAATCACCCGCATCTCACATTCGCATTGGCAAATGCAGGCGGCCCTGTCGAGGGAATCATTGGAGCGCCAACGCCAACAGGAGGATAATTATGATAGGCAGCTGGGGGCCGATTGTATTTGAAATGAGCGCGCGGCGTAAGTTCTCGTTCAGCGGCGGCAGCCGTGATGTAAGCTACCGCTACGGGCGCACAGAGCTTGTCAATGGCAAGGCGCGGCAGCAGTTCGGCGGCGAAGAGCTGGAGGGCTTCCATATTGAAATTTGGTTCTCGGTGGATATCGGGCTGGACCCGCTTGAGGAAATCGAACGCATTGCGGACATCGCCGTGCAGGGGGAGTCCTACCCGTTCATTGTGGGCGGCAGGCCTATCGGCAAGAACATGTTCGTGATTACGGCGCTGCCGCAGGAATGGAAACGCATTTCGGGCGACGGCAAGGTGCTTGAGATACGCGGCTCGGTGCAATTCTCTGAGTTTGTTGATTAGGAGGGCCTATGGAGCAGGTCATTCAGATAGACAGCGGGCGGGTGATCAGGACGGACAGCGCACTGCTGCCCTACATCATGATTACGGCCCATGGGGCGGAAACCTTCGCAGATGAGGTGTGGGAGCAGCTGGTGATCCTGCTGGGCACGCAGCCGGGGGAACAGGGCCTCGACCGTGCGCTTGGGATCCGCGTGCCGATAGATGAGCTGCTGCCGAAGGCCATGGCCGAAACGGAAGCGGAGATCGTAATGAAGGTGCCTCGGTTCATACAGGGCATTCGGGTGTATGAAAACAAATGGCTACCGGGGGGCTATAATGGGCAAATGACGCTGAAGGTGGTGATCACGCGTGGCTAACATACCGGAATTGGCGGCGGTGCCGGATGTATCGCTGATGGACGGCATGACATTGGAGGCCTACCGGGACGGCCTGATCCGCGAAGTGGAAGAAGAGAACGCGGCGATCACCGGCAGGCTGACGCGCTTACCTCGGGCGGATAAGCACCGCATGGCGCTCAATGCCGTGGCGTTATATCTTTACAATGCGGAAATGCGGCTGGAGCGGCGCTTTTTGGCCCAACTGCTGAAGACGGCCTATGGGGATGATTTGGATCAGTTGGCGGCGACCATCAGCCACGGGCATTTGAAACGCTACGGGGAGCGCTATGCCACGGTGACGGTGCGCTTCAGGCTTTCGGCCATACGGGCGGGGGCCACGCCGATCCCCATCGGTACGCGGGTACGCGGGGAAGAGGAAATCTTCTTCTTTGTGAAGGAATACGCGGAAGTGCCTCCGGGCGAATTATATGTTGACGCGAAATGCGAAGCGATCACAGCAGGGCGCGGCGGCAATGGCTTTTTGCCGGGGGATATCAATGTCCTGGTGGATCCTCTGCCGTTCGTTGAATCCGTTGAAAACGTGAATATCAGCGCGGGCGGGGCCGACGTGGAAAGCTGCGAAGACTTCACCCGGCGTATTTATTATTCCGGCGAGCGCTTCTCTACGGCGGGCGCGCTGGACGCGTATAGATACTGGGCCATGGAATGGAGCCCGGACGTGGAAACCGTATGGCCCTTCAGCCCTGCGCCCTGCCATGTGACCGTGCTGGTGCTCATGACAGGCGGCGTCACCCCGGACGAGGAGATCATCAAGGGGCTTTACGAGCACTTGAGCGCGAAGGATAAACGGCCACTGTCTGACAAGCTTGTAGTTGGCGCACCCATTGAAGTAGACTACGAGATCAACCTGACCTATTTCATCCGGCAGGATTTCGCGGCCTCGGAAGTTCATATACGGCAGGCGGCGGAGCGGGCGGTGGATGAGTATGTGCGCTGGCAGCGGCACATCCGGCGCGATATTACCCCGGGGAAGCTGTTCCACTTCCTGCACGCGGTGCCTGGTATCAAGCGCGTGGCCATCACAAGCCCCGGCGCGGACGTGGTCATCGACGACCGCAGCGTGGCGCGGCTTGCGCTGCGAAATGTGGTCTACGGCGGATTGGAGGTGGAATAGATGAATGTGCCACTCATAGACGCGAAATTCACCGACGCCATGCCGGAGATTTTGGCCGGCGAGCCATGGATGCAGGCATGGGCCACAGTGATACAGCGGCGCGTACGGAGCCTGATTGAGCGGGAGAATTTCTGCTCCATCTATAACAAACTCGACGAAATGCCCGAATGGGTGCTTGACGTGATCGCGCCGAATATACGGGCGGAGAGCTACAGGGAGACGGACGACATCGAAACCAAGCGGGAGAATATCCGCTTTGCGCTGTGGGGCAACAACATCAAGGGCACGGTCGCGGCCACGGAAGGCCTCGCGCAGGCGGTCTTCGGCGCAGGGCGGGTACAGGTGCAGGAGTGGTTCGACTATGATGACGATCCGGGCTACTTCCAGCTGCTGATACATAACCTGAGCGCCACGGACGACATGCTGGAGGACTTTATCAAACGCATGGACGGCTATAAGCGGCTGAGCTCGTGGCTGCGGCGGTTTTTGATACAGATTACCGCGCCACGGCATGATTTGCACATGGGGATCGCTATGCTGCGGTCAAAGCACACATGGATGTATATGATGCCCGGGGTCAACCTGACCACGCGGCTTGCCATGTGCCGCGTACGGCGCACGATACTGATTATGGACTGTACAGGAGGGTAACAAATGGGCTTTTCGGCAGCACCAAGACTGACACAATTGGGGCAACGGGCAAAAATGCGTTCGTTCGAGGGCATACCGTTAGATTTCCCCAACGGCAAATTCTTAATAGGCAGCAAACATCAACCAGGCACTTCGGCCTGGAGCCTGACAGGCCTGCTGCAGCCGGTGGCGGAGGTGCCTATCAGTTATGTCATGCGGCAGCAGATTAACCCGGGTATCGGCGCTGCGCCAGAGGACGGCCTGAGCTTCGTGCGCCTGCGGGGGATTATCCCGGTGGGGCTCCTGCCGGATAATTTCATTGTCGGCGAGCTTGGTATACAGGTGCCCAGCAACCTCGAAGACGTGCCGGGTAATATCCTGTGGGCCTACACCAACGCTGACGACCCGGAAGTCTACCGCATGCGGGGGAGCTCGCTGACGGCGGAAGTCATCGACATCTTCATTTTGATTTCGGACGACGCGGCGATCACGCTCACGCCGGACCTCGGCATGGCGGCGGCTACGCTGTTCGACATTGATGAGGCGCTCGAGGCGCACAACGTCGACCCGAACGCGAACCCGCAGGCGATTGAGCGGCACAACCGCGCCGCAGACGCTCACGCTGAGCTATTCGCCGCATTGAGCGGGGGCGCGGCTGATGCGCTTGCGGCGACAATCGCGGCGCACAACAGCGCCGCAGCAGCGCACGGACCGAACATCGACGGGCGAATTGCGGCGCACAACACGAGCGGCACGGCCCACGCAGCCCGCTTTGCGGCGGCCAATGCCTATGCGGACAGCCAGGCGCAGGGCGCGCTTTCATCAGCCAATAGCTATACGGACAGCAAGATCGCGGGGCTGAGCATTCCGACGGTTGAGGCGGGGCCGTGGACGCCCGGGCTGGTTGACGGTGGGCCGACAACTGTGCAAGACCTCGGCTGCCGGTTCTGCCGGGTCAACAGGATTGTCACTGTGTGGCTTAAATGCAGGGTTGCAAACGCAAATACGCTCAGCTCAAACACAGTTCAGTTTTCTGGCTTGCCATACGCTGTATCCAATGGCCCTGCCGTTGGGACGCTTGGCCTGGTCGACTCGTCAGGCGCCAGCACAGCGTGGAACAACTCAATGGCGACGGCCCTTGGCGCCAGTGTATACTGCATGACTTCAACGGGCGGGTCGATTACCTATGCGGCGATGCCGGGGCTCGGCGGGTTTCGCGATATCGCAGCGACGATCACATATGAAACGAACGTTTAGGAGGGAAACGACATGAAATTAACGGAACAGATTTTTCTTGATAGCCTTTGCAAGGATGCGGTCAGCGTGCGCAGGCAAAGCTTTTTGCTGCAAAATGGGCATGAACTGCCTGTTGGCGACGTCCATCGCATGGCTTTCGTCAACAGCGCGAGCGGGCGGGAGTTGCTGCAGGGCTGTGAAATTGACGAGCGGTTCAAGCAGGCGATTTTCGCGGCATGGGGCGACGAAGCGACCGTAACGGAACCCGTACCCGGTGAGCAGGCGGGGGTGAGCTGATGCATTTATCGGAAGAAATTCGCATTGAGGTGCGGGGCCGCAGGGCGAGGCGGCTGCATGCCGTGGCTCTGCATACGGGCAACGCGCACAGCTATCGCGTGCTTTTCGACATTGATCCGGACGATAAGTTGTGGCAGCGGCTGAGCCTTTCCGCCTCTTTTCGGGCGGTGACGCACAAGGGCGCTGTGACCAAGGCGGTCGCCCCGGTTGGGATCGACTGCCGGGCGATGATCCCGGCGGAGGTGCTACGAGAGCCGACGGGCGCACGCGGGAAGCTCGAGGTTGCACTGAGCGGCACAAGCACGGGCGAAAGAACGGTCGACACCAATATGGTCAGCCTCGGGCCTGTATCGCAGGGAGCGGGCGGCGGCGGTTTCTTTGATGAATGCGAATGCGCACCGCCGCAGGAAAACTGTGGCGGGATGGAACGCGCCTGGCGCTTTATGATGGCGAAATTCGCGGAGTACGAGCCGTTCATGCGGCGGGTATTTTGGTTTTTGGATCGGAACGAGGCAACGCTAAATCGAATCGGCGCAGATAAAAACACGTGCCTCCCCACCTGGGACGATGCCCCATGGCCCGGCAGCGCTGGCGATATCGAACCAGGCGCCACAGACCACGCCGCGCTTGACAACCTCGGCTATGACAGCAGCGGGCACACTGGTTTCGCAAGCTCAGAAGAGGTCGCTGCGCTTCAGGGCACAGCCGATCTGACGAACAGCAGGATCGACGCGCTTGAAGAAGCTGTTGAGGATTTAGGATGCACGGTCGAAACCCCAGTTACTGTCCGGCCCGACTTTTCCCATCTCGCCGAAGTCACCACGCCTCTTGCGCAAACGCTCAACAGCTACACCGCGCAGGCCTGGGGACCGATCCCGCTTGCGCTTATCACCGGCCCTGCGCCGGGCGACCCTGTGGAGATCCGCATGGCTGAAGCGCCTCCCCTCCCCACGATCCCACAGGGCGAATTCGCGGGGATTCAGGCTGTGGGGGTCGGCAGAACGTGGAGTGTTGCGGTTGGGATGGTTACTGAGCACGATGCACTCATTCAGCTGGAAGAACAGGGCCTTGAGCCTGGCAAGCGCAGGGTATTTATTTATGCATGGGGCATGCTTCCCATTGAGATAACCGGCTTCGAAATCCCGCAGGGCTGGAGCGAGCTCGTGATCGACGGCGATACCGGTGAACCGACTTCTATAACGCCGATTACGGCAGCGGAAATCGGGACCATCGAAGCGATGCAGGTCAAATTCGACCACGACGGCGATATTACGTTCCCGGGCGGGATTTTGGAGGCGTTCGCGGTGCGGACATGGCCAGCGGCGACCTACGAGTTCATCAACGGAGCATGGAGGCTTGTAGGCGAGGCGGTTGAAAGGGAGAGCACAGGCCATCCTGGCGGCACTGGCGGCACTGGCGGCGTGACGCGTCAGGAACTGGACAGCGCACTTGGCGAGTTCACGAAGCTGATTCCGTCGCAGGCGAGCGTGAACAACCAGTTGGTTGATAAAAATCTCCTCACAGACACTGTTAATAAAATACAGGCGCGGTATATCACACCGCATCCAATTGAGTTTCCAACCGGGCAATGGCCGAGCCTTGAAGCGCTGCGAAGCGGCCCGTGGTGGTACCACGGCGGGCCGCAGACAACACCCGCCGCGAACGATTACGCAGTTTTTATCTCCGCGGATGGGTCGGTGTGGCGCACGACATTCAGCGGTGAGCTTGGTTTATGGTCGCCTTCGTATAAAGTTAACGATAGGCCCTTCACGGCAGACGAAGTGGCTGTGCTCGCCAGCGAAATGACGCTTGAGCTGACCAATAAGCTTCGGAACATTGATTCCGAGCCAACGCCGAACAGCAATCGCCTGGTGCGCAGCGGCGGCGTACACAGCATGATACAGCAGATCGCTGCTGCTAGCTCGCGTGCGGTATTGCAGCGCATTGCAGTTGATGCAATCACTACGGTGCCGCTGTTGCCCGGCGTCCACTATCATATCGCGCTGGAAGGCCATGTGGCGGCTCGCATTAATTTGATCGACACGGGGACGCCGGTTGGTTTTGTGAATGAGTTTCGCTTTGTGCTGGAAACGCAGGAAAATATGGACCAGGGCATAACGCTTGGCTTTCAAAGCCGCCGGGAGCTTTATGCGTCGCCGGGGCTGGAACTGCAAGCCGGAAAGCTATATGATGTTCGCGTGCTGGATGATATGGCGTTTTTCACGGAGCGTGCGCCGTTGGTACATGTCTCCGGTGGCCCGGTGGAACCCATCGACGGCATGATGATCGACTTCACGGCGGGAGATAGCTTGAATATGCTCCACCATCCGGACTGGATTTTTGGGCAAACTTTCGAGCACAGCCCGCCATTCACGCTGACGGAAGTTAACCGCGACGGTATTCGGCATGCGCAGCCGTCGTTAGGCTCGTTCATCGCGCCGCGTTTCCCGAATTACGAAAATGAGGCCCTGGAAATTGATTGCTTCATGCCCGGTTCACAGGCCCCGGCGCTGACCGTCGGCAACGGGATTGACAATTTTGCGGCGATGCAGTTTAACTATGTCCCACTGACTCTTGTGAGCAATCTTCGAATTCTCAGCAACCCGACGACCGCGACGAACTTCAGACTTGAGGCTGTATCGCTGACCTCGCCATTCCACAAGCGCATGCGGATTGAGCGGCACGGCGCGAACATCAAGTATTTCATCAACCGCGGAACTGATGTCAACGACCTGGAGCTTGTGCGCGAAAACGATATCGTCGGCACGCTTGAACCGAGATCGTTCGTCAGCGACATGCAGGCCATTGGATACAGCACGGGGATCGTGTTCCCGAATGCGAGCACGCTCATTCGGTCGATTAAGCGGGAGAAATTGGGGTAGGGAGGAGGCGATCTATGATATACACAAGAACGAAATCAGAATATATCGGCAGCGGTCCGTTGCAGGTGCATTTGTTCTTCGACACAATGGCAGACTTTTCAAGCCTGCCTGGATTAACCCGCACAGCGCCCGGCAGCACCGCCTACGGGCCGGTAATCGGCGGGGACGCGCAATTTTTCATCCTCAGCGGGGAATCTGGAAGTTGGGAGGCGCAGTGATGGATGGACTCATGGCGCTTACGCTTGCGAAAAAATATACAGACTCCGTCGCCCCCGACCAAGGCCCGCCCGGCGCAACCGACCTGCTCAACGCCATCTACCCTGTCGGCGCGATTTACATGTCCGTCGCGGACACGAACCCGGCGGCGCTGTTCGGCGGCACGTGGGCGGCGTGGGGGCAAGGGCGCGTGCCGGTGGGCGTAGACGCCGCGCGGGCTGAATTTAACGCCGCCGGGCGCGGAAACGCATACGCTGACGGCGGCGCAAATCCCCGTGCATGCCCACGCGTTCACCGGATCGCCTGTGAACACCGGAAACAACAACGTGGGCCACGTGCACCAGGCGCTGACCGACGGGGATTTGAGAGGCATCAGCAATTCCGACAGAGGCGGCGGCATGGGCTGGGTGTGGGGCGGCGGCGGGTACGGGAACAGGACCCTGGCCCACTACCTAACGGGCGGGCAGAGCGCGAACCATATCCACACAGTGACGGCGGCAGGCACCGTGGGCAATACCGGCGGCGGGCAGGCGCATGAAAATATGCAACCGTTCGTCACGTGTTTTATGTGGCGAAGGACGGCGTAGGGAGAGGAAAGGAAGGAGGGCGGCGCAGAGGAATTATTTTAAATAGTTTGCAGGAAAACCAATTTTGCTTCTGTCTACGGATGGATGATGCTCCAATGCCTCTTTCAGCCGCAGCGTTGCGCTGATAGAGGCTTGCGGTTTCAAAAATGGGCGCAGAAGATATAAGACGGCAAAGATTCTGTTAGACGGAAAATCGCATTCTTTCGGCAAACGCGGCGGGAATAGTAATTGCTTGTTGTAAAGACGCCCATAGTGCGCGCAGGTATTTCTAACCTCGACAAACGAACGCAGCCAACTTTCCAGAAACGCGTATTGATGCACTCCGACCGATCTTGATATGATTGTTTTATCTTTTGGAAGCATGTTTTTGAACATTTTAGAAATTGTACCGAAAGGAAGAATTTCAACGATAGCCCATACGGGAATATCGCCTCCATAGTTTTCGTCATGATGCTTAACAATCGGTGATTTGCATTGAACTGATTTTTCCCGTTGCATCGCCGCGAGCATTTCCATGAAATAATCATTACTGGAGAACATAGCGCTGTTCAGATAGCCGAGCGGTCCATATGTTTCGCCGATATGATATGCCAGATTGGTTCGAAAGATAATTTCAAATTCTTCCAGCATTTCAGAAAGTATGTGCCTTAGCTTACAATCAAAGACGTAAAGCCCATAGATATCGCCAAATGAAATTCCAGGCTTAAATTTCGTTTTCTCGTTGTCAATATACAAGCCAAGCGCATAGGCGTTGATTAGCCTGTAATAATTTGTACCGGACAGTATCTCCGCCGCCGAATCCTCATCGTCAATCCGCATTCCAGCGGACCGAAGGTAATCGACTTGTTGCGCAATCGAAAGAAATTGTTTGACAGGGCGCGACATAACGCTACCTCCATAAAATCAAAAGTCCCACCGTGGTACGCTGCTCGCAACCAAAGTCGCGCCTAAGCGTGGTGGGCTCGTTCACTCATATTTTATGCGAAAAATTACAAAATGTCAACCATCTGGGCGCAAAAACAAAAAAAATAGCATCATGAACAAAACTTGTTGTTAGTATTTGTGAAATGCAACGAAAGGATGTGGCGAATCATGTCATTAACGCAAATCCAGAGGGAATTTAAGGCCCGGGTGGGCACGGCCGCGCAGGCCGATATGTCCCGCAGCGGCATTCTTGCCTCGTTGAAAACCGCGCAGGCTATTTTGGAAAGCGGCTGGGGCAGCTCGAAGCTGGCCAGGGAGGCCAACGCCCTGTTCGGCATCAAAGCGGATTCTCGCTGGGCCGGGCGCACGCACGAAATTATCACGCGGGACGGTGCGGGGAAGCCATACACGGCGAAATTCCGGGCCTATGACAGTTGGGAGGA
>Ga0123353_10001440_pt1 | contig 29052 bp, 36 predicted proteins | sample TergutLab28metaG_3_FD_92763 | JGI IMG/M metagenome (GOLD analysis project Ga0123353, IMG submission 92763) | Labiotermes labralis P3 segment gut microbial communities from Petit-Saut dam, French Guiana - Lab288 P3 | ecosystem: Host-associated > Arthropoda: Insects > Digestive system > Gut ...
AACGCGGAAGTAGCTCAGTTGGTAGAGCACGACCTTGCCAAGGTCGGGGTCGCGGGTTCGAGTCCCGTCTTCCGCTCTCAAGGATGCCTTGGTGGTGGAATTGGTAGACACGCAGGACTTAAAATCCTGTGATCATTGCGATCGTGCGGGTTCAAGTCCCGCCCGGGGTACGATGGCGCTAATAATCTGAAAATAAGATTGTTGGCGCTTTTTATTTGTGAAGAATTTCCTATTTTTTAAAATTTATATCGAATCTCCCATTTGACGCAAGGTATTTGTCATCAAGTTTTCTAACTTTGCATCCTGTTATAAAAACTAAAATCAAATTTTATATGAGAGAAAATCTATTGGATTTGCCCAAAGATAATAGTACCGAAGCTAAAAAGGAACGAAAAGAATTTATCATTACTTTTTATTCGCAGTGGATTGCTGAAAATACAACAAAACAGATTTTCAATAAATCATTGAACGATTTTATAAATGTACGTTTCTTATCCATACAAGAAACTGCCGGGCACGCTTCGCATACCTATAAATCTACTATTGCAGTTACTTATCTCACTGAAATTTTGGAAAGTGCAAAGCATATAACAAATGTAAAACCTAAACCGGAAAATAAAAACCAACAGCGATTCTCGGAAATTATAGTTATGGAACATTCGAAAAAAGCTTTCGGAAAAATCAAATTAACCGCTGGAGTTTTGAAAGGCAGCAACCAAAAAGTACAATACTGCATTACGGCAATAGAATAAAAGCGAAACGGCTAAAAACCCGCGAAACCCCGCAATAGTTATTAGCCGCTAATTTTAATAGTACAAAGATACGTCAAGTTTTCGAACCGAAAAAATATTTTGACAAAAAGATGATTTGTTAACGACATATTGTATATTTGCAAAATAAGTAGGCGAAACGATATAAAACAAATTTTCAATAAATCGAATCTTGGAAATCATGAAAATCTTAATAAAATCATACTTCAAGACAATGATAGGAAAATGCTGAAATAAATTGAAAAAAAACGAATGATAAATATAAATTCAAAACCCACAGGCACAAGACGCACGAATTACAAATTTGCGCAAACGGAGGCGGGGTACCCAAAAGATATCGTAGTTGTAAAAAAAAAGAATTAACCTATAAAACATTAATATTATGGATTCGACATTATTAGTTAATGCAGCAATAAATGCTCTTTCGTCTGTTGTGATAAAGAAAACATACAAAAAAATAAAATCTATTGTACAAAATAGTGAAAGAACTGAATTGATTTCTAATGAAGAAGATTTGGAGAATCATATAATTGATGAAATTAGAAAAATTTCAAATTGGGCTTATAATGATTTATTCGAAAATCCTCACATTGAACATTCTGATATTACTTCAAGATATGTTCATTTAGATTTGTTATTGACACCACGAAGAGAACAGACTAACAAAGAATTGCAGTCATTAAAAAAACGCCCATTAAAAGAAATAATATTAGCAAACAAAAATAACACTGTGATTTTGGGGCAACCCGGTAGCGGGAAAACAACTTCAATTAAATATATTGTAAATTCTATTTTTAAAAATGCTGAGTTTTTAAATAACATTTACAGAATACCTATTGTGATAAGATTACGAGAATTAAATAACCCAATTATATACTTTAATGTACCAACCGAAAATTCTTTAAATTTAATATAAAAGTCAATAAAAATGACAATCATAAATTATGATTGTCATTTTTGATTTCAATTAAGAACTTATTCGTATTCATAATCATTGAATATTATTCTATTTCCCAATCGGTATTAGAAATAATGTTTAATACTTGGTCTTCTCCCAAATAGTTAACTCCTACACTGATAGGGTCAGTAGATAAAGTTTCTACCCCCTCATACTGCGTAATATATACCATTTCCGAAACTCCACCAGAACTGACATAGATCGCAGCTTTTCTTTGTTTTGTAGTTTCATTTTTAGGGAAATCAACAGTAAGAGAAAAATCATATTCATTACTCGCACCCGGATCACCCGGTATAGGAGTTCCCATATTTACTGTTATTCCAGCTGCAATATATGAAGTAGGTAATGTCAACTGTACATTTACATCCCCGGAAGTAGGCATACTCATAAATGCAACGCCTTCTCCGTTAGATTTTCCTGTTATTAAAACACTTCCCCCATCGCTTGATACCGTCTTGTCGCCAACCGTCAGAAACAACGGCTTTGCAGCCTGTCCAACGCCTACAATTTCTTGTAATGTCTGTGTTTTAACTTTTAAATTGTAATACCTATATACTCTTCCTGTGTATTCCAACGCACTAATTGAAACTGAAGCGTTGCCCGAACCTAAGGTTGGGTTTACTATTAACCATGCTGGTATTGCCATAATCAAATCTCCTATTTTTAAATTAATATTGTGTGATATGTTTTAATTTTCTTAATGTTTCATATTATTCAATTTGCTATTGATTTCGTCCATAGTCTTACCTGTAACAATCCATTTATAATGTTTGGTATCGGTTGTTCGTCTTAAATGTGTCATTTCGTTTTTCACGTTGTTTTTAGCTTCATTTTCGGTTGAACCTTTAGCGGATGCTAATTTATTACCATATTCCGAAAACGCAACAGCAATAAATTCGCCTGTATCTGTATCTTTAGGTTTAAAGAAAAGTTTGTTAATATCACCGTGTACACCTATAGATATTCTACCTTTTAAAGGTTCTCCATTATCAGCTGCCTTCGTTGTTTCTTTTAATATTTCAGGATTGATTTTAATAGATTTCAATTCGATAACATCTCGTGTGTCCCATACCCATATAGCAAGAATATACTTACATATTTCTGAATCCTCTTCTTGGTCTTTTACTATACCAATATGTAACCATTGTTCTGCTTTAGTTTTTAGACCTAATTTCTTTTGAATGTCTTAGTCATACTTTAGTATCATAACTGTTTCAATTTTATATTGTTTTATATTGCTAACATAGTACATGAAACTCTGTTAACTTGAATATTTATAGCACCTGCGTTATTGTTATGAATAAGACCTACTGCAAATTGATAACCTTTTCCAACGCCCATAGAAGCTTCATCTGCACGAGTATCAAATTCAACAGACCAATTCCCACGTAATACATTGAAACCGATTACAGTAAATTCTTTATCAAGAACGAATCCAGACGTTGGATTGAAAAATCTGAATATCAAAGAACATTGTACAGAATTATACTGAAAACCCCAAGTACCACTAAAACGCCATCTATGTGTTTGACCAACCATATTTTCACGCCATCTTTGAGTATTAAAATCATAGAAAATGTCTTGTGGTGCGTTATCAGGATACTTAGAATCTGGGTCTGGCATAATTACTAAATCGCTTGGGCTATTCGGTTGAATCGGATAAAACACTGCCTCATTGTTCATTGGATTTCCAAACGAACCATTCTTTCCGAATGTTGCATTTGCTAAAATATGACCTGAATGTGACATATAATCTACAGTTGTTATATCACCAAGTTTGCCTGCATTATGTTGCGTACCATCCGTTAAATAAATTACTAACTCGCCACTTGAATTAACTTGGATATCTGCAATTCCTGTACCAGTATTACCTTGTTCACCTGGTATTCCTTGTTCACCTGGTATTCCCTGTTCACCTGGTATTCCTTGTTCACCTGGTATTCCTTGTTCACCTGGTTCTCCACCAGCATTAAACGCAAATGTATTACGCACGGTTGATATTAAAGATTGTAATGACCTTGCTATTTGCGGGGACGTAATAGCATCTCTATTAGAAATATTCCAAAAATCTGATTCAAAGGCATTAACTATAACACCTCCTTCTTTATATACCAACCGTACGCTATTATTAAAAATTTCGATTGTGCAACCGAATACATCGAATTCCTGTTCAGTCATAACGTCATCAATCGTAATGACAAGTTTTCCTGCATTTTTTCCAATAATTGTTATCATACTGTTTCAATTTTTATAAATATATTCTTGAGCTTGATACCAAGAACGTAATCTATTGTGTTATTCAAATCGCTAATGCTCAAATGATTGACAATCTTTAACATTGTTTATATTTCAAGAACATTTCGTTATATATATTTTTTAATACATTGATTATCAATATGTTATAACTTTTTATTATATTTATATACTAAAATAAGTTAAAAACACACTGAACAAAAGAGGCGTATTTCTGTATAATGCGATTCTAATGACATAATTATATCATATCATAATGGAACAATTAAAGTCAATATTAGATCTAATGGACACTCTACATGATGAGAAATCATGTAGAGTGTTCTTAGAGCATTGTATGTGGCGAGGTGTTCCAATATGCCCAAATTGCGGATGTCAATATGAAAAACATTATAGATTAAAGTTTAATGGAGAATTTAATGGATTATATAAATGTCGATGTTGTAGAAAAAGATTCACCGTAACTGTCGGAACTATGTTTGAAGGCAGCAAAATCCCCTTGAGAAAATGGTTTCTTGCAATTTACATGTTTCTATCGGATAAGAAGGGAATAAGCAGTATACAGATATCTAAATATATTGATGTAACACAAAAGACCGCTTGGATTATGCTAACTAAAATAAGATGTAATCTTACCGATTCGATAGATGACATGGAGTATAATCTCGAAGGGGAAGTCCAAGTAGATGAAACTTATTACGGAGGAATGAGTAAAGGTCGTTTTTGGCAAAATCAGGGAAGGAGTCTTAAACAGAAAATTCCTGTAGTTGGCTTACTAACAAAAGATAAAGTTTATACATTTGTTGTTAATGATACGGAGGGGTCTACATTGAAAGGAATTATTTATTACTGTGTAAAACATGGGTCTACTGTGGTAACGGATGGTTGGCATGGTTATCGAGGATTATCTACGCACTATGTCCACAAAGTAGTCTTTCATACAAAAGGTAGCTATGTAAACAAAGCAGGATTCCATACTAATGGAATTGAAGGATTTTGGTCACATCTAAAACGTGGAATCAAAGGAACTTATCATGTAGTAAGTCGTAAATGGTTGGAACTATATTGTAATGAATTTGCATATAGATATAATACAAGGAATATGAAAGATGATATACAAAGATTTATGCAATTTTTACCAACAGCCAATAAAAGATTAATCTACTCAAAATTGGCCGCATAAGTAAACAATGTTAATAAAGTTTAGTATATTTGTAGTGTCCTTTTGGACAACATAATTTATAGGAAGCGTTTAGCTTATTTCTCATGTGTGAATCTGGACAATTCACTTTGTACGAGGCAATAATGATAAAACGTTCTCCTTTGGTTTCACGTATAATATGCAATACATATTGTGACGACCAAAGGCGTGAGCTGTTTTCTTAATATTCGTACAGAGGTCGTCCAGAACCTACACATGATATAAGTCTAACAGTCTTGCGCCTTCCTCATTAAATAAAATCTTCTGTGAGGCTGAGGAGAAAACAAATAACAAATTATTATGTTAAAGAAATTTTCGATTTATGTGATGTTGGGTACATGTTTAATGTACTCGTGTGGTATTCCTAAAGAAAGGAAAGTAACTGTATCTGATGTTGAGATTACAGGATTTATGAAGGACTATGTAAAAGTAGTCGATGGTACTTACTCTTTTACTAATAATGGTAAAGAGGCATTTATTACGGTTAAGTTCGAACTAATTAAGAACGCAAACGAAAAAGTATGTAGAAAGAAACATCCGGAAGATGTCAGAATAAATCCGATAGGTAAAACTGGGGAGATATTCGATACGGATACTTACGGCTTTACAACGAGTAGAGAAGAAACTTCTAAGCTAAAAGATTTGATAAATACCGGAAAGGTAGGTGATACTAAAAGTATTTCTTTTAAATGGAAATATTTTGGTGTTGAAAGCAGCAAAAGCGTTGGCGAACTTATATTTAAGAATACAACGTCATTTGAAATAATAGGTAATACATTTAATTTTTGTTCTAAGTTATCAGAATCTGATCTTCATTGGGACGATATGGATGACTTAGTCCAAAGCTCTACTAAAAGCTCTGACAATCGTAGCGATAGCGGTAATAATTGGGATAAAGCATTAGATGAATACGAAAACTTCGTAAAAAGTTATAATAAGATACTGAAGAAAGTACAAGAGGGCGATATGTCTGCGATTACTGAATATCCTACATATATGCAGAAAGCAACGTCTTTTGCGGAAAAATTTAGCAATGCACAAGGAGTTATGAATGCTGCCCAAATGAGTAGATACATAGAATTAACAGAAATGTTAATCGCTGTAGAATAGGTAATAATTAAAGTAATGACAAATATGGAAACGACAAATAAAAAGAAATTCAAAGGTTGGATGGCTAATTTAATAGCGTTGTTTATACAAATTATTATCGGTGCTGTTTTTGTAATATTGTACGGTAAAGGAGTATCAGCTATTTACAGCGGAAATTTATCTGGTGGATTTGAAAGTATAAAATATGCCATTTGGTTTATGAATATTGCTGTTTTTATAGTTTCTCTGATATACTTATTCGTTAAGCCAATGAGAACGATTCTGACTATAATATTCGCAATATGGAATTTCGTGTGTATCGGATTTTTTATTTATGCGATGTACAATCCTACTGGTTTAATGAAATTGTTCAATTAATAATCATAAGAGATAATATCATGAAAATAGCCGCCAAATATAGGTGGCTATTTTTGTTTAACGTAAGTAATTGATTTTTAGAGATATAAAGTATGGATTTATTTTGGTACATTAAAGTATATAGTTGGGTATTTTTTTTTCTTTTCCGGAGATCGTTCTAAAAAGAAGTTGAGGAAAAACATCTTCAATGGAATTGTCATACACGTACATTCTATCAACTATTTTTGCTGCTTGCGAACAATTAGCTATGGATTTTGTGTACCGGCTTATTATTTTTGAAATAGGGACATCATGACCTCCTTCCAAAACTCTTCGCGCTACACGAGCAGCATTAATAGACGGATGATCAGTGCTCACAAAAAATAAACGAATAAAGTAGCCCAATTGCCGTGCCTTGACAATAAATTCTAATTTATCAGGAGCAGACATTACTGTTTCAAATAAAATACTTTGACGTTTTTGTAAACACTCTTCTCTTTTTTCATTAGCATAATAAACCGCTTTTTTCACAGCTTCAGGAGAATTCCAATCACCAAAAATATCTTGCGCAATATTATCTGGATTGATATAAACACATCCCTCAATCCAATCATGTTTGAGAATTTTGTTAGTAATAGAAGTTTTTCCGGAGCCATTCGGACCGGCAATAATCAATAATTTTGGTTTTTCGTCCATGTTGTCATTGATTTAAAAGTCTTTTAGCTCGTTCGGCAGCTAATTTTACCTCTTTCCGAATTAGTCTTTGAAAGTCCCTATCGGCTTTTTCTTTTTTCTTACGAGCCTCTTGGGCAACCTCGCGCATAAGTCTTTTCAATTGAGCTTCGGTAGGTTCAGAGTCTTGCTGAAAGTTATAAGTCATGTCCATATCTGTTTTCTTTTTTACAAAAGTACAATTTCTTTGCAACAAAATAAATATTTTATCCTCTACCTTTTCTGGTCTATTTTCACTTCCCCGTAATAATCCTCTTCACTTCATTCAACTTATTCAACGCCTCAATCGGAGTCAAATTATTTACATCCATATTCTTTATCTCATCCCGGATTTGTGAAAGAACCGGATCATCCAACTGAAAGAAACTCAACTGAAATCCTTCCCTATGCTCAGCAATTTCCTTCACTGGCTTGGAAATACCCGATTTCCGGTTATCGCTTTCGAGCTGGTGCAATATTTCGTTGGCGCGGGCGACTACGCTTTGAGGCAATCCGGCTAATTTTGCGACATGAATACCGAAGCTGTGCTCGCTTCCGCCTTTGGAGAGTTTGCGCAGGAAAATAATCTTGTTGTCTACCTCTTTTACCGAAACGTTGAAATTTCGTATCCGTTTAAACGATTTTTCCATTTCGTTGAGTTCGTGGTAGTGGGTGGCAAAGAGCGTTTTTGCACGGGCGCGCGGGTGTTCGTGAATATGCTCTACAATCGCCCATGCAATGGAGATACCGTCGTAAGTGCTGGTTCCCCGTCCAAGCTCGTCGAACAGAACAAGGCTGCGGGGCGAAAGGTTATTGATGATGCTTGCCGCTTCGTTCATCTCCACCATAAAAGTAGATTCGCCCATGGAGATATTGTCGGAGGCGCCGACGCGGGTAAAAATCTTATCGACCACTCCGATGCTTGCCTGTTCTGCCGGGATGAAGCATCCTATCTGCGACATCAACACAATCAGCGCCGTCTGCCGGAGCAAGGCGGACTTACCGGACATATTCGGTCCCGTAATCATGATTATCTGCTGTGAATTGCTGTCCAGCAAAAGGTCATTGGCAACGTATTGTTCGCCCGGCGGCAACTGTTTTTCGATAACCGGATGGCGTCCCTTGCGAATATCAATCACATCGCTTTCATTGATTTGAGGACGCACGTATTTGTTTTCGGCAGATATTTTAGAAAAAGAGAGCAGACAGTCCAACTGGGCTATCAGATTGGAATTTACCTGAATAGCCGGAATGTATTCCGCCAATTCCAGCACCAGCTCGTTATAGAGTTTTGTCTCCAGGGAGAGGATTTTTTCCTCTGCGCCAAGGATTTTTTCTTCGTATTCTTTCAACTCCTGCGTGATATAGCGTTCCGCTCCGGTTAGGGTTTGTTTCCTGACCCACTCCGCGGGAACTTTGTCTTTGTGGGTGTTTCGTACTTCTATGTAGTAGCCGAAAACGTTGTTGTAGCTGATTTTCAGACTTGGGATGCCGGTGGCGTCGCTTTCGCGCTGTTGAATTTTCAGCAAATAATCTTTTCCCGAATAGGCGATTTGCCTCAACTCGTCCAACTCGGCATTGATTCCGGCAGCGATAACGCCGCCTTTATTGAGCATATTGGGAGGATCGTTATTAATTTCGCGGTCTATTTTTTCGCGGATATTCGGGCAGGGGTTCAATTGCTCGCCGATGCGGCAAAGCCCACTATTGTCGCTGCCCAGGCAAGCCTCCTTCACCGGCAGGATGGAAGATAGTGCGACCTTTAGCTGAACAACTTCCCGGGGCGTCACCCTTCCTACGGCAACCTTGGAGATGATTCTCTCCAAATCGCCGATAGTGGTCAGATTTTCGTTTAATATCCGCTTTAATTCGGGATCCTTGTAAAAATTTTCTACAATATCCAACCGCTCGTTGATTGGTTTTACATCTTTCAGCGGGAAAGCAATCCAGCGTTTTAATAAACGGGCGCCCATTGGCGAGATTGTTTTGTCGAGTATACCGGCAAGTGACTTTCCGCCTTCGTGCATCGTGCTGTACAACTCCAGGTTGCGTATGGTAAAGCGGTCTAACCATACATACCGGTCTTCTTCAATGCGGGAGAGGTGGGTGACATGTCCTATTTGCAGGTGCTGAGTCAGATCCATGTAATGGAGAATGGCTCCGGAAGCGATCACGCCCATTTCCAGATTTTCAACTCCGAATCCCTTGAGATTTTTTGTTTCAAAATGCTTCAGGAGGCGGTCGTTGGCTGCTTCGGAGGTAAATACCCAGTCTTCAAGTTCGAATGTAAAATATTTGGGTCCGAAACGTTCTTCAAAAATGGGACGTTTGCTTCGTTCGAACAACACCTCTTTGGGCGACATGCTGCTTAAGAGCTTGTCGATGTATTCGAATGTTCCTTCGGCAGTAAGGAATTCGCCGGTCGAAATATCCAGAAAAGCGACTCCCGCTCCTTTTTTTGTCAAATGAACGGCGGCAAGAAAGTTATTTTCTTTGTGGTTCAGAATATTATCGTTGATGGATACGCCCGGCGTGACTAATTCGGTAATGCCTCTTTTGACTAATTTCTTCGTCAATTTCGGGTCTTCCAGCTGGTCGCAAATGGCGACGCGCTGACCCGCTCTTACCAATTTCGGAAGGTAGGTGTCCAATGCATGATGAGGAAAACCGGCAAGTTCGACATAAGAGGCGGCGCCGTTTGCCCTTCGCGTCAACGTAATTCCGAGAATTTCGGATGTTTTTATGGCGTCATCCGAAAATGTCTCATAAAAATCGCCTACACGAAACAAAAGGATGGCATCGGGATGTTTTCCTTTTATCTCGTAATATTGTTTCATCAAAGGTGTTTCTACTACTTTCGTCATACTATTTATTTTGAGATAAAAGAGGACATCGGCGTTTTCGTATTTTTTATCTCCGACAGTACAGCTTTGATAGATCCTACCGTAATTTTTGCTTCAATTAATAGCGGGACATGGTTTGCATCGTCCGAGACATAGATTGTCATATCGTCTTCTTTTTTAAAAAGGTCGCCGGTAACAAGTTTCGGAGTAAACTTATGTGCATTGTACTTGCCTCCGGTTCGCAATTTTATTGTTTCCTTTCCTCTGTATTTAAGTCCTACATCATACACTTTATCATCAAGCAGCATCGGAAACGAAACGGTTTGATCCTTCCATAATTTACTTATATCCAGGTTACGGATTTTATAACAGGTGGTTATTAAATCGGTCACATTGTTGCCGATTTTTATGGTGTCCTGCCATTGGCGTCTTTTCCGTGCAAAATCCATATAAACCAGCGTGGAGTCTTTATTGCTCCTGTTATAGAAATACTGGTTGCAGGCATAATATTTATTTTCATGCTTCACCTCCCTGTAATAAACGGGGAGAAGACGAGCCGTATCGACAAAGGCTTCAAAGGTATCTTTGATGGTGTACATTTTTTCGAACGACTTGATTGTATAACCAATTACCTTCAACGAATGAACCGTCTTGCCGTTCAGCTTTTTTGTTTGAACGGAAAAATCAACATTCCCGGCATGAATCCAGATAAATCCCCAATTGAAATAAAGATTGTATCTCGCCGTTTCGCCTACCTGAAAAACAGAATTTTTCAGGTAATCTCCACCCGATTGGGCTTGCACCGCAACAAAGGAGAATAAAATCAGCGATATACCTATTAATTTTCTCATATAAAATATTTTTCCCAATTCTTAATGCGCACTCCTAAAAATGCGATTCCAACGAACGGAAGAGAAGAAGCCTTTGTCTTTATCTAATGAAAGCCAGATGAAAATCGGTTTTCCCACGACATGGTCTTCAGGGACAAATCCCCAAAAGCGGGAGTCAGCCGAGTTGTGGCGGTTGTCGCCCATCATCCAGTAGTAATCCATTTTAAAAGTATATTCGGTTGCAGGAAGATCGTTTATATAAACCTGTTCTCCTCTTACTTCCAATTTGTTCCTTTCGTAATTTCTTATTATATGTTCATATAACGGTAAATTTGTGGTATTAATTGCGGCAGTAGCGCCTTTTTTGGGAATCCATAACGGACCGAAATCATCTCTTGTCCAGCCGTTATCCATGGAGAGCGGGAATGTTTTTCCGCTGAAAATATCAGCCGGCTCACGCTTGATGGAGATAACGCTTTTGAAATTTTTCAATTTTTCCAATGCTTCTGCGGTCAGCGGGACACGATACACATAATTGTATCTGCCCGAAGAGTTTGGCGTATAAAGATAACCCAATATTCCCCGAAGTTGAGGGTGCCTGTTCACCTCCATTCTGTCATCTTTGCTTACTTGCAGCGATTCAAATATTCGATCGGAAATAGTGATGGATGTCTCTACTAAATAATTGTATTGCAATCCGGGTATTACCGGCTCTTCCTTTCCATTCAGAAAAACAACGCCGTCGATTATCTGCAACGAGTCTCCGGGAAGACCTACCGCCCTTTTTACATAATTTTCGCGACGGTCGACAGGACGGTATACTATTCTTCCAAACTCTTTCGGATTATTCCATATAAAATCTCTTCCATATTGATGTACCAGCGTATAATAGTCCGGATTTGAGACTTTTTCGGGAACAGTATCTCCTACTGGGAAGTTAAATACAACAATGTCATGCAGCTCCACATCTCCAAATCCCTTCAACCGCCGGTATTCCCATTGTGGCGATTCGATGTAGGATTTTATGTTCAACACCGGCAATGTGTGTTGAGCCAGCGGGAAAGAGAGGGGGGTCATCGGAACTCTCGGTCCGTAACTCATTTTACTCACAAAAAGGAAATCGCCGACCAGCAGTGATTTTTCCAGCGAAGAGGTCGGAATCTTATAATTCTGAAAGAAGAATACGTTAATTAAATAGACTGCAACCAACGCAAAGAGGATGGCGTCGACCCACTCGGCAATTGTTCGCAGGGTCTTATTTTCCGATTGCTTCCATGCTCCCCAAGGAATGTATTTAGTCACATACAAATCGCCCAGCAACGGGATAAACAAAAGAATCCACAATGCTCCCGACCAGATAGTAAAAACGATGCAAAGAAGCGCCGCTATCGAAAATTTTATCCATTGTTTTTTTGTTGCTTCGCCGATTCGTTGTGCGAAACGCTTTTTTTCGGAATTTTCCATTATGTAAAAATTTAAATTTTCTATATTTTCAATAAATCCGACATCCCTAACAATCCTTTTTTGCCGGCTGTAAATTCGGCGGAAATAACAGCGCCCAAGGCAAAGCCTTGGCGGCTTTTGGCGTCGTGAGTGATCGTAATAAAGTCTACATTCGACTCATAGCGAATAGTATGAATGCCGGGAACTTCTCCTTCTCTGATAGATTTAATCGCCAATTCATCGGGATTTTCTCCGGTTTCTTTTACCCATTTGGTTTTTCTGTCGAGATTTTCCAAAATTCCTTCGGCAAGCGTGATTGCTGTACCGCTCGGAGCATCCAACTTTTGCGTATGATGAATTTCGGTCATTTCCACTTCGTAGTCCGGAAAGCGATTCATGATACGGGCAAGGTATTTATTTACAGCGAAAAAGATATTTACTCCCAGGCTGAAATTAGACGACCAGAACAACGTTTTGTTTCCTTCTTCCAACTCTTTCCGAATTTCAGGCAGGTGTTCACTCCAGCCGGTCGTTCCGCAAACAATGGGGATATTGGCTTTGAAACAGTTCCGGATGTTGGAGACCGCCACTTCGGGACGAGTAAATTCGATGGCTACATCGGCGCTTTTAAATGCGTCCGAATCAAAGTCTTCCAAATTATTTATATCGACGATGGAAACTATTTCGTGACCGCGCTCTTTCGCTATCTTTTCGATAGTTTGCCCCATCTTTCCATAACCAATCAAAGCTATTTTCATACGATAATTAATTAAATATACTTGGCAGACAAAGGTAATAAAAGTTATCGGTTTTTTGAATTGATTCATTATTTTACCAGAGCTAACGCATTAAAAAAAACCTTATTTTTACCTTATTTTTCAAACAAAACAACCTCAGTAGCTGAAAATGAAACAAATAACACAAACCTTATTACCTCATTGTGGCACAAAAATGAGGTAATAAGGTTGAGGTTATGGTGGTAATTCATTCTACTGAGGTTGTTTTGTTTGAAAAATAAGGTAAAAATAAGGTTTTTTTTAATGCATTGACCCTGTTATTTCACCACTCCTTTTTTCCAAAAATACCGGAAAAAGCGCTCCATACAATATAAAAAGGATAAATCGCCGCAACGGGGAAAATCCATTTCAAGCATTTTTGCAGACCGAAAAAAGGTGCAACGCCGGAAAGGAAAAAGAAATCAATCAATCCTTTCCACAGAAAGACAAACAGCAATAGTTTAAACTCTCCGGTCAGCAGCAAGATAAAGAAAAGAACCGCCATCCCAAATACAACAAAAGCGGTGAATAATATCGAAAAATCCCTGTATCCGGCGCTTTTCGACGCCCAGCGCCGGCGCTGGTGAAAAAAACCGGAGAGAGAAGCTGCTGCTTTTGTCGTAACAATCGCTTCAACCGACTTCAGGAAAGTAATCCTCTTTTTCGATTTTTTGGCAGATAAAAGCAGGAACATATCATCTCCCGACACAAATTCTTCGTGTTGGGCGTGAACCGCCTCTTCCCAAACGGAACGCTTATAGATCAAATTAGCGCCATTGCACATAATCGGCATCTTGATTGCCGCCGCTCCCGCACCAGAAGCGACCAAGCTCATGAATTCCAACGCCTGCATCTCTTCGAATGCGGAAGAAAAACCCATCTTCACGGGAGCAATTACAAGGTCGCTGTCGTTTTCCACTAAATAGGCGGCAATCGTTTCGAGCCATTTTTCAGGCGGAACACAGTCGGCATCGGTCTGTACGATAATCTCACCGGAACTCGCCGCTATTCCCTCTTTTAAAGCGCCTTTTTTCCCTTTTCTCGTTGCGTTTACAATCCGAAAATGCGGATTCTCTGCCGTAAAAGCGCGAATAATGGATTCGGAAGTATCGGTGGAATGGTCGTTTACGATTATTAGTTCAAAATTTTTATAGGATTGTTTTTCGATTGCACACAGCAAATTTGGCAAGTTTTTTTCTTCATTCCGGGCACAGACAACTACGGAAAGGAAAGGGGGTTGTTCGACATTTTTTCCTTCCGCCGAAAACAAAGGCATTTGTGACCAACCTTTTTCAAAGAGAATAATCAGGATGGAGTAGAGGAGAAGGAGTGATATGGAGATGAGGTAAATCATAAGCCTCCCCCCAGCCCCCTCCTCAGGAGGGGGAGTGGAGCGTATTGTATTATTAGTTCAATTATCAAAAATTTCAATCATGAGAATGATCTTCTTGTTTAGTCACCCCTCTCTTGTGGAGAGGGGCTGGGGGAGAGGCTGAACCCAGCAGATTGCAAATCCTCCCAATAATTCGGATACGATTTCGTCACCACCATCGGATTTTCTATTTGGATCTGTCCTATTTTCAGGCACGCCGGTGCAAAAGCCATTGCCATGCGATGGTCTTCATACGTCTTTATGACCGGATTGGGGTTGGCTTCGCATCGTTTTCCGTTCCATTCGAGAATGCCTTCGGCAGGCTCTTCCAGTATGAAACCGAGTTTCTTGCACTCATTTTGCAGCGCCTCTACACGGTTTGTCTCCTTTATTTTAAGGCTTTGCAAACCGGAAAAGCGGAAAGGGATTTGCAAAAAACAGCAAGTTACTACCACTGTCTGCGCCAAGTCGGGCTGATCGGTGAAATTATAGGCTAATTTATTCGTCAACTCATTGCTTTTGGTCAAAATAACCTCTCCTTTTTGAAACTTTGTACGGACACCCAACGAAGAAAAAATCTCCGCTACCTTAGCGTCTCCCTGATAACTGTCTTTATACAATCCCAACAGTTTTATTTCGCTTTTTTGAGAAAGCGCACATAGCTGATACCAGTAGGATGCCGCAGACCAATCGGACTCTATCGTGTAGTCGACCGGTTTGTACGCTTGCGGGTGTATTATAATAACATCATCCGCCCATATCGCCTTAACGCCGAAATCTTCCATTAACTTCAACGTTAAATAAATATATGGCTTGGAAATGATTTTCCCGGTCAATTTCAATGTCAGTCCGTCTTTCATGGCAGGGGCAATCATAAGCAATGCCGAGATATATTGGCTGCTGACGCTTCCGTCCAATTCTATTTTGCCTCCTGTCAAGGCGCTTCCGTGTATACGCAAAGGCGGGAAGCCTTCCTTTTCCATGTATTCAACATGCGCGCCGAGCTTGTTCAGGGCATCCACCAAAATGGAAATGGGGCGTTGTTTCATCCGTTCGCTTCCGGTAATCACCCATTCGCCTACTATCTTGGACAAAAACGCCGTAAGAAAACGCATCGTCGTGCCCGCAGCGCCAATATCAAATACTCGCGCATTCGAATGCAGCGCCTCTACCAGCACGTTGGTATCGTCACAATCGGCGAGGTTATGTATCTGTTCTCCGGCATAGCTCAACGCATGGATAATAAGCGCCCTGTTGCTGATACTTTTGGAGGCGGGAAGTTGAATGTCTCCTTTTACTTCTTTGCTATCGGGTGGAAAAATAGAATAGACCATCGTTCATATTTCTTATGGATGCAAATATAAACAAAAAATGCACCGTAACAGTGCATTTTTTGTTTATATAATATGAGTTTAAAAAGATTAGTCTACAATCCGAACATAAAAATCTTCATATACAGATTCTCTAACCCCATTAACAGGGAACGTATACTGGCGGAACCAAATGTTTGTTTGATCGCCTACGCTGCCCCAAGTTGTTGTTGGGCTAAGTGTTAGTGTTCTCTTATCGCTTGACCACGTATAGGTACAAGAAGTGCTATGGTTAATATAACCGCTTGCATATTCGGTATCTACCGTTTTGTTGAATCTTACGACAATATTACCTGTTTGAGTTACTATACCCGGCAATCCAATAACAGCAAACGGAAGTTCACTATTGATATAATAATAACTTACAGTTCCGGTGCTACTTTGTCCTGCAGTAAAGCTTTTATATGTTTCGTATGGGTTGCCATTAATGGTTGTAGGCGACACAAAATAAAAATCAGCTCCGTATGGCAAAGAAGTAAATTCAAATCTACCATCGCTGCCCACTTGAGTTTTGTAAACATTTTTAACAAAACTGGAATAATAGAGCATGATTGATATTTCTGTGCCGGAAGGAAGAGGGTTCAAGTTTTCGTTTTTATCCGTGTAAGTTGCAATACCCGAATATTTTGAATCAAGTTTACTCATAAAATAAGTTCCTCCATCACAGAATATAGAAGCATAACCATCTGCTTCTAAGGTATAAATGAGTTCGTCTCCTCTTTTTTGAGTGTAAATAGCCGTACCGTCATCGCCGGTAGTAGTCACCACAGAACCTTTGCTGTCTTTTATCACAGCGCCCACAATAACATCACCTGTCCGATTGTCTTTTACTAAAATAGTAAATGTATTTTCCGTGTGGTCTTTCAGGTTGATGTCCATTTTGTCTTTGCCACACGAAGTCATTGCTGCTGCGATTAAAACAACAGCAATCAAAGATAAGTTAAATAATTTCTTCATTCTCTTTGTAATTTTAAATGATTTATAATGCGTCGCAAAAATACGATAAATTTTTTATATAAAAACAAGAAAATGTATCTTTTTTTAAAAATAAGAAAATCACTCAAAAATAAAGCACTACATTTTGATTAATACGGAAATTATCCGTACATTTGACAAAAAAAATTATAAAAATGGAATCAACAGCAACATCCAGATTTGATGCACGCTTACCTAAAGCACAGAAATTATATTTCGAAAAAGCAGCGCAATTGGGAGGATATCGCAATTTGACTGAATTTATTTTTTCTTCTGTAATGGAAAAAGCAAAAACAATTATTTCAGAAAACGAACAAGTAATTGCTTCTCAACGAGACAGTGAAATATTTTTTCAAGCAATACTTCAACAAACGAAACCAAATCAAGCCCTTATAGAAGCAACTAATGAATATAATCAACTACTTGCCGAATGAAAACATACTTAACCGAACTACTTAATAACGAACATAATCGTAAAGCTTTTTCTTGCGGAAAACCGATGCTTGATAACTATCTCCATCATCAAGCCAATCAGGATATTAAGCGCAATTTATCTGCTTGTTTTGTATGGAATGATGTATCAACAAATCGAATTAAAGGATATTATACTTTGTCGAATAACAGTATTCCGTTGGAATTAGTAACAGAACACTTTAGAAAAAAATTACCTCCTGCCTATCGCTCTATTCCAACTACTTTATTGGGTCGTTTAGCTGTGGACAATCACTTTCAAGGCATGAAAACAGGAAAATTACTCCTTATTGACGCCTTAAAACGAAGTTACGAATTGTCTAAAACGATTGGCTCGTTTGCGGTTATTGTTGACCCAATAGATGATTCTGCACGTGCTTTTTACGAAAAATATGGTTTTATTTCGTTGATTGACAGTGGCAAGATGTTTTTGCCGATGAATACTATTCAACTTTTGTGTTCTTGAATAAAAAAAATTTGTTGGTTATAAAAAATGAGTTACCTTTGTCAAAAAGAGTTTTTTGAATACCGTTTTAACTATGCAAACCATTACATTACAATACGAAGATAACAATGCTTTAATGGCAAGTATTCTACATACTGCTATTTTAGCCGGCGCAAAATTAATTGAACCTGCGGAAAAAGAAAAAACATTGCCGGATAATGCGGACGTTTTGGAAGCATATCAAAAAATGTTCGGCAAACGAAAAGATAATAAATATACTGAAAATGAAATATTTATTTTCAATTCAAAACTTAATGCAAAATTATAGCCTCTATTTTCTAAAGGTAATTGGCAAAATCACAATATCTTGTAAAAAATCACCCCCTTTCACCAAAAACAAATGGCGAATCGAACTTTTATCCAATAATGAAATCTTTATTTACTTTGCCTTTCTTAAATAAATAATCTCCTCTTTCAGATGTTCGATTTCCCCTTCCAACGTTTGTATCAGCCTTTGCGTGGTTTCGCAGTTTTCTCGATACATGTTTTGAATTTCGTAATGATTTATACCTACCGAATTGTCTTTCAGGTCTTGTTGATACACATTTCCTTTTTCTATTTCAAAAAAATCGGAATAGGGCGCCTCCAGAATTTCCCGAATTTTGATAAACCTTTCTAACGATAAAACCGATTCCATACGTTCCAATTTGTTGTAAGCCGATGTGCTCATATCCAAATCTATCGCCATTGCCTCGTTAGAATAGCCCTTTTGCTTACGCAATTCTTTGATTTTATCAACAATTTTGACTACTTGTTCTTTTGTATTATCCATAAATCGAAATATTTTTTCGTAAAAGTAAATATTTTACCCGAAATACGAAAATTATTATTGAAAATTATTACTATCCTTGCAAAATAAATTTTACGGATACAAAAAACTATTATTACGTAATGAAAGACCTATAAAAACAAAGACTTTTCGAATTGTTAAAACCCGAAAAGTCAGCAAGAAAATTATTTGTTTAGGTTAGAGCATTTCTTCTTTTTCAAGAGCCTCGCAGGTGTAGCAAAACTTGCGGGGACTTTACTTCACCCCTATTCTATCTAATCACCCGAACCGTCCTTTTCCCAGCCCCATTAATAACCGAAATATAATAAACCCCCGATTCCCAGCCCCTACAAGAAATAGTAGTAGTCTCATTTACCGCAGGTGCGAAATAGACCAACCTGCCTCCCGCATCGGCAACTAAAACCGAATAAGGAAAATCGGGACATACAACATATACGGCATCCTTTACCATCGTAGGATAAACCAATACCGGAACAACTTTATTATCTTTGACTTTCGTATAATTTTCCCAGCCCGGCATATCTTCCAGCGTAATGATATAATCGTCGTTCATAATCAAATTCCATGCGGCGACCGTGTTATCGTTTCCGGTTACATAGCCGCCATACCAAGGCATGAAGTATGACCAATTGGAATTATCCGTTTGCATTTCGTCGGGATATGGTACGGAACCATTCTCGGACAACGTAATTATTTTATCCGTGCCGTAAACATTTTTGAGCATTTCAAATTCTCCGATAAGAGAGGCGTGATTTGCCTGACGAGGCTCGTAATAAAAGTCACGCCCGATGATATCCACATAATCGTTTCCCGGATACCAGCTCTTGTCATTCCCATCTGTAGTCCAGACCCAGATCAGGTTATACAGCCCGTGATGGTTAACCATGCGGTCGAACATTAACAAGTAAAGCGCTTTACAAGGTGTCGCCCCTTTTGCTCCCCACCAGAACCATCCTCCGCTTGCTTCGTGCAGGGGTCGCCACAAAATGGCAATGCCTCTATCCTGTAACTGTTTCAACAAACCGGAAACAATGTCTATATCCTTAATGATTGCCTTGTATTCTGCCGAGTTCGTATCCCAAGCCGTACAATTCGAATTGGTGAAGGCAGAAACTAAGTTGAATGTCGTCTGATCGGTATAAAACGCTTCCTGATTTTGAAGAGGGTCTTTCCAATGCCAGCAGAATGCAGGGATTCCTCCCTCTTCCCAAAGTGTGGTTGCCATGGAGAGCGTCGCATTCGAATAGGCTTTAAACCAAGTTTCTCCGGAGCGTCTTCCTGTGGAGTGCATAAAATCAAATCCGACCAACGCCGGTCTTTTTCCCGAAGCACTATAAATATAAGCGACCTCCGCCTGATTAAACAACGACAAAGGGGTATTATTTGTTCCCAACAACGTACCGGTCATCACGCCGCTGATTGTTTTTTCCTGAAAGTTGTTGCGCAGGAACGAGTAAAGTTTCAAGGCGCTCTCGTCAGGCTCCGGAATCACCGGATATGGGACAATGGTAAAGGGGACTGGTTGATGCTTTGCAAGCTCAATATAATCAATATTCACATAGCCCCACGACTTTGTAATGGCAATTGCATTGGCGCCGGCTTTAAGGCTTACAACGGTAGTCACACTTGTAAACAAATTACTTCTCGGGAAAGTCACACTCCCGACTGTTTTGCCATTGACTTCCACGTTTTGGGTCTTGGTAGCGCCGGATGTTTGAGAAAAACCGATTTTCATCTCATACACTCCGACTTCCGGAACTTGAACGGAGAACGAAATATTTCCCTCGCCCATCTCCACATAAGCGCCTCCGGAAGCTGCCGTCGAATTTCTTTTTACCGCTCCGCCGCTAAATGCCGCATCTTCAGCTTCATACCTTTGGGCGAAACTTTGTCCCGACAGTAAAAGGGAAAAACATAAAAAAAGAAGAATTCTAAGGGTGTTTTTCTGTTTCATGCGAATCGGATGTTTTTGAAAATATTGATTTATTTTGCCAAAGATACAACATTTTTTTCCCCGATTTATTTATACATTTGCAAAAAACTATAAAACATAAGGAACAATATGGAAATTTTAGTCAGAAAACCTACTGAAGGTGAAGTCGTCGAAATGAAGTCAAAACCAACTTGGACATGCGGCATATCAGAATTTGACTGGTATTATGACAGTCAGGAAATCTGCCTTATCATCGAAGGCGAAGTAACAGTAAATTATGGCTCAAAAAGTGTTTCGTTTTCGGAAGGCGATTATGTTGTCTTTCCTAAAGGTCTGTCATGCGTTTGGCAAATCAAAAAGCCGGTAAAAAAGTATTATGAGTTTAATTAAATATTTAGTATTATGAAATATGTATGTATTGTATGCGGATACGTTTACGATCCCGCAACAGGAGATTCCGACAGTGGTATTGAGCCGGGTGTCGCATTTGAAGCTCTTCCCGATGATTGGGTGTGTCCATTATGCGGAGTAGGTAAAGATGAGTTTGAACAGGAAGACGCATAAAGGAGAAAATCATATCCCTACCGCATCCCGATAAAAATCCAGCGCCTCGAAAATCTCTTTTTTCTCTACATCTATATTGATGCGGATATCTCCTATATCAGCCAATAAAGAGAAAAGGATTCTGCCGTCGCCTTCGTTCTTTTTATCGTGGGTCATCAAGTCGTACAACAATTCGTATTGCCTGCAAGTAACAAGCAACGCTCCATAGTTTTCCTTAATCAACGAAACAGCTTCCTGCAATCGTTCTTTCGGAAAGCCTGTTTTTTTATACGATAAATAAAGCTCGGCAATCATCCCCCAAGCTATCGCATATCCGTGCAAAACAGGCGTCCCTGATTCCATTGCATAGCTCTCAAAGGCATGTCCGATGGTATGACCGAAATTCAACGCTTTCCGAATATTTTTTTCCGTCGGGTCTTTTTCCACAATAGCTTCTTTTACCTGTATGGATTCTTCCAGTAAAACCGGTAATTGCTTATAATCAACATTTTCTAACGAAAATCGTAAAATATTATTCCAAACTTCCGGTGAGGCAATCAATCCGTGCTTAATCATCTCTGCAAATCCGGACAGGAAATTTTGCCTGTCCAGTGTTTTGAAGAAAGCGACATCAATCAGCACGCTTTTGGCGGAATTGATGACGCCTATTTCATTTTTTAATCCGTTGAAATTAATTCCTGTCTTTCCCCCGACAGCCGCATCGACAGCCCCCAGCAAGGTAGTCGGGATATTAATGTAATCCATTCCCCGCTTAAATGTAGAAGCCGCAAAACCTCCCAAATCGGTGACCATACCTCCTCCGAGATTGATCATCAGCGATTTGCGAGAAGCATTGTTTTGACTTAAAAACAACCATACATTTGCAAGAGTTTCAAGTGTTTTATGAGAATCTCCCTCAGGAATTTCTATTACCTTGGCTTGCTGCATGTATTCTTCGCTTTCCAATAGCGGAAGACATAGCTTTTTTGTCGTTGAATCGACTAAAATGAAAACACCGGATGGATTTCGTCCGGAAAATTCTTTTGCCAATTCAGTTTTCAAATTATCACCGATGTATATGTATTGTGCCATTGCGGGGTTAAATTGATTTTAATGCACAAAGATAATTTTTATAATGGAGATTCAATGGCAAAAATCCATGCTAAATTGAAGTCTTTTTTGTCAATTTCGAAAAAATAGCGTATATTTGCTTTTGATTTTTAAACAAAAAGAAATGAACGCAATATCAGGGATCTCCTTTGAAAAAGACATGGACACTAAGAGAAGATATGTCAGGATAGATTTTGACCAATATGGCAAAACTATGATACCATTTCTTGAACAAATCGGAGCAATTGATCGGAATGATGATTTTTGGGAGGAATATACAACCGCTATTTCCGGAGAAGAACTCCGCCGACGTATGTACCAAAGAATTGATGCGTGGGAATGGAGCGGGAAATAATTTTTTCAAAAAAGGTTGAAATCTACTTGGACGAATTGATGTTATTATTGTTTGAGGAAGAGTATTTCGGATTTCCGGATTCGGCAAAATTATACGTTGACCATTTAATTTCGTTTGCAGAACAGCATATTGGCATACTTCCCGGGAAAAACGCTCCCGATTTTTTTCAATGTTTCGGACAAAATTTGAAATATATTACTTTTCATGCCAACAAGAGAACATCATGGTATATTTTCTATCAGGAACGTAATAATATCTATTTGATTCGATATATTACCAATAGCCATGTAGCTGCACAGTATTTTTGAATAAAAAGGGGGGTTAGAAATAAATCTTTTTTATAGCGTGTATTTGTGAGCTGTACTGGATTCGAACCAGTGACCCCTACCCTGTCAAGGTAATGCTCTAAACCAACTGAGCTAACAGCTCTCACTTTTTACGGTTGCAAAGATATAAAAAAATTTCATACATCTACTTTACAACAAAAATGTATAATTATTATAAAACCGTATTTTTTTGCATTCTTGTCATAAAAATATAACATAAAGATATTTTTTAACGACATTAATCGCCTTTTAGACACAAAAAACACAAAAATTCATTCATAAAGAAAATCGAAAATTCATTTTATTGTATATTTATGCGTTTTCAACCCTATAAAATCATAAATTTTGAAAAAAAATTCGTTATTTCTTGTTTTTAGCATTTTGTTTTGCTACTTTTGCACCGAAATTATAGGCAAAGAAACTTCTTTTTTGACTTCCCAAAAAGAAAAATTATGACAACAAATGAAAATGTAATGGATTTAGAGGAGGTTGTAATCCGTTTTTCGGGCGACTCCGGAGATGGAATGCAATTGACGGGAACTTTGTTCTCGAGCTTGTCTGCAATATTGGGGAATGAAATCTCTACCTTTCCCGATTTTCCGGCAGAAATCAGAGCTCCTCAAGGAACACTTGGCGGAGTTTCAGCGTTTCAAGTACATTTAGGCTCTTCGAGCATACACACGCCCGGTGATGATGCAGACGTTATGGTATTGATGAACCCTGCCGCATTGAAAGTAAATGCCAAAGGAATAAAAAGAGGAGGTATCGTCATTATTGATACCGATTCTTTTAAGGCATCCGACCTTGAAAAAGCAGGTTTCACAACCGATAATCCGTTTAAAGAACTGAATATTTCGGAAACTGTTCAAATTGTGCCGGCGCCGCTTTCGTCGATGACTGAAAGAAGTCTCGAAGGATTCGATATGGACAGAAAGTCTGTTTTGCGCTGTAAAAATATGTTCGCGTTGGGATTGGTTTGTCACCTGTTTAGTCGTCCAATGGAACAGGCAATCCATTTTCTTGAAGAAAAATTCAAGAAAAAGCCGCTTATTTTAAAAGCGAACACGAAAGTGCTGGTTGATGGCTTCAACTATGGACAAAATATCAGTGCGTCGATTTCCCGTTTCCAAGTAGGAAAATCGGAAACTATCGCTAAAGGAAAATATACAATTATAGACGGAAATAAAGCAGCCGCTTTAGGATTAGCTGCGGCAGCCGAAAAAGCAAATCTGCAACTCTATTTGGGAAGCTACCCGATTACACCGGCTACGGATATTATGCAAGAACTTGCGCACTTGAAAAACGTAGGCGTTATTGTCACTCAGGTAGAAGATGAAATAGCCGGAATTTGTACCGCTTTGGGTGCAGCATTTACCGGAAAACTTGCAGCAACAAACACATCGGGACCGGGCATGGCATTGAAAACCGAAGGTATCGGTTTGGCTGTGATGGCAGAACTTCCGGTGGTAGTCATTAACGTGATGCGTGCAGGACCTTCGACAGGTATGCCGACAAAAACCGAGCAAACCGACTTGCAGCAAGCATTGTATGGTCGCAATGGTGAATGTCCGGTTGTTGTGATGGCGGCAAGTACGCCCGCCGACTGTTTTCACTACAGTTATATGGCAAGTAAAATTGCGTTGGAACACATGACCCCGGTTATTTTGTTGACAGACGCTTTCATCGGAAACGGCTCTTCACTCTGGAATATTCCAACGTTAGCAGATTTGCCGGAAATTAAACCCCCGTTTGTAACCCCTGACATGGCAGGCAAAGTGAATGCTTTTACACGCAACGAAGAGACCAAAGTTCGCTATTGGTCGGTTCCCGGAATGAAAGGCTTCGCTCACCGCAACGGAGGATTGGAAAAAGACATCAACACAAGTGCTATTTCTATCGACCCGGTTAACCACGAAAAAATGGTGAAAGTTCGTCAAGAGAAAGTGGCATACATTGCAAACAAAATTCCTGATGTACAAGTAAAAGGTAATGCAGACGCAGACGCTTTGGTTATCGGCTGGGGCGGAACACACGGACACTTGCTGGCGGTAGTGAACGAAATAAACAAAGAAGGCAAAAAATTAGCTCTTGCTCACTTCAACTATATCAATCCGCTTCCAAAAAACACGGAAGAAGTGATTAAACGCTACAAAAAAGTGATTGTTTGCGAATTAAACATGGGACAATTCGCAAATTATTTGAGAGCGCATGTGCCGGACGTTGAATTCGAGCAATACAACAAAGTTCAAGGACAACCTTTTACGAAGGCAGAGCTAAAAGCTTGTTTCACTAAATTTTTGGAGGATTAAGACATGGCAGAAACAAAATATGCAGCAACAGATTATAAAAGCGACCAATATGTACGTTTGTGCCCGGGCTGTGGCGACCATGGCGCCTTAACTTCTCTTCACAGAGCGTTGGCTGAAGTTGGTGTTGCGCCCGAAAACGTAGCATTAATTTCCGGTATCGGTTGTTCGTCGCGTATACCTTATTATACGAAAACGTATGGCTTTCACACCATACACGGGCGCGGCGCGGCAATAGCAACCGGTGCGAAAACAGCCAATCCAGATTTATCGGTATGGCAAATAACCGGCGACGGCGACTGCCTGGCTATCGGTGGAAACCATTTTATCCACAGCGTAAGACGGAATGTAGATTTGAACGTTTTGCTGTTCAACAACCAGATTTACGGATTGACAAAAGGACAATATTCGCCCACAACAGTGAAAGGATTTGTTACCAACAGTTCGCCTTTCGGAACGGTTGAAAGACCTTTTCGTCCGGGAGAATTGACCATCGGCGCACGAGGTACATTCTTTGCCCGCTGCCTGGATGTAGATGTGAAAACATCTGTAGATGTAATGGTTGAGGCAGCAAAACACAAAGGAACTTCTATTGTGGAAGTGCTGGTAAACTGTATTATTTACAACGACGGCGCTCACAGCTGGGTTGCTTCGAGAGAAGAACGCGCCGAAAGAACCATTATATTGAAACACGGACAGCCCATGCTTTTCGGGAAAGACAACAGCAAAGGATTGGTGTTGGAGGACTTCGACTTGAAAGTGGTAACTTTAGGCGAAAACGGAATCACCGAGAAAGATATATTGGTGCACGATGCTAAAACACAAAATCCGGTTATCCACTTGATGCTGGCAAATATGTCGGGACCGGATATGCCGATTGCAATGGGAGTTATCCGTTCGGTAGAAGAAGAAACCTACGAGGCGGCTGTTCATAATCAAATCGCAGAAATACAAGCGCAAACGAATGTGAAGACGTTTGATGATTTGGTGGCGACTTATGAGAGTTGGGAGATGTAGTTGTAAAATTGGTTTATATTTAACATAAAAGTAACAAAGACGCAAAGAAATAAAATAAAACTTTGCGTCTTTGCGTTTAAAATATGTAAATACAAACTAATTTTAGTATCTGCTCATGAGAAATTATATATTTGTGCTTTTTGTTTTTATATCATCGTCTGCCTTCCTATTTGCGCAGACGGAAAGCGATACTATAAACGCAGAACCTCTCTATGTTTCACCGACAAACTCCGAATCGTCGGCAAGAGCGCGGATATTGGCAAGACAAAAATTGTTGCAAACAGTTTACGAGCCTTGTATTGAAAATTACCGCCAAATGATAGATTTTATTAGCCGACGGGCACACAAAAAAGGCAAGAAAGCTTTCAATAAAACGTCTGTTTACCAGACTGATTCATATGGAGGAGGAACTATAACGCGAACTAGCAACAGTAGAAGAGGAACTACGACGCGAACTAGCAACAGCAGAGGCAGACGAGAAAGCGTTGGGGGACAGGGATCAATAAGCACTTGGGGAACAGTTTTAATAATAACCCTTACCAATAGAGAAGAAAGCGATGCCGCCTACAGACAAGCATACGAGGATGAATTTAAAAAACTTTGCGAAGAATATGGGGTGGAGACCGATTGCTATAAACAACACATCCGCAATACAATCGAAGACTTAGACAAATCTATGGATATGCTGAGAAAACGTAACATTGATCCCGGGCATATTAGCCATTTCTATTCCAACCAGGCGATGATAACAGATGAGGAAGACATTGAATATCTCTTAAAAAACATAACAGCGAACAACAACGACTCTAAACCACTTGAAAAATATACTAAAAATAATGTTGCAAGAATTTATCTTGTTGTATACCAATGGGACAAAGGCTGCCACATTAAAGCGTTTTTATTTACGCCGGAAGGAGTTATATTTGAAAGGCTTTATTTTACAAACGCAAGAAATGCCGTAAATCCCAGAACGGGAACTACCATTTACGTAACCGAAGAAGAGGCATTGATTTTTACGCAAGGTTGATGTATTGTAAATATATAAGAAAACTAATTCTCAATTTTTATGAAACGTATTACTTCTTTTATCTTCATCTTTTGTATTTTCCTCTGTCAATCCGCTCTTCCGGAAGGTCAGACAAAAAATTCAACACCCGAAAAAGGGATAAACAAGGAAAAATGTACCTACAACGGGATTCCGCTTAAAGGGAAAGTGAAAATAGTGAATAGTTTCCCCGATTTCAAAGTAAAGGTAGTAACCTCTTTTCCGGATATAGAGGTCAAAACGGTAAATTCTTTTCCTGATCGTTGTGGAAAATGGCAATTTGTAGAAAGTTTCCCGGATTTCACTATTCAATTTGTAGAGAGTTTTCCAGATGTAAAAATCAGGTTTGTTGAGTCGTTTCCGGGGATGAAATAGCGAAACTTTAGTTTAAAAAATTCCCATCAATCCGTCAACATTTATTGCTTGTATTGACATTGGCAGATAGGAAGCTCTATCTGTCCTGTGTTAATAGGTGCAGAAAGAGACCCTCTGTAACAAATATGTTGTTTATTCCGACAAACAAGCCCAACAACAATAGAACAAAAGGTCAATGTTTTTGTAAAAGAATTTACAGCCGTGAAACTTTGACTGTTTCACTTCAATTTTACGGGTGAGTGTGATTTCTTATAAGATATTGTGAATTTGCTGATTGCTATTTACAAAAAATACTCTATATTTGTAGTACAATTAAACTCATAAAAAGATCACATTGTATGGAAACAAAGGATAAAAAACAGATTGCAAAATCTGAAAAAGGAAATGAAATCAAGGAGCAAAATCCAAAATCTGCTTATACTTTATTCAGAGAAAAATATCCTAATGGAATTGGAGAGATCGTGAATATGCGTGCTGTATTAAGGTAATTACGAAGATACTACTTATATGAGATACTACTTGGATACTAATTGCTGTTTGATGTAAATGATGGGGATAATATAGACAGAAATACATTGAATATTCTTCATGATTATGAAAATATATTCTATGTTAGTTCTATTGCTCTTCGAGAGTTAGTCAAGTTATATAATGACGGCGAGTTGAAATCTATCAAATATAAGTCTCACAAGGATTTACTCTTTTTTATTGACAAATTGAATATAGAAATTAAACCATTCACAAAGCAACATGTAATGGTTTATGCCGACTTATATCCTGCAGAAGACCATAAAGACCCAAATGACCACATGATCTTAGCACAAGCTATTTCTGACAAAATAGCAGTTATATCTTCCGACAAAAAATTCAAATTCTACGAAAAACAAGGATTACAACTTCTGTTCAATAAACGATAATTTCAGTACAGTGTGAATAAAATAGATGTATAGCCATAAAAAAATACCCTGTAATAAAGTCCTGCTAAAAGCCGCTTGTACAGAGTATTCTTGTCTTTTTTGTAATGCAAAAATGCAGGAAATAGTTGAATCGGCAAAATATTTTGAGATTTTTTTGTTTATATGGAATTGAAAGAGAAGATTTCTTATTTGACAAAGAAGAATGGTCTAACTTGAAATCAAAATTTTTGACTTCAAGTTGGGGTGGTAAAAATAACATCAATCAAATAAATCACCGTTCCTCCAACAAAAAAACTCTCACCAATCCTTCGATCGATGAGAGTTTCAAAAAATGGCGGCTACTTACTCTCCCACTTGCGCAGTACCATCAGCGTGAGCAGGCTTAACTTCTCTGTTCGGAATGGGAAGAGG
>Ga0123353_10001441_pt1 | contig 29045 bp, 19 predicted proteins | sample TergutLab28metaG_3_FD_92763 | JGI IMG/M metagenome (GOLD analysis project Ga0123353, IMG submission 92763) | Labiotermes labralis P3 segment gut microbial communities from Petit-Saut dam, French Guiana - Lab288 P3 | ecosystem: Host-associated > Arthropoda: Insects > Digestive system > Gut ...
AATTACTTACGGCGAATTGTTCTGCATACTGGCTGAGCAGGAGCAAGCTATGTCTGGCGTCCCGCTGTACATGACGCAAGGGGAAATCTGCCCGGGGCATTCTATCTTCATGGTAGTCTACTCAAATCCTACATCTCGTCAATGTGATCCGCCAGCACACGAACAACACCCATAAATGAAGCCACCTTGGTATCGTCTTTTTTATGTAGGGTTGAGGCTATGCCAGAGAATAAGCCTTCTGTTTCAGCAACAGACCCGAACACGAGTTCATCCAAACCGACATCCAGCGTGCATGAAATCGCGTGCATGGTTTCGAGGGATGGGATACGGGTCCCCCGCTCGATGTGCCCGATGTGGGAAGCAGACAGGGAGCATTCCTCCGAAAGTTGTTCCTGCGTGAATCCCTTACCTTCTCTTGCCTTACGTATTCTCGCGCCCAGCGCTTGGTAATTCAGTTCTTGTGGCATACCAATTTCCCTCCCTAGCTTTACTATTGTAGTCGATTGGGAGGGAACACTAAATAGATTGTAAGCACAGATTATAGTTGACTGTAGGCCCTGATTATGCTATACTAGAGATGAACAGAGGGAATCATGCGTTATCCTGTCTGCAAGCCCTATATCCAAAACCAAAAACAACTTGAAAAGGAGATTCGACCAATGGAACAGCAGAACGAGCACAACCAAGCGCAAGCCACCACCGAGCAAGCGTCACCCCAACCGCAGCCAGTGAAGAAGCTTTTCAACAAGAAGGTCTTTCTTATCATGATGGCAGTCTTTGCAGGACTTATCGTGCTGACTGTGGGGATCAGCCTGATTGCCACCATGGGAAGAAGCCGGAAGCCGAGCAACAGCAATGACCTGCCTGTTGTGAGCCAAGCGGATGAATCGGGCGAGGACGTGACCAACATTCAGGCAACCGAAGCGCCTGTGCCTGAAGACTTAGGCATATCCTTCTTTCAACTGAAAGCCAATCTTCGCAAGCACGGCGAGCAGTCCGACAATATTTTTGCGCAGTCAACTGACTTCATGAATGGGTTCTCTGTGATCGGCACAGACACCAAGGCTGATGGTGCCAGCAGAAACTATTCGATGTACAGTATCAACCTGACCGGGCTGTATTCCATTTTGGTTGCTGTTGATGACGACACACAAAAAGTATTCAATATCGCTCTGGCTGGAAACGCATATGAATTGCAACCGGCAACATATGACTTTATCCGGTTGATTATTGCGGCCGTCTTTGGCTCTGATAACAGAGCGAACACAATCATCAGAAAATTGGGCATGGAAGATAATCAGATCGCACCCTTCCAAAATATATACGGGGAAGTGACAGAGGACAGCCTTCGTAACTTTATCTGGACAAAAGACTCGGGTTATATATGCTCGATTCATCTTATCATCAATAGCGACTCCGCAGTCTTTTCCTTTGATATTTCCCGTGAGCTGAGCGCCAGCTCGAGCAATAATGTCATAGAGCGGTAGAGGCCCTGTAGGCGCCCTGTGTCGTTTGAAGCGAACCCTTTCCCCGGCTCGAAAATAGAACCGCTGTAGGCCCCCTCGAACGTGCTATAGCGCTGAATTAACCGAATAGACAAAGGCACTTCATGTGAAAGCATGGGGTGTCTTTCTCATTTCATTCTCTAAGCAAGGATTTTCCGTCCTGTAATATCATATCACGCGTAAAGGGGAAAAATATGGCTCATCGGTTCTTCGCCTCGGGGATTCGCTCTAGAGGGCTCTCGTCAACACAGCGAATCTATCTGACTAATTTTTCAGCGTATAACAGTGAAGTTTTCTTCGCTGCATTTTCCCATTATAAATTTTTGGAGGTACGAAAGCAATGGCAATACTCGAAGACTATCCCTGGATGGGCAGGGATAAAAACGGCAAGGTGTATATTTTGCCGCAGGAGCTCTATATTTGGATGAAGAAAGAGTATTTCATCCGAATCGCTGCAAACAGCACAGTCTACGTTTACCAGGATGGTATCTACAGACCGATGGATTTTCAACGGCTCATGGCTTTCATCAAAGGTCATTTGCCACCCGGTGATCGTTCGTTTCTCCATTTCGACGCTGTGAGAAAAGAACTGGAAACCGACGAGATTGATGTTGAGATCGAAGACTTTGACGCGCGGGAAGACCTTGTCTGTTTTCAAGACGTCGTCCTGAATCTGCGTACTGGGGAAACCATGGAGCACAGCCCGGAATTCCTTTTGACACGAAAATTGCCCTGCCGGTATAACAAGGATGCCAGGCTTGCGCAAGCTAAAACATTTTGCCAATTTCTGAACGACATGCAGGAGTTCGACAAAGAAGCCATTATATTTCTGCTGGAATATATGGGAGCCATCTTCAGCAATGTAAAAGGCTATCGCTTCAAAAAACTCCTGCTGTTGGTGGGAGCAGGAAACACCGGAAAGACCCAGCTAAGACAATTGGTCATAAACATCCTGGGGAAAGACCACACAATCGATTTGGACTTGAAAGACCTGCATAGTCGCTTCGGCCCAATATTGCTTCAAGGGAAACGGCTTTCTGGATACGGTGACATGTCCTATGTTGAGCTTGACGAACTGAACGCGCTGAAATGTTTGACTGGTGGGGATCCGATTTTCGGAGAGAAGAAAGGGGTAATGGGCTACTCCTTCCTATATGGCGGATTCCTCTGGTATAACACGAACAGGTTGCCATTCTTCCGTGGGGATCGAGGAGAGCACATGTACAAACGTTTCGTTATCGTGCAGTGTGAAAATCCGATTCCAGAGGAAAAGCAGGATAAACATTTGCTCGAAAAAATGATGACTGAACAGGAAACTATAATCAATGTGGCGATTACCATGCTGAGAAAAGCACTGGAACGTGGATATAGGTTCTCTGAAAGCCAGAGGATGTGGGACGCTCGGGAAGCATATAAGGTTGAAAACAACTCACTGTACTTGTTCATGAAGGACTGCGTCGACTTTGGCCAGAACTACAAGGTAATAACCGGCGATTTTAATAGGGCTTATGAAACATGGTGTTATGCCAACCAGATCAAGATTGAGCGCGACAGAGAGATCAGAAAACAGATCGAAGAAGTCTACCCCCATATTATCTACAAAAAGAGCAATGTGTGGCACTACTTCGGCATGAAGCTTAACGAGGACGGCGAAGAGTTTCTCAACACATTCTATCAGAAAAACGCCAGATAGTAAAACACCATCAATCAATGAAAGGGCGCATTGGGCAAAGGGAACGCATTCCGTTATAAATCCCCCGGGGGAGTCTATGGGAATGGGTTTGTTTTGCCCAATGCGCCCTAAATGGGCGTGTGGGGCTTTGCCAACCTCATTATTTTTGCCCAACTTGCCCAATCATGCTCGCGACTGCTCGTCCTGAACTCTCGCCGGGACTAAATTATGTTGCTTGCTGCTCGTCCTGAATTGGGGCGATTTCTTTTTAGATTGGAGAGTAATTCATGATACGCTACTGTGAAAATACCAAAGAAGTCACCCCCTTTGAACAAACTATATCCGCAGGCATTGATATTATTGAAAAAGTTTTTAATGACTGTCCGGGTGTTCCTTTCTTGGCATTTCAATTGGTAATGGACGCTATGCAGAAATTGAATATGGCTGCGCAAATATATAGTGGCAAGGATGATATAGTCAATATCCAAAAATCCGAAGAATCTGTGAGTGCTTGGCACTCTGTCAATAGAAAGAGGTATCGGCATGGTAAGACTGCTTGAAAATGAAGATAAAAAGAAAGATTTATTCAAACAAGAAAAAGAGCGAATAGCCAAGATTGCCAGAATGGTTTTCACTGATTATGGGGTTGAGTTTGATAACTTGGAGGATGGAATCAAGGACGCCATATGCTCCATGGTACTTGGCTTCAGCAACCAAATTGTTGTTCCCATCGGCAAATAAAGTATCATGTCCAAGCCAGCAGGCATAAGATGAACTACCTAAATAATCGGGAGGTAGTTTTTCTTGACAGTGAAGTCCTATTTTCCGACAGAGCAGGGAGCGATTCGTGAATTGCAAGCTCGTGTAGCCAAGCTGCACGCAGACATTGTGATCCGGCAGTTACTTGAGCTTACAGCGCCAAAAGAACAAAAGCTAGAGCTACTGGACGCAGTCAAAAGCGACATAAACGAATCCCTGCTACATGTCGGCGCGGTTGGTTGATAACTTCAACCTCCGTTACATAACGAGGACGAGCTACCTTTTTACCGCCCCTATTATACTGCATTTATTGATACATTGCAATCCGTAATTTCATTCATCCTCTCCCACATTCTCTTGGTCATTCTCGCCTGCCCATGCTCCCACCGCTTCACGGTTCCCGGCGTTGTCTGAAGCAGTATGCTGAACTCCGCCTGCGTCATGCGGTTACGCTTGCGGAGCTCTTTTACCTTCTGGCCCTGGCCGTCATAAAGAAAGCGATTGTAGCTGTCCAGTAAATCGACAATATCGACTTGCAAAAGCTCCGCTATCTTTTGCAGCTTGTCCAGAGGGTAGGAGTCCCGGCCGCAGTCCTCGTAGCCAATGTAGGTGCTGTGGTCAATCCCCGCATAGTCGGCCACCTCGGATTGATATAGGTTTTTCAGACAGCGAAAATATCGCAGTCGCTCGGCAGTGTGGGGGACTTGCTCAGGGTTGGCATAGCGCAGGCTTGCTAAGGCCGAATCGTTTTCAAGCTTGGGACGCTTCAAGGGGATATGACTAATGAAGAGCGGAGCACAGACGCCGTCGCGGTAATATACATAAAAATCATTGCTGACCCTAGAGTGGAATTTCCAGAGGCTCGTTGTCTTGGTGAAGCCGCTACACGTTAATTGCTTTTGCAATCCTACCGCAGTGGCCTTTTTACACATGATGATACCCCCGCCGCCGGGCGCGCCGGCAGCGGGGGTTCTTTGTTTTTTTGCGGTTCATTCGACGATTTTCGCGATCACCAGCGCGCGTGCTGTCTTGTATTCATACGAGCAAGTGGACAGCGTGAGGATTCTGTCCTCGCAGGTGGCGACGAACTCCTGGTAAAACGTGGCCTTGGCCGCGATCCTGTCCAGGTGCGCCTGGCAGCGGCCCGGGGAATCGAACGCGTAATCATAGAATTCGCTGTAGGAATCGGCCAATACGAAGGCGAATATCTCCAGCGGCCAGGTCCCATCCGGGGTGTAGAGCGTCCCCGTCCGGTGGGTGTCGAAATAGTCCCGCTCCTTGAACTTGTGCAGGTCCGCGAACATGGCGCCGCTACGCAGGTAGTGCCCGTAGATGACCGTGTTGAAGCCGCTGAAATCCCGGCTGCAGCGGTAGTCCATGAACAGCGCGCCCAGCTTGTTGACCTGATTATCGGCCGTGTGGGTGAGGTAATACTGGTTGTCGGCCGCCTGCACGACGGGATAGTCGATCACCGTGCCGTCGATGGTCAGCCACCCGGTGATGTCCGGGTACTGCGCCAGCAGGGCGCCGAAGTCCAGCAAGCGCGAGCCGTCCACCGGCTCCGGCTTGAGGTCCGCCTGCTCGCCGGACTGCCGCAGCGCGCGGTAGTCGGCGTAGAGCAGCCAACCGGACACCCCCAGGATCGCCACCGCGAGAAGCAGGAGGACGCGCATCGGCCATTTTCGGTTTTTTTTCATGGGCGCCCTCCTGTCTGGCTGTTTTAGCTATCCAAGAACTATTATGTACTCGATTTGGCCGTAGAAGAAATCGCCTGCGTCGTTTTTCACGTATGCGCGGTAATCATAGCAGCCGTAGTAGAAGTGGGTGTTGTTGGTGTTGGGTATCAAAGTGATATCGTAGGGGCTCGTGAAGCCGGTGTTGACGAATCCTCGATCCATGCCGCTGTCCGGGTTGCTGATCAATTCTGAGTTCCCGGGGCCCAGCTCCCAGTCTATAGGGGTGTAGACGACGCCGATTTCGACAATCGTGCCGGGAATGTCCTGATAGCTATTGCCCGATACAATCGCCGCCTCGCCTGTGTAGAGCTCCCACTCGTACGCCCATTCGCCTGTGACCACCACCGGAATGGGCGGCGGGTCATCCGGCGGTTTTGTCGGCGTCTCCACCGGGTACACGATGCCGAACTTGTTGGTCTCCACACCGACCTGGTTCTTGCCCGGCGTGCCCCTGGGGGTGATATAGACCGTGACCCAGATCTCGCCCGTATCGCTGTAGTCGAGCTTGATTTTCCCGTTTTCAGTGATGATATCCACGCCGGTGAGTGGTTTGTCCTTGGGATGCCCGCCCGGGTCCGGGAGCTCCTTCTCCCCGTCGTTCTGCATGTGGCCCACATACTCATAATACTGCGGGATGATATCGGTGAGCCAGTAGACCTTGTTGTCGCCGGGGATCAGGATATAATCCGTGAACGGGTAGGCCGGAGAGACACTGTCGCTGGTCAGGGGCAGGGTATTACCGCCGTTTTCCAGGGTGTAGTAGCCCATCACCGGGCTCTGCAAATCGCTGATCGGGTCGATGACGATCTGGCGGATGTGCAGCTTGATCGAGGGGCACACATACACGTTGGCAAATTCGCAGATTGTGTCCTCTGTCTCGACACCCACCCCTTCTTCAAGCAGGTAGTGGGTTTCCACCGGGGTCAGCTGCCCATTGATGTCCTTGACCTCGATTTTGAGGATGTACACCTTGGGGCTATACGTCCAGCCATCGCCGGCGATGCTGTCGTCCACCTCTGTGATCTTGAAATAGTAGATGCCCTCGTCCAGGTCTTCCATCTCGAAGTAGTTCATAAAGTTGCCGATGGCCATCTCTTCGCTGGTGATGGCGATTTCGTCCTCCACGATGACAACCGGTGTCACGCCGCTGCCCAGCGGGCCGCCGTCCTTGTCGCCCCCCTGCTCAATCCTGAAGGTGAAATCCCTGTCCGTGGTATCAACACCGTCCAGGATCTTCTTCACGCCGGGGTAGACTTTCCCTGTCTTGGTGGCGATGTAGCCGTTGTTGAACGCCGGCCAGGTCTCGTCGTCGCTCTGCGTATAGGGCTTTTCGTTCGTGAACGACCCCGTGCTGCCCGTCCTGGAGGTGTAGGTCACCTCGGTATATAGATGCCCCTTGCCGTCGTCCTTCACGTCCACCTTGATCAGGTACTCCACGGTGGAGCACGTCCAGCCGCCGCTGCTCGTGCTGCTCTCCTTCATCAGGTAGTAGCGCGGGCCCGCAGTCGTAAAGCTAAGCTCCTCGAAGTTCACCGGGCTCGTGGTGGTCGTGCCCGTCACGACGGTCACGGCTCCGTTCTTCTTGGTGCCGTCAGTCACCAGGCCGGTGGGCTGGCCGGTTACGGTATCGTAATTGTACAGCTCGAAGCTGAACTGGTCTTCCTCCATGAGCTTGCCCGCCCCGTTTTTCATGGCGTTGAGGGTCACGGAGGTGGGCGTGACGGTATACTTGTTCTCGAACTTCGGCCACGTCGAGCTGGTGCCCTGGTCATAGGAGGCCTGGTTCGTGAAGCTGCCCGAGTCGCCCGACCTGGAGGTGTAGGTGACCGTCGGCGTCAGTACGCCCGCGACGTCGTTTACGACAACCTTGATGAGGTACTGCATGGGGGAGCTGGTCCAGCCGTTGGCGTTCACGGCGGTCTCCTTGAGCAGGTAGTATTTCTCGGCGACCGGCGCGGAGAATGGGATCGACGTGAAGTTCACCTGGCTGCTGCTGCCTGCGGAGACGTTCTTGATGCCGCTCTCCACCAGGGAGCCGATCGTGCTCGTGGCGTTGTCGTATTCGTACAGCTCGAAGCTGAACTGATTGGCCTCCATGTCCCTGCCGGTGGAGCTCTTCATGGCGTTGATGGTCACCGAGGTGGCCTGCGTGGAGTACTTGTTCTCGAACGGCAGCTTCAGGTCGAGGGAAACCGTGTCCACGTTGGAGTAGCTGACCGTATCCACCTCGAACTCCGTCTCATGGCCGCGGTCACGGTAGGATGCCTTGGCCTGGTTGACGTACTTCAGGCTGCTGGGGATCACATCGCCGACGATCTTGACCTGGAAGGTCACCTCATATTCGTTCTCGCAGTCGTCGCTGGAGGAGCCCTCGCCCTTGACGTTGCCCAAATCGATTGTCAGAGTGCGGGTGGAGGAGGACCAGGTCGCTGCGGTGAGGGTGGGTGCGCCGTCGATTTCCGCCGAATTGTTCACGTAGGTCGTGCCGGGGGGCAGTTGGTCGATGATCAGCACGCCGCTGGCATCGCTTTCGCCGTGGTTCTTCACGTTGACGGTGTACGTCACCACGTCGTCCGGCTTGACCTTGGTTTTGTCGCTGGTCTTGTCCAGGACCAGGTAGCTGTTGGTGTACAGGCGGATGTCGTCCAGGTAGTTGCCGAAGTCATTCTGGCCGGTGTAGGAACCGGGGGACTCAAAGGCCAGGATGGTGCTGTATTGCCCGGCAGGGACGGTGTAAGCGCCGCTGTAGTGCTTCCACTTTTCCCACACCGCCGTGATGCACGTAGCCTGCAGTGCGCCGCCAGGAGGTGTGGCGCGGTTGCTCTCGCTGAACTCATGCTCGTCTGGCGCCGGCGTCCCGTAGATATAGACATTCAACGTGTCTGTCGAGTCCTCGGTCGCGTTTGGATTATAGTTGAGAAAGAGTTCTCCGTGGGTGCCGTGGGTGCCGGTGACCAGGTTCCGTTTTTGGGCGGCTTCATGATACAGTTCCCAATAAACCCTTGTTCCCGGCGTTGTCCGGCAGACCTGATACAGCCTGCTGGGGTAGTGGGCGTTGAGCTCCGCGAACTGTTTTCCGTCCGGATAAGGGATAGTCCCGTCGCAGCCGGTGCCCTCGGTGTGCATAAACTGTATACAGCGCCAATACTCTTCGCCGATGGGCGCGTACCCATACTCGTCCTCGGTGGGTACGCTGTACCATCCGGGCACCTCAACATATAGGGGGTCGTAATACGCGCCCTGCGGATGGTTGATCTGCTGAGGCATACTATAAATAATCCAGGGATTGTCCTCATCGCGCATGTATGTTTTGGTGTTGTCCGGCACCTCGAAGCTGCCGTTTTCGAAGTTGATGGGCTGCGGCCCGTCCTCCGCCCTGGTCTGCGGATAGAAGGTGCGGGTATCCTGCACGAGCACCGGCGCGCCGTCGCTCTGGGCGTTGGCGGCCCATGTGCTTTCCGCCGGGAAGGACCCCGAGCTGCCGTCCCTGAAGCCGTAAGTCACCTCGGCCACCAGCTGGCCCAGGCCGTTGTCCTTCACGTCCACCCTGATCAAGTACTCCCGCTTGGACGTTGTCCAGCCTGCGCCGTCCGGCGTGGTTTCCTTCATCACGTAGTAGCGAGGCGAGGAGCCTGTTACCGTTGTAAAGTTGATCGCGTCGAAAATCACGCTCGCGCTGTTCGTGACGCTGTCCACGGCCCCGTTTTGCTTGGTCTGGATCGCCGCGCCGCTGGTCACGCCGCTGCTGTTGGCGTTGTACAGCGCGAAGCTGAACTGGTTGGCCGTCATAAGCTTGCCCGTGGCGGTCTTTTGGCCGTAGAGGGTCACGGAGGCGGGGGCCGAGGCGTAGGTGTTGGTGAAGCTGAGGTTGGATGCCGCGCCGGCCAGCGTGGTTATCGTCGTGGTCACGTCGCCCGTATTGGCGTCCACCACCGCCTTGACGATGCGCTTGGCGATGGCGTCATTGGTCCAGCCGTCGCCGCCGGCGGTAATTTCCTCCACCATGAAGTAGTACGTCTCGCCCGACAGCAGGCCGGTGATCGCGCCGAATTCGAAATCGTACGTGCCCGCCCCCGTGGTGGGCCGCGAAACCGTAGTCGTGCCCGGCATGATGGCGGCGGGGGTCGTGCCGTCATACGCGTCGCCCTGGGCATTTTTGACCTGTGTCACCCTGAATTGGAAGGCCTTAACCGGCGCGGCTGCGCCCGACGCCACCGCCGGCACAATCTTTTTGCCCTCGATGACCAGCGGGCTGCCATCGGCCACCTCGTAGAGATAGATGATCTCCACACCGTCGTGGCTCGCGATCACGGGGTTGCCCGCGTCGGGATAGGATCCATCCAGGGCAATGACAACGCCGTCCACCATGTAGCCGATATACCGGTAGCGGTTGGGGCCGGAGGCCGGGACCGGCAGGAGCGGGAATTTGCTGGTGCCGGGGGTGACGAACTGCGAATCCTGCTTGACGGTGTGCGGAATGGTATCGTGCAGCTCGTGGTAGGGCTCGGCCAGCTTCCCGGTCCCCACGTTATATTCCCAATCCCACTCCGCGTATTTCTCGTAGAGCTTGAACTCCTTAAAGTTGCGGTGGTAGGTGGCGTTGGCGGAGGTGATGTCCTTGGTCAGCACTGTCCCGGACGCGCTGTTGATGAAGTCGGCTTTGTCCCTCACCTGTGCGATCACGGTCACCGCATACTGCCCGTTGGGATCGCCTATGTAGTTCAGGTCCGACCACACCAAGTCGGCATAAAACGGATTCTCGTTGTCCTCGGCAAATTTCATGGCGGCGAGGAGCGCGGCCTCGTCATCGACCGCCGGGTTGCTGCTGATGTACTTCAGGCCATCGGGGAGGGTATCGCGGATGGTGATGAGGAAGGCGTCTTCGGTGACCTCATACGGGTTTACCGGCAGGCCGTCGATCCGGATGGTGTATTTGATGTAGTTGTTGTCTAACACCTCCACCGGGGCTCCCCATGCGCCGTTGTTGATGTTGGGCTGGTTGATGGGGTCGCCGAACCAGGGACCGGAGGGCGTCCAGGGCCCGGTTGGATTGGTGCTGACCTGGGCGGCCTTGTGCATGATCGGGTCGCCGGGGCTGCGCTGGGCGTAGACATAGATGATGACCGCGTTGCCGTTTACCTCCGGGATGGTGGGCTTGGGCGGCATGGCGCGGATCAACTCCGCGTCGTCCGTACCGATTTTGTAGCCGATATAATACCAGTTGTCGGGGGAGAAGTCCCTCGGCGTGCCTGTCCACGGGTCGCCGCTGTACACCGGCGTTGTTGTTTTATCGGCGGAGCTGCGGGGCGGAGTCAAGGGCGACACCTGGTCCCCGTTTTCATCGTGGAACTTTTCGGTGATGGTATACGGGATGCAGAAATAGAGGATCAGCTGGGCGCCCGGGTCCACGTCCAGTTCGTCGGGCAGAGGAGGTTCATAAATGACCGTTTTTCCGCCGTCCAGCGAATAGCCGCGGTAAATGGGATAGTGCAGGCCGCCGGAGTCGTACACGCCGTTCGGGATGGCGTCCGTCTTCACCTGGGGCCTGACGGTGTCGAATTTCCCGTCCTCAATCACATAGGAGTAGCTGGATTGGCCAGTAATCTCATCCGGCCAATACAGGATCGCGGAGTTTTGGCGCCCTGTTTCGGTGGGCTTGTATTCGCGGTAGACCACCGTGAGCTTTGTGATGAAATACAGCACGATTTTCCGCGTCGGCTGATAGCCGTCCGCACTGGACTTCCCGCCGTCGGTCAATTCCTGCGCGGTGAAGGTCGGGTTCGGCGGCGCGCCCGGCTTCCGTTCGGTCACCATGGTCTCGCCGTAGGTATCCAGCCAGTGGTAGTCGTAGTACGCCCAGTTGACGCCGCCTACCGTGAACGGGTCCATATAGGCCGCCAGCATGTTGTAATTCTTCGTGGGGTCCAGGCCCTGCACGTATGTCGTGGGCTTCAGAATCGTGCCGGGGTTGTAGTAGTCGCGGTATTCGATCTCGACACGCGCGGCCGGGGAAAAGTAGAAGATGATATCGTTGTGGGTCGTCTGGTCCTGCCAGGTGGGATCGGGGGGATATGCGTATACGATGCTTGTGTCGTAGGGCCCGACGCCGCCGGCCCTTGGCACCCGCTGGTAGCCCACATAGTACCACGTGACGTTGTTGGCGGTGAAGTTGGCCGGCTTTGTGGGGGCGGGCGTGTAGTTGTATTTCTTTGACACGGATATGTCATACTGGACGTTGGTGTCGGCTTTCAGTTGCGTGTTGTCGATCACGCTGCGGTAGTGCTCGGTGACGATGACCTCGCCTGCCTTGTGGTAGGTCTCGTTGCTGGTCAGCGTGGGCGACGGCTTTTTGGTGACGGGGTCGAAGCCGTTGAATTCCCCGCAGTTGACGAACTTCCAGGACTCATTCACCACCGCCTTGATCTGGAAGCGGGTGACGCCGTTGGGCAGGGAGGTAAAGTAGAAGGTGACGCGCTCCCGATTGCCCTCCATCGTCTTCTCCACGCGCAGGGTGCCCAGGCTGGCCGATACGTCTGTGCCGGCGAGGTTGGTGATGGAATACCAGGGGTCGCCGCCGTTCATCACCAGCGTCATGCCCTCGGGCAGCAGGTCCGTGACGGTGAAGGTCCCGCTGGGGGTTCCACTGCCGCCACCGCCGCTTCCGGCGGGCTCCACCTTTTCCAGCACCAGGCCTCCGATCCCTATGTCGGAGTGGAACGCCCCGCCGCTGCCGAGCAGCTGCACGGTGCCCGCGTAGCCCAGGGCGAGATAGAGGTCGGAGTTCGGGCCGGGGGGGATGGTGACGAGCTGCGCGGATTCCACGCTCGTGGGGGCGTAGGCCTGCCCCCATCCCGGGGACACCTCATCGTAGAAGGTCGTTTTCTTGGTCAGGCCCAGCGATTGATCGAGCTGGTTCGTCGAGGCGGCGGTTGTGCTGTTGAGCGCGCTGGCCGAGAAGGACATCATGAATATCTGGTCGTCTACCGACCCGCCGCCCGGCGATTCGGTGGTACGCGCCAGGAACGGCTTGAGCACCGTGAGCCTATAGGTGCCGGGCTCGACGTCCGGGATCGTGTAATAGGTCAAATGGTTCCATTGGAAGCCGCCGATCCCGGGGGCGTAATGGCAGGAGGTCCCCTTTACATGCACAAAAGAGTCAGTGTAGTTTGTTGTCGAAAGGGTGCTGCCGCCGATCTGGCTGTAGCCCGTGTATTTGATCGGGGGCAAGCCGCTGCTATAGATCAAGTCGTTCTCGCCGTAAGTTGCCGCAGTGGTCACGGTCACCCTTTCCAGCTTGATGCTGCCCACGCCGATGCTGGAGGTGAATATCCCCGTGCCGGCCAGGGCCACGCTGCCGGCGTAGCCCAGGGCGAAGTAGAGGTCTGCGGGGGAAGTGCCGGAGATGGTGACAAACTGCGTGGACTCTTTACTCGTGGGTGTGAACGCGACGGATGAGCCCTGTATTGTTGTGTCGGTGATGTGGTAGTACGGGTCGATGCCCAGCGGTTGATACAGGGCGCCCACCGTGTTGACGGTGGTGCTGTTGAGCGGGCTGGCCGAGAAGGACATCCGCACCTTCTGGTCGTTGATATCTCCGCCTCCCGGCGTCCCGCTGGTGCGCAGTATGTATGGCGTCACCGTCAGCTTGTAGGTGCCCGGCTCAATGTCCTTCATCGTATAATAGGACAGATGCTCCCACATGAAGCTGCCGGAAGCGGGGTTGCGGGTTGCGGTGCTCCCCTTGTATCCGGTGGGCAGGAACTGTGTGATCGGCTGGGAACCGCCGCCGACCTGGGCGTAGCCCGCAGCGATGGCCGGGCCCGACGTGCCGCCCCAATTGATCTCGTCCGCGGTGAAGGTGTAGCTGTCGCCGACCGCGCCCAATTTTTCCACGATCACGTCGCCCAGGTAGGTATACGATTGGAATGTGCCCGTGCCGTCGATGGTCACGCTGGCCCGATAGCCCAGAGCGAAGTAAAGGCTCCCGGGCGAGTTGATGGTGACGGTGTCCGTGGTCAGTACCCCGGACAGATTGGGCACGATGGTTATGCCGTGTGCGCCGATGGGCAAGGCTACACCATCGCTGTCGATGTTCAGTGCCTGGTTCAGGCTGCTCACCGTAGTAACGCTGGTGAGCGGAGTGGCTGAAAGAGACATCCCAATCTTCTGGCTGTTGTTGGCGATGGCTCCGCCCCCCGGCGTTGATTGGGTGCGCTCTACTCTCGGGATCACCTTCAGCCGGTAGATACCAGGTTCGAGGTTCTTGATTTCCAGTTTTGTGATATTCTCCCACTCGAACGAATAATTGGTACCGGCCGAGCCGCCGGGGGCGTAATAGCCGCCAAATCCGGCGTGGGTATTGCTGCCGAGCTTGGACAGGGCCTCATACGTCACCGGCCCCCCGTTTTGGGTGGTGCTCTTCGTCAGAAGGGCGTTGCCCACTTGATCCATCTCGGTCGGTGTAACGGTTTTCACGGGCATCCACTTTTTCGCGACGGGGTAGTCGAGGATTTTCTCCAAAAGGGTGTTTTCGTCGGGCTGGTGGCGGGCGAAGGTGTCGCCCGTGCCCAGCTGCCCCACTTCGTTGTCGCCCCAGCTGTAATACTTGCCGTTGGTGCTCCGGGCCAGGTAGGCGCCATGGGTGGCCTCAAAGCCCCAGATATGATCAAATTTCAGATTGGTCAGGTCCGGATAGGGGCCGCTGGTGCTCCACATCTCCTTTTCTGATGAGAATCCCCGGCCCAGCTGGCCGCTGACGTTGTTTCCCCAGGCCCGGATGCCGCCGCCGGCCGTGCGGGCGATGGCCGCGTTGGTGTTGGGCCAGATGTCGACGATTCTCCACGACTGCAGGTTGTTCGATTCGGGGGGCCCCTGCTCGTACAGGGTCGTCATCATGTTGCCGCCGCCGAAGGTGGACAGCATGTAAAACCAGTTGAACCCTATGCCGTAAAACTTTCCGTCGGCTGCGCGCGCCATGCTGGCGTATGAGCTGCTCATCCACACGTCAGTCAGCCCCCTGTAGCTCAGGTTCGTGTTGAATGTGGCCGCGTTTTTGGTGGTTGTGTCGTTGTCCAGCATCAGAGAATGGTTGCTGCCGTTGGCGCCCCAGACCCACACCTCGCCGTTGGCGAGCTGCGCCACGACGTTTGTGTTGTTTTTGCCCGTCCACAATTTAATGATGGCGGAGGGGACGACGGGGGTGACGGGGGTGGTGTCGAGGTAGTCCAGGTTGGCCAGCGGGACCGGGCTGAGAAAATTGGCAAAGGGGAGCCCCAGCGCAAACAGGGCGCTGCTGCCCCAGCCGTAGAATTTTCCGTTTCCGCACCGGACGATGGCGCCGCCGACGTTCGGCCAGAGATCGATGACGCCGAGGCTGGCGTTTTGGAAAAAGGTGATCGGCTGGTATGAGGTCTCCTTGTCGAAGGCACTGTTCATCCCCAACTGGCCACTGTCGTTATTGCCCCAGGAATACAGGCTCCCATTGGCCGCACGGGCATAGACGGTGGCGCCGGCGGTCCAGATCTGCGTCAGGTTCAGGTTGCTCAGCCAGGGGTTCTTCACGGGGGTTGGCCGGTCGACGATGTCCTGCATCGCCAGCTGGCCCTTGTCGTTGCAGCCCCAGACGTAGATATCGCCCTGGGAGTTGCGCGCGATGCCGAAGCCGTCGCTGGACTGGCTGCCGCTGCCGCCCGTCCAGACCTCGCCGGTGAAGCGCCAGTCGAGGGCCATCGGCGTGGCGTTGGAGGAGGCGTTGGAGCCCAGCCCAAGCTGGCCGAGGGAGCCGTTGCCCCAGGCATAAATTTTGCCGTTGGTGGTGCGGGCGATGCAATGGTTTTCGCCCGGCCACAGCTCCACGATGTTCAGGCCGGTCAGAACGGAAAGCGACTGAGGATAATGTGTGACACCGTAAATCGTCATCTGCCCGTAACTGTCAAAGCCCCAGCCACAGAATTCTCCATCTGCGCACCGGGCGATGCCGTGCGTGGCGCCGATCCAGATGTCCTTTACATTGCGGCCGTTAAAGTATACGTTGAAAGGAGGGCTTATTCCGGCAGCGCCTTGGCTCGTGTCCCCCAGCTGCCCGTCTGTGTTGTCGCCCCAGGCCCAGATGTTTCCGTCGGCGGTGCGGGCGAAGTTCTGGTTATAGCCCACCCAAACCTCCACGATCTCGCAGGGCAACAAGCTCGACCCGCCGGTAAAGGAGAGGTCTGCGTTGAAGGCGGGCTTACTGTATATGTTGTTTGTATAGAGTGGGTCTATGGGCAGGCCCAGCTGGCCCAGGTTGTTGTCGCCCCAGACGTAAAAATCGCCGGTGGTACAGCGGGCGATGGTGTGGTTCGAGCCCATCCAGATGTCCACAATCGGGACAGGAATGACGCCCCCCATGGAGGTATAGCTGGGATCCAAGTAATCGTTTTTGATGGGGTACATTTCGTCGTAAGTGCTGCCGTTTCCCAGCTGGCCCATGTCGTTCCTGCCCCAGACATAGAATGTGCCATCCGTGCTGCGGGCAATGTTGGAATCCCCGCCGACCCATATCTCGGCGATGTTTTTGCCGATCAGGTCCTCAAGCTCGACGGGATCCTCTACATACGATAGGCCATGGCTCGGCCTCACCCCCAGCTGTCCGTAGCTGTTGTTCTCGCCACAACCCCAGAACGTCCCATCGTCGGCCCGGAAAATGCTGTGCTTGTTGCCCAGCCACACGTCGGTGATGTTCATATTGGTCAGCGCCGGGTTAAAGGTTGGCTCAGTGTAGCTGCTTCCCGCCACAAGGCCCAACTGGCCGCTGTTGTTGTCGCCCCAGACATAGATTTTGCCGTCGGCTGCCCGTGCGATGGTGTGGTTGGGGCCCTGCCAGATATCCACGAAGGCCGGCACGGCGCTGCTGATGGGGGGATCGGGGGGGGTGATGGGGCCGCCCGGGGCGTCCTGCTTCGCGCGCGGGTTGAGCAGATCAAAGTTGTAGGTTACGGTGTCGTTTAATTCCACGGGAACCGGGTTGGCATTGGTGCCCGGGTTGAACGGCCCCTGGACGGCGTTGTGCGTGACCCTGGCGTTTTTGCTCATCTCAATCTTCGCGTCATAATACAGGATGATCACGTTGTCGTTCGGGTGGTCCTTGTAGCTGATCGGGTCGAGGACCGGGCGGCTGGCCTCCACAAGGCTCCAGATCACGCCCTTGTCGTCGGTCACGTATTGCGGGGGCGTCACCTTGTAGTCGCGGTCCGCGAAGCCCCAGTAGTTCGCCCACTGCCCGGTTTCGGTCCGCAGGTTCACCGGGATATTGCTGTTGGGTTTATGCTGGTGTTCCGCGATCTGAGCGCCCAGCGCGCCCACACTGAAGCCGGGGTCGACATGGTTCGCCGCTCCGACATGCCCGTTCAATTCGCTGATGACCGCCGTGCCCTTGCACGCGATGTCGACGAAATACACCGTGGCATAGGTGGGTACGGCCACATGGGGGTTCTCCCTGTATGTGACGATGTCCTCGATTTCCATGATGGCCAGCTTGTTGATGCTGCTCCCGGTCACCTTGTTCGGATTGATCTTTTTGACTTCGTCGACGGTCCGGTAATGCGTGAACACCCCAAAGCCCAGATAGCTGTTTGGGGTGTTGTTGCCCGATTGGTTGCCGTTCAGGGGCGCCGCGATGGTGGCGGCGTGCCGCTCGCCCCTGCCGTCGTGCGCGTTGAGATAGATGTAAAACTGGCCGGTCTGCCCGTTGCGGGCAATGCGCACCTCCACCTCCCGCGTGGCCAGGTCCGGGAAGTTGAGTTCGTCCATCAACACCTGGGTGATGGTCATGTTGTTGCCGCCCTCATCGGACCAGGCCTTCTCCGTGGCGCTCATCTTGCCGTTCTTGACCCAAACCAACTGCAGCTGGAGCCTGTTGGGGACAGGTAAGGTCGCGGGGTTTCTTCTGTAGACGAGGGCGTAGCCGGTATATGGGGAGCTGTCGGACTGCTTCGCGCCGTTGAAAAGCACGCCGGTGGACTTGATGACGTCGAAGTCCATATCGATGGGGCGGAAGGTCCACGTGACGTGGAGCGCGTTTTTCAGGGCCTTGTCCTCATAGTGCCAGTCCAGGTACCCGCCCGCGGCGTAGCCGTAAAAGCGGAACGTGGCCTTGTTTTTCAACAGGCCCGACTGCACCAGGTGGCGGGAGGTGGGCAGCCTTTCGGTCCCAGGACAGTACAGATACGTAAAGTTCGGAGGGTCATACGGGTTGGTCGTATCGAACAGCGGGTTGAGATCGCGGGACTTCTGCTCCGTATAGAGCAAATCCCACCGGTTGGCCGGGGTTGCGTTTTTGCCCAGCACGTCGAACCCGTAGTCGTAGTTCCAATGGTTTTCAGCGGCGTCGGGCAGGTCAACCGCCAACGCCAGCGGGAAGTCGTCTTCCTCCTGCTTGTAGTTGTCGATGACCAACGACGGGTATTTTGCCAGTGCATAGGTGTCCCCCAACACCGTAAACACGATGCTCGCAGCCGAAATGACCGTAAGCGCAGCCAGACAACCTGCCATCATGCGCTGAAGGATGTCTGGTTTATTCCCTTTTGCGATGTGGAAAAGGCTTTTCAGCCGTGCGAGAAAACCCTGCATTTCAAATCCTCCCATTTCACACTCTTTGCTTGTTTACAAACTTTTCTTCAACAAATCTTTTACTTTCTGCTCTTTGTGATTTCTTTTCTCTTGCTTTTATGATCCCATTTGTGTCTGCAGCCTGCCGTCGATATTGACGATCGTTTCGCTGAAGGGCGGGTCGGTCGGGGCGGGGGTATTGCCTATTATGCCCCACCAGCCTTCGCGGTAGTTCTTCACTTCCAGCGCTTCACACTTCACCTCAATGACCAACGTCGCGTTTTCATAGCCCGCGGGCATCGCCACCAGCCGCAGGTGCTCAAACAGGTTCTCGTTCAGGCCGTCGATATCGGTGGAGGTCTCGGGGTCCAGCCGGTTGAGGTAGTAGTAATACCCGTCGCCGCCGTCCACCCAGTTGCCGCCTGTCCATGCGGTGCCGTTCCACGTGGCCAGGTTGAAGTCTTCGATGATCACGTTGGCGTCCGCGGGAACCGGGCCCGGCTCCGTGCCCAGCACGGCGGGCAGTAGGGTGGGCTGCGGGCCGCCGTCCTCCAATTTGAACACCGGCAGAACCAGAAGCCGCACAAAGGCGGGGATGTCGCCCACATTTTGCGCCCCCACCCGTTTTGTGTAGAGCCCGTCCTCCGGCTCGGGGTCAAACTCGTCCACCTCCACGACCGTGAATTCCAGCGCCGGCTCCGCCCTTCTCAGGGGGTTGCGCACAAAATCCGCGGACGTGAACCACGCCAGCGTTCCGCCCAGCACCAGCAGGACGGCCAGAACGATGCTGCCGGCAAGAATGACCGGCTTTGCTTTGCGCAGCCACCTGCGCATTCTGCCTTTCCGATCGGTTTTGTCGATGTCGGCATTGCCGATTTTGCCCCGAAGGGCCTTGATTCCTCGCATTGAATTCCCTCCCATTGAAATTGCTTGCCTGAATCCTTCTTTTCTTTTAATAATATAATAAAAAAGATAATATTGATATCTTTTGTTATTTGCAAAGTTATTTGCGTATCCGATAATATGCCCGTCCGGAGGGTGTTCGTACACACGGACGCCCTCCGCCAGACACACAATGATTATTGCTCCAGGATCACTTCTTCCTGGTCCCGCTTTTTCTTCTTTAGGATCAGGAATACCCACAGGAGCACGACTCCGCCGACTAAGCCGAATGCGCCGTACTCAACGATGCCGGTTTTTGGGGCGTCGCGGGGTGTTGCGCGCCAGGCGTAGAAAATCCATTTGAACTCCGCTACGCTTTTCTCGTAGCCGATCTCCCAGTCCGGCCTGGCGGTCAGCTTGATGTCCAGGGTTCGCTGGTCGCCGGGCTTGTAGACCCCAAGCTGCAGGGGGGTCTCGATCATGTTGACGCCCTCGTCGCCGCGGACCCTGCCCTGGTAGATCACCCGCCCGTCCAGCTTCAGTTCCAGGTCAACCACATCCAGCAGGTCGACCGGGCCCACCTGGAACAGCGGCTCCGCGCGCATGGTGAGCGTATACGGTATCTCGCTCTCCGGGGTCGTTCCGGTCATGTCCAGGTTCTGGATGGTCAAACGCTTGGTGAAGACGTCGCCGGGGACCACCCCTAAGGCTTCGATGTAATAGACGCCGTCCACACCCACCCGGATGCCCTCGGAATCCCCGATCAGGAAGCTGCTCGGGAGATTTGTGGTTGAGGGGATCGCCTCTTCGGGGCTGAAATAGTAGGGCGGTTCCGCGGCTGCCATCGCCATACCGGGAAATATGGCGATCATCAGCGCGAAAAACGCCGACAGGGCCGCTTTGAATGCGCGCTTCATAATCTTTCCCTCCTTTCTGCCCCGGAGGGCGGGGACGGCAGGGTGTCGCCGCCCCCGCTGCCAGGGTTAAGGGATCAGAATGCTAAGCTTTGATGCTCTCATCTTAGCATAGGGTCAAAATGCTGTGGGTTAGTCAAGCACCGGGCAGAGCTTCTCCAGCACGTAGGCCAGGTCGCTGCCGGCCGTGATGGCGCCAACGGTCGCCGGGGTGTTGTAGTAGTTCGCGCCCCAGCCGCCGCCGACGGTGGAGGTGACGGCCTCGGCGGTCGCCTGGATGGCGTCCATAACCACCGTCAGGTCGAAGTTCACGTGGGAATAGTCGCTCTCAGCCGCGCCCGACAGGGAGATGGCATCCAGCAGCAGCTCGGTGGCCTGGCCGGGCTCCACCACGCCGATGTAGTAGAAGAAGCCATCCGCCGGGTTGTACCACCACTTGTTGATGCAGGTGGGGGTGGCGCTGTCGAAGTCGGCCTTCAACTGGGCGGCAGTGCCGAGGAACACGTTGTCGCCGAAGAACACCAGCTGAAGGTTCGCGATGCTGCCCGTGGTCGGAGGGGTCGTGCCGAAGTCGGTCACCGCGCTCATCCTGAGGTCGGTCTTGCCGGCGGCAGGCAGCATCCAGCGGTTCGCGGGACGGAAGGTTGCGTCAATGGGGGCGGAGGCGCCTTTTTGCACGAACCACTGAGCCTCATACGGGGTGCCGCCGTTCTCCAGCTGCAGGGTGATGTAGCTGTAGAAACGGCCGTCGCCGTTGGCCGGGTTCATGTACTGCTCGATTTCTCCGCTGGCCTTGCCCTTGCCCTTGGCCGGGTCTTCTTTGACAACCTTCAGGAAGAACGAGTCATCGGCGGGGTTGCCGGTATTCGCGCCCACGCGGATCATGTTGAACAGCTCGGGGCGCAGTTCAACGCGCTGATAGGTCTTGGGGGTGGTGCCGAGTTCCACGTATGCGGACCAGGTATACTTCTTGACGTTTGCGTTGATGACGGTCTCGTAGAACCAGAACTCGATCCCCTGGGTGACCACCAGGTCGACCAGGTTGGCCGCGCTGCTTCCCGCCACCGTGGCATCCATGCCGCCAAAGAGGTTGTAGGGGAAGTTGGTGGTGATGGCGCTGAGGGTGGTGGCGTTGACCGTGAGCTTGGTCCACTGGGAGCCTGTGGCGGCGAACTTGCTGACATTGGCCAGTTCCGCGATGTAGCCCGCGCCCGCGCCCTTTGTGGCGTTGCGGACCTGATAGTCGCCGCGGTCCTTTTTCTCCAGCTTCTGCAGCAGCTCCTGGAAGGAGATACGCACCAGGGCCGGGGCGTCGCCGGTGTTGATGGCGCCGACGTCCTTGTTGATGTCCACGCCGGGCATCAGCCTGTCGTCTGGGTCAAAGGTTTCGAGGATGGACACGTCGCCATCGGTGAGTTTTGCGGTTTCGATCTTGTTGACCACTTCGTCGTGCGCGGTGAACCACGCGAACGTGGACGCGGAGACGGCGGTCGCGACTGCCAGGATGATGGCCGCGATCAGGATAATGGGTTTCTTTTTGCTCATGGTGTAGGTCTTCCTTTCGTTTTCTTTTCTTTGTTTTATCATACAAACCGTCTTATCCCGGCAAGACGGGCTGTATCGGATAGGGGGCAGCCTGCGGCTGCGGGGGATAGCTGGGCGTTTCGGGCTCGGGGGCAGGCCCCTTGGCTTTCCGCTTTTTCTTCTGGGGTTTCGCGGCGGGCTTGGTGAAGTACCACTGCAGCATCAGGATGGTGCCGAACAGCGCGACGATCATGACGATGGCGATGACGAGGTTGCCCCGCACCAGCTCCAGCACCATGCCCATCTTGGGGACCTTGGCCACCTTTTTCCCGATGATCGCGCTGCCCGAGATGGGCGGGTCCTCGCTCTTGTTGTGGTCGCCCTTCGTGACGAAGTAGAGCCCCTGCTTGCCGCCCAGCTCATTGAGGATGTTCACCACGCGGTGCGTCAGGTAGGCCGTGGATTCCGGGTCATTGGGGTTGGGGCAGAAGGTGACGATGTCCCCCACCTTGACCTGCTCCGGGTGGCACATCTGCACGATGATGGTGTCGCCCTTCAGGAATCCACCGGGCGGGCTGGTGCCGTCCGCGTTCGGCGCCATCGAATTGGAGCGCACGCCGTAGGCGCGGTAGCCGAAATAGTTCTTGTTCGGGTCCCTGTTGAGCACAAAGAGGATGGAGCCGCCCACCAGTGCGATGCATACCACCCAGAAGGCGAGGTTGGTCACATGGCGCAGGATCTTTTTGCCCGCGCTCTCGGGTTTTTCCTCCCGGCCGAAGAAGCCCTTGCGCTTCTTATTTGTCTTCGACGGCGTTGTGGGCGCCGCCTGTGTCGCCGTATCCGCCTGTGTCTGCTGCTCGGCTGCGGGCGGCACCGCACTCCAGGGATTGGCGGGAGTTTGGGCGGGCTGCTCCGCCAATTCCGGCAACGCCCCAAAAGCCATGGCGTCCCAGTCGGCGTCAGCGTCGTCCCACGCGGTAAAGGCGTCCGGCGCAGCGGGCAATTGCTGCTGCGGCGGCGTATAAGCCGGCTGTGGCGCGTAGGCTGGCTGCGGCACATACGTATTATATTGCGGCGCGTAAGCAGGCTGCGGCGCATAGGCAGGCTGCGGCGCATAAGCATTATATTGCGGAGGATAGCCCGGCTGCGGCGCGTAAGCGGGCTGCGCGGGATAGGGATATTGCGTGGGATAGGCATACTGCGGCGTGCCGTCATATGGCGTCGCGTAATTCATATGGCCCCTGGCCTCCTTCTTTCTTTCCTTTTTCGCCCCAAAACAAAACGAGCCTACGCCAGACTCCATCTGCGCGCGGCAGACAGACCTACAGACGTAAGCTTGCTCGTCATTTTCGTTTCCTCTTCTTTCACAACTGTTTCTTTTTCATCCCAAAGGTTCCAGCCACTTGAATGTCCTGGGCACATTCTACCCGCCGGGGACAAAAAAGTCAAGGCCCGAGGAGTGAAAAAGTCTTGGTTTAACACGGGAAAGCCGGCGGTTTTACAGTTTCTGAGAACCGGCCATCGGGCGCGCGGAAAGACTTGGCATGCCCTTGGCAATTGCCGGAGATTTTTCGGCGCAGTAAAGCTCCGCAGTGCGACTGTAGCCGAAGATATAGATCTCCGCCTCATCATTTCTATGATACTCCACCCTTTGCACGAACCTTTGGAGCGCTTGCCTCTGTTCTTCCACCGTCATCCGGTCGAATGTCTCCGCAAAAGAGGAGAATGCGTCCACCAGGCTTTCAAGCTCCGCTTCCGGATATAAATCCGCTCTGGTGATGGGCTTAATTTCTTCCACACGCCGCTCAAGGGCAGCCTTTTGCCGGTGAAACCGCTCGATGGCCTGCTTTTGGTGTTCCAGGCTCTGTTCCGCTCCATGGTGGCGAAGATGGACACAATCCCCATCATGGCCCAACCGTTCACCGTGGTGGTGTCGAATCGGTCGCAGACGGAGACGAAGGAGATATTCCACTGCTCCAACTGCTCGAAGGCAGTCAGGAAGTCCTTCGTATTGCGGGAGAACCGGTCCAGACGGTAGCAGACGACCACGCCGATTTCCTTGCGCTTGCAGGCGTCCATCATGGCTTTGAACTTTGGACGGTCGGTGTTTTTCCCCGAGAAGCCTTCATCCTCAAACACAAGGATATCGCTGCCGGGGACGTCCTCGAAATTGCTGTAGATATATTCGCGGCAAACCTTGATTTGATTTTCCACGCTGTCACCCTTGCCGGTGAACCTCGACTTCCGGGAGTAAATCGCGATTTTTCTTCCCCGCAACTGCTCGGAAGGCGAAACAGTTGCTTGCCGATTCCTTTGCATCTTCCTATCAAACGCACGAAGCTCCCCAGCGACGCCGTCAAGTTCAATCTCCGATGCACAAGCCCCGACCAGATTTCCCATGCTGCTGACCTGCGCAGTACCTACATAGGCTACGAGGACACGAGCCGAGATTCCTATCCGCTGGACAAGCTCACCCGGATAGCGGAGTTTCTGCAAGTGCCCGTGACGGATTTGCTCGATGAGTACAACAGATTTCTCTACGAAGGGCAAGGCGAGCAGATGAAAGCATTCCGCAAGGGCCTCCTTTTGACGCAGTCCGAACTCAGTCAGCAGCTTCAAACACCACTTGGCACGGTGAAGCGATGGGAGCAGAATCAGGCGAGGATGACGAAACGGATGTGGGAGAGGATGCGGGAGATTGGGGGTTGAAACACAGAGAAAAACATGATATAATGGTTGTGAAACATGAAGCCATTTTGAGGGTGAATATGAGCAAGCACGAAGAATGCTATAATTGCTCCGCTGTGGGCATTACCCGCGAACACGTTATACAAAAGTTCCTTCTTGCCACTGCCTGAAATTTTACTTGCATTCCCTCGCGAAGTGTGCTATACTTAGTATGCACAACATAGTGAAATTTGTATGAGTAGGATTTCGGCTTGGTTGTGTGACTAATTACTTTTTGGAGGTGATATGAATGGCACCACCCGTATGGCTAGGATGGTTGAATGAAAACGTAATCAACGTGCTGTATGATTTCGTAATCAATCCATTAAGGGACTTGTTGTCAAATTTGTTCTGCTTCTGAACCGACACTTATCTCCATTGCCGGGCAATCGTAGGCTATCGTTGAGGCTAATTTAGCTAATTCAAGCGACAACAAAGCGACAAAAATCAAAACAAAAAGCCGCTATCCCTTATGTATCAAGGAATAGCGGCTGTGTTATATATTCTTTTTCAGAAAGCATTTTCTCCAATAGGTTGCGGTCTTGCTGTTCGACGGGGATGGGATTATTGCAGTAGACAATCATCATTCGATTGTAGAGGTGGTCGCCACGATCACCACGGAAGTACGGCAATTTGTTCGTGTTATACCAGAGGAACCCCCTGTATATAAGGTTGAAGCCTTGCTCGTGCTTTCGTTCGGCAAAAATCGAATCTCCCCCGGTAAGGGATTTAAAGATATTCAACTCTTCGACCTGCATATATGACATGTCGCCGGAACCAGAGAAGCGCTTGCCTTCAAGCAGAGATGGCGCAAACCTGTTTTGGTTCAGCTCTTTCATGTCGAGGGTCATGCTGTGCTTTTCGCCAATCACTTTCTCCATGAAGGATCGAATCTGCGTTTTTCCCGTATTACCAGGGCCAACCAGCAACAACGCCTTCTTGAACCTATACCCAAACACAGCGGAGAAGCAAGCGCCCATGAATTCAAGCAAAAACGCTTGTGTTTGGGTATCGCCCGGGAGAAGGTCATTCAAAAACTTGTAGAACGTGGGAGTCTGTTCTATGGTCGCTTCGGGATTGTAGTCGCAAGGGAGCTGCCTGATTTGCAGATACTGAGGATCATGTTCTAACAGTTCGCCGGTTTCAGTATCTAGCACACCATTCTGGAAATTGATGAATCGCTCTTGTGCGTCGAAATCGACACGGGTGACGTTTACGGCCTCGGTTGTCAATTCTCGCCGGACGGCATCGATTTGTTTGTACGTTCGGATGTTCTCGGGCATATAGCTCTTGATATACGCCATCAGCCCTTGATAGTCTGTTTCTTGAAAAACGCCCTTGTCGGGGTCGTAGACAAATACGACACCCTTCTCGCCAAACCTTACATACCCTGAATCACGCAGGAATATATAAAGCCCCTGCGGCCAGATTTTCATTTGGCCGTTCTCGTCGTGGAATATCCACGGCTTGTTCTCAAAATTCACTGTCTTGTACCTCGGTCAAAATTACTTCATATTGTCTGCCCAACATGAGCCCCAAGAATAATCCTGTTCCGCCCCCTCTCCGAAACCAGATGCTATTTCAGGCGCAAAAAGTCCAGCTATAAAAATGAATCGACGGCTCCATGACAAGCACATAAAAAGAAGGCACCCCACATGGAGCGCCTTACTTCTATTTCGTTCAGGTGCCACGCTACGCGCCCTCTACAGCCCTCGCAGCATTTCGAGTGGAAACGGGTGCGGGGAAAGCTTGGAGTCACTACAGGGCCTCACAGCGTCAAACAGGGCCGGTCACTAAAACCATTGCATCCACAGCCAGCCGAACAGCAGATACTTCAAAATCCATTGCAGGAACGGAGGCCAGGTATCCCAAAAGTGAGAAGGTGCTGGCGGGGTCGGAGGATCAGGAGGAGCGGGAAGTTCGGGTAATGAAAAATCGCCAAGAATCGGCCGTAAATCCAGACCAATAATATCTCCGATTTCAATGCACACCCAAAGTAAGCATTGGCCTCGTAGAGAGTCTGATTTATAACGGCTATTGAGAGTATCGCTATTCCAAACAGCGTTATACATTTCAATCATCTGGTTCCACTTTATCTGGATTGCGTACCACTGAACAACGCTGATTTTAGCGGGGAGAGGATTCATTGCACTTTCCGGGCTATCTAAACGGTCTATCACCACACAGAAGGTGTGATATAGCCCAGCTGATTCATCGTCCCGATATAGTTGGTACAAATCATCCAGCGCCAACATACCGTCTTGCACCGCTAAATAGGCCGCTACATCCTGATAAGCCTGTGTAGTCAAATCTCTTTGCAAAAGAGCCATGATTTCGGCACGTGCCACGCCAATTACAGTATCCAAGGTTCCCGCTTGTACCTTTGTGAAAAGAGCGTCACGATCAATTACGAGGTTGCCGTCCACCATATTGATAACTTCAGTTTGCAGGTATATCTGGTTGATTTGCGAATGCAAATAGGATACCGATTTCCCCAGCTGAAAATCATTCGGCGAGAACCAATCATATATAATCAGATTCATGAGGCGATTGATTTTATTCTGTGCCGCAAGCAAAAACGGAGGCTCAGGAACTACAATTGGGGAAGCAACCAATCTCGAAGGATTTCCGGCAGAATCAATCAATTGCACCGACAAATCCCGTAAGGCAATCCAGGCGGAATAGCTATAGCAGACTACCTCTATTTCAAAAGTATACCCGCCGTTGGCGCTATCCGGAAGGATGGAAGAAGCGCCACGCACTCTATATTTGGCTTCATCACAGACAGCGCCTATGCCATTTTGCCAACGAATAATTTCTTGCCCGCCTGCATGAAACACCACGCCAACAGGAGAATCAGCGGCCACGTCTGGAGCGGTTGCAGAAAATCCGAAATTGATTGTGCATGTAGCAGGGAGAACCTCGCAACGCATGACAGCGCTCGTGATGGAGCACTGGCTTGGGCCGGGGAATAGGTCAATCGGAGGGAAATCAAACCACTCCACAGCGCCCACAATGCCGTCAAGGGTAATGGCATTTACACCAACCATCCCCATGCCTGCCAGAAGAACCGCCACAAGAACCACGCTAAGAATCCGTTTCACCCGTCATGCCTCCCACTCATTTTTGAATTTTGCCACATAGACCTCGTCGCTCTTGAAGTAGTCGCTCGGATGCCACATGTCTATCAGCCGATAAGGAGTGCCCTCGCCCAAAATGCCGCTGACAAGCCCATAGCACCCGCAACAGACAATAACGACAGGTGAGAGGATGTCTATCTGCTCTTGAATCAGCGGGGCAATGGCTGGATGTGTTGCGTAGGCCTGCAACCAGTTAAAATCCGTCACGCTCTTGCCACCAGATTTATTTAGATTCATATAGGCAGTCATGGCCAAATCATCACTGCCGGCGATTTCCCGCTGCATGAGTTGGATGCGCTTCTTGATAACGTGCCGGGTATCATCCGCGGCGATGCGTTTGAACCAGAACCCGAAGTCCTTCGGCGGTTCAGTCAAGTTACCCTCTTTCAAGATATACAGCACTTTGACTGGTGCGCTCAGCCATGCGGCTTCATCCCCGACAAGGCCATCCGGGAAAAACCAGTCGGGGTGGTCCAACCCAAGCGCTTCCGCTTCCTGCAACTGCACGGCTTTCCATCGGACAAATAAATCATCCAGCCTTGTTTCTACACCCATGATAATCCCCCGTCTCTTTTTATTAATGGCATTATAGCACGCCGCAGGTGCATAGTCAAGAAGAATTGCTACTATACAGCACAATTATGCCTTTGCGTGAATTCCTCTCCGTTCCCAAATCCGCTACAATAGTAGGGATAGGAGGGATGGGATTCGTGAACACATTGGACTGCAAAGCGTTTGGTGCACGACTACGCAAAGCAAGAGAAGCGAATAATCTTACACAGGAGAGCCTTGCGGAGCTTTGCGATAAATCCGTTGCGCACATAGGCCATATTGAACGGGGCGACAGGCTCCCATCTCTGGATGTTCTCTACACCATCGCCTGTGCGCTGAACGTCAGCATTGATTCTCTTATGTTCGATTCCGGCACAAGCGAGGAGCCTTCATTCAGCACAATCGCTTCCATCATTCAGGATAAAGACAAGGCGAGAGTCAGAGCCTTTATGGGTGTGGTTCGTGTGCTTGCGGATCACATTGACGAGATTTAAGGGTCGGTGTAGAAAATCAACATTCCGTGCAGGTCGGGAAACACTTCTCCCTGAATCAAGAATATTTGCTTCGCCGAGGCCATCACTTGCTCCTGTTCAGCAAGTATGCGGAATAGCTCGCCGTACTTGACTATACGAATCTCAGGAGGGGCTGACTTCATGATTTCCCATTCGCCCTTGAAATAGACTTCAGGGTCAGTGTAGAAGATGTGCAGTCCCGGAATCCCTTCAATGGCATCTCCTTGCATCAAAAATAACTGCTCCGCCGAGGTCATCGCCTGTTCCTGCTCCGCGAGATAGCGAAATAACTCGCCATACTTGACCTTTAGGACATCAAGGGGTTTCGGCTTCATGATTGCGCTCCCATCTATAAAAAGTGTTATAACTAATAACGTAAAAAGTCTTCAAATTTTAGAGCAAATACATGTAAATTTTTTATGAACAGAAAACCGCTCTCGACATTAGCGTCAAGGGCGGTTCTTCGTTATTATTAAATTAGACAAGCAAGTTCTACGTTATTATTTCGTACAATGGCAAAAAAGCCACCTTGTATGG
>Ga0123353_10001443_pt1 | contig 29029 bp, 18 predicted proteins | sample TergutLab28metaG_3_FD_92763 | JGI IMG/M metagenome (GOLD analysis project Ga0123353, IMG submission 92763) | Labiotermes labralis P3 segment gut microbial communities from Petit-Saut dam, French Guiana - Lab288 P3 | ecosystem: Host-associated > Arthropoda: Insects > Digestive system > Gut ...
AAAACACAACAAAAAAACAAAAACCGGCAAAGAGAAGAGAGGGAAAAGAAAAACCCCGGGGGGGGGGGGGGGGGGCAGAACAATAACAGTACCTTCATGTGTGCAGTTAGCACCGCACCCAGCCCGAAAATGACGAGTCTCCAACAAGTGCTCTAATTTCTGGCCGATGCAGGCTTCCTATGCAATTAGTTACCACGGCCAGAGATGTCATCCTAACCACATTCAGATCCACAGGCCAACACGAAGTAATATATACTTTTCATAAACTGTTTTTTGGAACAATACCATCAATAATGGTTATCGTTGTGCGACTGACGTCAAAATAACGACACAAAGTACTCATGAACACAGCGTGATGTATAGGAAGGTTATTTACACAACAAAATTGCTGCCTTATCAGAGGGCCCAACTACCACTGCTGAATATCTTAACATACCTAAAATGTAATCAGTTGTGGTCATAAAAATTTGACAGTGTACTCTGGATTCAACTCAATACTCTCTGAAGTTCAGAAATCACCTAACGGTCGAATTGCGTTTTCTCATTAAAGCTGAGTGCGGAATATCACTCCTAAGGCAATTACGTCTACAGTGGGTGTCAAGAAACTTACGGGAGCAAGCGGTGGTGCAGTTGGTTAAGACATTGCGCTAAAAGCCGGATGGCTGCCGCTTCGGTTCCCGATGATGTCATTTGAATTTTTTATTGGCATAATCCTTGCAGCCTCACTCTGGCCCTGGGATCGACTCAGCCTCTAACAGAAATGAGTACCAGGAATATTTCCTGGGGAGTAAAGGCGGACGGTGCATACGGCTGACAACCTTACCACCCTCATGTGCCGACTGTCTTGAAATCTGAGCGTCTCGACCTCCTGGAACCCCCACGGCCCGTACAGGGATCGCTTTACCTTTTTAAAGAAATTTTTGACACTGATCATTATCTAAATTACAAGTACGCTCGGCTTTTGTCAGTCGCTTCAGTCGTTCATAGTTAAACGCGGTAAGATTAACTGCACTGAAGATATGAAACGGGAGGCCATTTTAGTCAACAGAAATCTTCTTCAGCACAAGAAATATTATAAGTGTAGAATAAAAAACCAACTAGACGCCACTTATTATTTTATTGTACTTCTTATAGGCTTAACATATTTCGGGCACTACTGTGCCCATCATCACGAGCTCGCGACTATGATGTTGATTACCACATTGGTCGTTTCGTTCTTGGTTTGCTGTATGTTGGAGGTTAGGTGCGGTTTGGTTAGAGTAGTGTCCGGGCTGACTCGTGCTTTAGCCTGCTTTACGTCAACTGGATTTAAATACGTATTCTGAAAATATCAACCAGCATGAATGTGGCCACTGTAATAATAACAGTTTCTTTAGAACAGTCACTTGTATGGTATTGACATCTAATTAGGTGGCTCACATGCACAAATGTAAATGGCACTCATAAATGCAGGTCTAAGTACGGCCTAAGCACACACTGACGAACAATATTGAAATAGACATTAAAGTAGACCTTACAGAAAATGGATGAAAGAACGTGGACTGGGTTCATCTGGTTCGGAGAGCGACCAGTAGCAGGCTCTTGTAAACACGATAATACCGATACTGCTGATAAGTCCTTAGCCCGACCAGGAAGGAAACAAGCTCGGAAACATATATGGGACGCGCGCGATTTCAGCCACATCGAGATGCGTGCTGTCATCAAGTCCCCCCCCCCGCAAGGCAAGGCGCCGACGGAAATTCACGCCATTCTAACCGAAACATTAGCTTGTTTCTTTCCTGGTCGGGCTAAGGACTTATGAGTACCCCTTTGTAAATTGTCAGTTACCATAAAATCAGGAGTTCATAACCTGCAGAGCAAAAATTCGCTTCTCAAGGCTTTGTCTGGGGAGTTGGCTGCCAAGTCTAGTACAGTAAGCACAAGAGCCTGCAGTCCGGAAAACAAACTCAGTAAAAGGCCCTCAATCTATTGTGGTTACCGATGAAAACAACAGTGCCACTGCAGCCCATGCAGCTCGTAAAAGTGGCTAAAATGGGTACCTTAGGGTATAAGTGAGTCACCCTGCCCTGGGGGTTATGAATACGGTGGACTGGCCCTACAGGTTGGGGTTGGGCGACAGGCCGACAAGCTGTCACCTTAAAAAATAACTGTTAGGAAACCTAAAATATGGCCAAAACAGACGGTGGAAATGTGTACAAAGAGATATTAATAGAAGCAAAATTAAAAATAGACAGAGAGGTCATGAAACAGAGCTGACTGGAGGAAGTCCACTAAAGAAGCGTAGATCTGCATTGGACTGTAACGCCATCTAAGAACAGACAGCCCTCGTGTAAAGTGATAGGTCAGTTTTTCCGACTAAACCGAAATTCCCTTATGCTGAAAAAAGACAACACACAGATTTCATTAAAATTTGCTTACCCAGACTGACACTACTATTTGCACAAGAACGGCGATTCTATCAGGGGACCATGCCTCGTTGTGAAATGTCTTTTTTCTTTCACACAAGTTAGACGGACTGGCCCGAAGGTCACATTCAAAACCCAGTTCGCCTAATATACATATATACACGCACGTGTAGAAGTGGCTGTTTTCTCTCGCATCGTTGTGTAATGGACAGGGTAGAGGACTTCAATGACACTATGGCCAATTGAATTTTTACAGTAATTCAATTTGTTGTGGTAAACTGGAAAATACACACACTGTCTGTTAAATACTGCAAGGCTGTACCTGAAGTTTCAAGTCTTATGGGACGTTACGCCGCGTCAACCGGTAAATATTTCCCGAAGTTTCGAACGATCGTAATGTCTTCGCCTTCAAGGTCCAACAATCAAAGGTGTGAGCTGTACGATCCTACGAAAAGTCAGTCACTATTTGCCATTCTACGGAGCTTAACATAACACAAGACGAGATATTTGGCAATCCACTTGTTTTCCGTCTACATCTCACTGTATTTAGTGTATACGAGTAGGTACGTATACATACGTGTATACACAATATGTTATTTCATTTCAGAATGAAATGTGTGATCAGTACGAGACACATTCCAATTATTATAAAGATTATGGCGTTTTATTAAGCAACAATAAAACGTGCTTTTATGAACGACTGCATTGTAACTTTAATTGTAAATAATTTAATGAAAAAGATTTAATATTATAATTTTAATATACGGTACTACACATATAGTAAGATATATTCCAGGTTAATTATGTGTAATGGTAACTAGTGTTCAAGCAGGTAAAGAATTATACCAAATATAAAGCATTTCGCCCACGAGTAAACTTGCAGAGTTATCAAAAAAGGCAACGATGTACTACAACTGAAATTAGTCTGGTAACTATCCTACATATCTTACCAGAGTTTAGAATGTTTTCGTTTATTTTCTGACCCTCTGACTACGAACATTCCCTCTCCCCTTTTGCATCTGCAATAAGTAGGGCAGGTCGTTGTCAATACACAACGACCCCTGGCCAGGTAGCTGTACCCTAACATCGAAGTATGTTAAGGAAACGATTTGTGAGGGTCGGGTGTAACCACGAAAACTCAGTGTGAGAGCCGGTGAAAGTTACTTGCTCTGCGTTCCCAAGAAGGCTGTAGAACTACATTATTATAGTTGCCAAAACGAAGAAAAGAAGCGTCTGATGCATATTTCACGTCAGTAGAGGTGCCTGTAAAGCGAAGCCGTTTAGTGAGGTTTGACTTTCTCGCGACGACTAATACTGTCTTCTGAGACGGACAATTTGTAGACTGTGACAGTGTAGTTGGTATAGTAATTTGGAATTGGGTCGGAAGACCTGCGGTTCTTAGTTCTGTTCCCAGTGGGATCAAGAGTGTGACGAGATCGGCTCTAGGCACTACACAGCCTCCTGTTCAGTTGGTGCAGGAGGACCTTTCCCGAGGGTAATGCCATCGGGGAGTGAAGTTGACCACTCACCTGCGTGTTAAGAATGAGTGACACTATACCATTACTCCCCATATACCTTCTTGGCGCGTACAGGAATAACTTCGCCCTCTTCACGTTCCAGAGAACAGCATTCTTCAGAAGGCTTTTGACCGATACGTCTTTTGTTATGTTACATCTCCTATTATTTTTTCATGATGATATAATTGCTTGTTTACATATGATATATAAATATAGTAAATATTTGTAAAACATTTTCAAAAGTAACAATTCGTTTTCTATGTGCCTTGCATTTCGTCATCAAAAACAGAATTACGTAGCAGTTTCTTATGACCGATTGCCGTATCGTATTTCGAACTGGGACACACCGTTACGCGCCATATTTTCAATGACTTAAAAGTTCACCCTAGAACAGGCCACGAAGGCCCAGAGGGGGAGCAGAGGTATAGCTCTACTATTCCTTCAACCTCAGCGCTAGATGGGGGTGGGTGGTCACCACCACGCCCCGGCCGCTTTACCCCCGGGAAAGACCCGGTACCCATTGTATAGGAGGCTGGTTGGGCCCCAGGACTGGTCTGGACGAGTGAGGGAAATCTCGCCCCCACCAGGATTCGATCCCCAGACCGTCCAGCCCATAGCATACTTTCAATGACTGCGTACTAATACTACGTGATTCGTAACTTTCAGTACTCCGATATCACGGAAGAATGTCCTACAATGTAATCACAAGAGTTTATATCACTGTTGCATTTCTTTAGACTTCTATTTTATGACGCTGTATCAGAAGCAGTGTTAAAGAATAACTGCGTGAGAAAATTTGGAAAAGGGAGACGGACAGTAACAAAAGGCGTACAAGCTACACATAGCGACGAACTTCGTACTTTGTAGTCTTCGCCAAGTACTGACGTCAAATCAAACGCGATAAGATAATCCGGGCACGAAAGAACTGAGAGATGTAAACAAAGTTTCCGTCGAAAATCCTGCACGGATGAGATCACTGTGACGAATTAGGCATAGCTAATTAACTACGAGTAAAATAAAAATTAAAAAATATGGCTTGGATTTGATTCCTGTGGCTTCAAATGGATCTCAGTGGACTTGTGAGTATGGCAGTGAGCCTTCGGGCTCCATAAATGACGGCGAATTCTTTTTAACTAGCGTAGTGACCGCTAACTTCGCAAAACGGGCTCTGCTTCACCGAGCCAATCACCGGTTCCAGCGCTGCGTATAAGGTACCCATAGACCCTGTTGGTCAGGGGGCCCCCAAGCGTACAGAATACTAAACCGTGTGCGTTCTAGCGGACTGTATTCCGTTCTTCGGACAGATGTGGTAGTGACTTCGCTGATAAATATACAACCCGGAACGGAAGGGCGACTATCGATTTGCAGCGGGGCCCCTGACCGGCTATCTATGCCAATGATGTAAGCGCAGGTTACACAGCGCCTAATTTGATATGATAAGATAATGACATGATTTGAATTTAATAACTTTCCAACTAGATGCGACTTATTCAGTTTATTACATTACTGTGGACAGCTCTACGTGTTTCGGGTGTAGACACCCATCATCATCATGAGCTCGTACAACTGTAAATACGGCTTCTGGTATTGATTAACCGGATCTACTACCATCCGCTTCCGTTGGAGTTGGAACAGTTCCAACTCAACAACGAAAGCGGATGGTAGTAGATCCGGTTAATCAATACCAGAAGCCGTATTTACAGTTGTACGAGCTCATGATGATGGTTGTCTACACCCGAAACATGTAGAGCTGCCTACAGTAATGTAATAAACTGAATAAGTCGCATCTTGTTGTAAAATTGTTAAATTCGATTCACGATGCACGGACCCATGTAAATATATATATATAAAGACATGATTTCTCACATAAAGCAGTCCTGTACATATGTAGTGTCAAATAGTAAGATGGCTAGCAAATAATGAATCGGACAGAATGTGGCAAGACGCGATCCTCATCTAAATTTTAACTAAAGGGTCATAAAGATTTACGAGAACAGTTGGTGACGTATTTTTAATTTCCTGTGTAGTCATTCTCCGGACCGAAAACTTCAAGCCACAGCACGGCGATACGGAATTGAATCCAGCATCTCTCAATTAGAAGCCAGGACTATCACCGTTCATGCATTCCGTCAAATTAACTCCCTGGGAAGTCCATTATAAATTTCATATAAAAGTTATTAATAACAGAATTCCTTCAATGGAAAGTGAAACGCATCTACAATATGACACCGTGAGAACTGCGATAAGAATTTGTGGCGTGTTCAAAAACAGACCGAACGTTTTAAATAGCGCGCCAACCAGCACAGAGAGCGCGCTGCGGCTACTGAGCGCTCCTAGCGTCAGGTTTTGACAACAAGCTGCCATTTATCCCGTTTCGCTATGAGCATTAGTCGACGAGCTACAGCCGCTGAACTGAGCACGCGCACAAGCTGTTCGTCGAATTAGTGACAAAATGACGATTGAACAGCTTGAAGAAGACAAACGCGTGCGCGCGCGTTTGTGTGTGTGTGTGTGTGTGTGTGTGTGTGTGTGTGTGTGTGTGTGTGTGAAATTTTGCTGCATACTTGGTAAAAATTTTACAGAGACATTTCAATTGCTTAACCAAGCATACGGGGAGGACTTACGAGCCGAACGCAGTGCTATTGAGTGGTTTAAGCGTTTTAAAGAGGGCAGGATGTCGGTCGGTGAAGATTCCAGGCCTGGACGACCTTCCACATCAACAAACGACGACTATGTCGAGAGTGTTCGTGCTGTGAATCGTGGAAATCGTTTAATTCTCCGAGAAGTTGCTGAAGAAGTGGGCATCAGGATAGGATCTTGCCATGAAATTTTTACTGAAAAACTTCAGATGCGTCGCGTCAGTGCAAAATTCGTGCCGCGTTCGTTGACTGACGATCAGAAAGAGAACCGTGTTGAAATCGGTCAGGAACATGTTGCCAGTGCAAATGGCAATGAAAACTTTCTTAAGAACATCATAACAGGAAATGAGACGCGCGTTTACGGGTATGATGTTGAAACGAAGATTCAATCGTCGCAGTGGATGCGGAAAGGGTCTCCTCGACCAAAAAAAGCACGGATGACTCGGTCAAAGATCATGGTGATGTTGGTTGTGTTTTTGATCGGAAGGCATTGTCCATCATGAATTTGTACCACGTGGTCAGATGGTAAATAAACAGTTTTACTGTACCAGGAAGTTTTAGCGCGTTTAAGGAAGGCTGTGCGCAGGGAGAGGCCTGAATTGTGGGAAAACCAGACTTGGATGTTGCACCACGACAATGCGCCGGCTTACGCGTCGCTCCTTACCCGCAGTTATCTGGCAAAACATCAGACATCCGTTGTGCCCCACCCACCCTAATCACCAGACTTAGTCCCAGCAGACTTTTTTCCTGTTTCCCAAACTTAAAACCACTTTGAAAGGACGTCGTTTCCAAACCATAGAGGAGATTAAGGAAAATGCGATAAGAGAACTGCGCGTTATTACAGCAAGTGCGTTCCAGGAAGCATTCCAACAATGGAAGAAAAGTTAGGAACGGTTTATCGCCAGTAGAAGGTACTACTCTGAAGAAGAAAGTGCTTAAAGTGCTGTAAAATGAGCAATAAAGTCTTTATAGCAAAAGTTCGGTCTCTTTTTAAACACACCTTGTACTCACGGCCTGTGGGACGGCAGTGAAACTGAGATTCTGTCTGTATAGATAAGTTCAGAGCAAATTTCAGTCGGTTATCTTTGCTGTCATGAAGACCAGGATCCATAGAATTAACGGCAGACAGTGAAACCACACCTTACCTAATTTCACCATACATGAACAAACCTAACTTTTTTACCATTCCCAATGATGTATTGGCTCTTCTTCTTGCGTTTTACTTCTCTTTCATTCTCGCGGTAGGGTAAGACCATGTCTGTGGAATTGCGGCCTCTAATGGGCCCTCCATCAATCCCCATGAAGGACAGACGAATTTTAAGACCTTTAAAAAAATTACGACATCCCTTCCATGTTCAAAACTCCTCCACGTTTCACCTCACGTGTTCTTACTTGTAAGATATTTCGGCAGGAAAAACAATTCCCAGCTTTTTCATGGGTGACAGGTTGCATCCAATCAAAAGCACGTGTATGTATGCAGCAGCGCACTATTCAAGTAGTGAACCCCAGCAAATATTGGGCCACCTCATTCATTTTAACCTGTGCTAACTAGACCATTCCAGTTCCATACGGTACCTTAGGCGTGTAATTTTGTAGTGTAGGTCCACGAAGTTTTGAAGTTTGGTAGTGAAAATGCTACCTGAGTAGGCATCGTGGAACGAAACGCAACGTTTATCACTCGAGACGAGGAGCCCGTAAGTCGCAGTTAAATGTAGTGCAGTGCATACACACCAAACGTCTTCAAGTTGCAATAGTGGGTGACAGCACATTCCAGGGTGGTTTCACAACTCATGTCGGGTGCTCGTGTTTACGTGAGTGTGTTTTGAGTGGTTAACAGATGGCAAGCGTAATGCAAGAGAGTATAATCATAGTGCATCACTCTCTCTCCCTCGCTGTGAATATGCGTGCGCGCGCGCGCGTGTATGTATGTGTGTGTGTAAGGGGAAAGAACATTCGGCCAAGGAAATTCATAAAGACTAGCTTCCTGTCGCATAAGGCTCTTTGGTTCAGGGATTGGGCGCAGGGACGTTCGAAATCTGCTGTTTGTGCCTTACTGACTCCCCCCTTGGATTGAATCGCCAACTTCAACACGTCCGGCAAGAATTGCCTCTGAGATAGACCAAATAAAGTCTGACAGGTTGCCCGCGTACAGTTATGAAACACGCGGAATTACAGAAACACCAGCTACTACAAAAGAAACATTCATAAAATTTTATATTTGTAGTTCCGTGCATCGTAATTCTAGGTTGAAGGAATCCAACAAGATGCAACTGTATGCAGATATTTATTTACTGCTAGATTACTCCACATGTTTCGGGCGTCCATCGCGCCCATCATCAGGAGTACATAAAACTGTAGTTGCAGCCTCTGGTGCAGATCATACTATCTGGGAAGCAAGCTTCTTCAAACGTGACCAAATATTTGGTCACGTTTGAAGAAGCTTGCTTCCCAGATAGTATGATCTGTGTTTCTAAAGTGTAAATACTTAAGCAAGTAATGTCAGAATGGCAACAAAATAAACTCTTATATGCCAGTTTGTTTCCCGTCGGGTGCTCGACTAACTTTTACAACACACACACACACACGTGAGGCAAATGACAAGAGTTATATAGCGCTGATATTACTATGTGTCTACATGTCTGTCAAAATACTGCGTAGTGCATACCGACAATACATCTCCCTCTCTTACAAGTCTCCAAAATCAGACTAATCAAGGTCTTAGATTCAAACGTCAATCCCCACCAACTTCCGACTAACAAAACATGACATAGATGATGCGGAAGTTGTCTTGTGAATGACAACATGTGCTGTCACTGCTTTGTAATATGGGCCTAAAATTAGGCCCGTCCTTTCAAGATCTAAAAATTTCATTGATTTTCACGTATATGATTCCGTTCAAGAATGAACTTTAATTTCAGTTGTATTTCCAGTTTATAAGTTGCAGGTAATTGAAGAATAAAAAACTAACTAGATGTCACTTATTATATTTACTTTACTTCTTCGATACTCAACATGTTTCGGGCATCAATATGTCCATCATCAGGAGTTTGTGACTATGGTGTTGAACTACCACATTGGCTGTATTGTTCTTGGATTGCTGTGTGTTGGAGTCAGGGTGCGGTTCGGCTAGGGTGGTATCCGGGCTGCCGGCTGAAGCTTCAGTCGCAAACCCCTGAAGATGGACCACACGTAACCGACTGTACGAAGTAAATAAGTAAGTTGCTGTTGGCGGAAGACAACCGAATTGCCGTGATCGGCAATTATTACAATTGGCACAAGGTGCAACCCCCAGAATAATCTACAGTTAAGACGTCAAGTAGGCTACATTGTGCCTCTGAAGAGTAAAGGCAACGGCTAACCTTAAACCAGACGGTCTCTTTTGTAAGTATCAAGTAAAATGTTTATCAAACTATTTTCCCCCTCAGCGATATGTCATCTGTATTGTATTTTTTTACGGTTTATTAATGGCGCTTTCAGCAACCCAAATTACATAGCGTCGAATGACAGGTAAACAAACACGGTAAAACTGCCCTGTCCATATATATAAAGACAATGATGAAACAGTTCCGCTCATTCGTAACCTAGGCACTGTGTGGGATGTTGTCAGCTTCACGGTACGGCCACTTTGCGCCCATTTAAAAGCCCCACTTTCAGTGACAGTGACAGGTGGGTGGGCTCCAGTAGCGATCTGGGCGCTCTGGAGAAGAGATACATCTCTTGCGCCTTATCCTGTGGGCACTTGATTGTATTGTGACTATTTTATTTGGAGTGTATCTTCTACTGTGGTTGTTTTAACTTGTTTTGTAATGTGTGAGTGTGTGTATGTGTGGGGTTTGTAATGTGTGGGTGTTTTGACAATTGTGTGGGTGTTTTGGCAATTGTGTGGATGTTTTGGCAATATGTGTGCTTGTATTTACTGTATTTTGTGTTTTTTGTTCTGTGTTCTTGTATTGCGTCTTTTATGTATATTTATTCTTAGTCGTTACTAGTGTAAGGACTACTGCCACCGAGTGAAGAATCAATTGCAGTAAATAATAATAATAAAATAATCGAAACACGATTTCTTTAACGCCCAGCCCTTGACCTGGTGACCACACGGAATACGCTAAGACAGAATGAGTGGCAAATAATGAATTGGGAATGAAGTGGAATGAAGGTGGTCCTAATTACTCGTAACTTTAGGTAGCATATTGGAAGATGCCTGGGGAGACTGAAAAACCACGACAAAACCTGAAGCAGGATAGCCCGCTTTCGGGTCTAGATTTGAACCAGTGATCTCCCAAATATGAGCAAATACTATCCATTCGACAAGGACATTCGGTGTCATCTGTGAATTGCAGCTGAATAATACAAACAAGAACGACAGACTACGGAACACGCAGACATCATTCAATTTCTAGATCTCGTGGGAAACCACGCAAAATGCTCGGAACTGTTACGCCTTAAGTTCGCTCGGAGTGGTGGGGAGCTGTTTCGATGGACAGGATGCGAATGGATTCAAGCCAAAAATTTTACTACTCTATTATGTAACTTTTTTGTTGCGTCATCGAAGTTACATCCAGAAACATCGCATTTCCTGCACTCACGCAACCCTTCCACCACACAGTCATTTGGTTAAGTCTATAACAGTAATATGTTAAAATCTGTTTAAATTTCCGCAACGTGTTACATTACCCTGCCTACGTGATCAAAATGTGTTTACTTGCGTAAGCTGAAGACGACGTCATTCTATGCATAAGTGCATGTTGCCTTTGTCCTTCACCCGCCTGGCCGGCCACGTAGCATGTACTTGTGATTCTACACACTAGCACATTTAACACGACGGTTTCAGATCAGGTCACACTACATCGGACCGAACAGAAATACAACTAATAGAATTTTCGGGTGCTGGCACACGCTATGATGGGGGCTTCCGAATGCAAGCGAACAGGACAAGGTCCCAGGTTTTACGACTTAATACCTGATGAGAGGACGTTGAAAGAGTAATGCAGAATATCTTATGAACAGTTCGTTCAATTGCCGACATTTAAAACAACGTCCTGGGAATAATGGTCGTCGTTCGGGTTTTTACACCGTGTAGTGAGCAAACATTCCGACCTTTCGGAGGAACGTTCTTCCTCCACATTCTGGGTGACTAACTTGGTTCGGGTGGACGTTCAAGTGTTGAGATGGAAGAAAATATGGCAGTTATATCACTACTTCAGCATCCGGCTAAAAAACCGTCACCTCGAAGATGAAGGCAGTATGTTACACCGAAACGTTGGAATATTTCATCACTATACGGTGCATAAACCCAAAAGACGACCACTAGCTGACCCAAAACTGCCGTCAGAACTTGAAAACATACAACTGGTACCGTGTTAAAAGTCCCTTGTTATGTGTTAAATAAGTACACTGTTTAAATTAGCAGAATTCTGTTATAAAGCATTCATGAACATCTTATGAACTTACACCCTTTCCTTTAAAAAATACATCTTTAAATAAATACAGTTTCCCCAATAAATAATACTAATTAACAATTACTTAGTAATATATGTATATAAATTGAAAAATATACAGTCTAACACAACTCAATTAATAGTTATTATTAGGATTAATGGTATATTTTACATTATTACTTCTGGCCAGAACCTACCATCATCCTGTGCCGTTGTCGCGAAATCTGGGAACCTTAACTTCCTGGAACCCTCTGGGCCATTCCAGGCCTGTAACGGGACTGCTTTACTTCTGGCCAGAAATAATAATGTAAAAAATATCATTAATCCTAATAATGTCTATTAATTGAGTTGTGTTAACTACATATTTTGCAATTTATATACCTATATTACTATTAGTAACACAACGGGGATGTCTCACCTGAAAATTAACAATTACTTAGTTATTCTACACGGCAGCCGGCATAACGCAGTGATTAGGCCATGGGCATCACCAGCAAGATTTTATTCCCGCCAGGGGCAAGAGAGGTTTCACTCCTCAAAAACGTCGAGACCAGCTTTAGGGCCCCCAGCCTTCTATTTACTGGGTAGCGGGGGATCTTTCCGCGGGGGTAAAACGGCCGGTGCGTTAAGCTAATCACTCACATCCATATAGGGCCGAGGTTAAGAATAAGTAGAGCTATACGTCCACCCACCCTATGCCTTCATGGAGCGCAAAGGAACAACTTTACATTTAACTTTGTTGTTATTCTCAGTTATGTGTGGGCCTATATTATGTTACAAATTGCCAAGTATTTCCAAATTTTCGCAAGTTTCTTTCCACTACGCTTCACCAGTTTATCTGAAGAACTCCTTTCCGCTGTCTCCATGTCTGCAGTCACTCACTCCATGGAGCAGAGTCTTTCTTGAGAAGCTAATCGTTTTTCAGCTAGTCAAGAAATTCCCCGCATTTTTATGGAACCCGAAAGTTCATTACCGCGTTCACAAGTGCCTGCCACCTGTCCCTATCCTGAGCCAGCTCGGTCCAGTCATTATATACCGGTTAAAAAGTGCTGTACCGCAACACACCCAACCGAAAAAAAAATTGTGACACTACAAATCCGGCCGGTTCGTTGCGTGTCGTTTCCTTTGGTTGGCCCCAGTACTACGTACGATGTGTCGACAAAAAATGACACACGTCTTTCCACTAATCACGCGCACTGCGCCTCAAGCTTTCAATTATTTTGGCGGCAGGGAATGCGACGGTTTGATTTCACAAAACCTAAGCGGCCTGAATCGAGCTTTTATTACGAAGCAAATCAAGCAACAAGATTTTTGTGACATTCTCCACCTTCGTTTCTTTTCTGTGTACTGTTCTCTGGCACTTACGCTCTTCGTGTGTAGAACACGCGGCATTTTAGTGATAAATGTAGTCCAAAGGTAGTCCCTTGCAATAGCTTATTTACTTATAAATACATATTTATGTATTTATTTATTTATTCGTTCATTTATTTATTAAGGCAATGTATTTCTACCGACATCACCTCCGAACCAAACCACAAGTTTTACTTTCGGCTACTTGACATCTTGTTTATTATAACTTCACCACAGCCTCACTCACAATACAAAACTATCCCTGAAGAATGAAAGTGATTTGTTAATTGGTTTGCAGTTTTCTGTTTCCTGGAATATTCTAATAATCATCATTACGTATCAAGACCGCGACAATCAGTACCGAAAGCGCCGGCAACATCGTCTATTCCCGTGAATATGTAACAGACATCACAAAATTTTGTCAAACTCCGGGTTAAACGGCCTTTGTAACTACGACATATTTCTGGCTTTGAATGCAGTCCTGCCGCATACAAATCCGCTACGTAAATCAGGTTCACCGTGCTCTTCACAAAAGGAACCCCCACCGATGGTACCCGTGACATATAAGCATACAAATGAATCCAAGCATATTTTCAGAAACCAACAAACTTAAAGCCTTACTGCAAAAAAAAAGTACGTTTATTAGCATACAATAACTAGCACGTCTGCAAGTTAAGAATGGTGTACATGACAGTTTTACACTAGACAGTGACGAGAAGTTTAAAGTCATTCTCGTCCAACGGCGTCAACAGACTGTTTGGTAAACTCATCATGATTCGACCATTTATGTCGCGTACGCCACACCAGAACACGAAAGTCAGCACGTCTTCATGTAAGTGTTGCGGTGTCACCACACCACACACAACGTGGCACACCATTTACACGATTTCAGTTTAACGACTGCTCAGCAAAGTTCGGACAGATTTCACAACATAACTATCACGAGCACAAGAAACATAAGTGTAAATGTAACCAACGTGGTTCGTGTTAATGCGCGCGTGATCGATAACAACAACGCTGTGGGTTCGCAGCCATCTTAACAGACAGACCGCTTGCGTTCATCTCGCACAATGAAGCGTCTTCTGAATGCAGTTTTCTTAATACCTAGACACCTCCCGACCCCGGAAAAAAAAAAAGGCTCAGTGGGTGTGCCTGAAGAAACTAACTTGAACACATGTTGACATGTATTAATGCAGGCTTCCGCCGCGTAGTAGACGAGATCTGCAATCTTCTGGGATGTTACGCAGCGCATGGCGGTAATTCCTTACCGACGTTTCGGAACAACATATCGGCCCCGAAACGTCCCTAAGGAATTACCATTATACGCTGAGTAACATCCCAGAGGAGCGCAGATCTCACATGTAGATATGCTGAGACATACACATAGTGAAGATCTGACTGCTGTTGTCGCCTTAGGTGAAGAACTGAAGAGACGCTACGCCGAAGTAGTTTTCGTCTATAAATGCGACCATCACAAACAGGTTACAGTGAGACTGCATACGAAGTTACGTGAGCTTCTGTCTGTATTTTGAAGATGCTAGCAACAAGCAGCCTATAGGACTATGAAATACGTACTTTTGACTTGGTATCTTACATTATCATACAGCTTTATAGGCCTCGTGACCTATTCCGGTCCCATGAACATTCCTTTCAGGGGTCGTCCTTGGCTTCGTTTGCCACATGGTTGATATTTCATAATGAAGTGTGGCAGTCTGTCTCTGTCCATTCGTTTCTGTAGTTTTGTATTTTCTTTACAACTGAGTTGATTTTAAGTGCTGATAAAATATCTTCATTGGTTTTGTAATCCTTCCATGTGGATCGTGCTGTTCTCCTCAAACATTTCCTCTCCGCTGATCTTGTCCAGGATTTATCCTGTTCCCTAATTGCCCAGGCTTCACATCCGTATAATAAAGTAGGTAATGCCAAAATGTTACATATTTTCAGTCTAGTGTGTTTTTGGACTTAGATGGTTTTAAAGTTCTGTTAATAGTTCCCGATATATGGAGAAATGTTGATATTTTAACAGTAATATCTTTTTAATTCTGGTATGGAGTAGGGCATCCTAGGTAAATGAAAGTGTTTATTTGTCCAGCTTATCTGGAGGCGGAAAGGTAGCAACCCTACCACCAAACTTACCTGTCGAGAGAACAGTAATCTCTCACGGGGAAATTTTGAATATTTCAAGTCTCACACGCAACAGTCGGTAAGATCTAAAACAGTCATCATCATCATCTTCTTCTTCTTCTTCTTCTTCTTCTTCTTCTTCCATGGATTAGGTCGTTTGACCTGTTCCGGCATCGACGCATTTCAGTCGTTTCCTGTGGCGTCCACGATCTCTTCTTCCTCGAGGTTTGTAGTTGAGGGCGTGTTTCGGAAGTCTGGTGTTGTCCATTAAACAGCATCGTGTGTGTGCAAAACAATTTTAATCAAATAATAACATATATAGGCCTACCTGTTCGTAAATAGCCCCAAATTTTATTTCGTGTATATCCACAGCTCCTGTGTTCTGTCTTGTACGTTCAATGTTTACATCTGAGCTAAACCTGGAAGTATGGTGACGTATGGCCGTTATTCATGCAGATAGGCAGACGAAGTTTTCCGTATTTCATGTCATTTTTTGTGTACCTTATGATGTGAGGTTCTACTTGCTCGATGACCTTATGGGTGCTACAGCACGTGGGTGCATCTTACAGCAGGTGATACTAGTGGCAGTCAATAATGTCGCCCTCATGTGGTCGTATAAAGCAGCTACCAATACTTCCACGTACTCCTGTGTGCTCTGCAATGGTTCACTCATACTGTAGGAACATATACAGGTGGACCGCCGTATCCGAGGATTCAGTATGCGCGGCTGGCCGCGGCCCGCAAAAAAAAATGGAAAATTAAAGAAATAAACGGTTCACAAGTTTCAAAACGCGCGCCAAGCGAGAACGGGCAGTAACATGGTGAAATTCAGCAGCCCAAACGCGCCCAGTACTTGACTCATCTTCCTTTGTCCCCGTACCCACGCTTCCGCGCAAACTTGCCACCATTCTGCTTCTAGCGTTCTCGCTGTTCGAATTAGTTGCCGCGTTGTCGCAGTGTTTACGTTCAGAAAGCGAAAGAGAAGAATGGAGAAGTCGGTGAATACCCACAATAGGTTAAAATATTTTTTAACACATAAAAGTTTTCTTATTACAGATTATGTACAGGTACGTACGTACGATTTACGTTGTAAAATGTGTAACAATAACACGTTTTTTCATTGCTTGTGCAGCGCTTTGATGGAAAAGCATAATTTTTATTGTTCTGTCATCCCTTGAAACTGTACGTGATACTGTATAGTACAGTTACTGTATTTTGTCATTGCCCAATCGTCTCTTGAAGATATGGCTAAAACGTCAGAATCCCTTACTCTCATACGTACGAGAGAGAAAGTACACTGCAAATGCACAATGTAGTGTACAGTACATTTTATTGTTAGTTTATTTAATGACGATAATGTCTTATTGTGCGTAATTTATAAATTAAACTTCGCCGTATTTACGCATGTTAAACGAACACCACGTTATATTGCGGTATATATAGTGTTCGGTATTATCCGTGGTTTTCCGTAACCGCGGTAGGTCTTGGCACGTATTACCCGCAGATACGGCGGTCCACCTGTACTGGTTTCTGCTTATACCATTTAAAGTCTAGCGATTCATCTGTCCAATAATCATCTATGGGAAATGAGTTAAATCTAATTAATTCCGCCTCTCTACTGTGCAGTATGAAGTCCGTTCTGCGTGTTCCCTTACCTCTGTAGCACTGAGCTCGACTTACAGTTCTGTTACATCAGTTTTGGGCCAAAACAATTCCACGGCTGTTAACTACGACTATTCCTGTCTGCTGTCTTGTAACGCCGTTTAGTTTGGCAGAGGCGAACACTTCTAAGCTTGTAAGTGTTTAGAGGGTATCACGAAATATAGGATCGCTTTGGGTTGCATTGGAACATCATCAACCCTAATACCGCCCGGAAGAATTTTTTACCGTTCTCAGGGGCCATACAATCTATGAGGCCGCGTGACGCCGTTCTAACAATGGAGTCGTAGATTCTGATATCCCTGGGACAGTAATATTTACCTGCCTTCTTTTCGTGAGTCCTTGTGTGATACAGAGGGCTTGCGATGGTCTGATCCATCATTTGAAGGCTTTCTATAGCCTGCCTCATTATTCCTTATAAAAAAGTGATGAGAGCTTAGGAAGGGAGAAGAGGGTGGAAAAGAATTTGCTTCTCAACTTGAAGCTGCACTTTAATATTAATACATCTCACTCAGAATTGACAAAGCCCACACTACGGTTAAGGTAATGCGTCGATTATAAGCACATATCCTAAACAGCCTATCAATATGTTTGAGATGTGGATTGTCAGCTGTGGGTACTCATTACTACTCTGCACCAGAAATGGAGACAAAGCTGACAATGAACTACTGACGCACTGCTCTGAAATAAGCAGAGTAAATTGCCCTTTAAGTGTCACGAGACCTTCGAGATAATCACCGTCCCGTTCATTCAATGACAGCAGCCTGCCCATTGAACTTCGAGTAACATTCACGGTACATTGCAATCTCGAACATTCTTACTGTAACACGCGTACACTAATGTGACGTCAATTTTAAACATTCTGCCACGAGTAACTGGGAGGTTTCTTGAACAAAGACGAATTTTATTTTGAGGCACGATGTTCTCACGGCGATGTGTAGTCAGATCTTCAAACATGTGACGCCGTTGTAATTTCGTTGGTTGGCACCAACGTCTCGAATAAACCTGCTACCTTCATTTTCAAGGAATACGACTCTTTCACTTTGAAAATTGGGGTAGAAGGTTCTCCGAAACGTTACTGCACGGCCAACATTCCAAAAAAACCGTGATCTGCGTTTAATTTTACTGGTGTACTACAAACAAAGAACTGCAAGAAAATCGTTCTACTAATAAGCTTCCAAACATTAGTTTTGGTAACTGACAATAAAAGTTCAATTTAAACAGCAGTTCAAAAAGTAGAGCTGTGAACCACCCGAGCCCGTATTTTAACTTTCGGAAATGCTGTTACTTTATTATTCTGAGTGCTAACAAAATAATGGCCCTGAACCCCGCCAACAAAACTTCCTTCGCCTATTGTACTCGAACTTGTTTTCAGATTGACCGAATTGTTACATTAAAAGTATTACAAGTTGCAGGAAACACATGGCCTCCCCGTTACAACGTTAGAATGTACGAAAAAATGTCAATTCCGATATGAGTTTTCTGGTTTTTGTGAAGGATATTGTCGACTACTTACTAAACAGTCACAATTTCATACCGAAGCAGGCTTAGAACTCTTACCCTCACAGATAGTATTAGGTTAGAAACTTCCTATGCCTCATATTCAAAGTCATATAATCCTCCGTGTAACCTAGGCAGGATTTCCGCTAGCATAAATTATATTTAGAAAACTGAGATACGTGCCCACTCCAAGCCTAAATTAAACCATTTAAATAATTAGGGTTCCATTTACATGACCGTATTTACGCCCATCTTTTCCATATCACAAAACATTATGTTTATCGGAAGGGATGTACAATATTTCATCTTCTGTCCATGCACGGTATTACGCAATTAAAGGTACAGTTGTTTCTGAGCTCGCCAAAAAGGCATACTGAGCAGCAGAGGTTATAGCATCACGCATTTTTAACGTCGGTACTGGGCCGGCCGTTTTACCGCTGGGGAGAGGGCCGCCGGTACCCAATTAACGCGAGGCTGGTGGGCTCCACAGCCGGTCTGGACATTTTGGAGAAAAGTCTCTTGCCTCTGCCTCAGACATCGGTCGTTCAGCTCGTACCCTATTTACTAAATGATGACTGTAGTGTAAATACGTAACGTTAAATAGCTGTGCCTCCTCGACGGTCTGCTACACCCTACTTCCACAATCCTTGCACCATTTTAAGGTCAATACTACTATTTAGTGTAAGATGTGAACATGGGTCCCAGCATTTTGCACGCAATTCTGCAACGTGGAAGACACAAACTCAGCAATTTTCTTTAAAACATCAGGGCAACCATACCATGAAACTGCGGTTCCAGTTCAAGTGTGCTTAGTTTTGAAAAAGAAATCCCACGGACGTCATTCTGATCGTCGTTGACGCCCAATCCCAACGACCACAAAAATGTCTGTCAAACCACGCAAGAAGAGGGAGCGCAAAGTTTGTTGGTGCTCCAACTTGCATGAAATGCAGTTCTTCGTAACTGTCCCAATGAGAAACAATGGGCGACACGAAATTATCTAGCATATGCATTTAGCGCTGGCCTTTCGTTGTGTATCGTGTTTACTTCAAGATCAGTCTGTATAGCCTAATGGCTACGCTAGGTACTGAAACCTCCATAATGCCAAATGAATATGTAATATACGTATTTTTCATCAACGCCGTCTTCGCCACGGTGTCTACTGGTAAAAAAGAGTGACAATCGCAGAAGTGGAACATATCTAACCTTAACAAACTCAACATAGCTGTGAAGGACGATGATCTCTTCATTCACCACAGTTACCGCACTGTAAACTAGTTACTTACTGCACTCATTTAATCCGTCCCTGAAAGTTTAACCCACATTCCTGAATACGCCCCAGTGTGTTAACACAGGAAAACTGGACAAGGAATGGGCGTATAACGTACCACTGAGATGCGTTCGCGTGATCATTGTTGCCTTGGAAAAGCAATAAGTTTTAAATATTACGTTGTGTGTGTCTGTAATCTTGACTTAGTTGTACGGCATGCAAATCCCATCTGTGGTCTGTCTGGCTCTGCCATATTTTTCCACAATATCTCACAAACCGCACCAACTTCGGGAAAATGTTAGTGCACAAAAAATGCGCGTTTTGATTTTCTCTACAACATTTGTCTCAGAATTTTCTAATTGTAAGAGGAATTCGCCTGTCCCAGTGGCCGCGAGGTCTAAGCCGTAGGTCTGCGGCTGCTCGCCTGCTAAGATTGTGAGTTCGAATCCCACCGGAGGCATGGATGTCTGTATCTTGTAAGTGTTGTGTGTTGTCACGAAGAGCTGATCACTTGTCCAGAGGAGTCCTACCGACTGTGGTGCGTCGTTGTGTGTAATCTCGAAACATCGTGAATGAGGAGGCCCTGGCCCACGGGGGGGGTTTTGCGACAAATAAAAAAAAGAGGAATTCAGCGAGATATGATCATAAATGCACATAGATCTTCACGTGAAGTACCCGTTATTCTTGTAATATTTTAATTAAACTTGAATATTCTCTACAGATCATCGAGAATTCACCAAATATGAAATTTCATGACAATCCGTCCAGTGGGAGACAAGTTGTTACATGCGGACAGACTCACGATGAAGCTAGTAGTCGCCTTTCGCAACTCCGCGAACGCGGCTAAAAATGCTGACAGAATTCGCGCAATTCATTCGCGTACCTTGCAGTACGGCGCCGTGATTGCCACAGAGTGCAGAGTGTCGATGGTGGGGCGACTGGGGAAAGATGAACTGGAAGGACATGAAAGGATGTGGTATGATTCAAAAGAGGTACCATCCCGGCAAATGCGTGGAGAGAATGAGGAAAACTGTGAAACCTTAGACTAGCGACCTCACGAGATACGAATTTGCCTTGGTGGGATCCAAATTCCTGTGTGGTACAGACAAAATAAAGGTAAATGTGTCTGTGTGCCTAAGACCAAGCTACGAAGTAAAGCTTGACGCATTCTGAACTTCAGCACTTGATGAATTTTAGCAGTCAGCTTCACATTCCCCGAGGATACACCACTGGATAGGAGACTAGGAGATTGGGTGTCGATTTATTTCTGGCCCGTCAATGTCTCGTAAGACTACAATGCATAGAAAAACTAAGGTACTGGAAAATCGGAATCATATACCGTGTATGCACTGGGCAAAAACATGCAAGTCGCGTACAGTGGTACAAAACAGATTTCGACTGAGTAATACAGCTCATTTTTGTACTGACTGTGGCAACACTGAGGGTATTTTAATATGCACTTATTTCTACCATAGTCACTACAGCGTGATAACTTTGCTGGTGGTTTCCGGCTGAGAATACTGCATAGGAAGTCATGGATACCTGACAAGGGGTGGGCCTCCGGCTGGAGGTACGGTGAGGATCCAATAGCCTCTCTACAGAAACGTCCAAAAATACCAGAAAACACTGAAAATGAATGGAACGAACAAGGTTCCGGTGTACGCTGTGTGTTTTTACTGGGTGAAAACAAAAAAAAAAACTCCATATCTCTGTTAGTGTTGAGTAACGATGTCGGTCTAGAAGTATACGGTCAGAAGACTAAGTATATATTCATGTCATTTAATCGGGATGCACAGCAAAATCATAATACACACACCAATACTACTTTGAAAATGTGACAAAATTCACAAGAGTAACAAGGAGTTACATAAAAAATCATAAAAGCCCATTTAGTCCATTGCATAGACTCCTAGTTGTACACATAAATTACAAGTACAGTACAAATGTGGTCTTATTTTATTTTCATGAAGAAAGTTTCACTTAGTTGTAGATTCTGCATACGTCAGATATGTATGTTATAATATAAAAATTTCGCATCGTCATCACGCTCGTAATTGTCACCTTACAATCTGTCATACATGGGGTATATCCGTGCCAAATTTCACACGCCTAGCTCGAAGGGTTTGTTGTTGCCATCAAGCCGAAAGTTGAAGTAAAACCCTCACGGCCGCTATGTTGCCATTTGTCATTCTATAAAAATATTGCCTAAAAAAATATATTTTTCCAAGACGTGTTGCTGCATATCATTTCAGAACAGCCAGGTCAATAGTGTTAGTGTTTCTTTCGTATCACAAATTTGCATCTTCGCCATCCTGTAACTACTGATGTAGAAATTTAAAGGGTACGATGTTGAGGAGTTCTTCACTTGCATGAAGTTCATAACACGTTAAGAAGAAATCGATTTACTTGTTAGAAAATTGAAAAGAGGGCAGGAAGACAAGCACAACGCGCACACAGCATGAGCTTCTCACACATCTACACCTTCCGCACCCCCCAACCTCCCCCCCCCCCTCCCTTTCGTTTATGGAACGAAAGTACGCTAGTACACTAGAATCAGACTGTTTTCCTTCCATTCTGTCTCAAAGGTAGAGTTTTATATACTATTTTGTAAGGGGGTGAAACTGAATCTCTCACGTTTGCGGAAAAATACAGACTGTGGATTCAACTCCAAATGTTTCTGACGATGGTGTATTTAGACGTTAGTGATATTCTGAACATTATCAATCGTCTCAGGCTAAAAAAAAACCACAACGTTTTAAGTGTGAAGAAACGTGTTTGTAGCCTAATTTTCTTGTTTAATTGGAGTTACAAATTATGTTACCGACAGACGGTGTTTTATACATGTACTGAGGCTGATTACAGTTACGATATCCCTCTCCCGCTCTACTTGAACACGGAGAGAGTTTCGGTCTCCGAAACGTGTTTATTTTTAGCCTGAAACGACAATGTACAAAATGCCATAACGTCTATCGAGTGTGAGGACCGTGTGTGCGGCACCTAGCAGGAAGACAGTAACGATGAGGAGATTCAAAATTTACGCTTCTCGCCAAATATTATGAAGATGATCAAAATCAGGAAGAATGGGATGGATGGGGGATGTAACAAGCACGGGACATAACGTAAACGCATGCAAAGTTTTGGCAAGCAAACATGAAATAAAGAGATCATTCTGAAGACCAAGACGTAGATGGAAGAACCACTGACGATTTCTTTTGCACTTCAATTTCATTGGTCTCAAGGGAGAAGTTACTACCTGCATTGCAGGAAGTTGTGAGACAATTTTATCATTTATGGAATATTACACTTTTTACATTTCAAGGAATGTGTCATATAAACCCAAACATTGGTCTGTTTTACAGAAACTTGCATCATAAATTTTAGCAGTTAATCATTACATAAAACACACACACACAGCAGCAGCAGCAAACCGCTGAAAGCGATTCGGCTACAATGTCACTTGACGAACTCGGTCATTTAAGCAACAGTACACATAAAAAGTATATCTGTTGGTTTAATTAATAAGATTGTATAGAAACGGTGATGTGCAACACTAATAAGGCAATTCGATTCCCGTACTTAAACATAAAAGTCTCCGCTCTTTCCTGCTCGCAAAACATTTAAAGAATTTCTAACAAATGAAGAACTCACCTGGTTTGGGTGACGTAATTTCAACGTCCAACTATACTCCACACTTGTCCACTTGAGAGAGAATTCACTGTGGATACTGAATTACAAAAATTTACTTTGCCCCTCTTTCCCCTTACATGTACGTCACACGCACAACATGAGCCTTATGGAAGACGAAGACGATTCAGTATTATTATTCACAAATTGGATGTTGAGGTTAATCAAGTCAGTTCTGTTTTCAGTTTAAAGAGATATATCCACGAACGTTGCACCTAGCCTTCCACCACAAACAACTGAGCAGCCCCCCCTTCTGGGGAATACTTTTGCGCGATGACTTGATGCTTATTTCTACGAGGTGACACTCCTGATCACAGAGTACTTCGTTCCAAACTCTGATCCGTGATGGCCAGCACTGCTAGCACAGATCATTACTGCTAGTTAACGGTCAGTTCACAGATGGAAAACTTGCACACTCGTGCCACGTTACTGCGAACACGTCACTATTCGATTAGATGCCCTCGCAGTTTAAATTCACGACGGCAGCGACCCACATTGGTAATGATAAGAAGCAATGTATAGCGGCAGGCACAGATTATCTGATGATCTGTGATCTGGTAGGTGGCCATCAGTGAAAAGCGGGGCTTTGGTTGTGGAGTTAGTTTATCCATGGTTGTGGTGATGCATGTATGGGTTTGAGTTTGTAGAATCGTATGGGTGCTGCTTAAAGTTATGTTCGATAATACATATGTATGTGTGTATGAGTGTTTTGAAGCGTCAACATTATGTGCTACTCAAGCATATTTTCTAGAGAGAGGAGAAGAATAATTTCAGCTTCATCTCTCTACAAATGGCCGCTGTTTAAAATCATCAATAGTTACATGATGATTTCAGGCTTCGCCCGCGAAGTAGATGAGATCTGCGCACCTCTGGGTTATTACGCAGCATGTAGTGGCAATTGGTTACAGACGTTTCGGGACAACGTATCGATCCCTTCTTCAAGGTTCACTATACGCTGCTCAATAACCCAGAAGAGCGCAGATCTCATTTATCATGTACCGGCTTATGCATAACTAAATTCAATCTCACCATGATCTGAAAACAGGCTAGCAGCCTAGCCTCAACAACTAGGTAATTTTTGGTTGTAATATATTGTTATCTTCAGAACTTTATCTTTTAAAGTTCAGAAATATTCTGTATGTAATTTTGTGAGTATATAAGACATCCACTAGCTCTTATGTTGGATATTTTGCATACGGGGTGCTTAGAAGAGAGGAAATCTTTTAGGGTACAGTCTTCCTTTGCCCCAGTCATACTTTGAATAAGTACGGAGTTTTAGAACAAAATGAGCCTCGCCTTCTACACTCTCCCAAGAATGACTAACTTCATGGAACAGAGTTCATTCTGAGAAGCTGACAGGTCCTCAGTCAAGTAATTCTGCCACATTTAATGGAACTGAAGGTTCATCACCACTTTCATGAGAACTCACCACCTGTTCGTATCTTGAGTCATAACAATCCATCCCATGCCCTGCCATCTCATTCTTCTTGATTTGATTGTCTCAATACTATTTGGTGAGGAGTGCATATACAGTTCCTTGTTATGTAGTCTTCTCCAATCCTATCACCTTGTCCTTCTTAGGCCCAAATATTCTCCTTAGCACCCTAGTCTCGAACACCCTCAGCTGACATACGTGTCTTGTTAGAGATAAATTTTCACACACATACAAAACAACAAGCAAAATTATAGTTCTGTATATCTTACTCTTTCTATTTTTTTATAGAAAACTGGAAAGCAAAAGATTCTACACCAAATGATAGCAAGCATTCCAAGCTTTCATTCTACTCTTAATTTTGTCATGAATGGAATTTTGATTTGTTAGGTTGTTCCCAAATATTTGAACTGTTCCACCCTTTCAGAGGACTTATTGCCTGTGTTTATTTTGTGATTTAGTCCTACCTTCTGGTCACAAGACATGACTTTTATCAGCATTTACTTCTAGACCCTCTCTTAAGAATAGGGTGTATAATATTCAAGCTATATTCATTTGATGGGGCTTCACATCTTCATTCTACAGGGCCTTAGTTTATCTGGTCCATACTGATTACTACACAGACAGTCCACATGGAAACAGGCAGTGCACCCTTCACCACTATATAAATATGTTGTAATTCAGGGTCTCACCTTGCAATGAATATACTGCAGTTACTGTTGAGTTTTAACTCACCATATGGTCATAAGGTGCTTGAAATGGTTTTCGGTGGCTAACACACACGTCATGTAATGCACACATGTTCATTAAACACTGGAGTCCTGCTTGTGAAACTCAAAACACTACATTGTGTAGGCTGCATACATACCATCTTAAGTGTCAGAATTGTTGTTATATGCATTATCCTTTTAACATGCCCAACAAGTAAAAATCACACAGGCTCAGATTAGGTGGTTGAGGAGTCCACAACTCCTTGCTTATTATTCTATCACAAAAAATAGTCTGTAAACAATGTACAAAATGTAATTACAAATCACGTTTTAAATGGTGGCAGTATGTTGGTGAATTTATGTTTTCGGAAAGAGAATGGGCCAGATGATCCTAGTGTGTTAAAAATCATTTGTACATTAATAGTCCTTGTGCTGTAGATGATTACACTGCACTTCAAGTTATATGTCATGCTGTGATGATATGATTTATAATTAAACAATATGTCGTGCTTAGGTAGTAATTAACAATATAGCATGTGGTAAATAATGAATACGTTAAAAAATACTGTCAGCTGTTGCACTGGCTTGCTGAAAAAAGGTACAGGTTCTCCTGTAACTACTTCAGCAGTCAAAGTTATGGCACAATGTAAGATGGGTGTCAGTTTATGGTCTCCAAAAAAAAAAGGGGCCCAATAATCTTAGTTGCACGCATAGCACACTACCCATCAACCACATCATCATGTAGTGACATTTCGTGGATTGACCTGGTGCCAGAATTAAATGCCCAGTGTGATATGGAGGAGACCATAATTTAAGTGAAAGATGAATGAGGCCATTAATAACCGTTATCTGTACATGATACTAGGTGCCCATCCAAGGGTTAACGTGGGAAACCTGGTAGCCTGAGAGTTCACATATTCGCTGAGAACAAACCCACGGTTCATCACTAAAAAGAATGAGTGCGGCATCTGTTTCTCCATTATGCACTGCAAGAAGGTGCCTCTTCACAGAATGTAGTCTTGCTTCAGGATGTATGTTGTAGAGTTTCTGAACCACAATTGTCTTGGTTTTAAATGCTGCAGTCTCTGTTGTGTTTGGAACAGTTGCATAGGGAAACTTTGTAGTTAATCTGCAAGTATATTTAGGCTCAGTTTAAAGTAGCATGAAGAAAGGTAGTAAAATACACATTCCTTTTACTGTCTGGATGAATTTCTAATATTTAAAAATGACTGATAACCATATTACCTTCCGTATAATGGACTAAGTGTAGCATTTGAATACTTTGTATGAAATGCTTAGTATTGTACATGTCCTATATAGGTGAGCTTTTCACAACTTATTCCACATCCTATCGTCACTTTGACAAAATGTTTGATCCATGGAATGTATAATATGTATGTATTCATATATATATATATATATATATATATATGTTGATAACAGATACAGAGAAATAATGCATGTGGAAAATATGTCAGATATTGGCCTACATTTCAGTACATGTTTCTTCTTTTTATTTTCAACAGCCTTAGAATATGACAGTTTACTTCTAATCAGTAGACAAAAGGTTACTTCTCTGTGGGAACCATGAGCAGCAAGATTTTATTTTTTAGGACTTCTGGGTCTAACATTCTGGATTTCATTTAGCCATTAAAACTTAAATTTCACAGCTGATGCAACTGTTTCCATCATAGTTGTTCAAAGTACCAATAAGTCTGATGGTCTTGTTTTAATATTTAGACCCTGAAGATGGAGGCATCAGACCCCTCTGCAATGGCGTTAATCTTTATAGATCAATGTGGTATCACATCATGTAAGACTTGAATCTCATATTTGAAGAACGTCAAGTGACAACTTGCGCAAGAGTGAATGCTGTATGAATAGCTGATTTCTTGTGTAACTGGAATTTAAAACCATTAACAGATATTTTAGTTACTCCTATTACAATTTTCATGGAAGGAATGATCTACCAGAATACTGGAGTTTGGGGAGAAGAGAGTGTTGTTTGAAAAAAAAGATAAAACAAGATTTCACAGAGCTGTTTAATATTTAATTGTTGAAGTACATTAAAATATAAGAGTTTAAAAGACAGCTGAAAATGCATCATAAAATTCATAGAAAGCTTTTGTGATAAAATATAAATCTATAACATACAAAAGAGCATTAGACAATGTATTGCAAGGTGTTATATTGTTTGAAAAAATACTGTATTACATGTACATCATGAAAATTCCCTTCCTCCCAGAAGTAACAATTTCAGTTTCAGAAACACAAAGCCTATATTGTGTCAACTGATCTTGCAAGAAACGTGTTTCTTTCACTGACATTATATAATAATTATTATGGTACATTAAGCAAATTACTGCTTGTAAAGTTCAGGCACTTGGATCAAGCTTTGTTTCTTGGTACAAGAAGGACATTCGTAGATTCATATTCTTAAAATAAGCCAGCTTGTGAAGTGGACATGTAGATATGACATCTGAGGAAAATGCCATGTCAGCAGTCTTCATTTCAGAAAAACTAGTGCATTATAAATGTATTCAGTCTTCCTGTTAAGACATGAAAGAATCACATCTGTTTACTTTCACACATTTTTTACCCTGTTGTGTGTATTTTCTGCTATATCCTGCATTTGTGATATATTCTGTATATCTTTGTGGTAGACTTTATAACTACTGATTTCTCACATCCCACAAATACTACAAAAGAAAGTTCTTCTGTCCCATAACTCCTAGTTTACAATACTGCCTTAAAGTAGCAATTGTAAAGATTTAAGACAAATAATATTTCAGAGACAATTATATGTAAAAAGGATTATTTTGTATGTATCAGGCATTTATAAGCTTATTCAGAGTCCAATGACATTTTGTTTAATCTCAATAATTGTATTGAAATGTAGTGAAAGTCAGGGCTACCATACATCCTCGTTTCCCCAGCCATGCTCCCTTTTTTGACACAAATATTTCCATCCAGGCAGGTTTTATAAATTTGTAGAAATGGCCAGGTTTTTGACTGCTTGGTATTTTTTAAAGCATTCATGTATTTTATTGGTGCTGAAAAAGCAAAACAATAAATAAATACTTCTTTTGCTTGTTTTAAGAAATACATATTTGTAATATTATATCAACGTTATTCCAGCCAAACTAAAAAAAAAATTTTTGGCAATTGGCCTTACAACCCACCCAGCTATTCAATTGGTAGGCATGTCTTTTTCTCAAGGAATCTAAGTGGCAGGCGGTGATATTAACACTTTTCACTATTGATGTTGTTTATTTTAACTACTGATGTTAACATTTACAGATCG
>Ga0123353_10001444_pt1 | contig 29017 bp, 31 predicted proteins | sample TergutLab28metaG_3_FD_92763 | JGI IMG/M metagenome (GOLD analysis project Ga0123353, IMG submission 92763) | Labiotermes labralis P3 segment gut microbial communities from Petit-Saut dam, French Guiana - Lab288 P3 | ecosystem: Host-associated > Arthropoda: Insects > Digestive system > Gut ...
ATAGATAAAATCATAGAGGAGGAAGGGGCGCAAAATGTTTAGAGGAAAAACAATAGGTTGGGCAATCACAGGTTCATTTTGTACCATCCCCGAAATATATAATGATATAGAGCGAGTTATGGCCGAGGGCGCAAATATCATCCCGATAATCTCGGAAAAAGTGGCGCGCACCGACACACGCGTCGGCCCGGCACATGTAATCGCCGCCAATTTGGAAAAAGTCACAGGAAATAATGTCATCCGCGATATGAACCACGCCGAGCCAATCGGCCCAAAAAAGATGTTCGATTTGCTTGTTATCGCTCCCTGCACCGGCTCGAGCATAGCTCGCCTCAATTGCGGCATCACCGATTCATGCGTGCTAATGGCGGCAAAAGCGCACCTGCGCAATAATCGCCCGGTGGTAATCGGGATAAGTACCAATGATGGAACTTATTAAACACAAAGATTGAAATAAGTTAGACAAAAAATCCAATTAGAAATGTTGCATAGACTTTTAAGATATACCTATTATAGTCCTAATTGGAAAATCTTGTCAACCTTTTGAACCTTAAAATTGTGTAACAATTATGTTACAAAAATGTTACAGCCTAAAACTGCCAAACTATCTCAATTTGTCGAGAGTTTTTTGAAGTGTCATAAATTCCAACTCTAATACATTCAATAAACTCATCAATAATTTCTCGAGTTAAAACCTTAATTTGCTTATATTTATTTAATACTTGTGCCCGCTCTGCTTTCTTATCATTCTTATGTTCTAACTTTTTAATTTCTTTATCGAGCCTATCAATAGCCGCCTTAAATGAAATAATATCATTCTCGAAACTCTTATTAAAAGAAATAAACTGTTCCTGTGTAATAATTCCGACAACCTTATCACAATATGATGATTCAACCGCTTTTTCTTTTTGCTCCAACTCTTTTATCAAATCTCTTTTTTGGTGTTGAATAAATTTTATTTGTTTTTCCTCGGCCTCCTCATTAGCTAATTCAAAGCTAATCAAATCAGAATTATAGTGTTTTTCAAGAAGTGAATTAATTTCTTTTAAGACAATTCTATTTAGCTCATCTCCATTGAGAGTTTTAACATTATTACATAGTTCAACTGAACGATAATGAGCAGAACATCTAAAATATGGTTTCATTTCATTTTTAGTCTTATAAAGAGATTTATGTAAAACTTCACCACAACACGAGCATAGCAGTTTACTAAAAAAAATATGTTTTAATCCATCCCTTTTGGCCGGTCTTGTTCTTTTCTTTCTAATATCCTGAGCTCTTTCCCAAAGTTCCAACGAAATAATAGGCTCATGCGTATTAGGAACTCTTATCCAGTCTTCCATTTTGTTTTTTATTTTTTTTCTATTTTTATAGCTAATAGTTGAAGATTTGCCTTGCACAAGCGTTCCAATATAAGTCTCTCTATTAATAATAACAGTAACAGATTCTTTTGACCAAAATATTGATGATGTATTATTTATATAACCTAGTTTTATACCTTTTGATTTCTTATATGCGGAAGGACTAAGTATTTTCATACGATTAAGTTCTTGAGCAATTAAATGAACTCCCATTCCATCAACATACATATTAAAAATTGCTTTAACAACTGCCGCCGCCTCTTTATCAATAATAAGTTTGCCTTTGTTATTAGGATCTTTCATATACCCATATGGCGCAAACCCACAACAAAACTCCCCATTTCTCTTTTTATGGTCAAGCGTCCGCCTAATATTATCCGATAAATCCTCCAAATACCATTCATTAATCAGCCCGTTAATCTGCCTCGCCTTTTTATTCCCAATAATGTCCGTGTCAGCATTGTCAACAAGGCTGATAAACCTAATCCCCCACTCATTAAACTTCCCATGTATGTATCGCTCCACCATCTCCATATCCCGGCTAAACCGGCTCTGCGTCTTGCAAAGTATAATGCTAAACTTCTGCTGCTCCGCCTCCTCAATCATCTTGCACCACTCCGGCCGGTTCCTATCCGCCCCGGAATAATCATCATCGCAGTAAATCCCATAAATATCCCAAGCCTGCGCCATAGCATAACTAACAAGCATAGACTTCTGATTTTGTATGCTCTCGCTCTCATCCCCGGCATTCTTTTTGTTCCTATCCTCATCCGAAAGCCTACAATAAATTGCCACTTTGTTCATAATTTTCTCCCCCTAAATAAAAATTTGCATTGCTCTCGCGTTGCATAACCTTACTGATTTTTTGATTTACAAGCTTCTCAAGCTCACTCTTTTCCATTGTCCGCACCGTATTAATAACCTCATAATAAGCATAACTTTTCATAGCGCTCACCTCCCATCTAATAATATGAGAGGGAGCTCCTTAATAGTTATTCAATAGCTGTCTCCCCCTTAAATAATAGTTTTAACCTCCTTTTTCTAAAATTTGACTTATCTAACCATCAGTCTATAATTATAACATAAATAGGTTAATTTAGCAAGTTATTAAATACAAAAATTAAGAAAAGAGGTTCAAATGAAAAAAGTAATACTAATATCACTTTCACTAATATTGGCATTCTCTTTAATAGGATGTGGAGAAAATAAATATTCTCAATATGAAATTGATGATATTAAAAGAGATTTTGAAATTCGTTCAATGAATGTATTGCAAGAAATAGAAGATTTTAAAGATTGGTATTTTGATGAATATCAATCTGCTGAAGATGCAATTGAAGATTTATTATTTGGAGCTATAGAACAAAAGAATAGTTATATAATACCAAAAGAAAATATAGAAGAGCTATTCGAAGGAACGGAATTAGGCGAGAAAGACTTTTTAGAAAAAATTAACGAATTATATAAAGAAATTGGAAATATGCTTTTACCAAATCCAGCTCCAAAACCAACAGAAATTGCACCTAAAACCACAACACAATTAACTTCAACAAGTATTCCTACTAAAATAGCAAATGAAGCCTCTCGCATAGTTTATACATATCCATCAGGCAAAAGATACCATTTTTTTTCAACTTGTAGCGGTGCAAATTCACGAGAAACAACTTTAGAAAAAGCAAAGTCTCAGGGATATACTCCATGTCAAAAATGCACTTACTAAAAAAGAGAGCTAACCCAGCCCTCTTTTTTAGTATTCCTTGTCAGCTCGCATAAGGATATCTAGCATTCATCTCATTCGCCGTCCTATAAGCCTCCGCCAAAGCCGCCGAATAACTCATCCCCTGCTCCATCAACACAGCTACAATAGATGATATGCTATTGCGGCTCGCCTCTGCTGCTGAATTTTGAAGTTGCGAAGCCTGTAGCCCTCTATTATAATCCCGCTCATCAGCATAAACCAACCTATCATAACCCAAATTCCGAGAAGCCTGAATGGCATCAGCATAATATCTATCATCAACCCTATTTGCATTAAATAAATCATTTTGCGCCGTATATCCCCATTTAGCATTAGCCATCTCGCGCGCCGCCGCCTCAGCAATAGCATTCGCAAGTTGAATATCACCCGATTGCCTTGCCTGCGTTATAGCAAGTTCAATATCATTCATCAGCTTGTCCCGGTTGCCCGCAATCTGCGCCTGCGCTCCTTGAAAACTATTAAGTGCATCAGCTTGAAAAAAATCACTAACACCGCTCAATCCCAATCTTCCGCCTTGCTGTTCATTCCTTTTCAATGCCTTCATATATTCAAGATATGCCGCACTCCCCGCTTGTTCTGCCGAAGAAGTCACATTTCCCCTCTGCGCTTCAATCTGCGTCACAGCATTATTAACCGCCGCTCTAATCGCTGCCTCCTGCGCCGCCCTCTGCTCCGCCTCAATCCGCCTTTGGTCTGATAAAATGTTATCCAAAGTATTTTGTTGCTGTTGTTGCGCTATCTTATTAGCATAAGTTTGATTAAAATTATTTTGCAATGCTCCACTATCCACGCTTGAATATGCCCCTAATTGCTCTCTATCCGCCATAGCCTTTTGTGCAGCCGTTAAATCTCCAATAGATAAATAATATTCAATAGCTCGCCCTACATCACCGCCAAATTGAGAATATTGTGCTCTAATCCCATAAGGGTCAGCCACACTCGCGTCCACCTTCCATGCCTCATTATTAGTAGAAGGCGTTCCATATAAAGCCCCGCCGCTCGAATTATACCAATTCCCATTATCATATGTAGCGCCTATGCTATTTCCAAGCGTCTGATTTGTAGCCGTAAGCGCCGCCTGCGTGTTTGAATCAGCTCCGCCCCACGCATTCGAATTTCCCTGCATTTGCGAAATAGTATTGCCGGGATTAAGATGGTCAGTCCGCAATTGCGTCCAAATATTCGCATTATTAGTATCACCGGCCTTGTTGTAATAATCAACAACTCCCTGATAACCGCCCCAATCATAAGCCCCGGCCACATCACCCGAAAGCCCAAGCTGTGCGCTCGTAAATTTATCAGCCATTTATACCACCTCTTTTAATTTATTAAATATTATTTTTAGGCTCATTAACGACAACTTTTTTCATTTTTTAACCATACTCAGCATTCTCACCCTAATATTAAGCTCATAAATACCAAATGCCGAGTTAATCCTTGAATTTTCTATTTTCAATTGCGCCAATTGCCATTTTCTCTCTTTTAATTTGCGAAAAACAATGCTCACCTGGTCAAAAGTATTATATGTCATATCAGCATAATCAAAATCCGAATAATCAAAATATCCGGTATTTTGTTGCTTGTGCTGATTCCAAAATGAGCGATTTGTCCGCACCGATAATCTAACCCACCCGCTCCGAAATGATTTAGTCCAAAGCACATTCCCCTTCTTCTCAAATCGTTTTAGCACATTAAAAGCACCATAATCATAAAACGGCGTGCAATAATAAGCGTCAATCTTTCGCCCGCAGTTGTTAAAAGCATAAACTCTAAGCTCTCCATTGTCAGGATTTTTCACAATATCTGCGTTAATCTTACAAATCAAAATATGTCCGTTATTATTATCCCTTGTAGCAAAATATAAATTATCATCATACGAGAAAATGCAATCCGCCGCGCTAAATTCACCCCCGCGCATTTCAATATGTAACCCAACCTGATAACTTTGAATTTCACTATCGCTTATCTCGCCTCTATAATATCTCTCAGCCACCTCCGGCCAAACATAAGCATAAACCGGTCTATGCGAAGCCTGCAAATCTATTACAATAACATCACCGTTAAGAACCGCCTGCTCTAATATCTTGCCTAAATCAGTAACAATATTTTCTTTCTCTTGCCCGGTGTAATATCCAATATTAGTAATATAAAACCATTCATACTCAATAGATTGGCTGTCTTGAACCTCGCTCCGCATTCTGCTATCTGCTAAATATAAATTCCCGCTCGGAAATAGCAGGCAGTAATATCCGCGCCAAATGCACGCCTTCGCCTTATGCTTGTCAGGCTCATTCTTCATCTTTCTATCAACAAAACTGCTACGATGTTGAATGCTTCTCTCCATGCTAACATCAGTTTTTCCAATCGCCTTAACTCCATCTTTTGTGTAAAATATAGTGTCATCATTAAGTGAGTTTGCAGCGTATCGCGAGCTCGAACCAACTCCCGCAATTCCAACTTTGCCCGGATATTGAATATTTAAAAAAGTATCATTCATATCAAGCGGCGAATGATAATAAATCATTCCGTCTTGCTCAGTGTCTGCCTTAATTGCACATAGTGTATTATTTCCAACTTTTATTAAGTTCATAATCGGGCTTGCGCTGTTTCCGTCAGTAACGCTATTAAGCTCTCCAAAATAACCGGGGCTATTTTCATCACTCCACCTTATTTTATTGTGCTCTCCCGGATGTCCGGTCAGAAAAATCCTATTATCAAATATTATAATTTCCCTATTCCACCCAATTTTTTCATATTGGTCTTGCATCCACCTCGCCGCAATAAATTCAATATTATCAACCCCGGGCATAGCAGGCCCGGGCGGCGCATTAGTAAAAGTAACAGTCCCGTCAACTAAATTAACAGTATAAGCAGTGGTTAAAACTCCATTTATAAAAACATCCTCAACAAAATCAAGATTTTTTTCCGATAGATGAAAAGTTTTACTATTTCCATCTCCGCGCGCTAAATTCTTAAATTTGCTTGTCAACATATTCCGCTGTTCATATCTTGAACCTCCACCGAGAGAAGTTCTATTTATATATGTAGTAGGTATATAAACATCAGAGCTTTGTTGCACAAGTCCAAAACTTGTTCCATCGCAAACATAAAAATAAGCACCGTCAACCATATATAGCTTATTGTTAAAAACAACACTTTTACTATTGTTTTCATAATCCATATTAGAATAAATCTCTAAGAAATTAGGAGCAATCGGAGTTTCCCAGTTTTCGGGTTTATTGCATTCATCAAAGTTAGTCCATTCAAAAAACTTTCTTCCATGATGAATATAAACTTTTTTAATTTTTTTGTTATAATTGTCTTTATACTCAAAAAAATGTATGCCTCGAACCACATTATTCCCCGACGGCGCGCTGTCAGTAAAATTAAAATCAGCAATCGCCCGAAACCCGGGAAACATCTGAATGCAATCGCCGTCCGAAAACCAATCGCGATACATATTCTGCATATCAGGCGAGCGATTATTTTTGCATGTAATGCTCCTAAAATCAACCCCGCGAATGTTTTGGAATTTTTGATTAACAATATTCGGCTTGCCAAGTTTTGGCCGCCTACTCGGTATAAATGCCATAATCTTTCCCTCCCGTCATTGCGAGGGCGCTTGCGCCCGAAGCAATCCAGTGTCTTTTTTAGTGGCGATATCCTTCGCTATAAAATTAAAATTTAAGTCTTTTAGTATTTTTAGGTTTCTTCGGCGCCTTCGGTTTTTTAGCCTTCGAACTCGTCCCGCTTCCGCCGCTCGTTGCAGTCCAGTTTGTCGGCAATTTTAAAAGTTCCTTATATGCATTTTTCTCAACATCATCAATATCAAGCCCATTAATATAATCAAGCACCCGCGAAGTAATCGCCACATTTGTCGAAGTGCCGGCGTCAAAACTGCTATACCCGGTAATAAATAGCAAGTCCTTTTGTATCTGAGGAATATCAAGCTCTTTTATAGCTTTCTCAACAGCCGCCTTATATGAGCCGCTAATCGTCTTTCCTTTGCTGTCTTTAACTCCCTTAATCTCTTTAATATCATAAAGTTTTGGCAAGTAATCCACCATATCAACGCCCAAAGCCTCCACCGCAACATATTTCCCATAATTCTTATCAAAGCTCTCTTGCTCTTTATAATTCATGTTTTCATAATTTCTAAGTTTGCCGTAGTATTTCCCAAATTCAATCGCCGCGTCGCGATTTATATCAGCAAGCCTAGCATAAGCATTTATATCCTCTTTTTTACCAAACACTTCACTAAACATATAATCCCTCTGCTCAGGCGTGAGCTTTGTTTCAAGCACAAAATCCCTAATCTTTTGCACTCCGCTCTCAGTAACATTCCCCTCCGAATCCCGTTCCGGCTTTAGCGCACTCGCCGCGTCAATAATCTCAATCGCATATTTAGGGTTCGCCCCCATGCGATAAAGCTCTTCAATTTGTGCTGTTTTATTTTCACCTTTTGCTATTTTATTACTTTCTAAATAATCCCTTCCATCCCTAGTTGCAAAAGTCCCAAATAGCGCATTCTTTGAAAATGTCCCAATGCTATCATTCATTGGAAATCTTAATTTTCCTTTTTTATCATAACTGGCAGGAAATTCATTGCGTCTCCATCCGCCCTCACTATTAATATTACCTTCCTCATCAAAAGTTGCTGGTGAATATCTCGGCAACCAACCAAAATTCTGCATTCCGCTAACCGCTCTATTAACAGCAACCCCACCGCCGGGCAACCCAAAGCTAAGCAATAAATCTTGCACAGCGTCTGCCGCTTTCCCTCTTTTGTCAACCCCATCTTCTGGCACCGCCGCGTCAGTCAAATCAGCAAGTGGATTAAGCAGTGCGTCCGTCACCATGCTTGCCCCGCCAAATCTATCAGGGTCTCGGTCGCCTATGTATTTATTCCTAAAGTTCTCAGGTATCAGCTTAAATGCCAAGTTAGCAAATGGCTCGGTCACAGCATAATCAACCGCCGCCGCCTTTGCTGCATTAAGTCCCCTCATTGCCACACTATCATCAGGGTTCTCATTAAATCCGAGAATCGCATTTCCAATAGGGTCAGGCCCAATCTGCCGTTCAATAAACTTCCTAATAATTCCATTCATAATAAATAGTGTAACTGTCATTCCTATAAACCCGGCAGGCTTTCCGTTAAATAAATCACGAATAGCTCCCGCATATTCTCTTTTGTCTGCTCCAACCTGGTGCTGAAACGGCGCAAAAACTTTTGCCAATTTACTATTATATACCCGCGGCATTTCATTTGTAGTAAATCCAGGCGCGGCTCTGCGCGCAATAGTGTCAGCATATCTCGAAAGCTCATCCCCCGAAAGCCCTTTCTTAATCCCTTGCTCCCTAGCCGCAAACCATGTAACCGCAGAAGTAATTCGGTCACCAATGCGCATAAACTCAATCCCGCCCTTGCGCCAATATTTCGAAAGCTTCTCAGGTTGCAAATTAAGCGGGGTATCTTCAAATTTACTCATCCAAAATGTGCTGTCAGCAAGTTTTTCATGTGCCTTTGAGTTAGGATTAAGTGCCTCAAGCGCACCTTTAACCCCTGCCGTCCATTCATCAGGCGCTTGAATATATCTCGCCGTCCGCTGTAAGTTAAAGAAGTTGGCAACCCCTGCCGAAGCATTCCAAAGAATCGCATTCTCGCGCACTCTATTATTTGCTTGATTAAGTGCTTGAAACCACTTTCGGCTATTCTCGCGCTGAACTTCCCTATCAATAGCATTCGTTTTATTAATAATCTGATTAATATGCTTATGCATATAGCTCACAACAGCATTTGCATTCTTATCATGCCCGGTAACATCACGAAGCTCATCATTCCATCGTCTCATAGTTTTAACATGCTGAGTATATCCAATCACCGGCGCAACTTGCTCAATGTATTTTGTAGCATTCCCAATAAGTCCCGGCGTATATGCACCCTTGCCCTGCGGCAACATCATTCCCAAAAAGTTCTTATATCCTTCCGTCTGCCCTGTCTTTCCAACAATTTGAGGATTAATATTTATATCCTGCGTAATAGTTCTCCAAAGCCCCGGCAAAAACCCGCTACGCTTGCGTCCGTGGTGAGTGTAATTCTTGCGGAATTGCAATTCATATTGTCTCATCGAATCTTGCAAATTTAGTTTCTCATATCCGAGCTTTTCAATTTCTTTATTTAGAGCGTTAACTTGCTTTGTTTCAGATTCATTCATCCCTTTCATTCGGCGGGCATGATTTTCAATAGCAGAAATTATATTTTCTTTATCTGATATTTGTGCCTTAACTGCGTCAATAGCAGGCTGATAAACTTTTCTAAGCGTTTCATCATAAAGCGCAAACATTCCATCATAAACCCTGCCAACCTCATCAGAAGCCTTTTGTATCATATCCCACTTCTCAGGCTGATTTGGAAATGCTTGTTTAACATCATCCATCGTATAAGCGGCATATTCCATCCAACCGTCTTTGCCGCGCACTTGTTTCTTGCCCTCGCGCAAGTAATTAGCCGCCGCGTCCTCTTTGCTATATGGCTTAAATCCTGTTTCTTTTTGTATGCGGCTCAGCTCGCCAATTCCCCATCTTTCAACTTGATTTGCAATCCTTTTCGCTGTTTCCTCACCATAAACAATATCTTGCGTAAGATTTTTATGCATATCAGAGCCTTTTGGCGCAAGCTTATCAATCATCATTTCAGGCGTTAATGTCGCTCCGTCTGCAAGCCCTATTTTCTTGCCTCTTAAATCTTTCATATCAGCAAAAGAAGTCGCAAAATCAGGAAACTCCCAGCTTTCCGTAACTTCTGCCGGATGGAGCATAGAGTGTTTCATATCTTCAATTAATCCGCGAAAGCTATAAACTCCGTCCTTGGCCTCAGTCATCAGCCCCATAAGTGTTTTAACATTAGGCTCATAAGCCTCGCGCTTATAATAAATATCCCTCGCAATGCTCTGCGTCAGCCTCCGCACTTGCCCCGGGTCAGCATTAAGTTTAATATATGGAGCAACTGCGTCATGAAATTTATTATATGCAACCTCCCTGCGAGATTCGGTCACCGCAATTTTCTTTTCCATCTCATTGGCAAAATCACTCTTCTTGTTAGTAATAGGATTAAAAGCCTTGTCCGTCCGCTTATATTTCTCGGTAGCCTCCTCCATATTGTTCTGCCGAATAGCCTCGCCCTGCATTCTCCGTGCCATGCTATCAAATTGCTCATTTATCCTGTTCTGCTCGCTCGTCCCCAGCCCCTCGCCCAATGTCTGCCGAGTTATTGGCGTTTTGCCAAATTCAATAATGTGCGCCAATTGGTCACCGGGCGCAAGTATCTCAGCCGGAAATAAATCAGGATATTGCTCCGATAATTGTTGCCATAGCATATCCACTCCACCCGCTCCGCTCGGAGTAATCTTCACATATTTAGAAAGTTGAGGATACCATTTGCTTCCCAGTAGATATCTAAGCTCGTTCTTTTCCGTATCGCTAAGTGTAATCTGTGAGCCCTTTAATTGCCTTTTTGCCTCAATAATCCGCTTGTTAAAATCATCTGCAATCGGTTTGTTATAAATGCTATTAAGAAAACCATCAATCCCCTCAGGAGCCCTCCCCCGCGCAAGTTCAGTCGCAAGTCGCGTAATTTCCTCATTATTAACATTATTAATGCCATTTTCACGGAAATATTTATTAATCTGCGTTTTATATTTTCCAACAGAGGCCTCCTGAGTTTGCGTAAGCGGCGAAATATTTTCCAAATTGTTGACATTTTTTGCGTTTTCGGCTATACTATTATTATAGGAAGTAGTTAATTCGTTAGCTGCTCCTTGAGCGGTTTGTGTATTTGCTATCTGCGTGGGCAATTGTAGCCCGAAGGAGTTTAGCATTTCCAAGCCGTTTTCATTTGCCCAAGCCACCTCTTGTGATTTAATCCAGTTAGCAAAATTACTTCGCCCATATATGCTTTTCAAAGCGTTAGCTTTAAATTGATTACCTTCTTTGTATAAGCTTAAAGGAATAATAACCTCTTGTCCTCGCTTGTTAATCATATCAGTAAGAATAACAAAATCTCCTTTATGACTCGCTGATTTCAATATAATGTTTGGATTTTGCACTTGGTCAAAAGTATTAATAATTTCATCTATTGAAAAATCATGTTTATTGAAAGCTTTGTCTAATGTTTTTTGTGTCAATAGCATAGGAAGTGATGGTGCATTAATAGCTTCCTTATATACTGCAGGAGTCATTCCATAACTTATAATCTCGCTACTTTTTAAATTTCCTTTTGAAAAATTTTCAACTTGTCTAATAAAATTATTCTTTGCTTGCTGAATATTTTGCACGGAAACTGACGCCACTACACTCCCCGCAGGCTGTGCCGGAGCAACTCCCGCTCCCTGTGCTTGAGCTACCGGTGCCGCCGGGGCAATTCCCGCCGAACTATTAATCCTCACAGAATTATCCTCGAGCAAAGCAAGCGCATTCTTCACATCCGTTGTCTGCGGCCGCGCGCGAAGTGAGCTCGCCCAGCTCCGCATCCGCTCCATAATCCCCGCTTTATCACCCTTTGCAAATAGTTTCTCAAGGTCAGCATATTCTTTGTTTATTTGCCCCATTATTTTAGTTTCTGCGTCAACTCTTGCTTGCCCATCTTTATAAAATTGGTCAGGGTGATGTGCTTTTGCATATTGCCTATATGCCTTCTTAATCTCCTCTAAATTCTTTTCATTGCCAAAATATTCACTCTTTCTCAGCTCGCTCCTCAGCGTCGGTGCTCTCTGCGTCTGCGGCACAACCTCGCCTTTTAATCCTTGCGAAAGCCCGCTTCCAAGTCCCATAGCTAAACCAAATCCACCCATAGAAAGTGCCTCGCTCCCCGCTCCGCTAGCTATATCAGCGGCACTGTCTCCTCGAGCTATTCCTTTTATAGCTCCGCTTGTAGCTCCCACAGCCGTTCCGCTAAGTCCGCTTTTCAACCCGTGTGTTGCAGTAGTTCGCAATAAATCATTTCCTATCCTTCCGGCAGTTGCCGAAGCAACCTTGCTTGTAATAGGCGATAAAGCTTTATTTGCAATAGGAAATAGCGCATAAGGTATAGTCGAAATCATCCCTTCTTTGTTAGCCTCTTCAAAATTTCCGCCTTTATTTAATATGTTAGCTGAAGCCTGCCCGTAAGCAGATGAAGCCCCGGCCGCAGGCGAAACAAAAGGAGCCGCCGCCGTTCCGCCGGTAACAGCCGATAGTGCCATTATAGGTAAAATATTGCCTGCAAAATCAGCCGTATCATTTAAAAACTTGCTTCCTGTATCATAATTATAATTTCGGATGTCATCAATATCAGCTATTCTATCAGCTATGCCTCGTATAATTTCTTCATATTTATCACTTATCCCCTTAATATACTCGGGGTTTTTATCCATTGCATATTTATATTTCCAATTTTTTCGAGGATTATCTAATTCATCTAACCTTTTTTGATTTATATATGAACCCGCTCCATATATAGTTTTCCACCCAAAATCCTCAATTCCCTGGCTTGCCCTTGATAAAGTTGCCGCTGATTTTTGAGCTATATTTTTAGTATTATCAAGTGTATTTGGAGATAATAACTTATTAGCAATAGGATATGTAGCATAAGGCATTCGAGAAATTTCAGTATCATTCTTCAATTGTTGCCTAAGCTGCTTCTTATATTCCGTTGTCTTCTTCGCCCGCTCCCCGCTCCAATCAGTATATGCCTTCCTATCAGCCTTAATCTTCGCATTCCTAGCCGCCTCAAGCTCGGCAAGCCGTGCATAATTGCTCGGGTCTCGCTCTCTCGCAAGGTTAATCTGCGCCTGATAATCAATATTCTTATTAAATGCAGGCTTTCCGCGCTCATCTCTAACAATAACCGGTTGGCGCACTCGCGGCGCGCTAGCCCTCGCAACTTCACTCGTATTAAAAATTTCAGAGACAATTTTATTAGCCTCTGCATTAGTCTTTTTTTCCTTCTTATTAAACCAATCCGAATAAAATTTGCTCAAGTCTCGCTCACCTCCCCGGCTAATTCATAAATTCAACCAGTTTTTTGCTCCTGCTATTCGTCAAATTGGCCATTCCGCTCTGATATTGCTCAAAGAAATGTCCGTAAAGCTCCGAGCTCTCAATCGTCAATCCCATAGCAACAAAATTTTCAAGTATAGGTATGCAATCATCAGTTAATTCAATAATAAAATTCTTGTTTTCATCTGCCGCAATAGGAGTAGTAATTGAAATAGTAGGATGAAAAGCCTCATATTCAATATAAACATCCTGCAAATCAGCACTATTTTCATATCTTAAATAGTTGTTATTTCCATCACCAACAAGCCTATAATCAATATGTTTCGGCATAACAACCCTTATTTGATATAAATCTTCCGGCAATTCAAAAAGAGAAAAGTTCATTTGCTCGCTTGCCTCAGTAGCAGGAAGAATTGCAAATTTAACAATAGGCTTCACTTGCAAAATCTTTGTTATCCCCTGCATGGTAAGCACCGGTAATTTCGCGCGAATATCCTCGTCATCGGTAATTTGATTGTCATTAGTCCATTCCTCAATCAGCCTGCACACTTTAATATAAAAATCTTTTAAGTTAGTCATATCCACCTCACCTTTCCTGTCCCCTGATACTCCCTGCTTCCAAAAGGATGAAGGTAAAAAGCATAAAAGCCTCCACCCTTTCGGAGGCAGGGCTCGCCTCCGTTAATCTATTAAGCAGGATCAAAATCAGCTTTAACCACAACTAATTCTTTCGGCCGTGATATAACACCGCCGTAAACATGCAATCCTCGAACCAAATCAGCAAATTGTTTTTCCATCCGAGTAGTTTCCAAATTAGTAACTTTAGAAACATATGCAATAGAATTTTTCGTCCGCACAAAAAGATTATGAACAGTCTGCGCTTCGGTGCCGAATGCAGCTGTCATTTTAACCTTAGCACCACCATAACGCCCAATCTCACCGGTCTTGATAAATTCGGGGTTATTGGTTGATAGCTCTTCAATCTTTCGGCGAAGTAAGCCGTAATATTTAGGAGAAATCTCGATAACAGTATCAGCATTAATTGCAACTTTATTGTCATAAAGTTTTTGCAATGCGCTATCAACTGCCGCCAAAGCTTCATCAGGCGTTGTAACATCAGCTGCAACAATTTGAGCCGCGTCGGAAACTCCTGCTGCAAGCCCGGCCAAGAACCCTTCCGAATCATTAACAAGTCCATTCTTTGCAGTTTCAATATATGCTGATTGCATTTCAGGCAATGCCTGCGCTTTCTCAACATCATCAACATTAAATGCAAAGTATTTGAATTGGTTGATAGGAAGGCTCACAACTATCCCGGGTTTAGTTTCGATAGTGATATCGGTTCCGGGAGTATAAGTTCCGATAGTGGCGGTCTCAGCCGTCAAAATCTTAACAGTATTTCCCATCTTCGCGTCACCTTCGAAAGCGCGGTTAGTGTCTCTTGCAATTATTTCAGAGAGTGCAAGCTCTCTTTGAATTTTTTTAGCCCACATTTGCGGTATAAAATTAATTCTAAGCATAATAATCACCTATTTCTTTCTTTTAAATACAAGAAGCGATAGAGCTCCCGCTCCGTTGCCGCTATCTTTTGTTCTTGTTTTTGCTCCAAGTCGCCAAACTAACAAGCAAAAACACTTATCTAATTGAAAAGGCTATTTTTTATACCAACTCGCCATTGATTTTTCCACTTGCCGAAAAACAATCGGGTCATCATAAGCGCTGTCGGGTAGCGCCCTCACCTCATCAGGCGTAAGTAATTTATCAGGATTATTTGCCACCTGTTTAAGTTTTCCTGCGCTCGCAGGCATGGGCTTTTCAGTCCGTGCCTTTTGTGTTTGAATCACCTGATATGCCATGTCAGCAGAAAGTCCAGCTTTGAACCTTAAATCAAAAAACCTTTCTTTGTCAGCTCCGATAGCATTCAAAACTTCGTCCATGTTAGAAGCCGCAACATCAGGAAATGCAGTCTTAATAGCTTGAAAGTCCTCATTAGCTATCTTTTCCGCCCTAAGTGTCTCTGCCTCAAGAACAACAGGGTGATTCTGCACTTGTTGTGAGATATATATTTCTTGCCTCGCCCGCTCGGCCTTAATAACTTCCGGCAAAACATTTCGATTATAAGCCTCAGCTTCAATCAGCCTATCCTCTATTGTTTCTCCGGGGTTAAGCCCTAAGGCTTGATGAGCCATTGAAACTTGTCGCTCTAATGCCGCCTTTTCCATAGCATTCTTTCGGTTAATCTCATTAACTCGCGCGCGAATAATCTCATCAACTCGTGCTTCGGGAACTTCCTTCCCTGTGCTGCTTGTTAGAGTTTCCTCTTCTTCATCGGCAGTCGGCGATTCTGCCGGTTCTTCGCCTTTATTTTGCTCGGTGGGCGATTCCAAGCTATCTTCGCCCGTTTCGGCTGATAAGCCTTCATCAGCAGTAAATTCCGGCTCATCAGAAATCATTTCCGCGGTTGACGATTCCGCTTGCGTCAAATCTTGCTTTTCCATATAAATACCTCTTTCTTTCGGTTGCGAATTCCGAATTACGCAATTATTTAATTTTGCTTTTTCACATAATCGGTGGCGCACCTGCGCCCTGCCCTGCCATTGCCATTATTGCTTCAAGCGGTATTTGCGGCGGATTAGCACCGGGCGGAGCTTGTCCCGGTGGCATATTAGGAGGAAGAGGAGGAGGAGCCGGTTGCTGTTTGCTCCTAAGTCGCTCTAATATGTTTTGTTTTGATAAAATTGTGTCATCAGGCAAGCTTTCAATAAAGTCAATCTCATCAAATTTTCCTCGTTCAAGTAGCATTTTCAATATTCCTTCCAGCCTCTGCCCTTCAGCATATTTGCTCCAAGGGTCAGCAGGCGAAACATCAACCTTAATAGAAAGCTTTATTTTTTCCATAATTTCTGCAGGAATAGTTTCAATAACTTCAACTGTCTCCATAATCGGATTTCCAAAGTTATCAACTCCGCTTTGAATTTCTTCTTCGATAACAACATCAATCCCATTAGGCGAATATCCGTTCTTAATATCAATCAAAATCCTTGCAATATCTTCAATAAACTTCCTAAATCTTGCCCCTTGCCCATTAAGTGGAACAGCCGCCGCATCCCGAACAGCGAGTATAGCCGCACCACTCGCCTTCTCAGGATTAACAGCTCCAAGCGCAATATCTCCCGCCCCGGCAAGCTCTCTCGTTTGGTTCATAAGTGTTGCAGATGATTCTCGAACCTCGCTATTCATAGGCGGCGGTTTCAAATAAGCAATAAGCGAGGCTATTTCCCTGGCGTCATCATCATCAAGTCCGATAATATTGCTACCATTCATAAGCGGCGAAGGGTCAGGAATTGCCCGCTTGTTATATGCTAAAATGTTTCCGCTGGTCTTAATCTGCATAAGTTCTCGCGCTTTGGTTCGATTTATCTCAATCTGATTTGGAATGTTATATAAAACTTCACCTAGTCCCCTAGCAGAACCTTTTAACCCATTCCATAAAAACCCCGCAATCGGATAAAGCTTCATCCCGGTCTTCGTCCAATCTTGCACAGTTGCAAATTTAGTCGTCTTCTTAAAATGCACAACATTGTCAATCTTCTTAAAATGCACAATAACATTGCATTTCCCATTATTTCCGCTTGTATTAACTTCATCTTTTGCTCGGTCTCCGGCTTGATAATCATAATCGGTATCTGCAATTATAAGGTCTAATTCTTCCTTAGGTATGCCGTTATCCTCAGCCTCGGCAATAACATTTCTAACGCTGTCACGATAAGGTAGCAGTATGTATGGTTGTTCTTGCAATTCAGGGTTATTCTCATCACCGAATAAAATATTAGTTCCGTCAACCTGCTTCATTTCAATTCCGTCAAGCCGTTCAAATTCACTTTCAATAGCCGGAATTTCATCATAAGATTCAATAATTTCGTTTCCTTCATCATCAATGCTAATAACCGGGCTAATAATAGCCGGCTGTGTAATCTCAGTATGTTTCGATATCTTTGGAAAGAAATATGCATATTTCTCTCCGGTAATTCCGCTATCTAAAGCAATCTCCCATGTAGCAGTATCAAGATTAAGATTTTCCCAGTTTCTTTGTGCGTCGGCATTAAGCAAATCGCAAACCTTTGTCGCCTTAATTTGCAAATTAGGGTCATCATAATTAGTAGCCGAATAATTAATTGCAAATCCCTTTTGCGCAACAACACCTATTTTATAAAGCAAAATAGGCTTGATAATATTAAGCACCGGTAGGCTAACCCCCGAATTGCTCGGAACATTCACTCCGCGCCATTGGTCGCCCTCAAAAAACCGATGGCATTTATCAGTATCATTAAAAAAGTTAAATTGTTGCAGATAACTAATCCCCTTCCGATATTTCGAATATGTATCAGTTATCTGCAAATCACTCTCATCTTTTTTGTTTTTTCCCATGAAATTCACCTCAATTAATTATCAATGTATTCTTTTTGCCCATCTTGGCTTCCGTTATAACTGTTAATATTTTCAAATAATATTTCCGCATTTATCTCATCAATGGTTTTCTTTTTCTCAGCTTTTTTTTGCTCCTTTTTATCGCGCTTCAATGTTTTTATTCTTTCGCGTTCAAAGTGCCTGTTCTCATATTCAATTCTTCTTGCATTATGTCCGCCCATTTCAAACCTCCATTTTTCAACTAATTCGCCATTTTCACTCTTCCAAATAGCAATCTTCATATTCCCGCTCCTCCAAAACCAAATAAACCGTCATTTGTATAAGTCTGCTTTTCAAAATCCCAAATTTCTTTTTTCTTATTAGGCAGTATTGCAGCCCTCGGCCTGCTCATCAACCCATATCTTAAAGCTTCGGGTGCATGAGAAAGCTCATGCGGCTCGCGTGCAACATCCTCGATTCGCCTTTGGTCATATTGTAGTTGCGGAAGCGTGCGAATTAAGTTTTTGCAATTCTCAAATATTTGCATTTTAGGCTCACCGCCATCTTTATCTTTATCAAAATGCAAATATTCTTTAATAACTCTCCAACCGGAAACCCTTGAATTATTCGCCTTGATAATTCCCGATAGTCCACTCTTTCGCATAATCTCCACTCCGCTAGTCCCGGTCTCTTGCCGTGAGTTCCATAAATCAGGGCTTGCAGTCGTATATGCAATTTTCTCTTCCTTTGGAGTTAGTTCTTTAATTCTTAATGCAGCCTGCGAAAGTATCAAATTAGGCTCATAAAGCTCACGGTATATGTAAACTCTATTTTCAGTGCTAACAGCAAACCATAAGCACGCCGTCATGTCTTGCCCATAATCCAAAGCCCTAAACTTCGTCCAATTATTCGGTATTTCAAAAGGCGGGCAAGTGTGCAAATCTCTCTTAAATTCCTTAAAATATTGCCCTGCATAAACATCCCAGTCGCCGTCTAAATGCGCCCTTCTCAAATCCTCAGGCAATTTCATAAGCATTTGCTTATATTCGGTATCCCTCAAAAATTCGTTATCATCCACCTTTGCAGGATAAAAAACATAATCATCAGGGTTTTCATTCTTATTGAAATTTCTATCTATAAAAAGCCTCTTAACCCACGAATGCCCAACTCCGCCGGGGTTGCAAGTGTAATATGCGCGCGGCGTAAAGTCCTTCCTTGTTGTTCTAAGCGCAGTTTGAATAAAATTAACCCACTCTTCCTCAAACCCGGTCGCCTCTTCAAATCCTTGCACATCGTATTCCTGCCCCTGATATTGCAAGCTGTCTTTGTAACTTGCGCAATATCCAAGCTTTATTGTTGAACCATTGGCAAATGTAAAAGTCTTTTTGCTATCGTTATATTTTGCAATCCCGCAAGGTATAAGCTCATTCATAAGCTGATTAATATGATTAGTTGCTATTTCAGGATAAGTCCGCCTAAGCAGTAATATTTTTAATCCGGCATATCTGCAAGCCAACATAACAAGCTTTCGCCTCATAGCCCACGATTTGCCGCCGCCCCTTGCCCCACCATAACATGTATGCCTATTTCTAGATTTGAAAAATGGAATTTGCGCCTTTTGCGGCGTGCCGGTTAATATAATTTCCTTAACACCATTTTTAACCTCCCAAGTCGTCATCGGAATCCTGCCCCTCCATTCGAATCGCAAACATATTAAATGCCGAATCAGCCAAAGCGGCCTGCGCCTTCACGCTCTCATTTTTCAATTTATCCCACGAATCAGGTTTCAAGTTCCTCATTATGAACGAAGTAGCCCGCCAATCAGGAGGCACCCACACCTCCCGCTCCACGCGCTTAACTGTTTCCAGCGGTTTGATTTTGCCGGCCTTATCATTCCCGCTAACCTCAACCCTTTCATATTCAATAATTGTCTTGTAATATCCCTTTGCCTGCTTAAAAGCCGAAATCTCAATCTCTTTTAAGAGCTCATCACGCCCGGCATTTATAGCCTTAGCAAGACTCACATCATCTTTCTCATATTTTTTAAGTGTCGAAAGTCCGCACCCCATAAGTGCCGCAATCTGCGCTTTTGTGTTTCCATCATAGGAATAAATTCTAATGCGCTCAAGCCCATCATCAGAAAGCCAATATGTAATATCAAATTTCTTTCCCATTGCTAAGCCCCTAAATCCTACTAATCATCATTGCAACTTCCTCGCGCGTAGCCCAGCTCTGCGGCCTTGTTCCATCAGTAATCCCTTGCTTTATATGCTCGTTATATAACCTCGGCTTAAGCCCTCGCTCATAAAGATAATGGTCCATCATTTTTGCAAATTGCTCGTTAGTCATCTCGTCCTCCTTGTTTTCGATTCTTAAATATTCAAGTATCCCGGCAACTATAGCCGTAGCGCAATAAAACCTATAATCATCACTTTTTAATTTACCCAAATCACTGGCGTTATCCATAAATCCAAGCTCACAAAGTATCGCCGGGCATGGAGGATAAACCACCATATGAAACCCCGAATATTTAACTCCTCTATCTCTCATCCCTGTCTTGCGAATTAAATGCGCCTGCACAAGATTTGCCAATTTATCAGCATTCGTCCCGGGCTTATATGCGAAAGTCTCAATGCCTGTCCCTCCGCCCGCGTTAGCATGTATGCTCACGCTTAAATCGCATTTCTCAGCCCTTATCATTTGCGACCTATCGGAAAGTCCTATATCATTTTTTCCCATAATATCGTCAGTTCTCAGCGTATTTATGCCATATTTTTTAAGTAATTCACAAACTCTAGTTGCCACATCGGAATTGAAGCTCCACTCTCGCATAGTTCCATCAGGCGAGCGTTTGCCAGGCGTATTAAACCCATGCCCCGCGTCAATCGCAATTTTCATTTTAATCTCCTAGTCTTAGCTTTTTTTTGAGCCTTCAACTTCCGGGAGGCCTGTCACACTCGTCAAAAGAGATAAAAATCCGGCCAATAGTGAAGTTGAAACAACAATTTTCCAGTCAACCTCGTGCCAAGCTGCCGTAAGTCCTATTATTGCAATAGCCGACTGCGCCACAGTTTTTAGCGCCCTAATGCTTGCCGCTCGAATCCAACTCATCGTCTCGTCAACTCCTTTATTAGAATAGAAATGTCGCTCTTGATATAATCAAGGTCAGCTTTTATAATTCCTAACTCTTTCTCTATTTTGATTTCCTTAAGCTCACGCATATCATTTTTAATCGAATTAACCTCAAATTGTAATGTTAAAAATGAAGCTACTATGGCTAAAACAACACCACCTATTTTTAATAAATCAACCACTTTTATTTCTTTCAATTTTTCCATAATTAAACTCCTTACCTATTAAAAGCAAAAGCACCGCTAACAGAAGAGGAAGAATCGGGAAATGCAACTTCCGCATTTGTTAATTAGAATGTATTTCCGGTATTAAAACCAAATACTCCGCTAACAGTTGAACCGCTATCAGGAAAATTAGTGTCAGTTGTCCCACTTAAATAACGCCTATTGCAAATGTTACGATGTATCATTCTTGCAGATGAGGCGCCTTCGACTAAATAAATATGTGAATTAGCATCTTTATAAACAACCCAGTTAGATTCAATATATTTTCTATAACCACCAAATGCAGATATGCAGTTATTCCACGAGGGGTCTATAACACCCGGAATTATAGAATTACGCCGTAATTGCCCGTGTTCTTGCATGCCCATTACAGTCCATTGCCGTGTTGGTATATCAGAATTTCTTATACCCGGTGCATTTATTATAACCCTGTTATCTTCAAATCTTGCTATATCATAATTCCAAAACCAAACAAATGGTATTCCGTTATTCATATTTGTAACATTAAATGTAAAATTAAAATCACAATCAATAACTGCATATTCTCTGATTTTCGTGCCCGCTCCATAATATGTGCCAATGTTTCCGTTTGCAGTTTCTATTGTTATTGAAATATTATGTTTACATCTTAATATTTTAACAATTAAGTTATTAGGTGTTCCAGCAACTGTGCTAAATAAAAATGCGTTAAATACATTATTAGCGCCCCATTGGCTACCACCATCAATATAACAATTGGTAACATTCAAATTTGTTAAAGTATATCCCCTATAATTCACATTTCCGGTTGTTATAAATTCACAGTTCGAAATATCAATTCCATTCTTTCCATAAAATAACACATCATAACTTGTAGAGCTTTGATTTCCGGTAATATAGAATTTACATCCATCAATAGTTGTGCGCAAAATATCCATTCCCGCTCCGGTTGTAACAGCCGGATATTGAGCCATAGAAAAGTGCAAAACAATATGAGAATTAAGCATAATAAATCGATTAATATATCTAACATCCGGAAGAATAGTTAGTTTGCAATTATCAATAGTTAAATTACCGCCAACAACACCCAAAACTTGCTCAATCTTAACACTGCTAAAATTGCAGTTAAAAAAATGCAAGTTTGAATTGCTGCTTTTCACAATAGGAACATTATTGCTTTGAAATTTTATGCCTTCAATAAAAACCTTTTCTGAACTGTTAGAAAATAGTAAATTGCAGTTATTAGACATTTGAAAAACACAATCTTCGCCATATATCCTGCCCTTGATAATCTTTGTTTGATTATCTCCTGTTTGAGTTAAGTTATAAGTGCCTCTGCGAAATATAATATCTCCGGTAAAACCGTTCGGCACAAAGTCAAAAATCTCTTTTAGTGTTATAGTTGTGCCATTGTATAAAATATCGCAGTTTTCAGCTATATCACCCTCATTTTCATTACCAACAATAATTGTGGCAGTTCTAAGACATTTCCCGCTCCCTCCACCTGGAGGAGGGTTCACAGGAGAATAAACTCTCTGATTATTATCATAAACTCCGTCATTAGCCGATATATTGTCAATTTGAGCCGTCCATTTATTAGTCGAATTATTTCTTTCAATCTTGTTTTTACCAGCGGCGTCAAAATTAATAGCATTATTAACATTGATAAAATTAGAAACAAAAGCCGCCGGCACTTCTAAACTATCGTTCATTTTAACTTTTTTACTAAAAGAGTTATCACCGGTAAAAGTATTGTTTCCGGATAAATAAACATCCCCGCCGCCACCACCGCTAATAACATTAGTTTCACCGGTCATAGGAACACCGTTATATTTAGGCCGATTGCTCAAATCATCAAAATTTGAAGTGCCGCCTCCCCCACCAATAGGATTTCCGTTATATGTAGGCTGTCCTCCGCTCTCGCCAAATTTATCAAGCACCGCCTTATTCTGATGAGTATGTATCTCGTTAAATTTTGCCGCAGTTAAAATTCCCGGTTCAAAAGCGTTAGCCTTTGGTATGTTTTCCCAAAAATTATTAAATCCACTATCAATTACAGGATTTTTATATCGGAAATTGTATCTTAAATTATCTCCTGAAACAGTAAACACTTTGTCAGGGTTAAAAAGAATATCACCATTAACAGTTGATTTATCAAGTTTATTTTGAAATTCTTGAAATTTTGCCGCAGTTAATATCCCGGATTGCAAAGTAGATGAAATAGGTAATCCAGAACCTAATCCTTTTGGCTCATTCGTGACTGGATTTAACCATTTTATTGAGTATTGCACGGCATTTGGATTACTGCTAAATGTAATATCAGTAACAAAATCTAAATTAAGATTACTAATTAAATTCTGCACATCCTGCCTAATTTCATCATCTTGCGCTTTAAGCCAATCAATCCCATCTTGCAAGCTCTGCAAAGCTCCGCTATCAGGATTTATAATCTGTAATTCATTGGCAGAAAAATCAGGCGACATCAAGTAATTAATAACTCCGTTCACTTGCCCAATTGCAACACCAAAAACAGCAACATAATCAAAAAATGCTTTTAATTGGCTCGCCGTCATCTGCGGCCTATCAGGCTGCTCACTATGTAAATGCCCCGAAAAGCTCGGCTCATCTCTCAAAAAATCCGATAATTGTGCCATATCAACTCACCTCTTCTATGTTTTAAGCAAAACATATTTTTAGGCTCATTAACGACAACTTTTCATTTATCCCAATTTTCATAAAATTTCTTTCGCGCCCGCTCCAAAGTCTTTTCGCTACAAGGGCATTTCATGCTAGCCGAAATAATAGAATCACCCTTAGTCATAACTCTAAATAACCAATAACCATATTCCCCGCCGCAAGAAGCACTCAAATTTATTATTTTTAGCTTAATATCATAAGGTTGGTCACGAAAATCAAGGCAAGTCGCCTTTATAAGCACCTGCTTATTCTTTGGAATATTCACCGAGCGCAATATCTTATATCCCATCATTCCATCCTTTTAAGCCGGGCATATATCCAATAACCGCCGAAATATTCATTAGTCCGCACCTCAGGAAACCCCACAAGCTCATAGCCGGGATAATTCTGCGCAAACCACGCATAGCAATATTGCTTGTCATTTGCTATCTTGCCGGCCGTCCGCTTGCCAGCTTTCCTATCGCGCATCTTCGCTGATTTGTGCGGCATATGTAAATTCCTCGAATGTGTAAAAGATTTCTCATATTCCTTCTTGTATTTATAGTCCTTCGATAAATATCCCGCTAATCCATAAAGCTTGTCCGGCACAACAAACTTCGCACTATTAGAGCGCCCAAACTTCCAAAAAGCCTGCACAATTTCCGTGTTAGGAAAGTTAATCACTAAATGATGATGAAAGCGCTCATTCTCTGATTGTTCAACCACAAGCAAATATTTAATAGCCTCCATCGGCGCCGATAAATTTTGCGCCAAATAAAAAGCGATAGTGTTAAAATTCCCCTTAATTCGCTTTCCTTGTTCATATTCTTTTAATGCTTGTAAAAATGTTATGTAGCTTATCTTTGCCGGTTGCACTTGCAAAAAATCAATCTGCATAAGCTCCCAAAAATATTCATTCACCCGCTCCGCTAGGCGCACCATCCGCTTTTTATAACTCTCAAAATCTCTGTATGCTTGCTTATAATCCTGCGGCAAGTGCCTATTATCATAAGTCAGCGTAGCCCACACATTGCTAAAATGATAGAAGTTAGCATGCAAAAGCTGTGAAAATAACCGTTGGCGATTGCGCTGATTGATTTTCCTCTGCGCCTCCCCGGTCTTTTTCCGCTCCCGCTCCTTATTGTATTCCTTGCGCATGCCATGCGCAGGCATTGGATATATATCAGCCTCAAGAATTTGCCCGCAAGTCGTCTCCTTCACCCTGTAATTACTTATATTTCCCGAAAGTGCCTCATTGCGCGCAAATTGCTCCCCCTCATATTCATAATCAAATATATTGCTCGGGTTATAATCAGCCCCTCGGCGCAAAGGTTTCACCACACTTTCGTTTGCAGCTCCCCTCTACATTTTACCTAAACTCTACCAGCTATAAGAATTAGGCATTTCTTAATTTCTTCCAACTTCTCAACAATATTCTCAGTTCTCAAAAGCTCACGCCTAAGATTCCAAAGCTCTTCATCGCAATTTATCTTCCCCCGGCACTCGCACCTTCTCTTTGGCCATCCACAATTCTTGCATGGCTTATACATCATTCCTCACTCCTCTGCAAGCAGGACATTTAACGAATTTTCCTATACTCCATCCATAAGTCCTTAATGCTGTTTTATATCGTTCTGCCGTCCACGATGCTATGTTATTTGCTGTAATATCTCCACTATGTCCTACTTCTGTGCAATTACAAATATCACAAGTGCATGCCCACTCTTGATACCTGTTATTAGTAAATCCCATTATTCCACGCTCCAATCTAATTTTACCCAACTCGGTTTATATTCCTCTAAATGCCTAATTAAATCGTTAATCGCACATTTTTGACACCTGCTACACATTTCTTGAATATTCATTGCCCAAAATGGCTGTCCGTCATATATATTCATATAAATAATTAGTGGTTTTTCGTAATTAAGTTTGATTTCCATTCCGCTTGGGGTGTCTAAAATTGCCATACATTGTTTGCAATACTCCTCGTTTTTCCATTTATCTTTGCTCATTCCTCACTCCAATCAATGCGCTGTCCGCAACTAGGACAAAAATTGCAATTATTTTTATCTATTGCAATCCATAATCCCTCATTACCACAAGGGCAAGTTGGCGTTCCATTTATATTTATCGGCTTAACCGTAATTTGTTTTTCTAATGCCCATTTTGATATATCGTTAGATTTTTTTAAGTTGGCATTTGGTGTTGAAAGCACATTTATCACACGAGCATTTTTAATATCGTCTTGTGTATAATCAATCATTATCTCCACCGCCTTATCCTTCTATTTAACCAATAAACCCAATAAATCAATCCTGTAATAACAAAAATAACTACTCCTAAACAACAAGCTGAAAAAAACAATACAAAAAAACAATCTAATACTAAATCAATCATTATTCCACTCCAATCTCTGCCCACAGCAATAACAATAAATTTTTTCTATCCTCATTTCATACACTCCCTTTTGAGAACAACCATTTCTTTGCTCCTTTTTTAGAATCAAACATAAATAAAAAGATAAAACCTATCGCGAGGGGATTTGAAAACGCCGCTCCGCTCGTTTTCACCCCTCACACTCCCCAAACTTTCCCCACCAACCACTCAACCCTATCCTTCGTGGCCGTTAAGTTAATACATATTACAAGCCCAAAAAAGCAAATGCTTTTCATATTTCAAAAATGCCTATATCAATGCTCTTTTAGTCCTTAGCTCTGCCTTGAAATCTCTCTCTCTCTGCCTGTCAAATTCCTTGCGCTCCCGCCTGCGTTTTTCATAGTGCGCCCTGGTGCGCCTATTTTCCAAAACAGTAATGTCAAATGCCTTATAAATCACATATCCAATCGCAAAACCCACAATCCCAAAATTCAAAGCCACTTGCCACATAGCCTGCAAAATCAAATAACTATTCGCTAACATGCTTTTTCTCCTCTCTGAGCAAACTTGCGCCGCAATGGTCGCAAAACTTTGCGTCGGTATTGATATCAAAATCCTTGCCGCAATCGTTGCAATAAATCTTTTCATTCGCCGGGGAATAATCTCCTTGTCCGTGAACCTCAATTGAAATATGCGAAAACGGATGATGAAGGCTACATTGGCAACACTTCCACGCAATAACTCGCGTCATTTCGTCATTTAGCACACTCTGAAACTCCATGCTCGCACAATTCGGATTCCTGCACTTAATCTCTTTTTTCATAAGCTTGTCCCCTCGTCTCCGCCGCATAATAGGCATTCCTTGCCCTTCTCATGCCACCAATTGCATAAAGGGCACTTCACAATCCGAAGCCTAAGTTCGTTTAGGCACTTCGGGCAGTCAGCCGCCACATCCTTAAACATCCCACTAAGCCCTTGCTCTCCCATTTCCGCAAGCTCTTTGTAAATTTCCTCCTTGCGCTTTAATTCTTGATACTCTTGCCTCGCGTCCATAGCTTTTTCCTCCTATTTTTATTTCCCCCAACTATTTCCTTTTTCTAAACTTGTCGGCCTCCGGGCAAGTCGCAAAATGTGTTTGCTTTAATTCATTAAAATTCATCGGCATAAGCTTTCCATTTTTCGTCTTAACCCAAAAAATATCTTCACCACAGGCCCGGCACTTCGCCCTTCCCAAATTTTCTTCCATCGAATATATCCTTTCACTAAATAACGGAACTGCCCCCTCTAGTTAGGCAGTTCCGTTATCAGCGGCGCACCGCAAATTAACAAAAATATAACTAGAGGAGTATCAAAAAAAACCGGTCATTTCTAACCGGATTTCATAACTTTCAATATTTGGTTTTAACTAGTTCCGTGAAACGATGGCCTATCCACCAATGCCCGCAATATCGGCGACTTACTTAACAAAAAAAATATCTATTTCATCCCCTTCGGCCAAGACGACCCCAAAGGCAAACCCAACTCGCTCAAATTTGATAATGATAAAATAGTAGATACAATTAAACTGGCACTTTCTAATAAGCAAATTCAACCGATAATTAGTGGTTAGTGACTAGTGACTAGTGGTTAGAATGCGCCTAAACTAGCCACTAGCCACTAATCACTAGCCACTTGTTGACAAAAGAGGCTTTTTGTTTTAATGTATAATGGAAGGATTGATAGATTTGAAAACTTACAAAATAGCTGTTGTCGGCGCCACCGGCATGGTCGGCCGCACATTCTTAAAAGTTTTGGAAGAAAAGTGTTTCCCGAATTGTGAATATACCCTATTCTCGTCCGCGCGCTCTGCCGGCAAAGAGATTGATTTCATGGGCGAAAAATATATTTGCCGCGAGCTCACCGAAACCTCCTTCAATGAAGGATTCGATATTGCGCTTTTTTCAGCGGGCGGTGCAACCAGCGCCAAATTCGCTCCAATCGCTGCTGCAAAAGGCTGTGTGGTTATCGATAATTCAAGCCATTTTCGCATGGACGAATCCGTGCCCCTCATTGTCCCCGAAGTAAATCCCGAGGCGCTCGCGCAGCACAAAGGCATCATCGCCAACCCCAATTGCTCCACCATTCAGGCCATGGTCGCCCTCGCCCCGCTGCACAAAAAATATGGCATCCGCCGCATTATTTATTCCACCTATCAAGCCGTTAGCGGCGCCGGCGTGGAAGGCGTCCGCGATCTCGAGCGCACCGCAAAGGGCGAGGCTCCCGAAAAATGGCCGCACTCGATTTACAATAATTGCCTGCCTCATATCGATGTTTTCCTCGATAATGGCTACACAAAAGAAGAGCAAAAAATGATAGATGAAACCCATAAAATCTTGGGAGATAAGAGCATCGGCGTGACGGCTACAACCGTGCGCGTGCCTATTTTGAATTCCCATTCCGAAAGCATAAACATCGAGCTCGCTCGCAAATTTGAAGTGGAAGATATTAAAGAACTCCTTAAAAACAGCGATGGAATCACTCTTTATGACGATGTCGAAAATAACATCTACCCGCTGGCGACCATCGCAACCGATTCCGATAGCACCTTCGTCGGCCGCATCCGCCGCGATTTCTCGCAGCCGCGCACCCTCAATATGTGGGTTGTCGCCGATAATATCCGCAAAGGCGCCGCCACCAACGCAGTGCAAATCGCAGAATTATTGATTGCAAAATAGTAGGGGCGCGCCTTGGTGCGTCCGAATATGGAGGGGAAATTTTAAATGTTAAAACGAGAAGATGAAAGAGTAATTGCCGTATATAACATTGACAGGCATGGATATGTTAAGGCATTCGAATTTCATAAAGTTGACTTGATGCGAGATAAACTTGGTTACTATGAGCCCAAAAGAGTTCTTGGAAAGCCAGCGCCTCATGAAGATACACCTTGGCCTATGAAAGGATATGTCACAAATTATGGAAGACTAATTGATACACCAATGAGAATCGATTATTATGCAGAAAAGAACTGGTTAAAAAATAACTGGTGGTATTCAATCAAGTTTAAAAATAACTATGGAGAAGAATATGAC
>Ga0123353_10001445_pt1 | contig 29010 bp, 19 predicted proteins | sample TergutLab28metaG_3_FD_92763 | JGI IMG/M metagenome (GOLD analysis project Ga0123353, IMG submission 92763) | Labiotermes labralis P3 segment gut microbial communities from Petit-Saut dam, French Guiana - Lab288 P3 | ecosystem: Host-associated > Arthropoda: Insects > Digestive system > Gut ...
AAAATCACACTTTCTAACGAAATATACAATATAAAACCCGCGATAATTAAAAAACTTGCGTGTTTCGGAATCACCTGCGAAAAAGGTGAAGAAAGTTGTAGTTTTACTTTCCCGAATGGCACGGTCAAAGGCTTGAAACTGCTCGCTTTAATTTCAACCGAAATTTCACAGAAATCCAGCGATATAAGTATAAATAAAACATATTCGTTTACTTTATTCGCACGAGGAGTGTTCAACCCTGAAGCACCGTATACGGCGGAGATTTTCCGCGGAATCTTCGAGAACAAGGAAGCTTATGACAAGCTGATTGAATACTTCGGCAATAATGGATTTATCCGAATTGACAACAGAGAAAACAGAATGGCTATGAACGGCGATATAATCTCACTCGACTATGTTAAATTCTACGTCAAGCCGGAGGGTCGGGTTAAGGAAACATGGAGTTCAAGCAATTACAGCGGCGTGCAAATCATGTGCGACCCGGCTTTGGAGAGTTTCGCGACAATCGGGATTCATATTCCCTTTTATCGTGAGGTTTTAAGCAACGCCGAAAAGATGAAAAGCCCCGAGTTACGGAGTTTTGTTTCACGTCACAACGAATGTCATGTTTGTAATTGGTGTATGCGCGGGAAGCTAAAAAATCCGCCGAAGTTCATTACGGTTGATGATAAAAATTTATGCACGCTTTTCACCTTCGGTTATAAGTTTGACCATTTTTATGACGGAATGTGGCTGCCTGATGAGGTTGGTTTGCTTATGGATTTCATTGACGAGTTATTTGCTGACAGGAGATGCATAAACGTGTAAATCTAAAGCAGACAGATTAAAATATACGTTGAATACGAATGTGAAAACCGTGTTCGCTCAAGTTTGAATCAGCAAATTAAATTTGAGAGGAAAGTTAAATTTGAAAATAACTGATACAGAGTCGGGGAAAACGAAGCTTTTCATTCCTCATTAGTGCAGAAAGGACATAGTGAAAAAAATGAGCAAACAAATGAAAACGAAAATACCGCTTCAGGGTTCAAGCTCCTGCAAAACCATTGATTTACCGGAAGAAAACAGAACCGGTGTTTTAGAAATTATTAACCCTAAGGAATGGTGTGCCGCTCAATGTGATTTAAGCTTGTACAAGCAGCAATATGTTACTATTAGATTTTCCGCAGACGTCAAGCGGGTCGGAGCCGCCGGAAACCTTACATGGCAGGTAAACAGTGAAAGATACCCGAGCATTGGAAATTCAATAAAAAAAGCAGCAGCTGATATCTGGTATAAAATGAGCGGTGAGTGGACAGGCGTTCTCACCAATTCTTATCCTGCGTTTTATTTAAGCACCTGGAAAAATAAAAGCGATGTTACTACTTATTATATTGATAATTTTAATATTGATGTAGCTGTTAATCCCGAAGTCAAAAAGCCTGCCGCAGCGCAGAAATCACTCAGTGATGTAGCAAGATATATAAAAGGTCTGTTACCGGGGGAAATACCAAAAAAATATCCGATTAAACCCATGCTTAAAAGTATTTCATGTGAGGAAAATATAAGGAACGGTGTTGCTGCGTTCAGGGATTTCCTGAATTTATTCTGCGACCGTTTAATCGCGGACGGCAGTTTGTATGAAAAGCCTAAAAAAGAAAACCACGATAAATCAGTGAGCCACCCGAGCATGGGCGCGAGTTATCCGTTTCTGAACAACACAAAAAACGTGTTAGTGAACATAGGTTATCATAGTGAATTAAATAAAAACGACGATTTGTTAGTGCTTAATAAGATGGAATTTCTTTCCGACATAAGCACGGGCGAGTGGAAAATGAAAGCTAAAATCTCCGGCCCGAAAATCATTGAAAGTTTGAGATTCTTAGCTTCATGCGGCTTTAATATTAACGGGATTGACTTAGACGCGCAAAAAGCTAATATATCAAAAGCAGAAACTTTAAAAATATCATACCCCGATAATCCCGCCGTATTAACGGGGCTGAAGGTTATGGCGACCGCTCATGTGAAGCTGCAGTCACGCACTACGGGCGATGATGATGTTTTCCTGCGCTGTGACTACAGGTCCTTGAAAAGCGAAGAAACGGAAATTCTTGATTATATAAGGGGCTATATACGCCCGCTGCCGGTTAAAGCACAAGAATTTGTTTTAAAATTACACAAGCGTTACATTGACGCAGGGCTGAAATGCAAAGTTGAAACAGGCATGGTTATGCGATTCACCTACTTCCATAAAAGCAAGGCTGTATGGGAGTTGGCATCATCGCATGATTACGGCTATTGCATTTTTATTAAGGCGATAAATACTCATCAGTATTCTGATGTAATCAAAGAATTCTCTCCGGTTTTGCAGGAAAAAATTGTTAAAGGATTCGGCTGCGAAAAGAAAAGATTCGGCGAGCATTGTCAAAAAGGTTGTCATGGGTTTAGAATTTCATTAGACGATTCTGTAACTGCATTAAGCCGCGATATTGAAATATGGATTGACAGTGAGCTGTCGTGCCTGCAAAAAGGTAAATAGTATCGAAACCTAACATATGACATAACGCCCTCTGCTCTTTCGAGTGGAGGGCGCTTTTTTTATTTCTGCATTTCTTTAGCTTGCCGCACTTCAATACACCTGCGCCGGCCCATCGGTGCAAGCTTCATACAAGGAGCGGGCTCTTCGGCATATTGATAACCGTACACTCACATTGAATCCCTTTTTATGCGTTTTGCTCCTTCTTGATTTTGAAAAAAAATCTTAAGAATCCGGCGAGGATCCTCGGGCTTTTTACCACTACGATTTTCATTATGTACACCTGCCTTAAAATTTTTACGCGTCAGCTGCAACTTAACATATACAAGCCGAGCGCTATTAATACGACCGCGAGAATAAAAAACAAGAACTTCGCGGACAGCAGGCAAATACATACAAACGCGAGCGAACCTGCAAGACAGATTACGGGCAGATTGCGCCTGTCTTGTCTGTCTTTGTGACGCCGTCTTCTCATTTCTCACACCCCCGGCACACCAATCTGCAGATTGGTGCAAATAATACCATATATTATTCGGGAGACGGGAAATTTGTTACACGTGATAAAGAGGCATCACCAGCGCGGAAGCAAGTGCGAAAAAGACTATGAGCGCAAGAGCGTCGACAATGGTGGTAATCAGCGGCGCCGCCATAACAGCGGGGTCGATTTTGCATTTCTTTGCAATAATGGGCAGCGTCCCGCCTACTATATTCGCGACTACGACCGTGAAAAGCAGCGTCCCGCTGACTGTTGCGGCGATTTGCAAAACATTTGCGCCGTGAACCATATCGTTTCTGTAGGTTAATAAAATCCGTATGAAATTCACAAAAGACAAACCGAGCCCCACTAAAAGACCTGTCCGCATTTCTTTCCAGATAACCTTGAAGAAGTCGCGGGGGGTTATTTCTGCGAGCGCCATGCCGCGTATTATCATCGTCGCGCTTTGGCTTCCCGAGTTCCCTCCTGTGTCCATTAAGAGCGGTATAAAAAATGTCAGTATTGTTACCTTCGCAATTGCATCTTGATAAATCTCTAAAATGCTTCCTGTTATCATCGCCGCCGCCATTAGTACAAACAGCCAGACAACACGGTTTTTCGCAAGAATAACCGGATGAGTTTTTAAATACGGCTTGTCGGACGGGAGTATAGCCGCCATCTTCTGGAAGTCTTCCGTGACCTCTTCTTGCAGAACATCGGCAATGTCGTCGATGGTGATAATGCCTACCAGCCGCTTTTCCGAGTCTACCACCGGTATGCTGAGCAAGTCGTACTTGTTTACTTTGCGCGCCACGTCTTCCCTGTCCTCGAGCGTTTCCGCAGTGACAAGGTTGGTGTCCTCCATTATGTCGCCAATGATTTCGTCGCGCTCTGCAAGCATAAGCGTCTTCGCGCTTACGACGCCCTCAAGCCTGCGTTCTGAATCGGTGACGTAGCAGGTGTAAATCGTTTCCTTGTCAGTACCTGTCTTACGGATTCTCGTGAACGCCTCACGAACAGTCATCTCGCTTTTAAGGTCAACATACTCGACCGTCATGACGCTTCCGGCGCTGTCTTCGGGGTACTTCAGGAGGCGGTTGATTTCCTCCCGCGTTTCGGGCTTTGCCGTGGCGAGAACTTTCTTGGCTATTCCCGCGGGCATTTCTTCAATGAAGTCAACCGCGTCGTCGAGATACAGCTCCTCCAAAATGGATTGAATTTCCGTCTCACTGAAAATCCCGATTAACGATTCCTGCACGTCCGGCGACAGCTCCGCAAATATTTCCGCTTCGACATCTTTTGGAAGCATACGGAAAATAAGTACGGCCTTGTCAACCTTTATGCTTTCAATCAACTGGGCTATGTCCGCCGTGTTTTGCTCTAAGAGCTCGCTCCGAAGTGTGTTATAATGCCTGTTGTCAAGCATTTCCTCGTAGATTTTAAAATCTTTCATATCTTTTCTCCTTTGATTTTTTGGATATGAAAATAAAAAAGCCGCGCACAAAAGCGCGGCGCTGCATATTGACAGTATTACAACGGCGGCGATTTTATGCTGTTTATTATTCTCATTTCCGAACTGCTACTTCGAGGCGGCAAAGGGTCGTCGAAATTAGTAATCCGCATAAAATCCCCTCCTTGTATTAATCTTGAAATTTGTGCTTATTTACATTATACATTTTTCTTTACATTTTGTCAACAAATTTTGGCTTGCATATTACAAAAGAATGTGGTATAATAAATTTGTATCCAAATATTTTTAAATGTGACATATTATAAAAATATTTGTGGGTTGTGCCGTTGCGACGGTATAGTTGCAAAAACGAAAGGAAGTGTCATCATGACATATGAAAAAATTTTCGCTGATGTAAAAAAGATTTATTCCAAAGCGGATAAAAGTAACCTTATCAGCGATTTTGCGTTTCAGCTTAACATATCGGGTGAGGGCGAGGGAAGCTTCTATGTCGCATACAGAGGCGGCATACTTGAAGTCGCCCCGTATGATTATGTGGACAGAAGCGCCCTTCTTACTGCTTCCGGCGAAAACTTTATTAAGCTTGCGAACGCAAAATTCTCTCTCGAAGACGCAGTCGCAAACGGTTTAGTTGAAATCCAGGGCGATTATAATCTTGCGCTTGAGTTAAATAAATTAGCTTCACATGCTCCGGCTTATAAGGAGCCCGCAAAAAGAGCAAAAAAAGAAACTGCCCCTAAAGCGGCGGCTGTAAAAAAACCTGCAGCTCCGGCAAAAAAGGCGGCCGCAAAAACAAAGCCCTCCGCCCTCCCGAGCAGTCCGATTCAGGAAAGCGCCGCAACACAAAGCTCACTTGCAATAAAAATAATTCCCGAAGATAAAAAGTTAATATAAATTAAAAGGCAGAACTTTAAAGTTCTGCCTTTTTAAGAACTTGTATTCGATAACCGAAATATTCAGATTTTAGGCAAATTTTCGAAGAAATAATTTGTTTATTTCAAGAATATTTAACGAAGAGTGGCGCAAAATGCGTCAAAATATGAGTGCCTGGCGTTATTGAATATACGTTCTAATTATTAATTTGCGTGAATCCACTGTGCTATGTCTGCAAGAACCTGCGCGTCAACTTTGCCCGGGGTTGCATACTGCCCGAGAATCTCCATAATCGCGACCTTCTCGCCCGGCATGAACAGATGATTCAAGCCCTCGTAAAGCTTAAACGTAACGTTGTCACGTCCTGTAAGAATTTCCTTATAAAGCCCGAAGTCTTTTTCGGCGCAGACCTGCACATCGTTCGCAGGGTGCATAACAATAATCGGAACAGTGATGTCCGTGAAATAATCCTCAATCGGATTAACATATAAATCCTTGAAATAATAAGCGTGCAATCCTGCATCAAGAATTGTTTCTTTCGCCTCTTCATCTGATAAGCCCATAAGCTCGGCAATTTGCTCATCCCATGTGTCCATCTGCGCCATATGAACCGCTCTTTCTACGCCCTCAAACATTTCTTCAATATAAGCAATGTTTTGGTCTTTGCTTAAATCAAGCAGGAAGCGGGGCGAGCCCGCGAATATAATCAGCCCCGCAAAATGGCCGCCCTCCGCGTGAATCCGAGGCGCTAACATTCCACCCTGGCTGTGCCCGAGTATGAAGATTCTGTCGCTGTCAATACGCGAATCTGCCCTTAACAGCTCCGCGGCAAGAATGGCGTCCTCGATTCTTTCTTCCCGCACTGTCATGCCGCCGCCGAGCTGCTCCCGCATTTTTTCCATGTGAGTGAACCTACGCATATCATAGCGCAGAACCGCTATGCCGTTTGAAGACAGATACTCGGCAATGTCGCGGAAAGGCTTGTTCTCAAATATAGTTTCGTCCATGTCGTGCGCACCCGAGCCTTGCACAAGCACGACCGCAGGCAGGCTTTCCTGTATGTCCTCAGGCAGCGTAAGCATACCCTCAACCGCCCATTCCGTCCCCTCGCCGAGAACAATCCTTTCTGAAATGAAACCGGCGGTTTCATCCGGTTCGGACTCATCAGTGTCGTCATTAATTTCATCGGGCTGTTCCGGCAATTCGGGAGACAAAGCGATTTGATTTTTATCCCCTGCGTCCGATTCTTCGGAGATTTGCGCCGTGCACGCTGTCGCAATCAGCATAATACCTAAAAGCAAGCAAAGTAGTTTTTTCATTTTTTATGTCCTTTCGGTAAATTATATTTACATTGTATCATATATCTTGTTGCTTGTCAATACTATTTACTATTTTTTGAAAAATAAAACAGACGTACAGACGCCTGTTTTAATATCTATTTAATTAATTTCTACAAGCTCCACAATATATCCTCTTTGCGTAAGAAGGTCGATGATACCGTTTTCGCCCACCATATGAAGCAGGCCGACTACGTAGAACACGTTCTTGCCCTCTTCAAAATACTGCTCAACGGCGTCCGCCATTACTATGTCACGATTAATCAGCAAGTCTTGATAAAACTCTACGCCAAGACCATTATACGTTTCGGGCAAGACATCACGCAAATACTCAAAATACTCTATTGCACCGTATTTATAAGCCTCATACATTTCAAGCAAGCCCTCTACTCCGAGCTCAATGTCTAACGCTTCCTCTAACCATGCAGTTTGATATTCCGGCGATAAACTGAGAAGAGCCTCTAATTGCCCAATCAAGGTTTCTACTTCCAAAACTTTAATTCCATGCTCCATTGCTTCCACAAGGAAGAATAAATCCAAGCCCTGGAAAGCTGAAAGTCCCGAAAACTCTATTGCAATTGATGTAAATGTATCAATCCATGCATATGGTATGTATCCGTCAAGCTGTTCGCCCCATTGTTCAGCCGTAAGCCCGAAACCTGTATTTTCGAGAGCAGCCAGCGCTCTTGTGTAAAGGTCTTCACCAATTTCATCAACTGCGCTCATGCCGTCATCATACTCCAGCATAGCGGCGAAAGCCATCATAGCTCCCATGTCGCTCGCAATATTGAATATATCGACTTCAACCGCCAGATAATCAGCGTCATAGAAAGCGTCCATGATTGTGTTTGACAGCGGGTAGAGCGAGGATTCCGCTGCGTGTATCGAGCCGAATAAGTACATGGTCTGTCCGTCGGGCGCAGTAACTCGCCACATGAGCGGAGTCGCGTCAGATGTTTCAATAATAACTTCACCGATTTCTTCGGGTTCGTCGGGCTCGTCTTCCGTTTCGGCGGGGTCGTCTTCAGGCGTTTCTGCCGGTTCTTCTGCGTCCGCGTTTGCGGGAACCGCAGGTTCTTCCGGGTCGGCTTCATTGCCGCACGCCGTCATCATAGCGAGCATTATCATCAGAGCGAGTAAAATCGTAAGTATTTTTTTCATATGTTTATTTCCTTTCAGATATTAAGGGGCGCGTTTGCGCCCCTTTGATGTTATTTAAAAGAATTTTAAGCGGTGATTTTAGTAACAACGCCTGAACCAACTGTCTTGCCGCCCTCGCGAATCGCAAAACGTAAACCCTCTTCAATAGCAATCGGGGTGATGAGGTCAACGTCGATTTCAACGTGGTCGCCGGGAATGCACATTTCCTTGTCAGCCGGAAGCTTAATTACACCGGTAACGTCGGTGGTTCTGAAGAAGAACTGCGGTCTGTAGTTGGAGAAGAAAGGAGTGTGGCGTCCGCCTTCTTCCTTTTTCAACACGTAAACCTGACCTACGAACTTTGTAAGAGGTTTAATCGAGCCGGGCTTACAGATTACCTGTCCGCGTTCAATTTCATTTCTTGCAACGCCTCTGAGAAGCGCACCGATATTGTCGCCCGCTTCCGCGTAGTCGAGAAGCTTGCGGAACATTTCAATTCCGGTAATAACGGTATCTCTTGCTTCTTCGGCAAGCCCTACAATTTCAACTTTATCATTGATATTGATTTGTCCTCTTTCAACACGGCCCGTAGCAACGGTACCGCGTCCCGAAATTGTCATAACCTGCTCAACAGGCATAAGGAACGGGAGGTCTGCTTTACGGTCGGGGGTCGGGATAAAATCGTCAACCGCTTTCATGAGTTCAAGTATGCAGGCGTATTCCGGTGCGTTTATGTCTGTGCTTTCGCTGAGGAGAGCGTTTCTCGCCGAGCCGCGGATTACGGGGGTGTCGTCTCCCGGGAATTCGTTCTTTGAGAGAATATCCCTGATGTCCATGTCGACGAGGTCGAGAAGCTCGGGGTCATCAACGTCGTCACATTTGTTGATGAATACAACCAGTGACGGCACGTTTACCTGGCGGGCGAGAAGAATGTGCTCTCTGGTTTGAGCCATGGGCCCGTCTGTACCTGCAACTACGAGGATTGCCCCGTCCATCTGCGCCGCGCCTGTAATCATGTTCTTGATATAGTCGGCGTGCCCCGGGCAGTCAACGTGTGCGTAGTGGCGGGTGTCGGTTTCATACTCAACGTGTGACGTGTTTATGGTGATTCCGCGTTCTTTTTCTTCGGGGGCTTTGTCAATAGCGTCATAAGCTGCGAAGCTTGCAAAGCCTTTTAAAGAAAGAACTTTTGTAATCGCTGCGGTCAGCGTGGTTTTACCGTGGTCAACGTGACCGATTGTGCCGATGTTAACGTGCGGTTTGTTACGTTCAAATTTTGCTTTTGCCATTAGTCATTTCCTCCGTTATTTTGATGTTTACTAATAAATTTAATTTTAACAAATTTTTAATAAAAAAGCAAGCCTTTTTTGTAAATTTTTGTTTATGAACTATTACCTTGCCCTTTTTGTTGCGATTCCTTCCGTAATAGACTTCGGAACTTCGATATAATGGCTCGGTTCCATCGTGTACTGTCCGCGCCCCTGCGTTTTTGAGCGCAGGTCGTTTGAATAACCGAACATTTCCGACAGCGGGACGTTCGCGTCGACTTGCTTGACACCGTTTTTGTCGTCCATGCCGAGAATGCTGCCGCGCCTCGAGCTTATATCGCCTATTACATCGCCCATATAGTCCTCGGGAACCAGCACGGATACTTTCATAATCGGCTCGAGTATAATGGGTCTTGCTTTCTGCATTGCTTCCTTGAAAGCCATCGAGCCTGCGATTTTGAACGCCATTTCCGATGAGTCAACGTCGTGATAGGTGCCGTCATATAATGTCACCTTCACGTCCACTACGGGATAACCCGCTGTTGTTCCGCTCATCATCGCGCCTTGAATCCCTTGGTCGATTGCCGGAATGTATTCTTTCGGGATTGCGCCCTGCGTAATCGCGTTGATGAATTCATAGCCTTTGCCCGATTCGTTAGGCTCAATGCGAATTTTAACATGACCGTACTGTCCGCGTCCGCCCGACTGCCGCGCATACTTGGTGTCCTGCTCGGCTAAAACCGTAATCGTTTCCTTATAAGCCACCTGCGGCGCGCCTACGTTGGCTTCAACTTTAAATTCCCTCAACATTCTGTCGACTATAATTTCAAGATGCAGCTCGCCCATTCCAGCGATAATCGTCTGCCCTGTTTCCTCGTCCGTCCAGATTCTGAACGTCGGGTCCTCCTCCGCGAGTCTGCCGAGGGCTATGCCCATCTTTTCCTGTCCGGCCTTGGTTTTAGGTTCAATCGCCAGACTTATGACCGGCTCGGGGAATTCCATAGATTCAAGTATTACGGGGTTCGCGGAATCGCAAAGCGTATCGCCTGTTGTGGTGTACTTCAAGCCGATTGCCGCCGCAATGTCGCCCGCGTAACAGATTTCAAGGTCGGCGCGGTGGTTTGCGTGCATTTGCAATATACGCCCCATCCGCTCTTTTTTGTCTTTAGTTGCGTTGAATACTGCCGCGCCCGCCGCCACGCTTCCCGAATATACGCGGAAAAAGCATAGCTTCCCCACGAACGGGTCGGTTGCGATTTTGAACGCCAGCGCCGAAAAAGGCTCTTCATCCGATGAACTGCGGACAACCTCTTTATCCGTATGCGGGTGCGTGCCCGTGACGGGCGGAATGTCAACCGGCGACGGCATGTAGTCTATAACGGCGTCGAGCAGCTTCTGCACGCCCTTGTTCTTGTACGAAGTACCGCAGACTACGGGAACTACAGCGTTTGCGAGGCAGGCTTTTCTTAGGCAGGTTTTGATTTCCTCTATGGTGATTTCCTCGCCCTCGAGAAACTTGTTCATCACCGCTTCGTCCTGCTCGGAAATCGCTTCGAGGAGTTCCTCCCGCTGCTTCTTTGCAGCTTCGAGCATGTCGGCGGGGATTTCCTCGGTTTTCCTGTTTTGACCCATGTCGCCCTCGTAAACCTCCGCTGTCATTTCAACGAGGTCTACGATTCCGCGGAAAGTGTCTTCCGCGCCTATTGGCAGCTGAATCGGAACGGCGTTTGTCTTCAGCCTGTCCCTCATCATGCCTACCACGTTTAAAAAGTCCGCTCCTACAATGTCCATCTTGTTGATATATGCCATTCGCGGAACCTGATATTTGTCTGCCTGGCGCCATACTGTTTCCGACTGCGGCTCAACGCCGCCTTTAGCGCAGAATACAGTTACGGAACCGTCAAGGACTCTTAGTGAACGTTCCACCTCCACCGTAAAGTCCACGTGACCCGGGGTATCTATAAGGTTAATTCTGTGATTCTTCCAGAAAGCGGTTGTCGCCGCCGAGGTAATGGTAATTCCTCTCTCCTGCTCAAGGTCCATCCAGTCCATGATTGCGGTGCCGTCGTGCGTTTCACCCATCTTGTGCGAAATGCCTGTGTAGTACAGAATACGCTCGGATGTCGTCGTCTTTCCCGCGTCGATGTGAGCCATGATACCAATGTTTCGGGTCATTTCCAGAGATACGTCTCTTGCCATCTAATAACCCTTCTTTACCATTTGTAATGCGCGAATGCCTTGTTGGCTTCCGCCATTCTGTGTGTGTCGTCACGCTTTTTGCACGCGCCGCCCTGCCCTTTTAAAGCGTCGAGCAGCTCGCCCGCCAAACGTTCTTTCATTGTTTTCTCGTTACGGTTTCTGCTGTAGTTTGTAAGCCAGCGCAGTCCGAGTGTTCTTCTTCTCACCGGACGAACCTCCATGGGAACCTGATAGGTCGCACCGCCCACTCTGCGGGCTTTAACCTCGAGCTGCGGCATGATGTTCTCAAGCGCCTGCTCAAAACACTCCAGGGGTTCTTTTCCGGTTTTTTCGCCGACGATTTCAAATGCGCCGTAGACTATTTTCTGCGCTACGCCCTTTTTACCGTCGAGCATGATGTTATTTACCAAACGCGTGACCATTTCCGAGCCGTACATCGGGTCGGGCAAAACTTCGCGCTTGGGTACGTTACCTCTTCTTGGCATCGTACTTCCCTCCTTCATAAAAATGAATTCTCAGGTACTGACGAACAATTGACAATGCACAATGTACAATGCACAATTCATTAGTCTCCGTTATGCAGAGTGTAACCCGTCTTAAAATTCATAAATGAATTTTAAGACATATATGTTAATCTCCGCTTTTGCGGTGTTTAAATACCTTATTTTGTTTTCTTCGGGCGCTTCGCGCCGTATTTGCTTCTGCTCTGCATTCTTCCGTCTACGCCCTGCGTGTTGAGCGTACCGCGAACGATGTGGTAACGCACACCGGGTAAGTCCTTAACACGGCCGCCGCGGATAAGCACAACGCTGTGCTCCTGCAGTTTGTGGCCGATACCGGGAATGTAAGCTGTTACCTCATGGCTGTTGGAGAGCCTTACTCTCGCGATTTTACGCATAGCGGAGTTGGGCTTTTTCGGGGTATGGGTTCTGACGGCTGTGCAGACTCCGCGCTTTTGCGGCGACGAGTTGTCAGTCTCCTGCTTCTTTAAAGTATTGAGTCCTTTTTGCAATGCCGGGGACTTCGACTTCTTTACAGAAACTTCCCTGCCCTTTCTTACAAGCTGGTTAAAGGTTGGCAATTCATTTCACCTCCTGTTTTTAATAATAGTATGTGCGGTAATGTAAATATTTACACACACCTAAATATTATAACCGAAAAAACGGTTAAAGTCAATATTTTCCGAAGAAATTTGTGACTTTTACCGTTTTTAAGATTACTTTGAGCTTTTAATTGTTAAAACTAACTATTTAATTAGTCATTCCTGTGCCTGCCGGGATAAGTTTTCCGATGATTACGTTTTCTTTCAGCCCGAGCAGCGGGTCGACTTTTCCGTGAATCGCAGCATCGGTAAGCACTCTCGTGGTCTCCTGGAACGACGCCGCCGAAAGGAAGCTGTCAGTTGCGAGCGAGGCTTTCGTAATACCGAGAAGCAAAGGACTTGCCGTCGGGAATTCAATGGTTTCGCCGGCTTTTTCACGCGCCTGCAGCTCTTCGGTAACACGCGCAAGCTCGTTCTTGTCAACCGCGGAGCCGGGAAGCAGATAGCTGTCGCCCGGATTCTCGATTCGTACCTTACGCATCATCTGACGTACGATTACTTCGATGTGCTTGTCGTTAATGTCAACGCCCTGCAGACGGTAAACCTTCTGGACTTCGGCGATTATATAGTTTTCAACCGCCTGCTCGCCCTTAACCGCGAGTACGTCGTGCGGGTTTACACTTCCCTCCGTAATCGGGTCGCCGGCTTCGATTACGTCGCCTTCGTCCACTTTAAGCCTGTAGCCGAAAGGCACGGCATAGGTTTCCGCCTCGCCGTCCGCAGTTGTTACGGTAAGATGGCGGGTTTTCTTAACCTCTTCTATTTTGACTGTGCCCGTAAGGCGGGACATAATCGCGCTTGACTTGGGCTTGCGCGACTCGAAAAGCTCTTCGACGCGCGGCAGACCCTGCGTGATGTCTTCCGCGGAAATAATACCGCCGGTACGGAACGTTCTCATCGTAAGCTGTGTTCCCGGTTCGCCGATTGACTGCGCGGCTATGATTCCCACAGCTTCGCCTATTGAAATCGGGTTGCCGTTTGCAAGAGACGCGCCGTAGCACTTTACGCAGACGCCATGCTTGGCGTCGCAGGTCAGCACTGAACGGATATTCACTTTCTGCGCGCCGCTGTCTAAGATTTTTTTAATTTCATTATCGCCGATGAGCTTATTCTTAGAAACAAGAACATTGCCTTTTTCATCGGTGAAATCGTCGACAAGGTAACGCCCCATAAGACGCTCTGCGAGCGGCTCTATGAGCTCCTTACCCTCTTTGATTTCATAAACCTCAATCCCGCCCTTGGCGCTGCAGTCGTCGGTGCGGATAATAACCTCCTGCGAAACGTCAACAAGGCGGCGGGTGAGATATCCCGAGTCCGCGGTACGCAGCGCGGTGTCCGCGAGCCCTTTTCTCGCGCCGCGCGAGGAGATGAAGTATTCAAGGACGTTAAGCCCCTCACGGTAGTTAGCGCGAATTGGTATTTCGATGGTTTCTCCCGATGTGTTCGCAATAAGCCCTCTCATTCCCGCGAGCTGTCTTATTTGGTTGATGCTTCCGCGCGCGCCGCTGTCCGCCATCATGTAGATGGGATTGTACTGGTCAAGGTTTTGCATGAGCGCCTTTGAAACCTTTTCGGTCGATTCGTTCCAGATGTTCAGAATAGCTTCCTTGCGCTCGTTATTAGAGATGAAGCCCTGGTCAAAGTATTCATTAATTTCTTCTACCTGCTTGTCGGCTTCTTCGAGAACCTTTTTCTTCTGCGGCGGAATCGTCGCGTCGGTAACAGCAACCGTAATCGCCGACTTCGTGGAATACTTGAAGCCGAGCGCCTTGACCTTATCAAGCACTCCTGCAGTTACCGCAGTTCCATGAATTTTAATACAGCGGTCGATAATTTTTCCGAGCTCCTTATTGCCGACCTTGAAGTTGATTTCAGGCTCGAGCGCGTGCTCGGGGTCTGTTCTGTCAACAAAGCCGAGGTCCTGCGGAAGCGGTTCGTTGAAGATTAGCTTACCTACCGTGGTGTTAACAATACGCTCTTTTATTTCTTCGCCTGTGTTACGGGTGACGCGTACTTTAATTTTAGAATGAAGCGTTATGAAGCTTTCGTGATACGCCATGATGGCTTCGTTCGCGTCGCGGAAAGTTTTCCCCTCTCCCGGCTCGCCGTCTTTTTCAAGCGTAAGGTAATAAGCGCCCAGAACCATGTCCTGCGTCGGAACTGTTACGGGTCTGCCGTCCGAGGGTTTAAGCAGGTTTTTCGCCGCTAACATCAAATTATGCGCCTCATTCTGCGCTTCAACTGAGAGAGGCAGATGCACTGCCATCTGGTCGCCGTCGAAGTCAGCGTTGTACGCCGTACATACAAGCGGGTGCAGTTTTAAAGCCCTGCCCTCAACCAGCACCGGCATGAACGCCTGTATACCGAGCCTGTGCAGCGTAGGCGCGCGGTTAAGCAGAACGGGGTGGTTCTTAATAACGTCTTCAAGCACGTCCCAGACGTTCTCATTAGCACGCTCAACCATCTTTCTCGCGCTTTTAATATTATTGGAAAGTCCGCGGGCTACAAGCTCTTTCATCACGAACGGCTTGAAGAGTTCGATTGCCATTTCGTTGGGAAGCCCGCACTGGTCAAGCTTCAAGTCGGGGCCGACGACGATAACCGAACGCCCTGAGTAGTCGACGCGCTTGCCGAGCAGGTTCTGGCGGAAGCGCCCCTGTTTGCCTTTAAGCATATCGGACAGCGATTTAAGCGGGCGGTTGGACGGGCCTGTGACGGCTTTCCCATGCCTTCCGTTGTCAATCAGCGCGTCTACCGCTTCTTGCAGCATACGCTTTTCATTGCGTATAATTATTTCCGGAGCACGCAGCTCTATCATCTTGTTAAGTCGGTTGTTGCGGTTGATAACCCGCCTGTAAAGGTCGTTGAGGTCGGACGTTGCGAAGCGTCCGCCGTCGAGCAGTACCATCGGGCGGATATCCGGCGGGATTACGGGAATCACGTCCATTATCATCCATTCCGGCGCGTTGCCGGAGCTTCTGAAAGCTTCGATTACGTCTAATCTCTTGAGCAGTTTAAGGCGCTTCTGCCCCTGCTGCGTGTTCGCGAGCTGTTCCTTTAAATCGTTAGATACCCAAACTATATTGCTGACCCAATTATCTTTTAAATGCTTGGCAACAAGCTCATTATCGGGGTCGTTGTACTCTGCTTCGTCGAAAAGCTCCTCGATATAAGCCGAGCCTGTCTTGGTTTCCACGAGCGGCAGCCCCTCACGCATACGCTTGAGGTTGAGCGGGATTATAACTTCCTCGTACAGCTTGCGGGCGATAATCTGCCCCTGCTCGAAGTCGCGCTCACGCTGGGTATACTCGTGCTCCTCCCTGTCCTCGCCGACAACTCTCATACGTTCGTAAATGTCCTGCGGGAACTCGGAAATATAGCGATAACGCTTGGCGAGATAGTCCTCAATCTGCATCTTGTTGAGCCCGAGGATTTTTGCGAAGTCGCTTGCGTTCGCCATTATATAGTGGTCGTAGATATGCGCTCCGTACTCGGAAAGCAGCTCTTTGACGGCTTCCGCGCCCATGCGTGCGAAGAAGTCGTCCTCGTAGCGCTCCTTCATGTCCGAGTATTCTTTTTCGGAGAGAAGCTGGCACTTGGTAAGCGCGGTGTCGCCCGGGTCAATCACTACGTACTTGGTGAAGTAGAGCACTTCTTCAAGACGCTTCGGCGAAATGTCAAGCACCTGCCCTATGCGGGAGGGCGTGCCTTTGAAATACCAGATATGCGACACCGGAGCGGCAAGTTCAATGTGCCCCATACGCTCGCGGCGAACCTTGTTGCGCGTTACTTCAACTCCGCAGCGCTCGCAGACCTTGCCCTTGAAGCGAATCCGCTTGTATTTTCCGCAGTTACATTCCCAGTCCTTCTGCGGCCCGAAAATCTTTTCGCAGAAAAGACCGTCGCGCTCCGGCTTCTGGGTTCTGTAGTTGATGGTTTCCGGGCGCTCGACCGGCCCGTAGCTCCAGCCGCGGATTTGCCCGGGCGATGCAAGCCCTATTTTCATTGACTCAAAAGTATTAAATCCCAAAGTAATACCTCGATTCTGTAATTTTTTATTAATTGTGCATTGTACATTGTCAATTGTTAATTGTCATCAGTGTCCTCTTCGTCGTCATAAATTTCAACTGCTTCTTCTTCATCTTCGTCGTCTTCATCTTCAAGTTCGTCCTCGTCGCCGGAGAAGAAGTCACTGCCCTCGATTTCGCCCGTGATGAACTCGGCTTCAAGGTCTTCGTCAGCAACATACTCGAAATCTTCGGCGCTGACGATTCCGACGTCGTCGTCTTCGTCAAACTGCTGTTTGAGGTCGATTTCGCTGTTCTCCTCGTCGAGAACCTTTACGTCAAGCCCGAGCGACTGCAGCTCTTTAATAAGAACCTTGAACGATTCGGGAACGCCGGCTTTCGGGACATTTTCACCTTTTACGACTGCTTCGTAAGTCTTGACGCGCCCTACAACGTCGTCAGACTTGACTGTCAGAATCTCCTGCAGCGTATACGCCGCGCCGTAAGCCTCGAGCGCCCAGACCTCCATCTCACCGAAACGCTGTCCGCCGAACTGCGCCTTACCGCCAAGCGGCTGCTGTGTAACAAGCGAGTACGGTCCCGTTGAGCGGGCGTGGATTTTATCGTCTACCAGGTGGTGCAGTTTTAAATAGTACATGTATCCGACGGTTACGGGATTGTCGAATTTTTCGCCTGTTCTGCCGTCATAGAGTTCGGTTTTTGCCTCAGAGCTGAGCTCTGCCATACGCAACATTTCCTGTATGTCGGCTTCGCGCACGCCGTCGAATACGGGCGTCATAATGTTCCAGCCGAGTGCCTTTGCAGCGTAGCCGAGGTGAACCTCAAGTACCTGTCCGATGTTCATGCGCGAGGGAACGCCGAGCGGATTGAGAACTATGTCGAGCGGCGTGCCGTCAGGCAGGAAAGGCATGTCTTCGATGGGCAGTATTCTTGAAACAACGCCTTTATTCCCGTGGCGACCGGCCATTTTATCGCCGACAGAAATTTTACGCTTCTGCGCTACGTAACAGCGCACAACCATGTTAACACCGGGGCTGAGCTCCTCGCAGTTTTCACGGGTGAATACCTTTACGTCTACAACGATTCCCGATTCGCCGTGCGGCACTTTGAGTGAGTTATCACGGACTTCGCGCGCCTTTTCACCGAAGATTGCGCGGAGCAGACGTTCTTCTGCGGTAAGCTCGGTTTCTCCTTTAGGCGTGACTTTTCCGACCATGATGTCGCCGGAGCGGACTTCCGCCCCTATGCGGATAATCCCGCGCTCATCGAGGTCTTTGAGCGCGTCTTCGGAAAGGTTCGGAATATCACGGGTGACTTCCTCGGGACCGAGCTTTGTGTCGCGGCACTCAAGCTCGTATTCCTCGATGTGTATGGATGTGAAAACGTCGTTATAAACAAGCTTTTCACTGATTAAAACAGCGTCCTCATAGTTGTAACCCTCCCAAGTCATGAAGCCGATTAGTACATTCTTGCCAAGTGAGATTTCCCCTTGCGAGGTTGCGGGGCCGTCGGCAATGATGTCGCCTGCGCTAACCGTCACGCCTTTTACGACGAGCGGCTTCTGGTTAATGCAGGTACCCTGGTTCGAGCGTCGGAATTTAACCATCTTATAAGGGTGTTCCTGCCCGTATTTATCAGTTATGACGATTTCGTCTGCGGTAACCTTTGTAACCGTGCCGTCATGCTCGGCAATCACCACAACTCCCGAGTCTACTGCGGCTTTGTATTCCATACCCGTGCCGACTATGGGGCTTTCGGTAATCATCAGCGGCACCGCCTGGCGCTGCATATTCGCGCCCATGAGCGCGCGGTTGGCGTCGTCGTTCTCAAGGAAAGGAATCATCGACGTTGCCACGGAAACAACCATCTTGGGCGAAATATCCATGAACTCAACCGCCCTGCGGTCAACTTCGATAATTTCATCTTTCCAGCGGCCGGTAACGCGGGGACGCAGGCAGCCTTTTGCATCGAGCGGCTCGTTCGCCTGTGCGATTGTGTATATATCCTCGACGTCTGCGGTCATGTAAACCACCTCGTCAAGAACCTTACCCGTTCCTTTTTCAACCTTGCGGTAGGGCGCCTCGATAAAGCCGTACTCGTTAATTCTCGCGAAAGAAGCGAGGTATGATATAAGACCGATGTTGGGGCCCTCCGGCGTTTCTATCGGGCACATTCTGCCGTAGTGCGAATAGTGAACGTCGCGTACCTCGAAGCCTGCACGCTCCCTCGAGAGTCCGCCGGGACCGAGCGCCGAAAGCCTGCGCTTGTGAGTGAGCTCTGCAAGCGGGTTATTCTGGTCCATGAACTGCGAAAGCGGAGAAGAACCGAAAAATTCTTTAATCGCCGCTACAACTGGGCGAATATTAATGAGCGAGTTGGGGGACACTTTTTCCATATCCTGCGCCTGCAAGCCCATGCGCTCGCGGATTACGCGTTCCATACGCGCAAAGCCGATTCTGAACTGGTTTTGGAGCAGTTCTCCGACCGAGCGAATACGGCGGTTTCCGAGGTGGTCGATGTCATCAATATCGCCCACGTCTTCGCAAAGATTAATGAAATAGCTGATAGACGCATAAATATCATCAAGCGTAACGTGCTTGCTGACCAACTTGTCCGCTTTTTGCTTAATAGCTTCTTCGAGTTCTTTAACATCGCTGTCAGCGTGGTTTTCAAGGATTTCACGCAGAACGGGGAACGATACTTTCTCGATTACGCCGCATTTAACATGGTCAATGCCTTCGGGCAGGTACGGCTTTATGTTTACCATGCCGTTGCCTACGACCTTAACCTCGCGGTCTTCAATAAGAAGAACCATCTCCATGACGCCCGCCTGCTCAATTTCCTGCGCTTTTTCGAGTTTGATGTACTGCCCCGCTTCAAGCAACAGCTCGCCTGTCAACGGGTTCACGACGGGCGCGGCGGATTTGTGCCCGACGATTCTTCCCGAAATACCGAGCTTTTTATTATATTTATATCTTCCGAAGCGCGAAAGGTCGTACCTCTTTGCGTCGAAGAAGAGTGAATTAATGTGATTCTGCGCCGATTCAACAGTCGGAGGCTCGCCCGGGCGCAGCTTCTTGTAGACTTCAAGCAAGGCTTCCTCTGTGTTCTTGGTGACGTCCTTCTGCGTAATGGTCTGCACAATCCGGTCGTCCTCACCGAACAGGTCGTATATATCCTCGTCAGTGCCTTTACCTAAAGCGCGAATCAATGTCGTGGCGGGGATTTTCCTGTTTTTATCAATACGTACATAGAAGACATCGTTGGAGTCCATCTCGTATTCAAGCCAGGCTCCACGGTTGGGAATAACCGTGGTCTTGAAAAGTTTTTTGCCTGTTTTATCGTAGTCGAAGCCGTAATAAACACCGGGAGAACGCACAAGCTGCGAAACGATTACACGTTCCGCCCCGTTTATTATAAAAGTACCGTTGTCGGTCATGAGCGGGAAATCGCCCATGAATATTTCGCTCTCGACAACCTCGCCGGTGACTTCATTCTTCAGATGTGCTCTGACTTTAAGAGGGGCGGCGTAGGTTACATCGCGCTCCTTGCACTGGGCGATTGTGTACTTGGGCGTATCGTCCAGGCGGTAGTCAATAAAAGTAAGAATGAATTTACCGTTTGCGTCGGTGATTTGCGAAACGTCGTTGAAAACCTCCTTTATTCCCTGTTCGACGAACCAATTATAAGAGTTTTTTTGAATTTCGATGAGGTTGGGCATTTCAAGAATTTCTTCAATTTTAGAGAAACTCTGCCTCGAAACCCTGCCTAACTGCACCGGTTTGACATTCACCATAGGCTTACACTCCTTGATTGCACTCTTATAATAAAAAGTGCATATTTATCCATTGTGACATTATAATAGTATATTATAATAATTTACGTTTGTCAAGCATAATTTTCTAAATTTGTGAAAAATTATGCAAAAAGTATTGACATAAGACGAGCTTTATGTTATAATTGTTTTCGCAACTCTCATTTATCGGGGGTAAATGATAATTTTTTTATAATAAGCCGCTTCCATAGCTCAGACGGCAGAGCGCGTCCTTGGTAAGGACGAGGTCAACGGTTCGATTCCGTTTGGAAGCTCACGAAAAACCCGCATTGCGTTTAGCTTTGCGGGTTTGATAATTTTTGTCAATGGGTAAATTTCCGTACCCATTATACTGGGTATTAATGGGTAAATAAGGACAGGCTTCATATATCCTGTTCATCGCGTTTTTTATTTTTGCTCTGTGATGAAATTTCATTCGATTTATTTTTATCCTGTTCCCTTGATTCTGTAATGCGATTTTTTATGCTCGGTTTAATTTCGGACAGGGTTCACTCCCTTTATTAAATAAATCGTTAATTTTTGCGATTTACTCATGCGCTGTCGTGCCTACAACGTGTGAATACGTGTTTAGTGTGAGCGTGACATCTGTGTGACCTAAAATGTCTTGAATGACCTTTGCAGGGACGTTAGCTTCCAACATTCGGGTAGCGAATGAATGTCTGAGAGCGTGAAAAGTTATGTGTTCAAGCCCTGCCGCTTTTGTAATTTTTTCAAGGGTTGTGGCAACTCGGCGAGGTTCAAGAATAGTGCCTACGTTTGAACAAAACGCAAGGTTGTGTTCATTCCATGCCGTCCCTGCGTGCTTCTTTTCGCTGTCCTGTCGTTCTTTATGTGCTTCAAGGACAGGGATTAAACTATCAACAATCGGAACGGAACGCCGCCCTGCTTTAGTTTTCGGCTCTGCGAACAGCAGTTCAGTTTTTCCTGTGTCGGGGTCTTTAATGCGTGATACAGAACTTTTTACCGTGATACATTTTTTGTCTAAGTCGATGTTTTCCCACGAAAGGGCAAGAATTTCACCACGGCGCATACCGGTTGCAAGTGCAAGCGTGAACATAGCTTCAAGGCGGTGTCCTTTACAAGCGTTTAGAAACATCTTTTGCTCGTCCCCTGTTAATATACGAATTTCCTTTTGTTCTAATTTTGGCGAAACTGTAGCTTTTACAGGATTAACAAGGATTATTTGATTGCATACAGCTTGTTCAAATGCGCCGGAAAGAATATTTTTCACTTTTATAACAGTCCACGGATTAAGGGCTTTTCTGTCGGCTGTTTCTTCCCCCATACTATTCAATAGTTTCTGTATATGGTGAGGACGGATTTTTTGAACCTCTGTGCTTCCGAGTACAGGGTTAATATGATGATTGACATTTATTCGGTAACTTGAATAGGTTGAGGGGCTTACGCTGTTCTTTTTATAATCTTTCAGCCATATATCAAGCCACTCACCTAATAAAACGTCACTCGATTTTATTCCCTCGTCTTTTTCTTGTGTTTCGATATTTTTTATTAAATCTTTCAATTTGCGTTTTATGTCCGATTGAGTGGGTGCATAAACGGATTTTGTAATTCTTTTCCCTAAATCATTCGTATATGTGTATCGCCCCTCCCATGAGCCGTTCGGACGTTTACGGATTGAGCCATCACCTCTGTCACGTTTGCTCCCTCCCATTTATGCTCCCCCCTTTAATTTCTTTGATTGTTGGTCAATCCATGTTTGAAAGTGGTCTGTCGGTATGACAATGCGGTTTCCCACATAAAAAGCAGGGAAGCTTTTCCCTGCTACAAAGTTTATATGCGCTGTTTCGCCCGATTCCCAATAATCGCTGTATATCTGTAACCGTGTAAAATGACGGTGTTTTGATGTTTTCCATGATTTATACCTACCTTATACATTAAATAGTACAAACCCACAAGGACAGGCAGAAAGACATAGTGATTCTGCCTGTAGTTTGTGGGTTCGGTTAATACCGAAAATCGCCGTATTGTTCCTGTCTTCGGCATAGGCAACATATTCAAGCCACTGTTAGTAGCAGTGTCATAACTGCCGCAGTATCGGTCAAGCCGTATACCGTAGCAGCTCCCTCTCGTCCGAAAGGGCTACCCCCTTGCTTAAAGGCTGGGCTGGGTAGAAGTATCATTGTACCGTTTACGGATTATGGCGCAAGCCGTACTAATAGGCTTGTCGGGGATTACGTTTGTCGCAAATGCGCCGCTCCCCTGTCGCTTGCTTCGTTAGAAGCTGTAAACGAACGTACTTGAAATGTGGGTATTCAATTAACAGGAAAAGTATTCCTTATATATAGGTCACGGCAGAGGGTAAAAGTTTACATTTTCAAAAAAGATTTTTATAAAAATAAATCGGGGGAAGAGATTTCCCCCGATTCGATGTACTTAATCACGCATAAATACAATGATTTTTTCAATTGCTCTATTGAATAATCGTGATACGGCTGCTTTTTTACAATTCATTATTTCAGCAATTTCGGACTGTTTTAATCCATATTCAAAATACATTTCTATTACTTGAAATTGCTTTTTAGTAAGGCTATACAAAGCGTTCCGTAGCTTTTCGTTTTCAATTGATTCAATAAAACTGCTTTCAAATTCAATGCTATAATTTTTCACTATACTTTCTCTATAAGCAAATTCGTCACTCATTGCTTCTAAAGAAATATTGTGTCTGCGATAACGGCGGTCTGAATTTTCCATGAGCCTGTCAGCTTCTGCAATAATTTTCTGCCAATTAATATTTGACATAACTTGTCCCTCCTTTCCTCGAGTTTTTCAAAGGAAAGGCGAGATTATGGATATTTAGCTATGTAACACTGCCATTTCAAAATAAACTCCGTTCTGCTTTAAAAGCTGAACGGAGTAAAAAAAGAAGCAGAAACCCGTAAATAGCTTTAAAAGCTACTCGTCAGGCTTCTGCTCTTTTTCCTGTGTAAATACAGGGGGCGATGCTTGTACTAAGTACCGATATTTTCTTGTATATAGTTTTTTGTTATGCCAAAAACAAGAGTAATCCCAATCAATCGCCCACATTTTTGGCATTTTATAATAAAATTGCTGTCATAATCATCAATAATATTTATTTTATAAGCAGATTTGTCGCCTACTGCATCACATAATCGCTACGAACAGGAGGGACAGCGAATTTTCCTTATATTCCTTTGTTCGGGTGTCTTAACCCCCATAAAATCACCTACCTCGTATTAGCTGTATAGCTTACTTTAAGGGTAAAAATATAGCGGAAATATTCCCGCAATATTTTTATTTAATCCAGTTTGTCTATAAAATCCTGCCAATTCTTTTCCGTGGCAGGTTTTTTCTTTGCTTTTCGCAAAGCCTTACGGACAATTCCGCTCCCCATGATGTACTCAGGCAGGTCTTGGCTTATTATTCCGTTCGCTTTAGCGTGGAGGTCAAAGAAAAGCGCAGTTCCCTCTTCATCAAGACATAGTACGGAAATCATCTTCCGCATAATTTCACTGCTCGGATTGGTTTTCTTGCCGTTTTCCATTTCGCTTAAATAAACTGGAGAAATGCCGATTTTTAAAGAAATATATCGCAAAGATACTTTTTGTTCAAGACGTTTTCTATTAATAAAATTTCCGAAAGTTTCAAAATTCGGCATGAAATATCTCCGTTTCTTATTTTTTGCTCTTTTTTATATATCATTATTTTTATAAAACCTTTCAAATATTCTACATATTGCACATATATGTTGGCGTATAATAGTGCATATTGCACATTTTATCCGATATATCATAAATATAAGATATGTATCGGACATTAAACTATTAGACTTATATTTATTGTATAATCTAATCAGTGCCATGCGCTAATCAGCAAACATTAAATTAAAGAGGAGTAATGTAATGAAATCATCGGAATATAAAAAATCACACCTTTCATACAGGATAAAAAAATTGAGATATGAAAAACGTATTTCTCAAGCAGAATTAGCAAAAATAGTCGGTATCGGTAAATCTGCAATATCAGATTATGAAAAGCAGGAAAAAAGTCTACCTAAGCTTAATACAATAATAAAATTGGCACATTATTTTGATGTTTCAGTAGATTTTTTGGTAGGCATAACTAACAATAGAATCCCTCTTAATGGCTCACAGATTCAGTTACCTCTAAATACAACAATGGAACAATATGAGTTAATAAAACAAGTATCCAATTTGATAATCACTTCAAAAGTACATTTTAAGGAAAAAGATTTCTCAGAATTTCCTAATAAATTAAAATTACTAAGATTAAAAACAAAAACATCTCAAAAACAATTAGCAGATATTTTAACAGTATGCCATTCCGCAATATCCGCTTATGAGAGCGGAAAGCATATGCCTTATATAGACGCGCTGATAAATATATCAAAACATTTTAATATTTCTATAGATTATCTTATCGGTTTGTCTGATGACCCCAATCTCCCACACAATAAAATTATTAAACCTTATATTCTTTGTTTTACAGACTGTATAAAAAGAGAGCAAATTAAAGCCATTCAACGATTTGCAATTGATTTAACTAACTAAATGCAGTTAAGTTATTAAATCCGTTAAAAGTGAATTATGTCATTTAAAACGGATAATTGTAATATCTTATTTTTATGATGATATACATATAGGGATAATTATTCATTCCAAAATATTTTAAATCAAGGAGAATGTCAAATGAAGAAATTTTTTAAAATCGTAACACTATTATGTGTTATCACAGCAATGGGTTTGGGGTCGGTTTCAACATCTCTCGCTTATTCTGCATCTGCTCTTGACAAAGATTTTCCACCTTCGTCCTCTTTGGTGGAAATTATGCCTTTCGCTTCACCTGTAATCACAGGTATTAGCTACTCAATAACATCTTCCTCTGTTTGGGCATTAACTATGCTAAACAAATCCTATTCTGGAACGGTAACGGTTATTATTCAAAAACAAAACGGCAGTTCATGGGGTACCCACACCACCATTTGTAGCAGCGATAGTTTTTCGGGGAGCAGTATTTATAAGGCAGGAAGTTACTCCTTAGAAAGCGGAACATATAGGATTTCAGTCACTGTCACCACTGGCGGTTCTTCGTACACAAGCACAACGGGAACGGTTAAAATTTCTTGACAAAAGCACTATTTTATGATATTATTATCTAAAACATATTAGAAGACAGGGGGTGGAATATAGTGGACAAACATGATTTTATCAAAATGATTTATGAAGAAAATCGTGGTTTTATCGCTTCCATTATAAGAAGTCAGCTATATTCCAAGTGTCCCCATGATGTTTCTGATTGTGTCCAAGATGTTTTTAACGCGGCTTTCAAGAACCAAAACATTCAAACTCATGGAAATGTAAAGGGTTGGTTATGCGATACAGCTAAAAATTTTGTCAAACAGTATAATGCCAGATATTTAAAAGTAAATAATAAAAAGCGCGAAATTGAGGATTGCGATATTATCGTTGAGGATTTTTCTGAGCAAGTAATTGAAGACAATTTGTTTAAAGAAGCTGTCGAAAAAGGTGTTATAGACAAAGCCGTTGAATCTCTTTCTTTTTCTGAAAGGGATTTTTATGATTTAAGATACATAAAAAAACTAAGCTATAAGGAGATAAGCGCAATTATGGGGAAATCAGAAAGTGCATTAAATGCGAAAAATACGAGATTAAAGCGGAAAATACATGATTTTCTAAAAATATTTTTGAAAAACATGTAAGGTTTACTTTTTAAGGTGATATATAAGCAGAGAGGGGTGAGTTAAATGAGTGAAAACTACTCGAGTTTTTCTTATACTGAGTTACGCGATTTATTATTGAGCGGCGAGCTTGTACATGGTTTTATGACTGAAGAAGATTATTCTGATATAATTGAGAATGAACTTGAACAACCAAAACCAAATATGGAAGTTTTAGAATTATGCGTTCAGGGCTTAAATAGATTTGATGAATACGAGGTGTTAAAAAACATAAAAATTGACATGAACATAATATTTGACGAAACTGCCAATAAAAACAAAAAAAACGTAAGTCGACGTATTATCAAAGTTGCATTAATAGCTGCCGCTGTTATGGTTATTGCATTGATTACACAGTTAGTTTCTCTCGCGTTTGGATTTGACATATTCAGATATATTTTTAACTGGAGCGATGAGAAAGTTTATGTAGAAGCCAATACAAATGACGAAACAAATGATTTTATAGCCATTCCCGAAGTTTGCGTGTATGAAAACAAAGAATCCATTCCCGATGAACTTTTATCATTTATCCCAATATTTATTCAAAAGAATTATAGATTCGTTGAAGCTACATATTTGAACGCGGGAGCAGAGTTTAATTTGTTTTTAACATATTCCAGTCATTTTGATATTAACCTTACACTTTATATTAATAAAACGACAAACTATTCTATTGAAAAAGACAACGATTATTTTGAAGAAATTATTAAAGACGGCATTACTTATACCGTGTATAATAATGTAGAATACAGAAAGGTATTATGGATAGAAGATGGACTTTTATATGATATGAGTGTAAACTTGCCGCTTGAAGAAGTTAAAGAAATCATTGATAACTTTTAAGCAGGAGTAAAGAAATTATTCCTCTGTGTTGTTAAAAGCGTCGATAATTTGTGTACAATGCGCACAAATTATCGACGTATATTTTGTGCGTATTGCCGATTTTTGTAAATATTTGCAAACTTTTTGTAAGGTTTGCTTTTTATACTGATATATAAACAAGAGGGGGTAAAAACTAACCAGATTCTACAAATCTTTATCAGCAATCTCTCTTTCGTTACTATTTATCATCTTCCCAAGTTCGCATTAGGGGAGATGGAAAATAAAAAATTAAAAAACAGGAGGTTTCAATGAAACTCAAAAAAATTATTTCTTTAGTCGTTGTGGTAATTATGGCTACGTCAATAGGGGTTATAAGTTCAAGTGCCACCGTGGAGACCGGAGTAAACGAAAATCAAGAAATCTTGACATTTGAGGAACAGTTAGAAAGAATCAATAACAATGTGAACCTGACAGATGATGAGAAAGCAGAAATGATTGAATATCTCATCAATCGTAAAAACCCGGTGTTCACACCTTTTAGCACGCTCCCCACAAGCAAAACATTGACAGTTCCTTTTAAAAGTCAAATCGAAGATAATTACTGCGGCCCCGCAACCGTTCAACAGACATATCAATCTTTATATCGTCTTAGATATGGCGGCACTACTTATCCTTCTACACCGACGCAAGCTACAATCGCAACCGCAATTGGTACTAAACCCAGTGGCTCGGACTTTCAGCCTATGATAGACTATATCAATAATAATTATAACACCTTAATGAAAACATACGAATCATTATGGTGGTGGAATGGACAAAGTGGTTTTGATACTGCGTGCAGGGAGGCTCTTGTTGAGGATAAACCCATAATGCTGTACGCAAGCATTTCTTCAAGTATAAGCGGAAGGTCATCTACGGGTGATACAACGAAATGGCTGTTTCCTACGAGCGGTCATATGTTAAACATATCCGGTTACAATTTTGTAACTTCCGGCTCTGAGCGTTATCAAATGACCGACCCTTATGCAGATAGATTCACAGGCTATTCTTCGGGTAAATATTTTGTAAGTAATACTGTAACTCGAAGCGGAACAGTCGCATTAGGTTTATAAAAATATAACAACTTGCGGATATTAATTCCGCAAGTTGTTATGAGTTTATTAAGTTATTATTAGGAGACCAACTATGAAAAAAATAATATTTATACTTATTCTTACCTTGTTTCTTTCTTCATGTAATCTAAATAGTGTTGACATACAAGAAAATTTAGACGATATTTCAAATTTTAATGCAGAAGACGAAATCATAGATAATATAGGGCTTGAAGAAGAAATTGAAGAAAAAGTTGTGGTAACCGACTTTGAAATTATAAAAGTTGACGGTTATAAATTTTTGAATGCCGAAGTGATAGAAGCAGAATTTTATATAGATGCCGCGAGAACAGAGATAGTTAATCAGATATATTTTCCTACTTATTTTTCAAATGAAACAATTTTTTGTATAGCAGAAAATCATTTTGCACTTGTGCAGGAGGAAAGCGGCTCTGACAGTGATTTATACTCATTTATGCCAAGTGTTAATTCCGTTGAAAAAATTGCAAGTTATGATTTTGATTTAATGTACCAACCGCATTTTTATATTAACAATAAATATTTTATATTTCCTTGCTTTAATACCGAGAACGGCTTAGAAATGAATGTTATGATGATTGACGTAACCACAAAAGAAAAAACAACGATATACACTCTGCTCACAACATCGCCATATTATTTTATCAGACCCATAAACGAAAACGAAATAATTTTTATGGCGTTTTCAAAAACCGAAAGAAAAGAGGGGGTTCAATTAGTTAAATACAATTATATTACAAATGAAATCGACATAATATTCAATGAATTATACAAGGATACAACGGCAACAAAAGTTGCATGGACATTCGATATATTTGATAATGAAATATATATATTATATACTTTTGTTAATAACGGAAAAAGAGAAATGTATGTTAAAATCATTGATGGAAACGGAGTTGAAATACGCGAGGAATATTTAAGTGGTCTTAGCGAATATTCCTCACCGGAATGTAGCGTAAATCAATTTACTGTAACAGAAAAGAAATACTTATTGCAATATTTTGAAAGTAATGGTAATTCAAATTTTGTGACAATAGAAAGAGCGGATTTATCAAGGAGCTTCCAATTTGATAAGCTC
>Ga0123353_10001446_pt1 | contig 28997 bp, 27 predicted proteins | sample TergutLab28metaG_3_FD_92763 | JGI IMG/M metagenome (GOLD analysis project Ga0123353, IMG submission 92763) | Labiotermes labralis P3 segment gut microbial communities from Petit-Saut dam, French Guiana - Lab288 P3 | ecosystem: Host-associated > Arthropoda: Insects > Digestive system > Gut ...
CGCACGATGGCGTGCAGGCTCTTTCCGCCGCTGTGCACCAGGCAGGCCACCGGAAGCTCCAACTCCCGGATGATGGCGTTCTGCCGCTCGACGGGCATGTTATCGGATTCCACCAGCGCATACCGATATTCTGTCACGTTTTCGTTTTTGACGCCCTTCCCGTCCAATGGGTTGAAGCGGATCCACGCGCCTGCCTGTGGACTGCAATCTCCCAGAACCGCCCCCAGGTCACCGCCACATTGGTTGAGATGTTGGATCAGTTCGCCCGCGGTGCGATCCCAATTTCCCTTTGTGGGCAGGTGCCTGCCGTCCTTTTCCCAGGATTGTGTCACATAGCCTACGCTTTCGGAAGCCTCAAAAAGTGTTTCCAGGTATTTCACCAGATGCGCCGCCGGATCCCAGTCGTCCGGCTCCGCCACTTCTCGATCTTCCACCCAGGCTTTATCCACGATCACCAAATCATCCCGGTCTTCTCCGATAGCGTCGTCCCAGTCCAATTCGCGCCCGGGATCCCGGGGTGGGGTATAGCCCTGTTCCCGGGCAAGCTGTACGATGGTTCCGCTGTTCACGGGGTTGGCCACGCCCCGGAAGCTCTCCCACTTTCGGAAGCACTCGCCGGGCCGGTACCGGGCCGGGTCGCCCGCGCTCCAGGCATCCCAGTCGGCGGCGGTGAAGCCGGATTGTTTCAAGGCCATGCCGACGTTTACCCACTTCTGGTAATTCAGCACACGCGGGTCAACGTGTCCAAGGATGTCCAATAAATCGTTGTGACCGGTCACCATCCGATCACCTCCGGCATGTGCGCCTGCGCCGGCGGAACATAGGTTGACGGAGTAATGTCTCGGGGAACGAACCAACCGTTTCCGGCAATGCGGTCGATCAGCGATTTTGCCGCGTCAAAGGGCCAGGTACCAACATGCTGGAATCCCTTCCCCTCTAAGAAGCGGATTTGCTTCGGGGTGGTCAGGCCTTCCATTCGGCGAATGGCCAGCTTGTCCAACAGCTTCTTGGCTTTGCCAGCATTTTCAATCTCATCGGGCAGAATGCCAAGCTTCTCCAATGTAGATCGTTGGCTTTCGCTGGGCGGGCCCATCTCCCAGCCAAAGGCAGGCACGTAATTTGCCAGGTCTTCGGCCTGGATACTCATCTCGAATTGCAGGGGGTCCACCAGCTTGCGCTTGCGGCCGCGCATCTCCCGCAGCTGCTTAGCAAGCGCTTCTTCCCGCTGGGCAACCACTTCGGAAGCGGCCTTTTCCTGAGCTTCCTCCAGGCCCACCGGACAGCCGGCCGCCTCCAGATCCTCGGTCATTCGCTTAGCCACTTCTTCAGATTCGCAAATCAGATGCGCCGGGCGGCACAGCTCATGCCGCTCGGTGTGCCAAAGGAAATCCAGCAGAAGCAGATGATCCTTTTCAGGGGCCAGCCTCGTCCCGCGGCCCACCATCTGACAATACAGGCTCCGAATCTTGGTCGGCCTCAGCACCACAATGCAGTCCACGGCGGGGCAGTCCCATCCCTCGGTCAGCAGCATCGCGTTGCAAATCACGTTCAGGTTTCCTGAAGCGAAACGGCGCAGGACTTCCGAACGGTCTTTGCTTTCCCCGTTGACTTCGGCACAAGCGAAACGACGATCCCGAAGTTTTTCGGCGAACTTTTTTGCGGTGCTAATCATCGGCAGAAACACCACGGTGCGGCGGTGCATACATCCCGCCGTCAGCATTTCATCCGCGATTCTATCCAAATACGGATCCAGTGCGTTCCCCAGCGCCGCCGCCTGAAAGTCGCCCTGGGCAAGCGGCACGGCGCCCAGGTCAAGCTTCAGGGGGATGGTTTGCGCCTTGATGGGGCACAGGAATCCGTCCTTGATAGCCTTTGGCAGCGTATACTCGTACGCCAGGCTTTGAAAAAATGATCCCAGGTTGCGCATGTCGCCGCGGTCCGGCGTGGCAGTCACCCCCAGCACCTTCGCTTCCTCAAAGTGGGCCAGTACGCGTTGGTAACTGTCCGAAAGCACGTGGTGCGCCTCGTCTACGATGATAGAATGGAAATAATCTGCCGGAAACCGGGCCAGCCGCTTTTCCCGCATCAAGCTCTGCACGGAGCCAACCACCACCCGGAACCAGGAGCCCAGGCTGCTTTCCTCCGCCTTCTCAACGGCGCATTGCAGCCTGGTGGACTGATGCAGTTTATCGGCAGCTTGCTCTAAGAGCTCGCCGCGGTGAGCGAGCACCAACACCCGCTCACCGTCGCGTACGCAGTCCTCGATCAGCTTGGAAAACACGATGGTCTTACCCGTGCCGGTGGGCAATACAAGCAGCGTCCGTTTGTTTCCTTTTTCCCATTCGCCCACGATGGCGGTCTTTGCTTCTAATTGGTAAGGGCGCAACGCCATCATTGGCTAAAACCTCCCCGCCTCGAAGGTGGGTGCGGATTGGGCCGTATCCTCGGGATACAAAAAGCGCTTGATCTCGTTGCTCTTCATTTCCTTGCCGGTTCGCTGACTTGTCCAGGTGCGGGTACCCAACTTGCAGCGCCCGCATGCACCGGGCACCTTCCCCCAGTTCATCACCAGGCGCTCCCCATGCTTTCGCTGCCCGATGGAAGCGAAGAATGCGCAAAGGATGCCCTCGGTAGACGAATGCAAGAAAAAGTTGTGTGTAAGCTGTGCCCTTCGGCCATCCGGGGAGGTAATCCGAATTTGCAGCACCGCTTTATTGCAGGGTGGCAACTTGCCCTCGGGGCCCGGCGTGTGCCGGGCGCGCTCGAAGTTGATTACCTCAAAGTCATATTCGCCGTCCGGCAAAAGCGTAAACTCGCTATCGTGTTCAATGGGCCCATCCCATGGAAGTTCGTAGCCTTGAACCTGTTCTGCCATAACAATGCCCTCCTATATGTTGCTAAAATGGCGTTTTTGCGATCATTGCAAGCACCTGGCTCCATGCACCAATCAATACACCGGATACGAATGCCGGGTCGTAGTTGCCGATCGGCGTGTCACGCGGATAATACCCCTTTTCGGAAACGGCGAACTGAATATCTTCCACAGACACGTTGTTTGCCTGCATCAACTCACGGAGCGCGGGTGGGATGTCGTCCGGCGGTGGTGGTGATTCGGGCATAGGATCAGCGGGCGATGTGGGAACGGCGGGCCGATTGCCATCGGCCCCTACGGGCGGATGCGCCGGTTCTGTAGGGGCGGATGGTAATCCGCCCGTTGCCAAGACAGGAAAGCAATGCACAATCGAAGCATAATCCAACGGCATCTCATCCGGCAGCCCGTGCCGGTTCTTTGCGTCCCAGCATGGGTGATGCGTGGCACGAAGCACCCGCGCGCCGCCCTGGGCCTTGTTCTTTCCCTTCTGAGCGCCTTGTCCGTCCACGTTCACCACGAGGATTTTATAACCGGCCAGGAGCACCATGTCCGCCCACTCCTTGAGCAGCGGAGCAGTCTTCTTTTGCAGCTTCATCTCCCAGCGGTCATATGCCCCCGCCTCTTCCGGCTGCTCGATCTTCCGCATAGCAGCATGGGCGGTAAACACCACATGAATGCCCCGCGCCACCACCTCGTCCAATAGGTTCAGCAGTCGGCCAAAATCCTCCACAAGGTAAATGTAACCCTTGCCGTATCCGAAATCCTCAATACCGGTTTTGTTGTTCCGGGCACACAGCTCGGCCATGCAAAGCTGCTCGGCCCAGTCCGCCGTATCGATCACCAGCGTTTCACACAGTGCGGGGTTATCTCGCACATGCTTTACCAACTCAATCAGCATTGCCCAACTGCTGGGCCTGGGCAACCGCTCCACGTCCATATGCGAGGTTCCGCCTTCCGTGTCGATGAACACGGGGCGCGGGAACGCTGCCGCCAGCGTAGACTTGCCGATGCCCTCCGGCCCGTAGACAACCACCTTTTGGGCGCGCTGCACCCTGCCGCGCGTGATTTCAAAACCCGCCATCAAAACACCCCTTCTTTCCAAGCGCTACGGCTCTCGCCGTTCCCTTCACTCTCCACCGCGTAGCCGTCCTCAATGATGATGCTGCACTCTTCACCCGTGCTCACCCGCGTCGCTATTACTTGCAAGCCCTCCCCTTCCAGCCACTTCCCGAACTCCCGCAGGGTGTCCAAATCCATCTGCTCCAGCTTGTCCAACAGCACAAAGCCGCACTTGGGGTTCAGCCGACGCACGATGGCGGTAGCCACCTGAAGCTGGGCGGAGCCGCTCATGTTGTCCCAGCGGTGCCCGTTGTAGGTAAGCTCCCCCTCCTCCACAGACAGGCCCGGAAGCGGCAGGGCCGCATTTTGCAGCAGATCCATCTTGGCGCGGCGGACACGCTCCAGCTCGGCGCTCAGGGTGTTGTACTGGTTTTCATGCTCCAAGGCATCCCCCTCGGCCTTGTCCTTGTCCAGATTGGCACGCACGTGTCTGTTAATGGTTTCGATGTCGGCAATGTTCTGCTCCAGCTCCGCGGTGGATTCGTCCCGCAAGTCCTGGGCGGATTTTTCGGCGATTACCAGATCCGCGTTTGCCTGTGCCCACTCCTCTTGCAGGCGCGCCATCTCTGTGTGCATCGCTTCCACCCGCTGGGCCAGCGCATCCCGGCGCTGCCGCTTGCGCTGGTTCTCGCCGTTGCGCGCCAGGATGTCCTGCTGCTGGCGGATCAGTTCGGAAGCGGATACCGGCTCCTTCGGCGCGTCCGGGTAATAGGGCTGCTCCTGGGCAAACTTCTTTTTCTGGTCGGCGATCTGGCCGATGGCGCGCCGTTGGTTGTACGTCTCTGTTTCCTCCCGCTCCAACACGGCCAGCTGTTGTTCCACGCCGATGATGCGCAGCAGGGTGGATGCCTTCTCTTTGCTGGAGGCCTGCATAAACCTTGGCAAATCCAGCGCAAGCTGCTCCACAAACTCATTCAGCAATCGCTGCCCGTCCTTTTGCCCACTGGGATCCGTCACCTTCAGGTCGCTGTTTTTTCCTTTGCGCTCCACCACCAGCCCGTTTGACAGTTTAATATGAAGCGTGGGCGGGATCACCGATCCTTCACGCATCGGCTGGGATGGGCGGTATCGATCCCCACCCAGCACCCAGGCAATCGCGTCCAGCACCGAGGTCTTTCCCTGGTTGTTCCGGCCACCCAAAACGGTGAGGCCGTTCGCGGTTGGCTCGATCTTCACGGCGCGGATTCGCTTGAGATTTTCAACCTCAAGTTGGTTGATTTTGATGGGTTCCATGTAGCGTGGCTCCTTTCTCTTTCAAAATATCGTCCATCTCCTTGATCAGCGCGAATATAGGATACGCCTGCCACGGCACCACGGCCAGGCCAAGGGATTCGATGCGCCTGGGCCGGTCTTTCATGCCCCGCACGGTGCGAGGCGGCTCCCATGGGTGTTGCTCCTGTCCGCGCCACGCGGTCCAGGCTACCTTGTCCAGCCTATCGGAAACCCCATCAAGCACTCTACCCAGTCTGGATTCAATTGCCCGCCTGCTTGGGTGTTTAATTCTGTCTGCGCTGAAAATCTTTCCGTAACCGCTCTCTTGCCCGGGGATTTGTAGTCTCTGTCTGTTGGTGTCGCCCACGCTTTCACCACCGTTGACAGGCCATCCCCCGCCTTGTCGGAGCACCCCGCCCGGTTGTTGTTCCCGTGCACCGACGGTGTGGGCCAAGCCATCCGTACAGCCGTTGGCAGGTTCAATTGAGGTTTTTGCTTGCAACGATCCGGGTCTTGATACCCCGTTTTCCCGTCTGCTGCTCCCGGCGTTGGCCAGCCCTTGTCCTGCCCGGAAAGCTTCTGATACCCATAGCTCGTTACCGCATTCTCTCGGTTTAATTTGTCGTCCGCTGTTGGCGTACGCCACCACGAAGCATCTATCCCTACGATGGGGCGCACCGACGGCGAGAGCTGGCAGTACGACCGGCCCGACTTCGTAGCCTTCCGCTTCCAGGTCATCCCATACAAGGTCGAGCGCCAGATTGACGAAGTTGCCAACGTTCTCAACAAGCACCCAACGGGGCCGGCACTCTCGTATGAGGCGGAACATTTCTGGCCATCGATGGCGAGGATCAGCCGTTCCCCGTTGAGCTCCCGCACAGGAAAACGGCTGGCAGGGCGGCCCGCCGAAGAGTAGGTCTGGATGTATTCCGAGTTCCCGCAATGCTGCATAGGTAAGCTCCTCATCGCTTTCGAATATTTGCTTCCCTGGATGCTTTTCGGCGAGCTTTACCCGGCGTTTCAGGTCGGCCTCGCAGTACGCGGACACCTCGATGCCCGCAAGACCCGCCGCGTAGCCAAGGCCGTCACACTCGCCGCTGTAGGTTGATACTGCAATCATAATGTACTGTTCCTTTGACCGTGTATTATCCCAGACATCATCACATCCCGAAGCTCCGGCCTTATCCACATTCGTTGCAGCTTCGCCCACTGGTTGTTTGTATATGGGCTGGCAACAATGCCTTCTTCTTTGTACAGCATCGGGAACGGGGAGAACCCTGCCCGTACCGTATCCGCCAAGCGCTTCTCGGCATGCTCCACGGTGTCCCCGGCATAGCCAATCAGCACATAGCAGCACATGGAGTGCGCTTCAAAGGTGTGTCCTTCCTGGCGCATGATTCTACCTGCCGCCACCAGCGGCTCGTAATCGTCCGGCGTGTCATACGCAAAGTACATCCGCTTGGCCTTGATCTCGCGCAATCTTCGCGCATGCCACGGCTTTAGCAGCCGCGCCTCAAGTCCGCCGGTCAACAGTGGGCGCTCCGGCTGTCGTCGAAGCATCTGGAAAACCGCTTCAACGTGCGCATCACTGCAAGCCAGTAGGTTGTCATCCAACACGTTGTACCCGTCTCGGATCGGCAGTTCACGCAACCCACCTTCGCGCTTCGAAACCGCACAGAACCAACAGTGATTCGGGCACCCACGCGATGTGATGGTGTATCCTTGCTTGAGGTACAGGCCCGGCTCAAACTTTCCGCCCGGTTTTCCGAGCGCCGGGCCGCCCATGCGCACAGGAACACCAACAACTCGCCATGCTTCGGCCAAGCGCTCGGCGACGGGAATGTCCCACGTAAACGCGACGCTCACATGCACTTCGTCAATCTCAGGTATCCCAAGCATGGGTGGCGGGCAGTTGATATACACAAGTCCATCATCTGGTGTTGCGTTTGTGCGTCTGGGAAAAATACGAGCTGTTTTCATAATTGCATCCTCTGCTGTGCGCTCCGCTCCTGCGCAAGTTGGTTAATCCAAAGGCATTCAGTACGGGTCACGCCCCTCTCGGCTTTCGTATCAATCGTTACCTTGTTCCATCCATGTAAATGGTCGTTGTACAACTCACAATCGTACCCGGATAAAAGCACCATGCTATCACATGCACAGAAAACATTAAGGAGTTCCACGTGATCCGCATCTGTCATTTCATGTCGGTACTGATCCCCATTGAGCGTGCGCGTTTCCTTTAGATACGGTGGATCCGCGTAAATCAGTATTTCGCTTCCACTGTTATGCGCAATGACTTCAAGCGCCGGCCGATTTTCAATCTGTGCGTCACGGAGCCTATCGGCCACTTTGTGAACAATCTCCGGCAACCTGCGCCACATTGTGGGATTATCCGGCCCGTTGTTCCTGTTCTTCCCGGTTGTATTCCGCCACCCAGTCTTGCAATGTGTCCGCGCCCCGAATGTCATCCAACATCTGACCGCGAATTGCCGAGCAGCCTCCACATCATCGACTTGGTCATCGCAGAAATCAGACAGCAAAAACTCCTCACGGCTCCATGGGGTCATGCTGATAGCGTAGGCTAGCGCATCTGGGCGTTCCCTGCATGTACGAAAAAAGCGAATAACACTTCCATCCAAATCAGCAATGGTTTCAATCTTTGACTTTCTCTTATTGAAAAACACGGCGCCGCTACCGAAGAATGGTTCTACGTACCCCACGTGCTGCGGCATGTGCCCGATGATCCACTCCGCAAGCCGCCACTTGGCTCCGGGATACTTGAGAATCGGATTCACGTGTTGTTTTTTCACCACCTTCATGCTATAATGTTGGCATAGATTAAGTTGAGCCTTGGATCCCGGCGCTCCCGATGTTGCTGCATCGTAGGGTGCTTTTTTATTTCGGTCGTTTTGCGGGGCCTGGCGCCACCAATCTGCATGGGCATGACATACGGCAGTCAGTCTGACCAGGCCCCGCTGTACTAATGTTACCGGATGGTAAGCGCCACGTTAGCGCTTGCCCTAGCCTCCGGCACGCCCCCCTGTATTTAGAGCGCCTAGGGATCGAGCGCTTCCTGGTGTCGGCCTTTCGGCGGACATAGACAGGTGGAGCGGCAAGTGGGCATCGAACCCGCGCCCCCGGCTTGGAAGGCCGATGCTCTGCCGATTGAGCTATTGCCGCCTGTGCCCGGCACCGCGCCGGGCGGGATTGTCATAATAGTCGCCTAGTAATCCAGCATCGTTAATTGACTGGTTGCCCTCCGGGTGGGCTTTTTGCGATGCGCATACATCAATCAGATGCATTCCGTGCTTACCGTGCCCGGTCACTATCTTTGGGTGTCCTGCGGCCCGCGCATCATAGATCACCTCCGTACTCCTTGATTTTTTAGCAGGGTGCGGGGTTTGAACCCGCTACGGCCACTCCCTGCATGTATCCCTACGCCAGATATCGCGTCTCCCACTCCACTCCGATATAGGTCAACACGTTGCCCCATCCTTGTTCGTACATCCAGAACGCCCACTCTTTCGGATTGTCCTCCCGAAGCCGGTCAAACCGGTGGGGGCGTCTCTCGATGTGGATTCCAAACCCACACATAGAGCACCCTGTTCTTTGAGCGCGGGTTGTATATAGCGTGGCATCCTCTTGCTGTTTGATCTCGCCGTATATTTTAGGGATGGGCACATTCAGGTCAAAGGCAAGCCGCAACACGTCCTGCCGTGTGAAAATCGCAAATGGGCAGCTTCTGGTTACCGTTTTTCCATAGTAATTGCAGCCGTTTTTAACAAGTCCCATTTCCCGCTGTCCTCCCTCGGATGCCATAAGACCCAAGTACGGATGGCTTTCGTGCTTTTTGGCCCAATCGTCACATGGCTTTTCTTTCATCCAGTAACAGCAGCGGGACGATACTCTGAACGGCGCGGTCTGGCAAGTCAAGTCTGGACGATGGGTTTGATACAACCCGCCAAAAAGCTTTATCCATTTATCGGGCAACTTAAGTTTTTTTGAATGTCCATACCCGCCTTGCTCCCCCATATCTCCCGTCATGATTGCATGGATAAATGTTTGCTTTGGGTTATCCGGCTTTTGTAAATGTTCAATTTTCGACGCTTTTTCTTTAGAGATCACAGGGAACCCGAATTCTTGTAGCACTTGCACTTTGGATTTATATGGCTTTATGGTTTCAACGCCCAACTGTTTATGGACCAGTTGGATACTCGCGTCTTCCAGAGATGATACAGATATCGCAGGAACGTTGATACCAATGCTCCGCAAAAACAAGAGTAGGGTTAGGCTGTCAAGTCCACCTACGGATACATGGCAGGCCTTGCCATCACCGGTCATCTTGTCATAAAACTCACGCGCCCTAAGCTCTGCGTGGATTACCTTGGCCTCGTAGGGCAATGATTGTTTTTGCGCAAATTCTGCGTATGTCATATTGCCATCTCCTCAATCAGGTCGGGGCGCAGGGTGTATCAAGTCCTGCGCCCCATTGCTCTCCCAGGCGGTGGCTATGAACCACCATGGCGGGTGACCAAACGCGCCAACGCTACCGCTCCTGGGTCATTTCCTTCGCTTGCGCCCGTATCCCAGCTCTCTTATCAGCTTATCCCATTGTTGATGCACTGGTGACGTAATCGGCAGCCTGTTCAGGGCCATCATCAACGCATTCCTTGCCGAGTGGCGTCCCCTCCGCATAAACGCACGGGCCATGGTCAGGGCATAAGTTCGGTCGTGATTGTCCATGTCACATCCACCCAAGAACGCACAGAAAGTGATACGAGGTCACCGCAAGCAGCCCCAGCAGCATAGCTGCAATCCAAGCAAGGCCCCAAACCCACTTTCGTAACCTCTGGTATCCGCGCATCTCCTCCGGCGAGATGATCCATACGCCGTTGCTTTGTTGCATGGGCCCAGCCTCCTCCTTGCTTTCCATTCCATAAAATGCTATACTTCCGGCATATGTCGGGGGTGTTAGCATGTCGCTGTCAAAAGCTCAAATCACCCAGCTTGTCCTTCACGCTGCCCACGAGACTGGCGTGACGGAGGGCGATGGTTTTGTGCGCGCCGTCGTGGATTTGATGTACGAGGCGCAGTCGGGGGTGAAGCGCAGGAAGCGCTATGTCTTCAAGAATGCTACTGCTTGCCTGTCTTCGAACCGGGCGCTGCGGCGCCCATTGCATCGGTAATCTCCTTTTGCATTGGCCTACCATCACCTGAGGAGTGTGGCTTGTCCGCTTTATGGGCGAACCGGATGAAGTGCCGCCAAGCTGCTTTTTACGCTCCGGGCTGCGCCGCCTTACCTTCACGTCTTGCTCTTTCAATAAAGCACTGGATCATCGCATCTCTCGCCGCACGCCTGCGTCTCTCAAGTTCCCCGGGTGTTGCGTCACGGCACGCATCGTCGTCAAACAGCACGGTCACGCCGTTCTTGGCTACGACTTCCTTGACGATCATGCTGTATCACCTCCGGGGGAGTATATGAGTGGGAAGGTACGGAGTTGCCGGGTCTGTTTGATGCGGCTGGAGAACGGAAGCTGGTTGCTTTGTGAGATCATCTGTTTGGATTGTCCGATTTTATAGAACATGGTAGAATGTGGGTATCTTTCCGAAAGGTGTGTATCCAGTGAAAACGAATATCCCTAAACAACATCGAACACTAAAACGGAAAATGCAGCTTTGGCGCTGGAGAAACTCTACATCACTTGACGAAGCAAAAATCCTACGGTATCTCCTAAACAACTACAATGTTGAAAGCCTGACAGAGCGCAAATACCGGATAGACATTCCGCCAGAGGAGTACGATGGTCAGCCAGGCGTTTTGTTTGATGCCGACGGGCTGATGACCGTAAAGACCATTTGCAGCCATCACATGGTTGTGAAGAAGTTGATTACTGACGGCTATCTGATTGAGCACGTCGATGAACATCAAGAAAGGCCGGTGATAATCTACGAAGTTACAGATGAAGGAAAGTTCTTCTTCCAAAATCGCCGTAGGGAGCGCGTTCGTTTTTTGAGGGATAGCATTTTAGTCCCAATCGTAGTATCCATTGTTGTCGCTTATGTGGTCAGCGTCTTAGTGCAAGGCTCATGATCACACTGACAATCATAGCCAACAAGAGCGGCAGTACGAGCCTGTGGTTCGCCTTCAACCAGTTCGTCAGTCTCTTATGCTTGTCTATCCCTACATTGGCCTCTCGCAACTCAATGTGCGCGGTGTGTATTTCCATTGAGCTTGCTCGTGGGTTCTTGTCAAGCGCGAGAACCCTATCAAGGCACACGCCGGCCTGCTCATACGCAAGGCGCTTTTGTTTGCGGCGATCCCTTGCTCTCACTGTGCAGAACCTCCTCTCTACGCGGTCTTGCCCATCCTCAAGTATTGTGCTATCATTCCACTGTTAGATTTGAGGCGGCGGTTGAGAAAATATCTAGGAAGACGGGAGGTGATACGGATGATGAGCGTCTGTCCTACGTGCAAAAAGCCTTTCAAGGAGAAAACTGATAAATACTGTCGTGAGTGTGGCGCAATAGCAGTTCACGGACAGAAATGTCCGCATTGTGATTCTTTTTGCGACACAGATGATCTTTATTGCCACGATTGCGGCGAGGAACTCACTTTTCCTGATGATTAAGGGATTTTCCGCATTGTCCACAGTATTTATCATCGGAATCAAAGGCATATCCGCAACAGAGACAATGTCCGGTGTGGATTCTTTTGGCTTTGTCTTCAAGCTGAATGATTCTTTTTTCTAATTCCGCGATATGTTCGTCCATGATTTTTTATCTCCCTTCTATGGTTGATTGTGAACGTCTTTTCTAAGCAGGCTCTTCTTGAAATAGGAACTCAAGCGGGTCTGAGACGCCCAAAATACGCTTGATCTCATTTGCCTCTCTAAGTGTTATCGAAGACTTCCCGTTGAATTTAGCAGACATTGTTGATCGCGCAAGGCCCATCCTTTTTGCCAAATCTTCTTGCGTCAGGCCCTTTCGTTTAAGCTCTGCGCCTAGATTCCTATACACTGTCTCACCTCCGCTCACTTCACGAATTTTCGGTTGCATCAGCATTATTACACGCTAATTCGTGTTTGTCAAGCATTGTTTTTGAATTTTCGGTTTTTATGCTTGATATTTTTCTTTAGTCGTGATATTCTCTCACTAACGAAAAGGAGGGAGCGCAGATGATTGAAGATGATCTTAAGTACTTGATCTTGCGCAAGTACAAAAGTATTCGTGAATTTGCGAATGTGATCAATATGCCATACTCAACCATAGATAGTATCTTCAAACGTGGATTGCAAAACTCAGGCCTTGCAAACATAATAGTTATTTGCAGGGAACTTGGAATAAGCGTTGATTCTTTGGCAGAAGGGGCAATCGTATATGCTGGCGGAAATTCTCCAAGAATGAATCCTCTTTCTGCTCCCGCCCTCGAAGTCGCCGAAGCCTACGACGCTGCCCCGGAACCGGTTCAAGACGCGGCGTATCGTGTTCTTGAGCCCTACATGCCAAAGCAAAAAAAAACCGCCCAAGCGGGCGGCATGCGTGGGCCGGTTACTGCGGAAGAACTTTTTGCGGATGAAGCTGCACAGGATGCACAATCGGTTGTGGGCGAAGAAGCCTGATGCAACCGCGTCCAATGCAGCACTTATTGACATAAACAACATTTGGACGCCCGGCGACATAGTACCGCTCCACATCCGGCTCTGTCGGCTTTTCTACATAAACTACTTTCCGCACGGTGCATCCTCCTTGCATTTCGTATATCTGCTCTTTGACGCTCATTATACGACAGGGAACGTTCGTTCGCAACAGAAGATTTTGTTACACTTTTGCGTTTGTCTTGCGAATTTTTGTTCGCATCCGATATGTTGAAATCGCAAAATTCTACACCATAAGAATTTATTTAAGCGTGTTTTCGTCTTATATGCCATAACATACAATAGATAGCCAAGAAAATCAAAGGTAAATCACGGAAATTCAGAAGGGGATTGCTGCCATGCCTTATGCCATCTATTTGCGCAAGTCTCGCATTGACGCCGAAGCGGAAGCGCGTGGCGAGGGCGAAACACTTGAACGCCACCGCCGTGTGCTGTACGAGCTTGCCGCACGCATGGAAATTGACATTGCCACAGAGTACCGGGAAGTTGTTTCCGGCGAAACCATCCGAGACAGGCCGGAAATGCGCCGGCTGCTTTCGGACGTGTCCTCCGGCATGTACGATGGTATATTCGTCATGGAGATTGAGCGCCTTGCACGCGGGGACACCGTAGATCAAGGGCTTGTGGCACAAACATTCAAATATTCGAATACCCGTATCATCACACCGTTTAAGACATACGACCCATCCAACGAAGCGGACGATCTTTTCTTAGCGGTAGGCCTGCTCATTTCAAGAGCGGAATACAACACGATCAAGCGGCGCCTGCAAGCGGGCCGCGTAGCGTCCGTGCAAGAAGGCTGTTATCTTGGCACGCGTGCACCATTCGGCTACCAGCGTGTCAAGCTAAAAGGCCGAAAAGGGTGGACATTAGAAATCATCCAGGAGGAAGCGGAAATCGTTCGCATGGTGTACGATCTGTACGCAAACCAAGGATTCAAAGCCTACTCGATTGCCAGCAAGCTAGAGCGCATGGGCATTCCCACTTATACCGGGGCAGGTTGGTCTGAAAGCCGCATCCGAAGCCTGATTCGCAATCCTGTATACATAGGAAAAGTGCAGTGGTTTCAGCATGAAACAAAAAGGAAGATCGTGGATGGAGTTCCCACGCCCAAAAGAGAAAAAACAGAAAAGCATATGGTTGTGGACGGACTGCATCCGTCCATTGTTTCCGATGAGCTTTGGGATGCCGCCAACACCATATTTGCTCGTGGTGGAAAAACGCCAATCCCAGACACCGGAAACCTCTCCAACCCCCTCGCGGGCATTCTCAAGTGCGGCATTTGCGGGCGCACCATGGTTCTTCGCGGTCGTGGGCCAAAGACATTGAAGCGGTATGAATGCCCGCGAATAGGATGCGAAACAACCGGCGTATACGCACGGATCGTGATAGATGCCGTGTTAGATATACTAACCATGTGGACAGTAGAATACGCCCCAGATAAGCCGACAAAGAACAGAGACAGCGACATGAAGCAGAAAGTGATCCTTGCCAAGAGCAAGTTAACGGCAAATATCCAACAGCTTAATACACAAAAGGCAAGATTGCATGATTTAGTGGAGCAGGGTGCATATACCATAGAAGAATACACGCAGCGCGCAACGGAACTCAAGCGCCGAATTCTCGCTACCAAGGAGGAGTTGCACGCGCTGGATATTGTACCTCCCGACCCTGTTGACACGATACGGCGCGCTGTGCCACACATCTTCACCGTGTTAGATGCCTACGATCCTAATGGATCAGCAGAGCACAACAGGGTACTATTTGCATCCATACTAAAACGAATCGACTACAACAAAACGATGCGATGCTTGCGCGGAGATGAACCGTCAAAGCACTTGAAACTTATTATTCATCCCCTTTTCTTTGATGATTGATGGCAACATGGCAGTAATAACGTATTGCTCTCCGTGCCCGACGAGTCCATCGTTCCCTTTACGCTGGAATCGATGGTGAGCGCCATCTGCGTGTCGGGCACCTACCTGGGCAACAACCGCTTCAAGCTCACCATCTGCGTCACCATCGTGCTGAAGATACTGGCCACTGTCGAGATCATGATTCCTTCCTATGGATTCTGCCCGATTCCGCCCTGCGAGGAGTTTGCCGAGAACGTGTGCGATGAGTTCTTCGCGCTGCCGCTCTTCCCCCCCATGTCCCTGTGCAACGAGGGCGCAATGCCCCTGGGCAACGCGGCGCTGAACAACGGCGCATACGGCTGCACCTGCGGCGCTTGATCCATGCAAAAGAGGGGGCTCCTCCAAACCAACCTCTCCATACGCCGGGGAGGTTGGTTTTATGAAAAGACCATCCAAAATCACTATAAAATATGTTGCAATTCCTTCTTTTTATGTTATACTGGCAGAAACACACGAGAGGAGACCAGCGATGAACGTGGATACAGGTCTTTTTCTCGATGACTTTGAGGCCGAAGCCAGGGTTCACATAAGCGAAATTGAGGCCGCTTTTTTGAATGTGGCTACCCTTGCCCTCGACCACAAGCGGATCGACAGCATTTTTCGCAATGCCCACAGCTTAAAAGGCACGGCGGGCTTTTTTGCGCTTGACAAGCTCGTGGCCGTCGCCCACGAGCTGGAAAGCGTTTTTTCACGAATCAAAGACGGCAACTTGATCGTAAGCGAAGAGATTGCCGATCTGGCCCTGCAAAGCGTGGATTGCCTAAAGGATTTGGTGGATCACATGGGGGCCGACGATGCCATCGATATCCATCCCCTTTTGAACACACTCCAACAGCATTCCAACCATACCGTACCCGCGGAAGCCATCGGCAGCCCCATGCATACGCCCGGCCATGAACCGAATTGGACGGTTGACATTCAAAAGTCCCTCCAGCGCGCGGCGCGGCACGGGCGCAAGGCATACCACGTGCGCATTATCTTCAATCAAAGCTTAGGCAGGTACTTCGACAACCCTAAAGAGATGATCGACAACATCGCTGCGATAGGAACCATTGCGGGGGCCATCGTGGGAGGGGATACCAACAAACCCATACAGGATACCGACATCACGATGCTTTCGGCGGGTATCATCGGCGCCCTTGGCGGGCAGGATGCCCCTGTGTTGGAGATGTTTGTCACCAGCGCGCTGGAGCCCGACCTGTTTGCCATTGCCATCGAAATTGAGCAGCAGCACGTACGCCTCCTGCCCAAAGAAACCCTGGGGAACAAGCTGCCCCAAGCAAAAGAGGAGCGGCTCTACCAAAAAGCGCCCCCGAAAAAGAGCGCCTTTTCCGTGCGGCTGGACGTCTCGGCCATCAACGGCCTTTTGGACTTAGCCAACGAGATGATCTTAACCCGCAATCAGCTGCTGTCGGTGGTGGCGGAGCATAAAAAGTCCATTCCCGGCCTTACGCCGATATTGCACGACATGAACCGGCTCACCAGCGAGATTCAAGAAAAGGTGATGCTGACCAGGATGCAGCCCATCGGCGTCATCTTTGATAAATTCCCCCGCATCATACGGGACACCGCCAAGTCCTTGCGCAAGGACATCGAAATCGAGATTTTCGGCGACGACGTGATGCTGGACAAGTACCTGCTCGATTCCCTCACCGACCCGATCACCCAGCTGGTGAAAAACGCCGCCGACCACGGCCTGGAAACCCCCAAGCGCCGCAGCCGGTTAGGCAAGCAAAAGAACGGCAAGATCACCCTCAACGCGTCCATGCACGACAGCTCGGCTATCATCGAGGTGACGGACGACGGCGCGGGCATCGACGTGGAGGCCCTCAAGCGCATCTGCCTGGAGCGGGGCGTCGTAACCAAAGAGGCCCTTTTGTCCATGCCGCCAAACGATGTGTTTGCTATGATATTCAAGCCGGGTATCTCCACAGCCAAGGAGGTCACCAGCATTTCCGGGCGCGGCGTGGGTATGGACATCGTAAAGAGCAATATCGAGAAACTGGGCGGTTCCATCGAAATTGATTCCGCCATCGACAAGGGCACCACGGTGCGGCTAAAGATGCCGCTTACCCTGTCGGTGATCCGCACATTGGTCATTACCATCGATTCCATCCCCTATGCCGTGCCGGAAAGTAATGTGGAGCGCATCGTTCGGCTCTGGCAGGCCACGGCCTCCAGGCGGCTGGAGGCGGTGAACAACTCCCTGGTGCTCGCGCAAAACGGACAGTTTTATCCCGTGGTAACCATGGCGGAAATCGCAGCCAAATCCCGGGGGGATAAGCCGCCGACCGTGGAAGCGCTGCTCCAGCAAATCTGGGAGCGGGATGTGATCAAGTGCCTGGTGCTCAAGGCGGCAGGAAAGGCATTCGCCCTGCTGATCGACGACGCTTTGGAGACCGTCGAGACTTTGGTGAAACCCCTGCCCATCTATTTGCAGACCTGCCTTTGTTATTCAAATGTAACGGTTTTGGGCAATGGCAACGCCATCACCATCTTGGATGCCGAAGGCATATTGCGCCTGATGAACATCGAATGGGCGGAAACAGACGCCCCCGCCGAAGAGGCTCACGCGCCGGTGGAAGATGAAAAGCAGGTGATCCTTTTTCAATGTTCGGGCATGGAGTATTATGCGCTGGAGGCGGCCGCGATCGCCAGGATCGAGGCTATCCGCCCGGAACACATCCAGGTTGTTGGCCAGCGCAGTTTTGTCAACATCGCGGGCGAATCGGTCCGGGTGCTAAGGCCGGAGGATTACGCCCCCGTGCAAAGGTACGACTATGACGCGGACAAGCTTTACATGCTCACCCTGAAAAAAAGCGACAGTCCCATCGGGATTCTGGCCGGCAAGGTGCTGGACAAAGTTCAGCAGGCCTTTCCCCTGGATCACGACCGGGTTTGCGGCGATATCATCTCCGGCACCAGCGTATTGGACGAAAAGGTACTCATCTTCCTGGATCCGGCGATGCTCATAGCGAAAGGCGGTGTGGCTTGAACCTATGAGAGGACTGAGTTTCTTCGCAAACGACGAACTGTACCTGGTGGACGTAACCCTTGTGCAGAAGGTCACACGGAACATGGCCGTCACGCCGGTACCTGCGGGGCCTGCCGCGGTGGTTGGCATCGCCAACCTAAAGGGCCGGATCGTTACCATTCTAAGCCTTGCCGTGCTGCTGGGCCGCGCGCAAAGCAACACGGGTCCCGACAATCAGGCGATCAGCGCCGTGGTATTCAAGCCCTTTGCCCATAGCCAGGATCAGATGGGCCTGCTGATCGACAAACCCGGCGACCTGATCACGGCACATGAAGGCGACATCCTGCCGCCGCCGGGAATAAACGGAACCCAAGCCGCCTGCTATATCTCAGGCATCACCGAAACGGGCGGCAAATTGTACAGAATCATCGATATAGACGCCATAATGAATCGATTTCGGGAGGGAAACAACCCATGAAGCACTTCATCAAGAACATCAAAATCCGAACCAAACTGCTGGCCGCCTTTATGTTTGCGGCGGTGATGGTGCTGATCATTGTACTGAGCGCCCTTTTTGACATGCAGAACTCTGTAGGCAAAACCGGTGAACTCCATTCCATGATCATCATCCCCCTGGATCATCTGTCCCGTACAACCATGGAGATGGGTAATCTGAAGATCGAGGGGCGCAACGCGCTTCTTGACAAAAACCCCGCAAGCCGGAATCAAACGATTCAAAAGGCCTCTCAAATGATTGTCGAAACCAAGGAACTGATGGTGCAATATGAATCGACGATTCTATCGAACCAGGCGTGGGTTCCATACGCGGCTTTGCTGGAAAGACTCGACGAATATGCCGACCTGTGGAATGGCTTTAGCAGCTTGCTGCGGGCGGAGCGGACCGACGAGGCGCAAACTTATTTAGAAGAAACCCTTTCACCGGTTTCCGAAGCATGCATAGAGTATTTATCCGAGCTAACCGCCATCAAGCTGGGTAATGGCGAGAAACTTGCCAGCGACGCCATCGACCGCACCCGGGCTTCGCTGGTTTGGCTTGTGATCCTTTTCATCCTAGGGCTGTTGATTACCATCGTATTCGGCATCTACTTCTCTATCACCATCAGCAGCCCCATTATGAAGGGCGCCGACCTGATGATGCGGGCGGCAGGGGGTGATTTGACTGTGCGCTTGCCAACCAAATACGGCGCGGAAATCGGCCAGCTCTTTGCCGCGTGTAATTTGCTCAACACCTACAACGATACCAGCATCACCAACCTGAAAGAAGCCATCATGAAGATGCGGGAGTCGGCGCAAAACATGCTGGCTATCTCCTCCCTGATGGCCGCCAACAGCAAAGGACTCAACGAACAAACCGCCTTCGTGAGCGCCACCACAGAGGAATTCTCAGCGGCCATGACCCAATCCTCCAGCTCCTTATCTACCGCCAGCGCCCATATCAGCGCCGTGGCCTCCTCCATCGAAGAGATCAACTCCACCATCAGCACCGTGGCAGCGGCAGCCGAAGAAACAAGCACCCGGGTGGAGCAGTCCAGCGCCCTTGTGGACAGCATCCAAAACAGCATCTCAAAGGCCTCGGGTTCGGTTACGCTGGCATCCAACGCCTTTACCAGCGTAGCGGAGAGCGTAAACGACATCAACAAGTCCATTTCGGTGGTAAGCGAACACAGCGTGGCGGCCCGCAACAAGATGGCCGACGCCGACGACAAAGCTAAAAATACCAACAGCATCATCCAGCGGCTGGAAGCCGCAAGCAAACAGATCGGCAAGATCGTAAGCGTCATCAGCGATATCGCGGATCAAACCAACATGCTGGCCCTCAACGCGGCCATCGAGGCGGCGGGCGCAGGCGAGGCAGGTAAAGGGTTTATGGTGGTGGCCAACGAAGTAAAGGAACTTGCCAAACAGACCGCCGACGCCACCGACGAAATCGCCGATCAAATCGAAAATATGCAAAGGAACATGCCTGCGGCGGTGGGCGCGGTGCTGGAAATCACCGCCATCATCAACGGTATGACCGAGTTTATGAACTCCTTTGCCCAAGAGATTACCCAGCAGGGCAAACGCAGCGACCAAATCGCCGAGGAATCCGCCGCCGCCGCCCGGCGAATGAACGAGATCTCCACCGAAATCAACAGGATCTCGGAAAACGCACTGTCGGTCACCAACACAGTGATCGATTCCTCCAAGGGCGTCAATGAGATCGCCAAGTCTACGGCGGAGCTGGTGGTGGGCACAAACGAAATCGCCATGAACTCGGAGCGGGCCTCCAATAATATCAGCGAAATCAATCGCGCCGCAAAAGAAATGGTGACCGGGCTCATCGACATCTCCAAGAATACCCAGCTCATCAACGAGGAAGCCGGCACGGTGCAACAGAGCGCCGACTCGGCCAAACTGCTAAGCGAGGAACTGCTGAAGGTTGCGAGCGATTTGGAGGAATTCATATCAAAGTTCAAAAACAGCTGACCATGAAGAACCTACAAATTTTAGTGGCCGACAGCTCCTCCGTCTACAAAAAAATGTACGCCAAAGCCGTGGCTGAGTTGAACCAAAACGCTTCGCTTACCTTTACCGCCACCGGGGAGGAAGCCCTTGCACGAATCGCCCGTGCCGATTATGACATCATCATCATCGACATGGAGATTTCCGAGCCTCATGTGGGGCGGCTGTTGGAAAAAATCGCAAAGGACATCCCAAAAGCTTTTGTGCTGGCCACCGCGCGGCCCTCTCCCGCCAACCAGAAGCTGCTAGCCGAAGCTCAGAAAAAAGGCGCCGCCGACTCCATGACCAAACCCATCTACAGCACTTACGACGAGAACATAGCCGCCATCAAGCAAAAATTGGTCGGCCTGTTGCATAGCGTTGAGAACGACAGAGAGGGAAAAACAAAAAAATCCGCCAAGCAGAGCAACTTCCGGCCGGAGATCGTGCTGGTGGCGGCCTCCACCGGAGGGCCCGCGGCCCTGGAAACCATTTTCTCCAACCTGGATTGTGACTTCCCCTTTCCCATTTTGGTGGTGCAGCACATGCCGCCCCACTTTACCGGCACCTTGGCGCAAAACCTGGACCAAAAGTCACCCTTGCGCGTAAAGGTCGCCGAAAAAAACGAGACCGCCCTGGGCGGCACGGTGTACATAGCCCCCGGCGGGTTGCACATGAAGCTGAGCGGGGAGAACAGGATCTGCTTCGACGGGTCGCCGCCCCTCAACGGCGTTCGCCCGGCAGCCGATGCGCTGTTCGAATCCGTGGCCGACTCCCCGGGCGGGGCGGGCGTGCTGGCGGTGATCCTTACCGGCATGGGATGCGACGGCGAAAAAGGCCTAGCTGCCCTCAAGCAAAAACGGGATTGCATATGCCTGGCCCAAAGCGAAGAAACCTGCGTAATTTACGGCATGCCCCGGGCGGTCGCAGAAAGCGGCCTGGCCGACAAGGTGTTGGATTTGGAGAGGATACCCATCGAGATGGCGCGTCTATGCCAATGGAAAAGAGCTGAATGAAGTGAAACACACACTGCTTCAGGGTTCGATCAGCGAGAGCGAGTTTTTGCTTTTCAAAAACTATGTTGCGCAGCTCTGTGGAATTGTCATCCCGCAAGAGAAGGCATATCTGTTTGAAACCCGGCTTTCCAAGCTGATGCTGGATGCCAAATGCGATTCCTTCATCGCGTTTTATCGCCACGTGATTTCACGGAAAGATCCATTGATGCCCCAAAAAATCATCGACGCCATCACCACCAACGAAACCCAGTGGTTCCGGGACGGCACGCCCTGGCAGTTTTTAGAGGAGGCGTTGCTCCCCCGGTTCATCGACAAGCTCTTATCCGGAAAGAAAACCAAGATAAGGATCTGGAGCTCGGCGGTCTCAACAGGGCAGGAGATCTATTCCACGGTGATGTGTGTGGACAACTACCTGCGCAAAAACCGGGTGAAAGGCGTGGAACTGTCCGACTTCGAATTTTTTGCGACGGATATCTCAAGCCGGGTGTTAAGCATCGCGCAAAAAGGGCGCTATGACCGGATCAGCATCATGCGCGGCTTAAGCGATGGGTACAGGGAGGCGTATTTCACCAAATATAACGCGTCTTGGGATATCGATCCCCGCATTCGGGACGCGGTTCGGTTCGGGCACTTTAACCTGCAAAAAAGCTACCAGCCGTTCGGCGTGTTTGACATCATCTTTTGCAGGTACGTGCTCATCTACTTCCCCGATGCAGTTAAAAAAGAGGTGATGACCAAGATGCATCATACCCTAGACGACCACGGCGCCCTTTTCACCGGCAACTATGCTTTATATGATTTGCTGTCGGATCATTTCCAGGCGAATCATCATAATAACCTAACCTACTATTCAAAAAGGAGAAGTGACGATGAAATTGCTTGTGGTTGACGATTCCTCGGTAATCCGCAAAGTGATCCGGGCCGCCGCCGACGTGCTTCAATTGGATACGGTAGAAGCCCAAGACGGAGCGGAAGCGCTGCGCATCCTCTCGGCGCAATACAAGGAGATCGACTTGGTTCTGTTGGATTGGAATATGCCTGAAATGAGCGGCTATGATGTGCTTGTCAACATCAAAAGCAACGAACAATACAAGGATATTCCCGTGATGATGGTCACCACCGAAGGCCAGCGGGAGAACATCGTGGCGGCGGTTCGCGCCGGGGCCGACAATTACTTGACCAAACCCTTTACCGTGGAGGAACTGGAGAGCAAGATCACCGAATGCATCGGCGAAAGGAGCGATTCCCAGTGAATGCACTAGACGAACTTGGCTTTATTTTCGCCGACGCGCTGGCGGAGGTGATTTCGAAGGTTTCCGGCGTTTCCCTGAACAATTCCGTAGGATATGACGACGGGTTCGACGAGATGATCGGCATCATGAACCTAAACGGCAAAAACAGCGGCGTGCTGCTCATATCCGCCAAAGAGGCCGCCCTTGGGCATTTGTGCTCCCTGATGATCGGCATCCCGGAGGATGAAGTGACCAAAGACGACGTGTGCGACATGCTGTGCGAGCTGGTGAACATGACCGCGGGCAACGCAAAGCTGCGCCTGAGCAACGCCAGTTACTCCTTTGCGCTCTCCTTGCCCTTTATGATCAGCGGCGACAACATGGCCCTCCGCATCAAAAAGAAGGAACACATCATCACCAGGACATTAACCGATGGCAAAACCACGATTTCAATCAAGGTGATCCATCAAATCGCGTAATCCTGGCGCGGGATGTGCTTAGCCAGCACGTCCATCACATGGCCTACGTCGATGGGTTTGGCGATGTGCCCGTTCATGCCCGCGGCCAGGGCCGCCTCAATGTCGTCCTTAAAGGCGTTGGCGGTCATGGCGAAAATGGGAATGGACTGCGCGTCCGGATGATCCGAAGCGCGTATTTGGGCGGCCGCTTCATACCCGCCCATCACCGGCATCTGAATATCCATAAAGATCAGATCGTAAGCGCCGGCCGAGGTGGCGCAAAACCGGTCAAGCGCAATCTTTCCGTTTTCCGCCTCATCGATCAGCATACCGGTTTCGGCAAAGAGTTCGCTGAAGATTTCCCGGTTGATGTCGATATCCTCCACCAGCAGGATGCGCCTGCCGGTTAAGTCCACGGCTTGGGTGAGTTCCTCAACCTGGGCCTTTTTTTGACCCTTCTCTAACCGCAGGTCAAAATGGAATGTGCTGCCCTTGCCGGGTGCGCTTTCCACCTGGATGGCGCTGCCCATCATGCCGATGAGGTTTTGGCTAATGGAAAGCCCCAGCCCGGTCCCCCCGTACTTGGTGGCCACATGGATGTCGGTTTGCTCAAAGGGGACAAAAAGTTTCGCCATTTGTTCATCGGTCATGCCGATGCCGGTGTCCCGCACCGCAAAATGCAAGGTGACGCAGCGCTCGTCCTCATGGATTACATGGGCCTCCATGGTGATCTCCCCACCTTCGGGGGTAAACTTCACCGCGTTGCCCAGCAGATTCACCAGCACCTGGTTGATCCGCATCTTGTCACCGACCAGCAGCAGGTCTCTTTGATCATCGATACTGGATCTGTACCGGATTTTTTTGTCGAAGCAGCGCACCTCAAAGATGCTGTCCAGGCTCCTTGCCTCCTTCAGAAGGCTGAAGGGGCCGTAGCTCAGCTCCAGCTTGCCCGATTCGATCTTGGACATGTCCAGCACATCGTTCAGAATAGCCAGCAGGTGATGGGAGGAGACCAGTATCTGCGCAAGGGAGCGGCGTGTCTTTACAGGATCGGTGAGGGATCGCTCGGCAATGCTGGCCATGCCGATAATGGCGTGGAGCGGCGTGCGTATCTCGTGGCTCATGCTGGCCAAGAAGGTGCTCTTTGCTTTGGAGGCTACCTGGGCGGCGTGGATTTGGCATTCCAGCTCCCGGGTACGTTCCCGGACGATCTGATCCTGGTTGCGGTAGAGCCCCCTGAGCTTAAACAGCAAAAACGCGGTTGGGATCAGGATGATCATCGCGCCGATGGCGATGAGCATGGAAAAGCGGGCCCTCTGCTGGGCCATCTGCCGCATGTAGTCAAAACCCCGGCTGCGCCAGCTGTCGGCGATTTGTTCGGTATCCACAAAAGCCTGGGCCTTGTTGATGATGGAGCAGAGCAGCTCCTCCCCCACGTGGATACCCAAGTAAGAGTCGGTCGGCTTGCTGAACCGGATGTTGGTTTTGAATCCGGGTTTCTCCCGGTAGTTTTGCTGGGCAAGCAACAGGTATTCCGATCCCATAAACAGATCGATCTCATCCGTCTCCAAGGCGTGCAAGGCTTCGCCCTGGGTGGGGTAACGGACCATGTTGTGGTTTTCCGGGAACCAATCTCGGTATTTCTCTTCATACGCGGTGCCTGTAACAACCCCAACCTTTGCTCTGACAACTTGGTGCATGGCCAGATCAGGGTATTCTTTTTTAGATACAAGCGCATATTGCGTGGATGCATAGGGCGCATCCGGCCAGAGAAAATTGCCCTTGCGCTCCTCTGTTTGGATTAGTTGCGAAACAATGGATACCTCGCCGGATAACAGCATGTCGAAGACCTCCGCCCAGGGCGCGTGTTCGGTGGCGGCGGCTTCAAAAGGAATGCCGGTGAGGGCCCCGATTTCGTTGAGCACGTCCACGGCGATTCCTTGAAATTCCTTGTCGTTTTGATTGTAGAAGCTGGTAGGGTAATTGTCGTACTCAAAGGCGACCTTCACGGTTTTTCTGTGTTCTACTAAGTTTTCGATATATGCCGCCTCTTCATCGGTGAGGGCGTTGGCCAGGGTGTGCCGGGCGTATGCATAGTCGCCCTCTATGTACAAACCATGGAAGATGTCGATGCCCCCGGCGGAGATGTACTTGTTGATCACGGAGATCACCGGGCTGAGGTCGGGATTGGCCGTTGCAAGGGAGACCGGGGCGTATAGCAACGGAAAATCGCTCTGGGATTGTATGAACGCATAAGCCTGGGTATCATGGGCCGCCAACACATCAATCCGCGCGGAGCGGTCTGCGATGGGATAGGTCATACTATAACGCCGCAAACGCTCCGGGGTCGGGGTTAGGTCGGCGGTGAAATCGATGCGCCTGCCGTCAAAGCCGTCGATAAGGCCCGCCCAATCATGCAGTTCCAAACGAAATTCTATCCCAAACAGTTCCGACAGCAGGCCGGCCACTTTGGCCGCAAACCCCGCGTATGTGCCGTCCAACAATAAAAAAGCTTCGGTGTCCAGCACCTGGCCGTATATAAACTCATTGCGGGAGGCTTTGAGGGTTTCGATGGCGGCGATTTCCCCTTGGGTGACGCCGGGAACATCCCGGTAGTCGCTCAGCCCACAGATCGGAACAAGCAAAAATACCAGCACGCAGAAAGCAAACAATGTGCCATGCCGTTTTTTCACATCCATCGCCCCCAACCCATCTTTTGCACGTTTTGTGATATCGTAACATTTTCTTGCACGATGGTCAAGGGTGTACCCTTCCGACAAAAATTAATCACATTTTAATAACTAAAAACCGGCTAAAAGTATAGACATTTGTTGCCTGCGGTGGTACCCTGTTGTTACGAAACCAAATCGAAGGGGTTGTGGGCATATGACCACGTTCAATAATTCAAAGGGATTCCGCAGGCTGATATCGGCCGCCTTGGGCGCACTCATGCTGATCACCTCAACCCTCTCACTGGCCACCGAAGGAGATCTCTTTTTTAGCGATCCCATCGACCTTTCGGGATTTTTGGGGCCTGCAGGGGGCGAAGTGGAGGAAAAAGGGCCTCCCTCTGGTTTGGATTTGGCGTATACCGTCACCTTCATGGTAAGCGGCGCGGCATACGCTACGCAGAGCATTGATCCGGATACGCTGGTCTCCCGTCCTGCCGACCCCGCGCCTCCTACCACCGGTGAATTCTTTGCGGGTTGGTACACGGCGGAAGCTTCTCCTTTAGACAAGAATCTGTTTGATTTCTGGACGCTTCTCTCTGCCGATACCACCTTGTACGCTGGATTTTCCGCACAAGACCTGGTGGTCCGATTTCGTGACACGGCCAGCGGCGACTGGGCCGTGATCAGCGCCATGCGTGTCGTCCACGGGGGCACGGTTGCCGATATTGGCGATAGCCCGCTAACCATACCTTTGGGTAAAAAGCTCGCGTATTGGTACGCGGAAGGCGACGCGGGCAAAGCGGCTTACGACTTTGGCGCGCCCGTAACCCAAAGCCTGACCTTGTGCCCCATGCTGGAGGATATCACCGCCGTGGTGTTCAATGCGGAAGGTATGCAGAGCTGGGCCATGCCGATGCAGGCGGGACAGAAGGTGACAAAGCCTGCCGACCCGTCGCTGAGCGGTTACACCTTCGCCTATTGGTCAAACAATCCAGCGAGCTTGGGCGACGGCTCCGACGCGTTTGATTTCAACACGCCTATCCACGGATTAACCATGCTGTACGCTGTGTTCACCCCCAATAAGGTGAGCTATGAGCTGGCTTATTGGTATGAGACCCGCACGGAGGGCAAGGTTGGCAAGCTGAACGCTTCCTGGTCCAACCACCCCGCCGTGCCGCTCCTGACCGAAGCGGACTTTACCGACCCCGGTGAGGATGTGCGCAACTACACCTACCGAAAATCCATTAAGGTTACGGCGGCGGACGACCTGCTGCCCGCCGGGGAAACGCCGGGCCAGGATACCATGTACGCCATTGCCGAAAAGTATAAGCCTCAAGCGTATACCAATGCGGGGTTTGTCCAAAAGGACAACGACCCGATGCGTTTCGCCACTTTCCGGCACGCTGTGGTCATGCCCGTGGCTGGCAACGGCACAACGGTGATCAACGTGCTGTACCGGCGCAACCTGTATACCCTGCGCACCAACTTGGCTCATTCCGGCGCCGTAGCCGCAATCGCGGGTGAAACATATACGGGAACACAGTACTGCTTCACGGGGAAATTCGGAACTGGCCTGGGGCTGACCTATTGCTCCTATGACAAGGTAACGCGCACGGACAACCCGGCTTTCCAATTGTACGGCCTAAACAATGGAGGCGCAGGTACCAACCCGGGCGGAACGTCCGAGGAATACCACGGCGTTGGGACAGCCATTATTTCCGGCTTTGTCCCCCTTACCGGGCAGTTGTTTACCATGAACGCCGTATACCGCAACGATTTGCGCAAAGGGTGGCGGCATTATTACAACAGCGCCCTGCCGGAGGAACTGGCGCTCCTGAGCGAGGCGGATATTGCGGCCATCCCCGTGCTGGACTTGGATCCCAATCCGGATATCCCCTATGTGGCGCTCTATCCCGAGGACGGTGAACCCAACCCCTTCATCAAGTACAAGGGGATAATCTATACATTCTCGTCCGTCAGCAAGGGGATGGATCCCCAATCGTCTGTCCCTTCTGGCTGGACACAGGACAACAGCTGGGTTCAGTTTTCCCCACAATATACGGGTTCCCTTCCCAGGTTTTACAAGTTTTACGACAGCGGCGGAAAGAACACCGCAGAGCTGAAGACCGCCACGCTGGCCACTCTGCGGCTGTCCACTATATGTCAGGGCTATCGGGTATACAACCGCAGAACCTTCACCCTAACCCATAACCTGTTCGGCCACGGCCAAATGCCCAGCGGGCAGGCCAGCAAGTCCTACATTGAGGGTCAGCCCATCGCCAGGCCGCCCGATCCCATCGTTACCGACGGCTGGACCTTCCTGGACTGGTATATGGACTCCTCCTTCACCGTCCCCTGGGATGCCGCCCAAAAAATGCCATCCAACAACATTGTTATGTACGCCAAGTTTGAGGAAGCCATATACGATGTGGCCTACCGCATGGCCAAGGGCGGCATAAAGCATAGCGATGAACGTGTGGTAAAGGGAAAACTGCCTATCCATATTCCCCCGGATTACAGCATTGGCGACACTGTGCCAGGCTATGGCATATTCCTTGGCTGGTATTTCGAAACCGGCGACGGCCTGCTCCTGCCCTTCACCAACCGCGCCGTTATCCTTCGTGACTATGAGGTATATGCCCTTTGGGACACGGTGAACTACACCGTCACCTTCTGCCGCAATGAAGACGGGAGCAAAGGCATCTTTGATACCCGTACCGTGGAATCCGGCCAGAACAACACTGTGGCCAAGAGCAGACAGGTTTTGCCCGCTACGCCGGAAAGCCGCCAAGGTTATGCCTTCGTGGGCTGGTATGAAAGCAAGGACGGCAGCGGCCCGCGCTTTACCGCCGCTACGATGGTGGCGGGAGATATGATCCTGTATCCCCAGTGGGCAGCCGTCGCTGTGACGGTCAACTTCTACAATAATCACACCGTTAACGACAATACGCGTTACGATGTTGGTGAAATCGCCAACGCCAGCAAGAAGTACGACGATCTGCTCGCTTCTTTCGCCGATCCCTCGCGGGAGGGCTACGCTTTTACGGGTTGGTTTGCTCAACGCAGTGGCGGCCCAAAGTGGGACTTCGCCACAGACAAGATCGCCACCGAGGGCACGCTAAACCTATACGCCCAGTGGACAGCCAAGAGCGTAAACGTCATCTTCTACAACAACCACAGCGCCGGGGATAACACCCGCTACGCCGCGGGCGACGCCGCCAACGCGGGCAAGAAGTTCGGCGAAACCCTGGCGGACTTCACCGCGCCCACCCGCACCGGCTATGATTTTGGCGGCTGGTTCACCGCCCGGAGCGGCGGCGCGGAGTACGTTCCCGGCACGGACGTGATCGACACGGAAGGTCCGTTGGA